>OFCZ01000003.1_pt1 | contig 158849 bp, 123 predicted proteins | sample 1521011 | NCBI WGS metagenome assembly OFCZ01 (sample SAMEA2532532, study PRJEB24079) | metagenome | biome: bacteria; feature: seaside; material: soil | place: India | collected 2012-02-01 | depth 0.1 m | reverse complement strand
CGCCGGCCGCGTGCCCGGCGCCGGATCGCGCGGGCGCTGCATGCTGCGGGTCTGCTGGGTTTCGCCGGACGCGCAGGGAGAATCCCGCAGCGTGAGCTGGCCCTGCTTGCTGACGCAGCGATAGATCACCACTTCCTGCGCGGCCGCGAGTCCGGCCGCGGAAGCGGGCGGGAGCAACAGGCAGGCGGCCAGGACGATGCGCATGCGCGCATCTTGCGCGCGAACGGCGGCGGGAACAATGCGGGCGGTTTCAGGCCCGGAACTGCTCGCCGGTGCGGGCATCGCGGATCGAGGAAGGACGTTCCAATCCACCGGTTTCGCCTTCGCTGACGCCGTCCAGGCGTTCGAGCAGTGCGGGATCCAGCCCGTCGCGATCGCGCGGAGCGGGCTGCCCGCTCAGGTTGGCGCTGGTCGAAACCAGTGGGCCACCGAAACCGCGACACAGGGCGATGACCTGGGGATGATGGCTGACCCGCACGGCGATGCCCGCGTGCTCGCCGGTGAGCCAATGCGGCACCCGCGGACTGGCCGGCATCACCCAGGTATGCGGTCCGGGCCAACTGGCCAGCACTTCGGCCAGGCGATCGGTCGGCAGCGCGTCCAGATCCAGGCAGGGACGCAGTTGTTCGAGATCGGCGGCGATCAGGATCAATCCCTTCTCGACCGGACGTTCCTTGATCGCCAGCAGGCGGCGGACGGCGGCTTCATCGAACGGATCGCAACCCACGCCCCACACGGCTTCGGTCGGATAGGCGATCACGCCGCCGTGCTGGAGCCATTCCACGGCGGCGGACAGGGGCAGGGGATCTTTCATGGCGCGATTCTGCCATGGCAGGCTCGCGTGTCCACCGCGCCCCGGCGGGGCGCGGCTTGCGGCGGTGAATCAGAACGGCGCGTCGTCGCTCTGTTTCTTGGCGACCCGCTTCTTGCCCGGTTCCAGCTTGGCCGGGGTCAGCAGCGACTTGGCCGGTTCGGTGACCGTCACGGCGGCCTTCTTCGCGGTGGCCTTCTTGGTCGCGGTCTTTTTCGTCGCCGTCTTCTTGGCGGCGGTTTTTTTGGCGGCAGTCTTCTTCGGCGCGGCTTCCTTCTTCACCGCGGCCTTCTTGGCGGTGGCCTTCTTCGCGCCGAAACCGCGCCGGGCGGGCTTGCCGGTTTCTTCCAGCAACTGCTGCACTTCGGCCAGCGTGAGCGAAGCCGGTTCGCGATCCTTGGGAATCTTGCCGTTGAGCTTGCCGTCGCTGATGTACGGGCCGAAGCGGCCATTCAGCACCTGGATGTCGCTGCCGTCGAATTCCTTGATGATGCGGTTGCGGGCGATTTCTTCCTTCTCGTTGATCAGGAACACCGCGCGCGCCAGATCGATCGTGTACGGATCGTCTTCCTTCTTCAGCGAGGCATAGGTGCTGCCGCGCTTGGCGAACGGGCCGAAGCGGCCGATGCCGACGCTGACTTCCTCGCCATTGTCCTGGCCCAGCTTGCGCGGCAGCTTGAACAGCTCGATCGCCTCGTCCAGGGTGATGGTATGCATCGACTGGCCCGGGCGCAGCGAGGCGAACTCGAGCTTCTCGTCGGTGTCCTTGTCGCCGATCTGGGCGTAGGGTCCGAACCGGCCCAGGCGCACGCTGACCGGCTTGCCGGACTTGGGATCGGTGCCGAGTTCGCGCGCGCCGGTGGCTTCGCTGCGATCGACCGATTCCTTCTTCTCCTCGATCAGTTCCTTGAACGGACCCCAGAATTTCTCCATCAGCGGGACCCACTCCTCCTCGCCGCGCGAGACGGCGTCCAGCTCGTCCTCGAGCCGGGCGGTGAAGTCGTAGTCCACGTACCGGGTGAAGTGGCCACTGAGGAACTTGGACACCGCGCGGCCCACGTCGGTGGGCTTGAAGGCGCGGCCTTCCATCTCGGTGTACTTGCGGAACAGCAGGGTCTGGATGATCGAGGCGTAGGTGGAGGGACGGCCGATGCCGTATTCCTCCAGCGCCTTGACCAGCGCCGCTTCGGTGAAGCGCGGCGGCGGCTGGGTGAAATGCTGGTCGGCGTGGATGCGATCCAGCGGCACCCGGTCGCCCGGCTTCATCGGCGGCAGTTTGCGGCCTTCGTCGTCGTCCTCCGCGCCCTTCTGGTCCTTGCCTTCCTCGTACACGGCCAGGAAGCCGGGATCGATCACGGTGGTGCCGCTGGCGCGGAAGCTGTGCTCGCTGCCGGCGGCCAGGTCGACGCTGACGGTGTTGAGCGTGGCCGGCACCATCTGGCAGGCCACCGCGCGCTTCCAGATCAGCTCGTAGAGCTTGCGCTCGTCGTCGCTGAGGAAGCGGGCGACCTGGGCCGGCGTGCGCAGTGCAGAGGTCGGGCGCACGGCTTCGTGCGCTTCCTGCGCGTTCTTGGACTTGGTCTGGTAGGTGTTGGGCTTGTCGGGCAACGCCTGGGTGCCGTAGTCGCGGGCGATGACGTCGCGGATTTCGTTGAGCGCCTCGATTGACAGGCTGACCGAGTCGGTACGCATGTAGCTGATCAGGCCGACCGTGCCTTCCTCGCCGATCGCCACGCCTTCATACAGCTTCTGCGCGACCTGCATGGTCTTGCGGGTGGTGAAGCCCAGCTTGCGCGCGGCTTCCTGCTGCAGGGTGGAGGTGGTGAACGGTGGCGCGGGCCGGCGCTTGCGCTCCTTGCTGGTCACGTCGGTGACGTGCAGTGAACCCTGCGCGGCCTGCTGGATGCGCAGGCGCGCGGCTTCGGCGGTGTCGCCGTCGGTGACCGTGAACTGCTCGAACTTCTGTCCGTCCAGGCGGGTGAGCTTGGCGGTGAAGGACTGGCGCGGGTGCGCGCACTCGGCCTCGATGGACCAGTATTCGCGCGCGACGAAGGCTTCGATCTCTTCCTCGCGCTCGACGATCATGCGCAGCGCGGGCGACTGCACGCGGCCGGCGGACAGGCCGCGCTGGACCTTGCGCCACAGCACCGGCGAGAGGTTGAAGCCGACCAGGTAATCCAGCGCGCGGCGCGCCTGCTGGGCGTCGACCAGTTCGTTGGCGATCTGGCGCGGCTGGTTCATCGCCTCGCGGATGGCGCGCGGGGTGATTTCGGTGAACACCACCCGGTGCAGCGGCTTGTCCTTGAGCAGGCCGCGCTCCTTCAGGATCTCCGCGATGTGCCAGCTGATCGCCTCGCCCTCGCGATCCGGGTCGGTCGCCAGATAGATGTCTTCGGCCGCCTTGGCCGCCTTGGCGATCGCGTCGACGTGCTTCTCGTTCTTGTCGATGAGGTCGTAGCGCATCGCGAAGCCGTTGTCCGGGTCCACCGCCCCTTCCTTCGGCACCAGGTCGCGCACGTGACCATAGGAAGCCAGGACGTGGAAGTCCTTGCCGAGGTATTTGTTGATCGTCTTGGCCTTGGCCGGCGATTCGACGATGAGGAGGTGCTTGGACATGTCCTTCCGATGGGCGGTGGGGGCGGCGCGTGGCCGGCAAGGGTGGCTCAAAAGCGGGCGGCAGAGAAGCCGACGCCCGGAGCCGTGGCCCCGGGCGTTCAGGTTTCGCTATTTACTAGTGGAATCATGCCCGGGCACGGCTGTCAACCCTGAACGGGTTCCGTGAAGCCCGTCACCTTCCGAAAAAGCCCCCCATGGCGGCGACCATGGCACCGGCCGCCAGCAGGAACATCAGGCCCAGCAATCCTCCCAGGATCAGCACGACCCAGGTAACCACGCCCAGCGCGCGCTGCTGGCGTTCCGGGTGGTGGGTGTAGGCCCATTTGTCCACCACCAGGGTGCCGCAGATCAGATCGTGCAGGGCCTGCTTGCGGCCGGTGAACGCCGCCATCAGGTAGCCGGCCATCAGCAGCAGCGTGCTGACGAAGGTCGCGAAGAACCGGCCGATGGCGCGCCAGAAGCTGATCGGCGCGCCCTGCCTGTCCACCACCTTGATGCCGATCGCCATCTTGCCGGGCGTGGCTTGGTGCGGAGAGGCATGGAACCAGGCGAAGTAACCGGCCATCACCACGATCTGCACCAGGTAGGAAACGGCCTGCAACACGAAGACCGGGATCGGGTCGGTCACGCGGTCGGACAGGACCAGCGGAAGCATCGCGAGCCCGGTCACCGTGCTGATCACGGTGGTGATGATCGCCAGCAGGAAACTGTCGACGAGGTAGGCCGCCACGCGTTTCCAGAAACCGGCGTAGACGACTTCGCCGCCCTGCACGACCTGGGACACGAGCCCGACCACGGCTTCGGGGGCCGCATAGGGGGAAGCCTCCGTTTCAGCCGTCGAAGTGGACGGAGGCGGGAACGAGGGAGCGTCCAGGGCGGGTTCGGCCATCGACGGGGAGGCATCTTCCGCGACGGCCGGCGGCGCCGGGGAGCGCGCGCCCGCGCCCAGACCCAGTTCGTCGGCGAAATCGCCCGCCGCCTGCCACTGCGACAGGCCGTCGCGCCAGATCAGGGTGGCGTGGGAAATCTGTCCGCCGGCCAGCAGATCCCGCAGCGTCGCGGCATCCACCGGACCCGCGGGTTGCCGCGCCTCGTCCGCGTAGTACCAGTGTTTCATCGCCCCGCCGGGATTACGCGTTGCCGCCGGCGATGGCGGCCATTCCAATGGCGAACACGAAGAAGCCGATGTAGGCGACCAGGAACAGGCCGGCCAGCACGATGATCGTCCAGGTCACCGCACCCAGATCGCGGCGCTGCCGTTCCGGGTGGGCCGTGAAGGCCCAGCGATCCACGACCAGGGTATCGGCCATCATGTCGTGCAGGCCCTGCTTGCGCTCGGTCAGGCCGACGGTGAATGCCGAGATCAGGGTGGTGAGGCCGCAGCTGACCAGATTGAGGAAAAAGTACGCGCACCAGCGACCGAAGCTGCGGCCCAGGGTGAGCGCCTGCCCATTGGTGCGCGCCACCTTGATCCCGACCGCGAGCTTGCCAAGGGTCGCCTGCGAGGCGGAGGCGTGCATCCAGGTGAAGTAGACCGCCTGGGCCAGGATCGGCAGCACGTAGAACGCCAGGATGAAGGTCACACCGAGGGTGCCGCGCATCATGTCGTTGGCGAACGCCTGCGGACTCAGCGCGGCCGCACCACCGGTGAGCATGATGCCGACCAGGGCGACCACCAGGGTCACCACCATCATCACCATGCCGTCGATGAAGGAGGCGGCGAAGCGCTTCCAGAAACCGCCCATCACCACGTCGCCGGCGAACACCGGCGCGGCGTGCAGGGGAACATGCGCGGAAGGCGCCGCATACGGAGACGCCGGTTCGTTGACCACCGCGGCGATGGCGGAAGCGGCGGGCGGAACCACCAGGCCCAGTTCCGCGGCCATCTCCCCCAGCGCGCGCCAGCCGTCCATGCCTTCGCGCCATACCAGCGCGTCCGGCGTGATTTCGCCGCGCTGGAAGCGCGCAGCCAGTTCTTCCGCGCTGAGGGGACCCTGGCGCTGCTCGCCGACGGCGAAATACCAATTGCTCATTGTATGTACTGCTCCTGTTGCTGTTGCTGTTGCTGTTGCTTGTTCAACCGAACCGCTGCGTGGTCGCGGCGAGTCCAATCACGAAGAAGATCAGGACCACGCCGGCCACGATGACGAGACCATACAGGGCCAATACCACGATGGCGACAACGCCGAGCTCGCTGCGCTGGCGTTCCGGCTCGGTGGTATAGGCCCACTTGTCCACCACCACGGTGTCGCAGATGACGTCGTGCAGCGCCTGCTTGCGCGCGGTGAACGCGGCCATCAGATAACCGATGAAGAGTGTCAGCGTGCTGAGGATGGTGGCGAAGAAGCGGGCCAGCGCGCGCAGGAACGAGATCGGCTCGCCATGGCTGCGCACCACCTTGATGCCGATCGCCATCTTGCCCGGCGTGGCGTAGTTGAAGGTGGAATGGAACCAGGCGAAATACAGCGCGTTCAGGACAAGCGTGCTGAGCGAGGTGGTGATTGCCGTCGCCAGCTCGCCGCCGCCGGCGAGATCGCTGAGGATCACACCGAACAGTTCGCCGCACAGGCCCACCACCAGCGAAAGGATGAAGCCGTCGATGATCGTCGCGGCCGCGCGCTTCCAGAAGCCCGCGTAGACGACGTCCTGATCGGCGACGAAAGAAGGTTGCGCCTGCAACGGCGCGCGCGCCGCCAGGTACGGATTGCGCGGGATCCCGGTTTCGGTGGTGCTCGCCGTGGCCATGCGCTCGATGATCTCGGGGCGCTCATACACCGGCGTGGGCGAAGGATCGCTGCCGAGATTGAACACCGCGCGGCCACTGGCCGCTGCCGCGGACGGGGCGCTGGCCCGTTCGGGCGGCGCGGCGACGACGACGGCTTCCTCGATTTCGGCGCGCGCGATCGTGGGCGGCGCAGGCACCATCGGCGGGGTCGGGGGGACGAACGTGGCGTTCGATGCCGGCGCGGCATCGAATGGTGCCGGGCGTGGCGCCTCCAGCAGGCCGAGCTGCTGGGCCAGATCCGCCAGCGGCCGCCATTGCATCATCCCGTCGCGCCAGACCAGCGTGTCCAGTGCGATCCGTTCGCTGTGGAAGTGTTGCTTCAGTTCATCCGTGGACAACGGGCCGAGCGGTTGCCGCTCGGCCCCGGCGTAATACCAAGTCGACATGCTGGTTTCCCCAAACCGTTGCGTTGCGAACGTTACCGCAAGCGCTTGTCAGCGCCTAGATGGTGACTTCCGTGACCTTCGCGGCCCCGCCGCCGGGCGTCAGCCGCGGCACCGCTCCGGCAGCAGCCGGTCCTCGATGTCCGAGGTGCAGCTCCAGCGCTTGGACTGGCCGTCGTAGAAAATCCAGACGGCATGGTCGTCCATGCGCGAATTGCCGGTGCCGCGGACCCGGACTTCCATCCCGCAGGTGCCGTCGTCGAACTCGCCGACGAGAATGCCGGCCACATGCGGGGATGCGTAGGCGTCTTCCGGCTGGAAGCCGTCGGCGTCGTTGTCGGGGCAGCGGCCTTCGGCCAGATGGCGTTCCACCAGCGGCTTCAGGGCGTCGCCCGCGGCGATCGGCTCCATCAGCTTGGCGCGCGAGGTGTATTCCTGGTACGCGGGTATGGCGATCGCCGCCAGGATGCCGAGGATGGCCAGTACGGGGAGGACCGCGGCCAGGCAGATGATCAGGATGAGGGTGCCGCGGCTCATGCCTCGCGGCGCCGGAGCGCGTGCCGGTGCGGCAGGACGATGGACGGCGGAACCCGCACCCGGCAGCGGCGGCGGCATCGAGGCCGTGGCCGTCGCGGTGGCGTCCAGGCCGAGTTCGGCGGCCACGCTGCGCAGGGGCTGCCATTGCGCCATGCCTTCGCGCCAGACCTGCGAATCGAGCATCAGCTGGCCGCGCCGGAAACAGGCGGCCAGTTCTTCCGTGGTCAGTGGTCCGACGTTCCGCCCTGGTCCTTCCGCGTAGTACCACTGAGCCATGCTTTCCCCCGAAAGCAGGTTGAAGTCGGCTCAGTGTACCGGTTCAGGTTCGTCCACGAACATCTGCGTTTCCATCCACGCGTAGGCCGCTTCCGAGCCGGGCTGGTTGAACAGCACCATCAGCACGACCCACTTCAGGTCGTCCAGATCCAGCTCGTCCTGGTCCAGCGCCATCGCCCGGTCCAGCACCAGCTCGCGCTGATCCGCATCGAGGATGCCGTGCTGCTCCAGGAACATCAGGAAGCCACGGCCTTCCACGTCGAGCTTTTCCAGCTCCGGGCCATGGAAGATGCGCGTCGGGCCGCCCACGCGCGGTTGCGGCGCGCCGGGCCGCTGATCGGCCAGGGCGTCGAGCCAGTCGAAAGCCTTGTTGATTTCGGCGGGGCTGAAACCGGCCTGGATCAGGCCGTTCTGGAGAGAGTCGCGATCACGGACGGGGTCCGCGTCCTCGGTGAAATAGTGTTCAAACAGGTACAGCAGTACATCCAGGATGCTCTCTTTCATTGCCCCTCGGCCTGCGCACGGTGGCGCTGTGGAGGAAAGAAACTAGCCTTTGCGGCAGTAACGGCCGTGTTCGACCGATACGCGCCCATCCAGTTCCATGGCGAGCAGCATGGAGGACAGGACGGCGGTCGTCAATCCGGTCCGATCCGCCAGTTGATCCATACCGGTTGGGTCGTGGCCCAGGGCGCGCCACAACCGCTGGTAGTCGGGGTCCCGGCTGCCGCCGCCCGAAGGCGGCCGTTCGGGAGGGGTCTGTTCAGGTTCGCCGAGCTGTTCGCGCAGGATCCGGATCACGCCCGCGAACTGTCCTGCGAGGACGTCGAGCAGTTCGTCCCCGCGCTCGACCAGGCCGGCGCCGTCGCGGATCAAGCGGTGGCAGCCGCGCGCCAGCGGGTTGTGGATGGAACCGGGCACGGCGAACACGTCGCGGCCGCTGTCCGCCGCCTGGCGGGCGGTGATGAGCGCGCCGGATCGCTCGGCGGCCTCGATCACCAGCGTGGCCAGCGACAGGCCGGCGATGATGCGGTTGCGGCGGGGGAAGTGGCTGGGATGGGCGCCGGTGCCCGGCGGGTGCTCGCTGACCACCGCGCCTTGCGCGGCGATGCGGTCCCGCAATCGCGCATGCCGGCGGGGGTACGCCTGTTCCGGCCCGGTGCCCAGGACCGCGATCGTCGCCCCTTCGGCCTGGGCCAGGGCGCTCTCGTGCGCGGCGGCGTCGATGCCGGCGGCCATGCCGCTGGCCACCGTGATCCCGGCCCGCGCCAGCGTGGCGGCGAACGCCGCGGCGTTGTCGCGCCCGGCCGCGGTCGGCGAGCGGCTGCCGACCACCGCCACCGCGGGGCGCCACAGCAGCGTCGGGTCGCCGTCGACGAACAGTGCCAGCGGCGGGTTCGGGCAATGGCGCAGCAGCGGCGGATAGTCGTCCGAATGCCAACCGATCAGGTGGTGGCCGGGCGAGTCCGCCAGCCAGTCCCGCGCGACATCGAGTCCGGGGACCGTCGCCGCCGAGAACATTCCGATCTGGCCATCGTCCAGTCCAGCCGCCCGCCATCCGCCCGGTCCGGCCTTGCGTGCGGCTCCCGGACTGCCGTGGCGCTCCAGCAGGCGGCGGCGGGCGGCGGTGCCGCCACCGGCCAGGATCAGGCGCAGCAGGGTGTCGGGGTCGTCTTCGCGGCGGGACATGGTTCCAGCCTAGTGCTCAGACGACGACGGCGCCCTCGGGCGCCGTCGCTTTGTTGCGTAGGGTTTGTCCGAACAATCAGTAGGTGGCGTCCGGATGCTTCAGTTCGTTGCCCACCCGCGTGGCCTTCACGCCTTCCATCACCAGTCCGTAGCTCACCTTGTCGAAGGTACGGAACACCATCACGTGCGCAGCGTATTCGTCCGGCAGGCTGACCCGGCCGGCACCGTCGCGCGGCGAGTCGTCCATGCGCGAGGAATCGGGCCAGCGCACCTTGTTGGCGACGTGATCGCCCTTGCGCCAGACCGACAGCACGGTGCCGTTGTCGATGCCCTCGCGGCTGCCGCCGGAGATCGCGACGACGTCGCGCGGGCCACCGGAGGTCAGCGCATTGGCGACCGCGATGATCTGCAGCTTGCCTTCGGGGAAGGTCGCGCTGGGCGGATGCGGGAAGAACTGCAGGTCGTAGGGTTTGGCTTCCACCGGCACCACGCGATCACCGGCGCGCACTTCCTTGCCGGAGTCTTCCAGCGTCAGGGTGACGGTCTCGCTGCCGGGCACGCGGCCACGGGTGATGGTGCCGACGTTGACCTGCTCCAGCTCGTAGCCCAGCAGTTCGACCGGGCCGCCGTCGGACAGGGCCGAGCTGGACCACTGGCGGTTCCAGTCCGCCGGCGCGCCCTTGATGCGGGCGCCGCGGAAATCCAGGTCTTCCTTGTAGGTCAGGTATTCGCCGCTCGACTTCACCCGGGTCTGGGTATAGCGCAGGCCCGGGCGCACGACCGCGTAGCGCTGGCCCGGCTGGGCCTGATCCAGGCCGAGCACGTACACGCTCTGGCCGGCGGTGGCGCGCAGCATGTTCTCTTCCAGCCCGGCGACGTACGGCAGCTGCTTGAAGCTGTCGGTGATCGTCAGGTTCTTCAGGAACGGCTCGACGTCGGCCAGCGGAATCGCGTTCAGCGGGGCTTCCTGGCGCGGACCGGCCTGGACCGCCACGCGATCCAGGTAGGCCAGGCTGAGCACGTCGCCTGGGTAGATGAGATGGGGATTCTTGATCTGCGGATTGGCCTGCCAGATCTCCGGCCACAGCCACGGCTTCTTCAGGAAACGGGCGGAAATGTCCCAGAGGGTGTCCCCCCGCTTGACCACATAGGTGTCAGGGTGGTCCCCCGCCATTTCTGCCGCGGCGGCATAGCTGCCCACGGTGATCGCCGCGACGGCGAGAACCGTACGAAAATGTTTAAACATGGCTGTATCTACCTGATTCCCCGACAGGTGGTCCGCACTATAGTCCAGAAAACCCGGCGCAACGCAAGCGCCCGAGTTAGAATCCGTGAGGCCTTGCCGGATTCCACTGGCGCCCCCATCTCGGACACACCATGGCATTGCTTCCCATCCTCGAATTCCCCGATCCCCGGCTCCGCACCCAGGCGGTGCCGGTCGACCCGGCGCGGGTGACCGAGCCGGCCTTCCAGACCCTGCTGGACGACATGTTCGAGACCATGTACGAGGCCCCGGGCATCGGCCTAGCCGCCAGCCAGGTGGACGTGCACCAGCGCTTCATGGTCATCGACATCAGCGAAGAGAAGAACGAACCCCGGGTGTTCATCAATCCGGAGATCGTCGATCGCGCCGGTGATCAGGTCTATCAGGAAGGCTGCCTGTCGGTTCCCGGCATCTATGCCGACGTTACCCGCGCCAACGAAATCACCGTGCGCTTCGTCGATCGCCAGGGCCAGGCGCAGGAACTGCATGCCGACGGCCTGCTGGCCGTGTGCATCCAGCACGAAATGGATCACCTCGACGGCAAGCTGTTCGTCGATTACCTCTCGCCGCTCAAGCGCGAGATGGTGCGCAAGAAGCTGGCCAAGCAGCGTCGTCAGGCGGCGGCTTGACGGCCTGACGGCCGCGGGATTGGTGAGTCGGGATTCGGGATTCGCAAAGGCAGGATCGCGGGTCACGTCACGGCCATCTCCTCCCTTCCTTCCCGGATAACTCATCTCCCATGAGAATCGTTTTTGCCGGCACGCCGGCGTTCGCCGTTCCCAGCCTGCGCGCCGCGCATGCGCGCAATGAAGTGGTGGCGGTCTATACCCAGCCCGATCGTCCGGCCGGCCGTGGCCGCGGGCTGACGCCTTCGCCGGTCAAGCTGGAAGCGATCCAGCGCGGCATCCCGGTGCTGCAACCGGAATCGCTGCGTAAAAAGTCTTCCCAGCAGGCGCTGCGCGAACTCGCCCCCGACCTGATGATCGTCGTCGCCTATGGCCTGATCCTGCCGCAGGCGGTGCTGGACATCCCGCGCTTCGGTTGCTGGAACGTGCACGCGTCGCTGCTGCCGCGCTGGCGCGGCGCCGCGCCGATCCAGCGCGCCATCGAAGCCGGCGACGCCGAAACCGGCGTGTGCCTGATGCAGATGGAAGCCGGGCTGGATACCGGCCCGGTGCTGTTGTCCCAGCGCACGCCCATCGGCGAGCAGGAAACCGGCGGCCAGTTGCACGACCGCCTGTCCGAACTCGGCGCGCGCGTGCTTGCCGATGGACTCGGCCTGCTGCGCGCGGGCATGCGTCCGGTGGCGCAGCCGCAGCCCGAAACCGGCGCCACCTACGCGCACAAGCTGGAAAAACACGAGGCGCGGCTGGACTGGTCGCAGCCGGCTGACGCGCTGGCGCGCAAGGTGCGTGCGTTCGAACCCTGGCCGGTGGCCGAGGCGAACGTCGCCGGCGAGCGCCTGCGCATCCACGGCGCGGTCGCGCTGGATCTGGCACATCGGGCCGAACCGGGCACGCTGCTCGCGGCGGGCCGGCAGGGCCTGGACATCGCCTGCGGGCAGGGCGCGCTGCGCCTGCGGGTGGTCCAGCGCGAGGGCGGCAAGGCGATCACCGCCGCCGACTATCTCAACGCCCGCCGGGATCTGGTGACCGCGTGAATCCGGGCACCGGCGCCGCCGCGCGCGCGCTGGCCGCGCGCATCCTCGATGCAGTCGCGCACCAGGGACGTTCGCTCAAGGCGGAACTGGCCGCCGGCCTGCCACGCCTTCCGGACCCGCGGGATCGCGCGCTGACCGAAGCGATCTGCTTCGCCGCGTTGCGCCAGCGCGTCCGCTATGACGAAGCCCTGCGCCACTGGATGCAGAAACCGCTGGGCCGGCGCGATGGCGAATTGCGAACCCTGTTGTGGGTCGGCTTCGCCCAGATCGACGCCCTGCAACTGCCGGCGCACGCCGCGCTTTCGGCCACCGTGGAAGCCGCGCGCGAACTCAAGCGCTCGCATCAGGCCGGCATGGTCAACGCGATCCTGCGCCGCGCGCAGCGCGAAGGCCTGCCCGCCGCCGTGGCCGAACGGGCCTGGCCGGCGTGGCTGCGCGAGCGCGTGCGCCAGGACTGGCCGGGGCAGGCCGGTGCGATCTTCACCGCGAGCGCCGAAGCCGCGCCGCTGTGGCTGCGGGTCAACCGCGCGCGCCTGCCGGTGGCGGATTATCTGGCGCGCCTGCATGAGGCGTTGCCGGGACTCGTGGCATCCGCCTCGCCGTTGGCCGCCGACGCGATTCGCGTCGATACGCCGGTCGCGGTGGCCGCGTTGCCGGGTTTCGCCGACGGCGACGTGTCGATCCAGGACGGCGCCGCCCAACTGGTGGCCGATGCGCTGGCGCCCGCCGCCGGCGCGCGGGTGTTCGATGCCTGCGCCGCCCCCGGCGGCAAGGCGGCGCACCTGCTGGAACGCGATGGCACCTTGCGCCTGCTGGCGATGGACGTGGACGCCAGGCGTCTGCAACGCGTGGGCGAAACGCTCGCACGGGTCGGCGTGCGGGCGCAGTTGCGCGCGGCCGACGCGGGCGAGCCATCGATCTGGTGGGACGGGCAGCCGTTCGACGCGATCCTGCTGGACGCGCCCTGCTCGGCGACCGGCATCGTCCGCCGCCAGCCCGACGTGCTGCTGCATCGGCGGCCGGAAGACATCGGCGCGTTGCGCGCGCTGCAGGCCCGCCTGCTGGATGCGGCGTGGACCCTGCTGCGTCCGGGCGGCACGCTGCTGTATGCGACCTGCTCGATCCTCAAGGACGAGAACGAGCGCCAGATCGACGCCTTCCTGGCGCGCACGCCCGACGCCCGCGCCGAACCGCTGGACGCGCGCTTCGGACATGCCTCCGGGGCCGGCCGCCAGCGCCTGCCGGGCGAGGACGGCATGGACGGATTCTTCTACGCCCGCCTGGACCGCACCGCCGGCGTGTGAGCCGGCCGACATCGGTGGCCGCGCAGGCCGCTTCCGACAATTGCATAACGAATCGCCGGTATCATCGCGCGCCATGATCAAGACCGACGACAAGACCGCGTTCTGGTGGTTCCTGCTGTTCGCGCTGGTGGTGATCGGCGCGGGGCTGGGCATGCGCGCGCCGTGGCCGGCCGACGAGCCGCGTTTCGTGCTGGTGGCCAGGCAGATGTGGGAGTCCGGCCAGTGGCTGTTCCCGCATCGCGGGCAGGAACTGTATCCGGACAAGCCGCCGCTGTACTTCTGGATGATCGCGTCCACCTACGCGGTGGTGCGCAACTGGAACGTCGCCTTCCTGATTCCGTCGCTGCTGGCGGCGCTGGGCACGCTGGCGCTGACCTACAACTTCGCGCGTCGCGCCTGGAACCGCCAGGCCGCGCTGTGGGCCGCCGGCGCGGTGCTGTGCGCGATGCAGTTCGTCTACCAGGGCAAGCGCGCGCAGATCGATCCGACGGTGGTGTTCTTCATCACCCTGGGCATGTACGGCATCGGCCGGCATCTGCTGCTCGGACCGAACTGGCGCTGGTACTGGCTGGGCTGTTTCTCCGCCGGCCTGGGTGTGATCAGCAAGGGCGTGGGTTTCCTGCCGCTGCTGGCGCTGATTCCCTACGCGCTGATGCGCTGGCGCGGCTGGCAGGGCCTGAGCGAACCGGCGCCGAAGGGCGCGGGCCGCTGGTGGCTGGGCGGGGCCAGTTTCCTGCTGGCGATCGCGTTGTGGTTCGTGCCGATGGTGGTGACCGCGCTGACCAGCGGCGATCCGGAACACCGCGCCTATCTCAACGAAATCCTGTTCCGCCAGACCGCCACCCGCTACGTTGCCGCGTGGCACCACCAGGCGCCGCCGTGGTACTTCCTGGAAGTCATCGCGCTGTTCTGGCTGCCGTTCTCGATCTTCATCCCCTGGCTGATCAAGCCGTGGCGCGAAGCCTGGCGCCAGCGCGACGCGCGGGTGTGGTGGCCGCTGGCGTGGATGCTGCTGGTGCTGCTGTTCTTCAGCGCCAGCCCGGGCAAGCGCGACATGTACATCCTGCCGGCGTTGCCGGCGCTGGCGTGGGCGGCCGCCCCCTTCCTGCCCGCGCTGGGCGAACGGCGCGGCGTGCGCGCCGCGCTGCTGGCGTTCGCGGTGGTGCTGGGTGGCCTGCTGCTGGTGGCCGGCGGCATGGCGTTGACCGGCGATCCGCGTTTCGAACTGAAGCTGGAAGCCGAGCGCGGCCTGGCCGGTGATCCGCATGCGGATCGGCTGTGGCTGGCGCTGGCGATCATGGGGGGACTGATCGTCGCCGCCGCGCTGTGGCTGCGGCGCGCGCGCGCGATTCCACTGATCCTGGTGACCGTGCTGGTGCTGTGGGTCGGTTACGGCATGGCGCTGGCGCCGTTGCTGGACGGCCAGAACTCGGCGCGCGACGTGATGGCCGAAGCGCGCGCGCGCGCCGGCGCGGACACCGCGATTGGATTGGTGGACTGGAAGGAACAGCAACTGCTGCAAGCGCAAGGCGAGGTGACCGAGTTCGGTTTCCGTGCGCCGGTCGAACAGCAATGGCAGCGTGGCCTGGCGTGGCTGCACGAGGCGCCGGCGCGGCGCGTGCTGATGGCGCAGGACGCTACCCTGCCGGCCTGCGTGGACCGCGCACGTGCGCGTTCATTGGGTTCGGCCAACCGGCGCAGCTGGTGGCTGGTGGACGACGCGGCCACCGCGGGCTGTCGCGGAGCGATGAAGCCTTAATCGATCAGCGGTTGACCAGCAGGTCCCGGTAAACCGCCTCGGTGGCATCGGCGAAACGCGCGATGCCGAATTCGGCGAGTGCATGTGCGCGCGCGGCCACGCCCATTCCGGCCAGCGTGTCGCGATGCTGGAGCATCCCGCGCAGCGTGGTCGCCATCGCCTCGTAGCCATGTACCGGCACGACCCAGCCGTCCTGACCGGCGTGCAGGTTTTCCGGCAGGCCGGCGTAATCGGTCACCATCACCGGCTTGCCCATCGCCATCATTTCACGGCAGGCGAAGGAGATGGTCTCGATGTCGTGCGACAGCACGAAGCCGGCGTCCAGCGCGGCGATGATCGGACGCACGTCGTCCAGCAGGCCGGGGAAATGGAACTGCGCTTCCAGGCCGGCTTCGCGCACGATCGCCAGTTGCCGGGCGGAAGGCGGCTGGCCGGCGATCAGTACATGCACCCGGCGGCGCTCGTCGGCGGACAGCAGGCCGAGCGCGGCGACCAGATCGGTCCAGCCCTTGTAGTCGGCGGTGCCGGCGCTGCTGCCGATCAGCAGCGACCCGGCGTCCGGCGCGAAGCGTTCCCGCTGCGCGTGCGCGTCCGCGGCTGGCCAGGGCGCGAAATGCGTGGTGTCCACACCGTTATAGACGGTCTGCGGATGGCAGACGCGATACGGCGTGGCTTCGAGCTGGCGGCGCACGTACTCGCACACCGCGATCGCCTTGTCGGTGTGGAAACGCGCGCGCCAGACATGCTGGAGCCCGCCCATCGGCTTGGTGTTGTGCTTGGTCAGAACCACGCGCGGTCGCGGCGAAACGCCGCGCAGGGCGGCGATGACGATGCGGTGATCGGCCGAGCCGTTGACGTGCACGATGTCGAACCGGTGAGTGCGCAGGTAGTCGCGCAGCTGGCGGATGGCGTGCGCGCGTTCGCGCAGCTTCCGCAGTCCGTTCGGGAAAGGCTGCGCCAGCGTGTGCACGCCGGGCAGGGCCGCGGCTTCGGCCAGCAGGCGGCTGCCGGCGGGCGCGGCGACATGGACCTCGTGCCGCGGTCCCAGCGCGCGCGCCAGTTCGCGGATGTAGGTGGTATGGCCGCCGCCGCTGCCGCTGTGGAAATTGGTGTAGAGCAGCTTCATCGACGAGTCGGGAGCGGGGCCGGGATCAGGAGACAACCGGATCCTGCAGCAACTCGGGGTGGCCGTCGATGCCGTATTCGCAGCGGGTGATCTTCTGCGTGCGGGTGGCGTGGAACAGGCGGTTGTTGGGCAGGCTCATGTCGTCCACGTCCGGGGGCGCGCGCGAGTTGTGCCACAGGTGCACCGCCAGCGCGGCCCACTTGAGCGCGCGCCGCCGCAGGCCGGTGTTTTCCAGCCGCGCCGCCAGTTCGCGATCCTCGGCACCATAGCCTTCCATGCGCTCGTCGAAGCCGTTGACCTTCAGCAGATCGGCGCGCCAGAAGCTCATGTTGCAGCTCATCACCCGGCCACCGTTGCGCGAGCGCGCCTTCCAGCGTGCCAGTTGCGGCTGGCGGAAGGCGTACTGGCGGCGGGTGCCATCGAATTCGTCGAAATCGGCGTCGATCCACGGCGCGAACACCGGCTTTCCACCGGCCAGCAGGCGTTCGCTCTCGGCGACGGTCGCCTTGAGCCGTCCGCCCTGGAGGAAGAAGCCGGGTTCGGCCAGCATTTCATGATCGCCGATGAAGTCCGGATGCAGGATCATGTCGCCGTCCAGCAGGACCACGTAGTCGCCACGGCTGGCGGCGATCGCGCGGTTGCGGCAGCGCGCCGCGCGGAAGCCGCGATCCTCCTGCCACAGATGGCGCACCGGAACCGGCAGCGCCTGCCGCCAGCGCGCCACCACGTCGGCCGTGTCGGGCCGGGAACCGTCGTCGGCAACCAGGATTTCGTCGGGCATGCGCCGCTGCGCCGCCACGCTTTCCAGCACCCGTTCCAGGGCCTCGGGCCAGTTGTAGGTGAGGATCGCCAGGGAAATCTTCATCGTGCACGCGCTGGGTCGGTGGGCGCCGAAGGCAACGACAGGCTGAGCGCCAGCGGCAGCCAGATGATCAGCCAACCCGGGCGTGGGCTGTCAATCAGGTGCGGCAGGTCGAACTGCACCATCACGCTGGCGAACACCCACAGGCCCAGCACGGCGCGGCCGATCACCTCGTCGCGGTGTTGCCACGCGCGCCAGCCCAGGCCCAGCCAGATCACCAACCACAGCAGCAGGCCCGGCAGGCCGAGTTCCACCGCCACCTGGGTGAACAGGTTGTGGGTATGGACCTGGTCCATGCCCATGCCGCCCTGCACCGGGAGGGTGAAGCGCGCACCCAGCCCCATGCCCAGCCACGGATGCTGCAGGAACAGCTCCCAGGCGTGCTGCATGATCTGCGGACGGAACGACCAGCCACGCTGGCTGAGTTCCGGATAGGCCGCGATCGCCACACCCGCTCCGACCACGATCAGCGCGACCACGCGCCGCCAGGCGCGCTCCTTCCGGCGGATGGCGAGCAGCACGAACACCGAGGCGAACAGCGCGGCCCACGCGCTGCGCGAGCCGGCCAGCACCAGGCAGGCGATCAGCACGGCCATGGCGGACCACTTCAACAGGCGCTGTCCCCGCGCCGGGAAACGCCACGGCCACAGCCACAGAAAGCCGGCGCCCATCGCCGCAGCGATCAGGTTGGCATTGGCCATCACCCCGAACCCGACCACCCGCCCGTCCGGCGGCGGCTGCACGGCGAACCGGATCATCGCCGCGACCGCGGTGGCGGCCAGTACGCCCGCGCCGCCGATCAGCAGCCAGCGCTGCCGGCGCGGATCGTCGCCGACGCCGTGCCGCCAGGCGAACAGGAACACCAGCACGCTGAGGATGCGCAGGATCTCGTCCAGCGGCCGCGCCGCGTTGGTCCAGGCCAGGCTCAGCGCGGACCAGCAGAACAGCGCCAGCAGCCAGGGCATCAACGGCCGGCTCCCCAGGTCGCGCCAGCGGTCGAAGCGCGCGAATCCGAGGATCAGCGCCGGCAGATACAGGCTCAGCGCCAGCAGGTACTGGTAAGGCTTGCCGGGATTGAACGAAGGGCCGGCCGGCAGCACGCACATGCCGGCGATCAACGCCATCAGGCCCGCGCACAGCAGGTTGCGCCAGCGCGCACCCACCTCGATACCCGAAACGGCGGCGGCGGAACGGATCTCCCGCGCCGGCGGCTCGCCCTGTGATGGCGCGTCGGCGAGGCTGTCCGGGCCGGGATTGCGGGAAACGGGCGTGAGTCGGTGTGCGTGCACCGGCGCGACGTCAGTCGGCGCGGAGGAAGAAGGGGAATTTCGCGAGCTCAAAAACGGCGTCCGACAGGTTCCGGGGGGATGCGGAAGAACCGCCCAAGCGTAAGGCAAGCTACGCGCGGGAACCAAGCCGGGAGTCACCGATTGTCGTTCCGCGCAGTCCATTGCGTGCAGAGAGTGTCTATTTCGGCCGTTTCGGGCTGCGGGCGATGCTCAGGATGCGTTCCAGCCGCTTCCACCAGGGCAGGCGCGCGCGCCAGCACACGCCCATGTAGCGGCGCGCCTCGGCCCAGTCGGGCTCCGGCTTGGTCCGGTATTCCAGCTTGGCCAGCTCCAGGCAGGAATCGTCCATGCCGGCGGCCCGCGCATAGTGCGCGATCAGGCCGCGCGATTGCAGCAGGCCCAGGAAGGTGGTGGTCCGGTTCTGCTGCGCCCACCAGCCGTTGTTGCCGTGGATGCGGTAGCCGACCTGGCCGGTCGGCAGAAAGTATTTGCGCGCGCCGAAGATGCTGGCGCCGAACACCAGGCAGTTGTCGGCGGAAATGCGCCAGGTCGCGCTCACCTGCGCCGGCAGGTCCATGCACAGGCGCGCATAGCGCAACCGCAGCGACAGCGCCGAGGTCGGCGCGCCGTACCAGTAGGTCAGCGCATAGGTGCTGATGGCGGTGTAGCCGAGATCGAGTTCCTTTTCGGCGAAACCGATGCGGCCTTCCTCGTTGCCGAACAGTTCGATGTCCGAAAGCACGAAGCCGACATCCTTGCGCTGGTCGTAGATCGCGCCGATCTTCTCCAGATAGTCCGGCTGCCAGCGATCATCGGCATCGAGGAAGCAGACCACGTCCACGTCGGCATCCACTGCGGCCACGCCGCGCTGGAACGCCGCCAACTGGCCGCCGTTTTCGCCGAACAGCAGGCGTACGCCGGGATGGTTGCCGTAATGCTCGGTCAGCAGCGCCTGCGAGCCATCGGTGGAGCCGTCGTCCACCACCAGGATCTGGGCCGCGCGCCGGCCCTGCGCCAGCACGCCGGCGACCGCCTCGATCACGAAACGGGCGTAGTTGTAGTTGGTGATGATGACCGCGAAGCGGGTCATGCCTGGCCCTCGGCCAGCAGCTTGCGGAAGTAGCCGATGGTTTCCTTCAGGCCATCCTCCAGCCCCACCTTCGGTTCCCAGCCCAGCTTCTCGCGCGCCAGCGCGATATCCGGCTGGCGCTGCCTGGGATCATCCGAAGGCAGCGGCTTGAACACCAGGCGGGAATGGCCACCGACCAGCGCCAGCACCTTCTCGGCCAGTTCCAGCATGGTGAATTCGCCGGGGTTGCCGATGTTGACCGGGCCGGTGAAACCGCGCTCGGTGTCCATCATCCGCACCATCACCTCGACCAGATCGTCCACGTAGCAGAAGCTGCGGGTCTGGCTGCCGTCGCCGTAGATGGTGATGTCCTCGCCGCGCAGCGCCTGCACGATGAAGTTGCTGACCACCCGGCCGTCGTTGGGATGCATGCGAGGGCCGTAGGTGTTGAAGATGCGCACCACCTTGATGTCCAGTCCGTGCTGGCGGTGGTAGTCGAAGAACAGCGTCTCGGCGCAGCGCTTGCCCTCGTCGTAGCAGCTGCGCAGGCCGATCGGGTTGACCCGGCCCCAGTAGCCTTCCTGCTGCGGATGCACTTCCGGATCGCCGTACACCTCGCTGGTGGACGCCTGCAGGATGCGTGCATCCAGGCGCTTGGCCAGGCCGAGCATGTTGATCGCCCCGTGCACGCTGGTCTTGGTGGTCTGCACCGGATCGTGCTGGTAGTGGATCGGCGAGGCCGGGCAGGCGAGGTTGAAGATGCGGTCCACTTCCACGTATAGCGGGAAGGTCACGTCGTGCCGCATCAGTTCGAAGTAGGGATGGTTGAGCAGGTGGGCGACGTTGCGCTTGCTGCCGGTGAAGAAGTTGTCCGCGCACAGGACGTCGTGTCCGTCCCGGATCAGGCGATCGCACAGATGGGAACCCAGGAAGCCGGCGCCGCCGGTGATCAGAATGCGCTGCATGAACCACTCTCTTGGAAGGAAGAACGCCGCCGGCGGCGTGAAGCGTGCCCACCGGGCAGGCGCATATTGTCACGGCTGGGTCGGGGCGGGGGGAAGGGCGCAGGTCCGTGATGCGCGGCAATCGCGCCTCCGGGCGGACGCGGACGCTACAGCCGCTCGCGCCACGCCTGGAACATCAGCACGCCCCACAGGTGCGTGTGCCACTTGCGCTGGCCGGCCTGGAATTCGCGCCAGATCGCGCGGATCGGCGCCGGATCGAAATGTCCTTCCTCACGCAGGCGGCGCTCGTCCAGCTGCGCTTCGGCCCAGTCGCGCAGCGGGCCGCGCAGCCAGTCGCCGACCGGCGCGCCGAAACCCGATTTGGGCCGGTGCACCAGCGAGGCCGGCAGGTAGCGTTCCAGCAGGCGCTTGGGCAGATGCTTGAGCTGGCCGTCGCGGTATTTCATCGCCAGCGGCAGCGACCAGGCGAACTCCACCACACGCCAGTCCAGCAGCGGCGCGCGCGCCTCCAGCGCCACCGCCATGCTGGCGCGGTCGACCTTGGTCAGGATGTCCTCGGGAAGGTAGCAGGCGAAATCCAGCGCCATCAGCCGGTCGGCGGAGCCGCCGTTGGCCGGCAGCGCGGCCGGATCGTCGTAGGCGGTGATCGCGCGGCGGGCGCCGCGCACGACCGATTCCGGCCGCCGCCAGCGGCTGACCCGCTGCAGGGCGACGCCCTGCAAATCGCCGGTGGCCAGCTCCGCGCGCGCCGCGGCCAGCCCGCCCAGCCGCGAGCGTTCGCCCGGATTGCCGGCCAGCCGGGCCAGCAGGCGTCGGGGCAGGCGCGCCAGGCGGGCGTCGTTGCGCAGCGCGCGCAGGTAGCGGCTGTAGCCGAAGAACAGTTCATCGCCGCCGTCGCCCGACAGCGCCACGGTCACGTGCTGGCGGGCCAGCCGGCACAGCAGCGCGGTCGGCAGCTGCGAGGAATCGGCGAAAGGTTCGTCGAACATCCGCGCCATGTCCGGCACCAGATCCAGCGCGGCGCGGCCATCGGCGTGCAGCTCGGTGTGATCGGTGCGCAGGTGTCGCGCCACCGCCGTGGCGTAGGCGCTCTCGTCGTGGTCGGTGTTGTCGAAGCCGATCGAGAAGCTGCGCACCGGCCGCGCCGACTGCGCCTGCATCAGCGCGGTCACCAGCGAGGAATCGGTGCCGCCGGACAGGAACGCGCCCAGCGGTACGTCGGCCTCCATGCGCAGCGCCACTGCGTCGCGCAGCAACGCATCCAGCGCGTCCAGCGCGGCGTCCTCGTCGCCGTCGAAGCCCTGCGCGATGGCGGCTTCCTGGCGCTGCCGCGCATTCCACCAGGATTGCGGCGCGCGCATCGGATCATGGCCGGCATCGCCCGCCGCCAGCGCGGCCGGATCCAGGCGCAGCAGGGTGCCGGCCGGCAGCTTGTGCACGCCGCGCAGGATGGCGTATGGCGCGGGGATGTAGTCCAGCCGCAGCAGCAGCGCCAGCGCGTCGGGATTCACCTCGTGGCGCAGGCCCGGATGGGCGCGCAGCGCGGACAGCTCGCTGCCGAACACCAGCGTGCCGTCCGTCGTCCAGCCGTAGTACAGCGGCTTCTTGCCCACCCGATCGCGCGCCAGCCACAGGGTCCGTTCCTGGCGATCCCAGGCCGCCAGCGCGAGCATGCCGTTGCCGCGCTCCAGCGCCGCCTGCACGCCCCACTGGGCGATGCCCGCCAGCAGCACTTCGGTGTCGGAATGCCCGCGGAACCGGTGTCCCAGCGCTTCCAGTTCCATGCGCAGCGCGGCGTGGTTGTAAATCTCGCCGTTGAAGGCGATCACCCAGCGGCCATCGGCCGACACCATCGGCTGGTGACCCTCCGGACTCAGATCCAGGATCGACAGGCGCCGGTGCGACAGCACCAGACCGACATCCGCGTCCACCCAGGTGCCGCTGTCGTCCGGGCCGCGGTGGGCGATGGCCTCGCCCATGCGCCGGCCGAGGGCGTGGAGTTCGTCCGCGCCCGTGCGCGGTTGGGGCGACCAGGCGCCAGCGATGCCGCACATGGTCAGGCCTTGTTCGGGGATTCGGGAGAAGTGGGGGTGACCACCGGCTGCCCGTTCTGCAACAGCCACAGCATGATGGTCTTCTGGCGCACGTAGTTGGCGCGCACGTAGGCGTAGATCAGGCCGTGCCAGCCGTCGAGGAAGCCGCCGCGCAGCAGGTAGCCGCGCCAGAAGCGCCAGGCCGGCGACAGCACCAGCTTGGCCAGCGTGGCGCGCTTGCCGCGCGCGAAATCGTGCTCGGCCATCATCCGCGCGTAGCGCTGGGTCTTGAGCAGCTGCTGTTCGAGCGAGCGGTACGGGTAATGGATCAAGTCTCCTGGCAGGGTCTTCACCGCGCCGTCCACGCTGGCCGCCTCGTGCACCTCGCGCTTGCCGCGCCAGCCGCCGCGGCGGCGGTCGAACAGCCGCAGCACCCGATCCGGATAGGCGTTGCCGTGGCGCAGGAAGCGGCCGAAGTAGTCCGACAGGCGGGCGAACCGGTAGCCGGCCGCGCCCTCGAAACCGGCCGCGCGCGCCGACTCGATGGCGCCGCGCAGGGTGTCGTCCACACGCTCGTCCGCATCCAGGCACAGCACCCAGTCGTGGCTGGCCTGTTCGATCGCGAACTGCTTCTGGCTGCGGAAGCCGTCGAACGGCCGCTGCATCACCCGCGCGCCGGCCGCCTGCGCGATCGCCACGGTGGCGTCGCCGGAATACGAATCCACCACCACGATCTCGTCGCAGAACGCCAGCGAGGCCAGGCAGTCGCCAATGCGGTCCGCTTCGTTAAACGCGATAATGCAGGCCGAAATCGGGACCCGGTGGTTCGAGGAGGCGTTGATGGCGGATTACCTGTTGTTTGCGACGGAACGCTATGCGCTGCCCATCTTGCAGCCGCTGGCCGATGCGCTGCAAGCCGCCGGACATGGCGCGCACGCCTGGTTCGTCGATGGTGCGGCCGGCTCGCGGCTGCCCGCGCCGGTGCGGATGATCGAACACGCGCGCCAGGCCGTCGACCTGCGGCCGCGCGCGGTATTCAGCGCCGCCAACTGGGTGCCGACCTTCGTGTCCGGCGCCAAGGTGCAACTGTTCCATGGCTTCAATGTGGAGAAGCGCGACGCCGCGCGCGGCCACTTCCGGGTGCGCGGCATGTTCGACCTCTACTGCACGCAGGGGCCGGCGACCACCGCGCCGTTCGAGGCGCTGGCGCGCGAGGCGGGTCACTTCAAGGTGGTCGAGACCGGCTGGCCGAAGCTGGATCCGCTGTTCGGGCCGGAGGACGCGCGGGTCAGGCAATGGCATGCACAGGCCGGCGGACGGCCGGTCGCGATGTTCGCTTCGACGTTCACCGAACGCCTGAGCGCGGCCCCGCACCTGTACGACGCCATCGCCGCGCAGGTCGCCGCCGGCGAACGCTTCTGGCTGCTGACCCTGCACCCCAAGTGCGCGCCGGAACTGTTCGCGCGCTATCGCGCGCTGGCCGGCGCGAATGCCGTGTTCGTCGAGACCGAGGACCTGATCAGCGCCGAGCGCGCGGCCGACGTGCTGGTCGCCGACACCACTTCGGTGGTCAGCGAATTCGTGGTCCAGCGCAAGCCGGTGGTGACCTTCCGCAATCGCGCGCCCAAGCCGCACATGATCGACTTCGACGAGCCGGCGCGCCTGCCGGAGATGCTGGCGCGCGCGTTCGCGCCGGACGACGCGCTGCGCGCCGCGCTGGCCGATTACGCCACCGCGATCCATCCGTACCACGACGGGCATTCCTCGCAGCGGGTGATGGTCGCCACCGAAAGGTTGTTGCGTGGTGAGTTGGGGCCGCTGGCGCGCAAGCCGTTCGGCAGCCTGCTGCGCGGGTTGCAGATCCGCAAGGACCTCGGCTACTGGGGACCGGCCGCGCGCTGAGCGCTCACCAGCGCAGCCGGCGACGCGCCAGCGCCTGGGCCAACCGCTGGTAGATCGCCCGCGCTTCCGGTTCGGGCAGGAAGCGCAAACGCAGGGGCGAGGCCAGGCCGTTGTCGCCGGCGGTGTCCAGCCACAGCGTGGCGGTGCCCAGCCAGCGATCGATCGGCGAGCGCGCCAACCGCAACGCCTGCAGCTTGTCGACCTCGGCGAACCGCCACCAGCGCCACCACCAGCCGCCGCGCACCGCGATCAGTTCGTCGCCGGCCGCATAGCCGGAGCGCCGCGCGTTCTGCCACGCGGCCCAGCCGGTCCACGGCCAGGCCAGCAGCGCCAGCGCCGCCCAGGCGCCGAAGGGAAACCACAGCGCGATCGCCAGCAGCGGCGTGAGGATCAGCCCCGGCAGCCACAGCCGCCACGCCGCCCGCGCCGGCATGGGCTGCCATTGCGCGGGTGGCCAGGCCGAATGCGGCAGCAGATGCCGGACCAGCGTGTCGCAGGTGTCCGGCGTGGCAATCGGCGCCAGCACCTTCAGCGCGCGGCCGTCGTCGTGATCGACACGGTTGGCCACCGCGGTATCGATATGCAGGCTGCGCCGTTTCAGCCAGCGCTGCACGACGCCTTCGCGCAGGGTCCAGGCCTGGATGCGCCGGCGCGACACGCTGTTGCGCAGTCGCGTGAGCAGACCGCGTTCGACGGTCAGCCGGCGATCCGATTCACTCAGGCGAAAGCCATGGAACTGCACCAGCGCCAGCAGCACCGACAGCAGACGGGTCAGCACCAGCACCAGTGCCAGGATCGCCAGCGCGGCCAGCACGCCGCTCTGCCAGGTCCATTCCAGATGGCTCGCATAGCCGAAGGCTTCGCGCGAATAGCGCCGCACCAGCCCCGTCATCATCCTGTCGGGCAGCACCTGCCAGGCCAGGCCGAAGGCCGCCGCCACCACCACCATGCCGCGGTTGGACGCCAGCCCCAGCCGGATCACTTCCATCACCGGCAGCGCCAGCAGGGTGTTCGACGCCGGTGCCGCCGGCGCATCGGCCGACGCGGCCGGCGCGGCCTGGCCGCGATGCCGGATCAGGTTCTCCAGCGCGTTGGCCGCTGACAGACTGAGCACCCGCATTTCCGCTTCGGGCTTCTGCCCGCCGGCCGATTCCAATCGCACTTCCGCGACCTGGAACAGGCGATGCAGCAGCGACTGGTGGATGCCCACGTTGTGGATGCGCGCGAACGGAATCTCGCGCAGGCTGCGGTGCAGCCAGCCACTGCGGATGGTCAGGCCGTCGCGGCCGATCCGGTAGCGGTAGGTGAAGTACTGGACCACCGACAGCACCACCAGCACGCCGACCGCGATCACCGGTCCCAGGTTCGCCCACAGGTTGTCCGGATCGCCGCGTCCGCCGAACACCACCAGCGCGATCAGCGGCAGGATGAACTGCTTGAGCTGCTGCACCAGCACGAACAGCCACGACCACGGATGCAGCCGCTGATCCACCGCCAGCGGTGCGCCGGCGGCGGAAGGAAGGGGAGGCGGTTCGGGAACGCTCACAACGCGTCGTCGACGTCGAGCTGGCGGGCCAGCCGGTCGCGCAGGCGTTCGGCGTCGGCGGCGTCCAGGGCCTGCACGCTGACCGTGGCCTGGCGGGTGCCGGCGGTGTGCACCACCAGCGTCGCCAGGCCCATGCCGCGTTCCAGCGGGCCGCGTTTCAGATCCAGGTGCTGCACGCGCGAAATCGGCACATGCGTTTCGCTCTGCCACCAGTTGCCGCGCCGCACCGCGAAGCCGGACTCATCCAGCTTCCAGCGCGTGCGCAGATGCCGGCGCACGCTCAGCCAGCCGCACAGCACCGCGCCGATCAGGAACACGGCGGGCGCGGCCAGCCACGGCGACATCCAGCCGGAGGCCTGGCTGACGAACGTGGCGCCCACCGCCAGCGGAATGCCGAGCATCGCGCCGCCGAGGGCGGCCAGCACGCCACCGCGCGGCGGCACCGGCTGCCAGTGGGGCGTGGTGTCGGGCGTCGCGCCCGGCGCATCGCCCGGCGTATCGCCCGGTGTTTCGGCGGGGAGGTCGCTCACCAGTACTTCCCTTCTTTGGCTTCGTCGTAGAGGTTGTAGTCGAGCACGTAGTCCTTGCCCTTGCGATAGTCGCCCAGCCGCTGGCGCATGCGCTTGATGGTCGCGGCCTGCGCCTTGCGGTCGGTGATCTCGGCGGGCACCTTTTCGATGGCTTCGTTCTGGTAGGCGACGGCCTCGTCGAAGCGCCGGTTGGCCGCCAGCGCCGCGGCCACGGTGTCCAGTTCGCTGGCCGACAGCTTGTCCTTGCGCTCCATCATGAACTTCGCCAGTTCCAGCGCGCGCGCCGGATCGCGCTGCCCGGGAATCGGGCAGGTCGCCAGCGTCCACACCTGTTCGTTGCGCGCGTGCTCGATCCCGGTTTCCTCCGCGCGGGCCTGCCAGTCGGCCGCCTGCCGGCAGTCGCGCGGAAGGCCGGCCAGGCCTTCGACGTAAAAGCGCGAAAGCTCCAGCATCGCCATGCCGTTGGACGCATTGGCCGCGCGCTGCACGTGCGGCAGCACGCGCCGATACAGTGCATCGTTGAACTGCGTGGAGTCCTGCATCAGCAGGCCGATGGTGTGCATCGCCGCGCGCGCGTTGCCGTTGTTGCTGGCGCGCTCCAGCCACTCCAGCGCCTGCTTCGGATCGTGTTCGACGTATTCCGCATCCTCGGCCAGCATCATCGAACCCAGCGCCAGCTGCGCCAGGCTGTCGTCGGCCTCGGCCTTGCGGCGCAGCGCTTCGACGCGGAAGTGGAAGACCGTGTCGTAGTCCGGCCACTGCTCGTTCAGGCGGATGCGCGCGGCCGCGTCGTCCACCGGCGCTCGATCCAGCACCGCCAGCCGCGGCGGTTCGGCTTCCAGGATCCGGCCCAGCACGAACTCGGTCATCTGGGTGTTGCTGACGCCGGCCTCGGTGGCGGATTGATCGAACGCCACCGAAGCCGCCAGCGCGGAGGATTCCAGCCGGTACTTCCAGCCGTCCTTCTCGCGCACGAAGTCGGGGCCGAACTGGAAGTTGTTCTCGGTCGGCGGGCCCAGCTCGGACACCGCGTGATCGCCGGAAATGGTCACGTGGGTCAGCGAAACCGGGACGTTTTCCTCGTCGCTGCGCACCGAAATCCAGCCCTTGCTGGCGAACAGGCGGGCCACCGCCACGCCGTCCAGCTTCTTCAGCGCGGCCTCGTCCTGGCTGGCGCGCAGCAGGTAGACCTTGACGCGATCATCGGAGGGCAGGCGCCGCAGCTGTTCGGCCGAGGCGTACAGCGCCGCGTCGCGCAGGAAAGTGAAATGGGTGAAGCTGGACGATGCCAGCAGGTCCGCGCTTTCGGGCTTGCTCGCGTTCACCAGTTCCGCGTAGCGATCCCAAGTGCGGCTGACCGCGTTCATTTCGGCCAGATCGTCGCCCGCCGCCAACGCCGGCGCGGTCCACAGCGCCAGCCACAATCCCATTGCACGCATGTCGTCCCCTTGTCGCGTTCGAATCGTCCCGCGGGCTCAGAGGTAAGGATTGTCCTCGCCGCTGCCCGGTGGCCGCAGGGTATAGCGTTTGTAGGTCCACTGGTACTGGGCCGGATCGCGGCGCGCGATCCGTTCCACGCCGGCGTTGAGCGCGGTCACCGCCACCACCGGATCCGGATCGGCGATGGCCGGCCCGGCCGGTTCGATGTGCAGGGCGAAGTCCGGGCCGTCGCCGATCCGCTCGCACCAGGCGAACAGCACCACCGCGCCGGTGCGCTCGGCCAGCCGCGACAGCAGGGTCATGGTCAGCGCCTGCACGCCGAAGAACGGCGCGAACTCGCCGTCGCCGGCCTTGGGCTGCTGGTCCGGCAGGATCGCCACCACGCCGCCGTCCTTCAGTTGCTTCCACAGCTGCCGCACCGCCGGTCCCTCGGCGCGCACCTGGGTGATGTTGGCCGCGCCGCGCGCGCGCAGCAGGAAGGCGTCGCCCACCGGCGATTCCGGCACCCGGTACACGAACGCGTACGGCCCGCGCGAGGCCAGCCACTGGTTCAGCAGTTCCCAGTTGCCGTAGTGGGGCGCGGCGATGATCACGCTGCGGCCGGCGGCGCGGGCCTGCTCGTACAGATCGGCGCCGTGCAGCTCGCGCAGGCAGGCCAGGTTCCGCGCGTGCGGCTGGGTCCAGAAGCGCAGGGTTTCCATCAGCTGGCGGGTGGTGGCGCGCAGGATGTCCCGGTGCAGCGCCTGGCGCTCGCGCTCGCCCAGGCCGGGGAAGGCCAGCTCCAGGTTGCGCCGCGCCACCCGGCTCTCGCGGGCGTCGGTGCGCTGCCACAGCCACGCCAGCCGATCTCCCAGCCACCGCAGCAGCGGCCAGGGCAGGCGCATGAACAAGGCGATGGCGGTGTAGAGGAGGTGGGCGGTGGTCTGCGGCTTCATCGTCATCAGTCTAGCGGTTGACCGTGACCGTCCGCGCCGCGAGCATGGCCGCATGCTTGCCTTGATACAGCGGGTCACCCGGGCGTCGGTGACCGTGGACGACGAGACCATCGGCGCCATCGACGGCGGCCTGCTGGCCCTGGTGGCGGTGGAGCCGGGCGATGCCGAACCGCAGTTCCAGCGCATGGCCGAGCGCCTGCTGGGCTATCGGGTGTTCGCCGACGAAGCGGGAAAGATGAACCGCTCCCTGGCCGATACCGGCGGCGGCCTGCTGCTGGTCAGCCAGTTCACCCTGGCCGCCGACACCCGCTCGGGGATGCGTCCCAGCTTCACCACCGCCGCCCCGCCGGAGGAGGCTGAACGGGGATTCAACCGTCTGGTCGAAATCTGCCGGCAAAAACACGCTCCGGGGGTGGAAACCGGGCGTTTCGGTGCCCATATGGTCGTCAGCCTGGTCAATGACGGGCCTGTGACCTTCCTGCTCCGCCCCTGACGTTAATCGAGGCGGACGCAGCGTTCCCACCGTGGTTTTCAGGGACGAGGGGTGGTCCGGGCTGGTATAATACTAGGTTCCTTCCTCCATTCATGCCGGTGGCGCAACCTCCATGGCCAACGAACGTCCTGCCCAACAATCTGAAATCAAGCTGCTGATCAGCAAGGGTCTTGAGCAGGGCTACCTGACCTACGCCGAAGTCAACGATCACCTGCCGGACGACCTGGTCGACCCGGAACAGATCGAAGACATCATCGGCATGATCAACGGCATGGGCATCGACGTCCATGAAGTCGCCCCCGATGCCGAAACCCTGCTCCTGTCCGACGGCAACACCGGCGGTCGCGAAGTCGACGAGACCGCGGCCGAGGAAGCCGCCGCCGCGCTGACCTCGCTCGACACCGAAGGTGGCCGCACCACCGACCCGGTGCGCATGTACATGCGCGAAATGGGCACGGTCGAGCTGCTGACCCGCGAAGGCGAAATCGCCATCGCCAAGCGCATCGAGGAAGGCCTGGGCCAGGTCCAGGCGTCGCTCGGCAACTTCCCGTGGTCGATCGAACTGCTGCTGGAAGAGTACGAACTGCACAAGACCGGCAAGAAGCGCCTGGCCGAAGTCGTGGTCGGCTTCAACGACATCGAGGAGCCGGCGGAAGAGGTTCCTGAAGCCGTCGAGGCCTCGGACGGCGACGCCGACAGCGACGACGAGGACGAGGATGGCGGCGATGACGCGGCCGAAGAGACCGGCCCCACCGGTCCGGATCCGGAAGAAGTCGCCCGCCGCATGCAGGCGCTGGCCGACGGCTACGCCAAGTTCAAGAAGGCGCACGCCAAGAACGGCCCGGACAACAAGGCCGTCACCAAGATCCGCTCCGAGATGGCCGAGGTCTTCGTCACCCTCAAGCTGCCGCTGGCCCTGACCGACACCCTGGTCCGCAAGCTGCGCGACGTGGTCAACGAGATCAAGGACCACGAGCGCCGCGTGATGCACCTGTCGGCCAACATCGCCAAGATGCCGCGCAAGGACTTCCTGCGCGCCTGGGAAGGCAACCAGACCAACCTGGGCTGGGTGGACGAAGTCCTCAAGCGCAAGCAGAAGTGGTCCTCCGGCCTGCGCGAGGTCAAGGATCAGATCATCGCCGAGCAGGAAGCCACCATCGCCGTCGAACAGGCGATGCACCTGCCGCTGTCCGAGATCAAGGAAATCAGCCGCGCCATGGCCTACGGCGAAGCCAAGGCCCGCAAGGCCAAGAAGGAGATGGTCGAGGCCAACCTGCGCCTGGTGATCTCCATTGCCAAGAAGTACACCAACCGCGGCCTGCAGTTCCTCGACCTCATCCAGGAAGGCAACATCGGCCTGATGAAGGCCGTGGACAAGTTCGAATACCGCCGCGGCTACAAGTTCTCGACCTATGCCACCTGGTGGATCCGCCAGGCGATCACGCGCTCGATCGCCGACCAGGCCCGCACCATCCGCATCCCGGTGCACATGATCGAGACGATCAACAAGTTGAACCGCATTTCCCGTCAGATGCTCCAGCAGTACGGCCGCGAGGCCACCCCGGAGGAGCTGGCCAAGGAAATGGACATGCCCGAGGACAAGATCCGCAAGGTCATGAAGATCGCCAAGGAACCGATCTCCATGGAAACCCCGATCGGCGACGACGAGGATTCCCACCTGGGCGACTTCATCGAGGACACCAACGTGGAGTCCCCGATCGACAACACCACCAACATCAACCTGCAGGAAACCGTCCGCGACGTGCTGGCCGGCCTCACCCCGCGGGAAGCCAAGGTGCTGCGCATGCGCTTCGGCATCGACATGAACACCGACCACACCCTGGAAGAAGTGGGCAAGCAGTTCGACGTCACCCGCGAGCGCATCCGCCAGATAGAAGCCAAGGCTCTGCGCAAACTGCGCCACCCCAGCCGCTCCGAGCAGCTGCGCAGCTTCCTGGACATCGACTGATTCCAGCCAGCAGGCAAACCGGGCAAACCAGGAACCCGCCGCAAGGCGGGTTCTTCGTTTCCACCCGCGCCCCCCGCTACAATGGCCCGGCAGCGGGCCTATAGCTCAATGGTTAGAGCAGAGGACTCATAATCCTTTGGTTCCAGGTTCGAGTCCTGGTGGGCCCACCAAAGAGCACTTCGAACGTGTTCGTGCGCTTGGCGCATAAGCTGGCGATAGCGCGTACGTCTTGTATTTGGGGCCAACTACCTGCGCGCCAGTAATGGGGCTGCGGAAGGACCAGCGTGCCAGCTACCGCCAGTGAGGCGAAATAGTCGTTCGACAAGATAGGTACCCCCGCTCGGAACGGGTACATGAGCATAGGAACCGATCTCCAGCTCCTCGCATCCAGGGCAGCTCCTGTTTGCCACCGGTAGCTGCATCGCGATCCGCAGTGCGGATGTCTTTTTTCGATCTAGAGCGGAGATTACGCAGGGTGCGTGATGCCCCAGAAGAGCCCTGTCGACTGTCTGGACGCGATTGAGGTCGCGTCAGTCGAGAACGTGTCAGTCGATAAAATGCCGTGAATCCGCAGAGCCTGATGGATGCAAGCTTCAGCACTAACTGGCTCCGTACTTTCACATTCCCTCGACGTACTCAAATGTCAGCTAAAGCCTGCTGATGAGTCCGGCCAAATGACCGGTATATTTCGAGACCCCTAGAGAAAGGAGAGTGGAATGTTTACGACCAAGCAACTTCCGGCGATGGCACGCATGTTCGCCGTGGCGATTGTCGCTACCGCGGGCCTCGCCGGCTGCGCCACCTATGACGACGAGTTTGCGGGGATCAACTCGCGCCTCGATCAGCTCGATACGAAGGTGCAGAGCGCGGCCCAGAGCGCGGAATCCGCCAATCAGTCCGCGCAGCAGGCCAACCAGCGGTTGGATCAGATGGAAAGCCGCGTGCAGAAGCTGGAAACGGCGCCGCGCCGCGCGCCGCGCGGTTAATCGCTCCCGCCTAGTCGCGACGAACGATTTGAACCGGGACCGGGTGGCCCTTGCGGGCCACCCGGTCTCCTTGAATCTTTATCCCGTTTTCGTTTTTCCGAGGAATCCTCCCATTCGTACGTGCACACACACCGCGATCCGGGCCGTCTATGGCGCGCTGGCGCTGACGCTGGCATTCGCGAACATCGGCGTGGCCAGTGCCAGGCAGGCCGACGCGCAACCGGTCGTCACTGCCGTCGACGAGCTTCCGAAAGGTCAGGAGGTGTCCGACACGGTGATCGAGCTCGCGGGCTGGGTGGTCGCATCCAAGGACAACCAGGGCTATCCGTTCGCGGTCATCGACAAGGCCGCCGCACAGGTCCTGGTGTTCGGTGGCGATGGCCGGCTTCGTGGCGCGGCGCCTGGACTGTTTGGCTCGGCGGTCGGCGACCATACGGCGCCCGGCATCGCCGGTCTCGCGCTGCGCGAGATTCCGGGTCGGGATCGCACCACGCCCGCCGGTCGCTTTGTCGGCGGTTTCGGTCCGTCCATCGACGCCGGGCGCGTGCTGTGGGTGGACTACGAGTCCGCCGTCTCCATCCACCCGACCGCCACGGGCGTGCCTGCCGAGAAACGCGCCGAACGCCTTGCATCGCCTACCCCGGATGACAACCGCGTCACGCATGGCTGCATCAACGTCTCGCCCGAGTTCTACGAGAAAATCATCCAGTCGACGTTCGAGCGGGGCGGAGTGTTCTACATTCTGCCGGACGCGGATACGTTGGCGGAGACCTTCCCGGAGTTCGCGCAAGGTCACGCAACCACGCAACGCAGCGACGGAAAAGGCAAACGCTCCGCCCGCCGGTGAAGGGCGCGTTGGCCTGTTGCCTTGGGTGGAGGCAACGTAGCGGATGACGCTGCTCGTCATCCGGCCCACGGCCACCCTCGGTAGCTTGTCCGTAAGGTAGCGGCGCCATTCGCCCTGGAGAGCCGTGCCCGCGAACTGAGCGGGCTACGTATCACCCCACGGAAGTGGGGCGGTTGCCCGCTTCAACTGAACTGTTCGGCCAGCGCGCGTCCGCGTGCATGCGCGGCGTCCACGGCCTCATCGACCAGCTTCGCCCAACCGCCGTTTTCCAGGGTCTGGATGGCCGCCTCGGTGGTTCCACCGGGAGAGGTGACACGTCCGCGCAGTTGCGCAGGTGATTTTCCCGAGACCTGCAGCATGCGCGCGGCGCCCAGCAGGGTTTGCACCACGAGATGGCGTGCGACCGCCGGCGGCAGGTCACGCGTGCAGGCGGCGGCTTCCATGGCTTCGGCCAGCCGATACAGATAAGCCGGGCCACTGCCGGAAATGGCGGTGACCATATCCATCTGTGTCTCGCATTCGATCCATACCGTGGTGCCGGTGCTGCTGAACACCGCCTCGGCGACCATCCGCGACGCGACGTCCAGCGAGGGATCCGCGTACAGCGCGGTGATGCCGGCGCCTATGGCGGCAGGCTGATTCGGCATGCTGCGCACGAGGGTGTCGATCCCCAGCCATTGCCTCAACTGCGCATGGGTGATGCCGGCCATGACCGAGATGACCAACGGCCGCGTCCGCGCCGCCTGTCCGGCCAGCGCTTCGCAAACCGCGCGGGCCACCTGTGGTTTCACCGCCAGCACCCACAAGGCTGCGGTGGCGACGGCGTCGACACCTTGTTCGAACACCCGCACCTGCAACTGCGTGGACAAGGCATCGCGTGTGGCCGCCACGGGATCGGCCACCGCGATCCGTGCGGGGTCCCGGCCCTGGCTCAGCAATCCCTCCACCAGGCAGCGCGCCATGTGCCCGCCCCCGATGAAGGCGACTTCCATGCCGTCGCTCATGGGGAGCGCTCCATTCCCAGTTGCCGATCCAGCCAGTCCAGCACGCGTTGCTGGACATCGCGACCGTGGGCGGTTTCGAAGAACCAATGCGGGCCTCGCGGGTAGGTGACGAGGGTCACCGGCGTGCCGTTGAAGACGAGTGCGCGATGCAACATCTCGCCCTGCGACAGCGGCACGCGTTTGTCCTCTTCGCCATGCAGGATCAGCACCGGCACTTTCACCCGGTCGGCGTAACGAATCGGCGAGTGCGCGTCATAGCGCGTGCGCTGCGTTACCGGATCCCCGAAATAACCCGGCAGGTAATCGGGAGTATCGGTGGTGAGCGCCATGACGCCGATGTCGATGACGCCCGCGCCGACGATCGCGGTGCGGAAGCGATCGCTCTGCGTGACCGCCCACGCCGCCATGTAGCCGCCGTAGCTCCAGCCACCGATGGCCAGTCGCTGCGGGTCGACGACGCCTTCCTTTTCCAGCATGTCCAGGCCATCGAGGATGTCCTGGAAATCCCCTCCGCCCCAGTCGCCGCGCGCCATTTCGGCGAAGGCATGGCCGCCGCCTTCCGAACCGCGTGGATTGGGCAGGAACACCGCGTAGCCGCGGGTCGCCAGCAGTTGTGCCCAGTCATGCCAGGAGCCCAGCCAGCCCGACCACCAGGCCCATGCCGGACCCCCGTGACCCTGTACCAGCGTGGGCAGCGGCGTGCCCCGCTTCCAGCCGGGCGGCGTCACCAGCAGGCCGGTGATGTTCAACCCATCGCGCGAGGACGTCCAGGCCAGTTCCCGCACCTGGCCGTGCGCCCATCCGGCGACCTGCGGGTGGGTGTCGGTGCGCGCGGCCAGCCTGCCGCCCTCCAGTGTCCATACCTCGGTGGGCTGGTCGTCACGAATGCCCAGATAGGCGCTTCGACCGGTGGCCGTCGTGGTGAATGAAGCAAACGGAACCTGGGGGCGTGCGACCTCGCGCCCCTGACCGGTCGTCGCGTCCAGACGCAGGAAGGCGCCCCGCACACCGCGCTGGCCCAGACCCAGCAGGCTGCGATCATCCTGCCAGCGCGCCAGCCACAACGTGCCGTTCCAGCCCGGCGCCAGCACTGTCTTCCGATCACGCCCGAAGTCGTGCACGGTGACGTCGGCGACCATGCCATACTCGCCCAGGTGGCCATAGAGCAGGCGCGTTCCATCGGGCGACCATTGCAGGGGATGCGCCGACGCATGTGCTTCCAGTTCCTTGGCCAGTTCGCCGGTATCGGCGTCCACCAGCACCACGCGCGAGCGATACCAGTAATCGTTGAGGGTGGTGCCACGGGATACCCGCATGGCAAGGCTTCGTCCATCCGGAGACCAGGCCAGATCGTGAACCTGGAGATCCGGCGCGGTCAGTGCCCGGGTCTCCCCGCCGCTCAGGTTACGCAGCCACACGCGTGAAAAACGCGTGGGGTGATCCACCAGCACCGCGTCATCCTTGGCCTCGTGCGCGGCGACGGCGGCGGCATCGGGCGCGTCCGCAGCCAGATAGGCGATGCGGGTCCCGTCGCGCGTGACGTCGAACGCAGTGACATCACCTGGCGAATGCGTCAGGAGCGTTGGATTTTCGCCGTTCGCGTCGACTCGCCAGACCTGGGCGTCGGCCATCTTCTTCGGGTCGTCCGCCGCGGATGAAGGTCGATTGGAGATGAAGTACAGGGTGCGGCCGTCCGCACTCCATCGCGGATGCTCCTCGTTGGCGCCTTCGGGGGCAGGGATTTCACGCGCGACCTCTTTTCCCGTCGCCGGTACGCGCCAGAGGCGGCTGAGCGGCCGCTTCCCGTGGCTCCGGGGCGTTCCCACGGTGTAGGCGATCCAACGGCCCTCGCGATCGATCTGCGGATCGCCGACGATCTTGAGCGCCATGATCATTTCCGGCGTGGGGATCACCGGCGATGCCTGTGCCACGGCCAAGGTCGGGAGAGCCGCCATCATCAGGCCGATGACGAACAGACGGTGAAGCATCGGCCTCATGCAGGGAGTCCTTGCGAGGAGAAAATCGGAGTGTGCCGGCGTATCCATTCTGCCCCACGGGCAATGGCGTCGCGTGCCTGATCGGAGACCGACATTGCCTCGATGAAGCTGTGCGGCGCGCCGGGATAGACGTGGCTACTTACCTGCACGCCCGCCTGTTCCAGCCGCTGCGCCATCGCCGCGTTCTGTTCGGCCAGGACGTCGCGGTCTCCCCAGAGCAGCAGGGCGGGTGGCAGGTCATGCAGATCCGCATGGAGAGGCGCCGACAACGGAGTGACCGTGCGCTCCGCCTCGGGTCCGATATACGCGGTCCAGAACTCGTCCATCTCCGCGCCACTGAGCATGTCCTCGGAGGTCCCCAGGGTCTGGCGCGCAACGGCGGAAAGAACCGGCGTCCACGCGCCGTAGTTGAGGACCAACGCGGATATGCGCGCCAGCTGTCCGGCCAGGCGGAGGCGCAGCGCGGCCGCCACGGCAAGATTGGCGCCGGCGGAATCACCGCCCAACGCAACACGCCTGGCATCGATACCCGCATCGGCGCCGTGCTCGTGCAGCCAATCCAGCGCGATGACGGCCTGGTCGAGCGCCGCAGGGTAGGGATGCTCGGGTGCCAGACTGTAGTCGATCGCCACCACCGCCCTGCGCGAAGCGTCGGCGTACTCCCGCAGAAGACGGTCATGCGTATCGAGTCCGAACATGCACCATCCGCCACCATGGAAGTACACCAACGCGGGGGAGGGCTGCGCCTCCATGACCTGCGGATACAACACGCGGAGACCAAACTCACCGTGCGGAGAGGGCAGGCGGTAGTCCCGGGTGGCGAGCATGCGGGGGCCGCCTTCGCGCCATGGTGTGCGCGCCTGGGCGGCGATGAGCCGGCGCTCGGGCCAGTCAAGCGCGCGACCACCGCGCAGCCGCGCGCCTTCCCGGCAGACGTCTTCGATGAAACGGCGGATCTGCGGGTCCAGCGCCTCCAGGCTGCGGCTCATGCGCGCTCCTTCGCATCACCGGCGAAATCCCGCATCCAGCCGGCCAATGCGTGCTCACCGCCGGCCTCCAGCCCGGCCAGCAGCTGAGCGAAGTCATGCCGCGTCTCGTCCTGGCCAAGCTTGAACGTGGCACGCACCTCGCGCACCGAACCATGCAACGCAACAACGCCGGAGGCCAGTCGCGCATAGCGCTCGCCCATCTCCTCCAGCGACCAGGCACGCGGACGACCGGATTCCATCTGCGCCGTCAGCGCCTCGAGTTCGGTCCGGATATCACCCTCGTCCGAACTGACCGTGACCTCCAGGTCGAAAGCCACGGCGGCATAGTTCCAGCTGGGCGCCTGGGTACGATCATCGAGCCAGCGGGGAGACACATAGGCCTGCGGCCCCATCACCAGCGCTTGCGCGCGGCCGTCGCGCTGCAGGCGAGCGACGTGCGGGTTGCGCCTGGCCAGATGGCCACGCAGCGCCACCAGCGTGCCGTCGGCGTCGCACTCCGCCCGCAATGGAAGCGGCGTGAATGCAGCATCCTCGCCACCGCACGACACAAGCCAGGCGAGCGGGTGGGCGGCCAGCAGGCGCAGCACATCGTCCTGCGTTCGCGCCGCGTAGCGGCTGTCGCGGGCGTGTCCCATCAGCGGATCTCCTTCACCGCGGTGGCGGCGGAAACATCAGGCCAGCGGCCATGCCAGGGCGCCGCCTGTTCGAGTTCGGCGGCCAGTTGCAGCAGCAGCGGTTCCTGTCCGCGGTCGGCGGCGAACTGCACGCCGATCGGCAGTCGACCGCTTTGTCCCAACGGCAGCGATATCGCCGGCGTACCCGCCAGATTCTGCAGCGGGGTGTAACTCATCCAATGGAACATCGCCGGAAGCAATGCCTCGAAGTCGCGATCCGGCGCCAGTTCGCCCAGCCGGGGAGGCAGGCTGCGAAGCGTTGGCGTCAGCAGCACATCGATATGTTGATGAAGCGCGGCGAACGCGGTGGGCAGCGCGGCCACGATCGCATACGCCTGTTCCAGCTCCGCCACGCCGCAACGCGCGCGATGGTAGCGGGCGAGTCCGTGCGTCCACGGCTCCAGCGACCGGGCGGCGAAGTCCTCGCCGCCTTGCGCGGCCGCCATCTCCACGGCGTCCAGGCCAAGCCTGGACCACAGGGTGTACAGCGCCTGCCATACGTCCGGACCGGGCAGCGGATATTGCGTGGTCTCAACCTCGTGGCCGAGCGACGAACAGAGCGCGATCACGTCCTCCAGCACGCGGGAAACCGCGGGATCGGGCGCCAGCCCGGGCAAGGAGGCGTCAATCACGCCGATGCGCAAACGCCTGGGCGGACGCGTCAGCGCCTGCACGCTGAAGTCCGCATCCGGGTAGGCGGCCGCGAACGCCCAGGCCGTATCGCGCACACTGCGCGACATCAGGCTGTCGGCCACGATCAGATCCTCGATGGCATGACGACCGCGCACCGCCACCGTGGCGCCGCGCCCCGGCTTCAGACCGACCACACCACAAGCCGACGCCGGAATACGGATCGATCCGGCCCCGTCGCTGCCATGGGCCAACGGCACGATGCCGGCGGCGAGCGCGGCCCCCGCGCCACCGCTGGAACCACCGGGCGAATGATCCAGGCTCCAGGGATTGCGCGTGACCGGGCCGAGCAGGGGCTCGGTGGATCCCATCAGACCGAACTCGGGCATGGCGCTCTTTCCAATCGCCACCAGTCCGGCCGCATCAAAACGCTGGACGAAGGGCGGCGCGTCGGTCGCCGGGATGCTGCTGCGCGAACGCGAGCCTCCGCGCGTGGGCATGCCCGGATAGCGCATCGAATCCTTGGGCAGCCACGGCACACCGGCCATCGGCGCATCGGGGGAAACGCGCGAGGCACGATCCAGCGCGCCCTCGAAGTCGGCATGACTGAGCGCGCCCAGCGCGGGATCGAGATGGCGTGCGCGCACGATGCCGGCGGCGGTCAGCTCGCGCGGCGAGAGCTCGCCGCGACGCACCAGGGCGGACTGATCGTGCGCATCCAGGCAGCCCAGCTGCAGCGCCTGGGCCAGGGGAAAAGCTTGAGAGGTCATGCGTTGGAATCCTGGACTTGCCGGCGTGCCCGGCGCTGGCCATAACCGAGGTAGAGCAAAGCGCCCGCCAATACGTAAACCAGCAGGATGGTGGCGGGCAGCACATCGCCGCGTCGCACCTGCGCCACCATGTCGCCCAGGACCGGGGCCATCATCGCCAGGCACATCACGATGCCCAGCACGGGGACCACGCCAATCCACGTGCGGCCTATCCACACGCCGCCCAGCGGCACACGAAAACCGCCACGCAGGTCCGGACGTCGGGAACGCAGCCACATCACCGCGATGCACACCACGATGAAGGCCGAGGCGATGCCCAGGCAGATCAAATCGCCAAGGATGCTGATGGGCAGCAGCGCCGCCAGCAGCGCACTGGCCGTGCCAAAGGCCACGCTGGCCAGCCAGGGCGTACCCAGCTTCGGATGCACGCGGGTGAAGAAGGTCGGCAGCAGACCATCGCGGGCAATGCTCAGGCTGATGCGGGAGGCGCCATAGGCATTGGCTAGCAGCACCGAGCCCAGTCCGGTCAGCGCGCCGATCTTGATCAGCACCGCGAAGCCGGGCCAACCGATGCGATCAACCGCCAGCGCCACCGGATCCGGCACGCCGAGTTCGCGGAAAGGCACCAGGCCGGTCAGCACCGCGCCCGCGGCGATGTAGAGAACCGTGCAGACCACCAGCGAACCGAGAATACCCACCGGAACATCCCGACGCGGCTGGCGCGCTTCGGCGGCCGCCATCGAGACGGTCTCGAATCCCAGGTAGGCGAAGAACAGCATCGCCGCCGCACGCAGCACGCCGGGCCAGCCATAGGCAAAGCCGCCTTCGTTCGCCGGAAGGAACGGACGCCAGTTGGCCGCATCGATGAACTGCGAACCCACCGCCACGAATGCCAGCAACACCGCGATCTTGATCAGCACCAGCACCAGGTTCGCCCAGGCCGAGCGCCCGACGCCGGCAATCTGCACGGCCGCCGCGGCCAGCACGGCCAGCATCGCGACCAGGTTGATTCCGCCGCTGAACGCCAGTTCGGTATGCCCGCCCTGCTGGCTGGCGGTGACGCTGGAGGTGGCCAACGCCAGGGGGACCGCGACGTGCCAGTCGCCGAGCAGGCTGGTGAGATAGCCGGCAAACCCCGCCGCCACCGCCGCGGCCGCCAGCAGATATTCCAGGATCACCATCCACGCCAACGCCCACGCCGCACCCTCGCCGAGGGTCACGTGGCAGTACGAATACGCCGATCCCGACACCGGGATGACCGAGGACAGCTCCGCATAGCATAGGCCGGTGAACCCGCAGGCCAACGCCGCCAGCACGAAGGCCAGCACTACCGCGGGACCGGCGAAGCTCGCCGCCGCCGTACCGGTGACGACATAGATGCCGGCACCAAGAATGTTGGCCACGCCCAGCACCAGCAGGCTGCCGGCGCCCAGCCGCCGGTGCAGGCCGGCACGCTCGCCATCGGCCACCACCGCCTCCAGCGATTTGCGGCGGGTGGCCAACTGCCAGCGTCCCATCGAACGCCCTTTCACGAAGCCTCTCCCTTCCATCGCGTCAGTAGCGCCAATGCACGGTCACGCCGTAGGTGCGCGGCCGCACCACGCCCTGGCCGGTGCCATTGGTCTCGAGCACGGTGCGGGTGATGCCACGCTTGTCGGTGAGATTGCTGCCGAACAGCGTCACTTCGGTGTTGCCGAAGGTCATCCGGTAACGCAGGTCGAACAGGTTGTAGTTGCCCTGGCGATTCGGGGTGATGCCCGGCACCGCGGAGTTGAGGTCGCTGATGCCGCTGCCAACGTACTGGTGTGCCAGCGAAATCGTCGGCGAGAAGCGCGTGTCGAAGTGATAGGTCAGCAGATTGCTCACCGTCCAGTCGGCCGAACCCGGCAATTGCGAGCCGGCCGGCGCAGTGCCGTAGTAGAGGATGAACAGATCTTCATCCAGCCGCGCGCGCTGCCAGGTCGCCGAGCCCTGCCATTCGAAGGCATCCGTCGGACGCCAGGTGGCCGCCATCTCGATGCCGCGGCTGTAGGCCTTGCCGCCATTGCTCGCATAGTTGAACAGGTCCGGCGTCTGCAGGCGCAACTGGATGTCCTTCCAGTCCACGTAGAACAGCGTCGCGTCCAGCAGAAGACGGCCATCGGCCCAGGTGGTGCGCGTACCGAGTTCGTAGTTGATCAGGCTGTCGCTCTTGGAACCCGACGGCACCGGATACGCGCTGAGGCCGGCGGTGTTCGGCTCACCAAAGCGAAAGCCTTCCGAGACCAGGCCATAGACCATCACATCGGCGCTGGGTTGCCAGGTCAACGCCACCTTCGGATTGAAACCGTCCTCCTCGGTCTGCTGCCGGGAAATGATCGGGTTGCCGGGATAGGTCGAGAAGCCGACCTGGGTGCTGGTCGTTTGCACCTTGTTGCGGAACAGGCGGCCGCCGACGGTGAGTTTCCATTGCGCGTTGAAATGGAAGCTGGCCTCGCCAAAAAGCGCGGCCTCCGAGCCGGCGAGATCGGTGAAGTAACTGTTGAATATCTGCCCGTCCGGCGCGATGACCGCGCCGCTGCCCGGCCCGAACAGCGGAGAACGATCGAACGCCCCCGCCGCGCCTTCGGCGCCGATGCGTTCGTACAGGTCCTTGTCCGAGTCGAAATACATGCCGCCGATCAGCCAGTCCACGCGGCCGCCCGGCTTGGACGCCAGACGCAGTTCGATGCTCTTGCCCCGGCTCTCGCCGCCGGACACGATGTACAGCGGCGTGCTCAGGTCCAGGCCCAGGTCGGCGTTGTAGGCCGCGCGGATGGGCGTGTAGTCGAACCGCCAGTCCTGCTGCTTCTTCTGGTGCGCCAGCAGCGCCGTCAGATCCGCAAAGCCGAGATCCTGGTCCAGCCGAAGGCTGTGCACGGCAATCTTGGTGTTGGTGAACTCCGGCAGCGCGGTGTCGCGCTCCAGGTCACCGAGGCCAACGATCTGGTAGCTGTTGTCGTCGCTGTCGCTGTTCTGCAACAGGCTCAGCCAGGTCAGGGTGGTCGCTTCGCTCGGAGTGAGCACCACCGACAGGCGGCCACCCTCCAGCGTGCTGTCGTTGGCGCCTTTCCGGCCCGTGCCGATGTTGTCCAGAAAGCCCGGCGCATCGCGGTACTGCGCCACCGCGCGCACCGCCAGCAAGTCCTCCTTGAGCGGCACGTTCACCATCGCCTTGGCGGCAAAGCCTACGTCGGCGTTCCTGGTCTGGCTGACGGTGAGCTCGGCGGAGGCATCAAACCCGCTGGCATCGGCCACGTTGGCCACGTAGTTGACCGCGCCGCCCATCGACGCCGATCCGAACAGCGTGCCCTGCGGCCCGCGCAGCACCTCGACGCGGTTGAGGTCGAAGGCATCCACATCGGGAATGGCGATGGTCCAACCCGGCTCGGTCAGCGGCACCTCGTTGAGAAAGTAGCCCGTGGTCGGCTGGCCCTGCACATTGCCCGAGCTGGTGGCGATGCCGCGCATCACCACATGGGAAACGCCGGGCTGGTAGCTGTTGAACACCACGCCGGGGGTACGCTGGATGTAGTCGGCCAACGACTGCGCCCCCAGGTCCTGCAACTGCTGGTCGGTGACCGCCGAGACCGAACCCGCAATCTCGCGGACGGACTCGTTCAACTTGCCGGCGGTGACCACCACGGTTTCCAGGTTGGTGGCGGCGTCCTGATCGGCCTGCGGCGCCGCATCCTGTGCCCAGGCAGGCGTACTGGCCATCAGGCCGAAACAGCAACCGAAACGGATGGCGTGGGTGAGCTTGCGAAGACGCGGATGCGATGACATGACACGATTCCCCGGGTGGCGATGGAAAGGGCCGCCGGCGGCTTTCGCGCCTCGGCCAACATGGCTGACCCGAGTGAAAGTGAAAAAGGCCACCGCTGTCCAGCAGAATCAACGGACGCCAGGATTGCAACAACTGATTGATTCAATTGGTATTGCTGGCCGGAAGACCGAAGATGTGATTGGTCTCCCGCAAAAAATATGCAGAATCTGCGGCGAGGACCGCCAAATGGTGAACAACCTGCGGCACCCCCCAACCGCCGGACAGCCATGACCGCCAAAACGCCGGACCGCATCGACCTGAAGATCCTGGACGTCCTACAGCAGGACGCGCGCATCACCAACCAGGCCCTGGCCGAGCGGGTCGCGCTCTCGCCCAGCGCCTGCCTGGCCCGCGTACGCACGCTGGAGGCCAAGGGCCTCATCCGCGGCTACCGCGCCCACGTGGCCGTGGACCGCATCCGCTCGGCGACCGTCGTGCTGGCCCAGGTCGCCTTCAAGCAGCACGCACTGGAAGAATTCACCGAATTCGACCGCCGCATCCTGGCCATGCCCGAGGTCGTGGAGGCCTGCCGGATTTCAGGCGCGTACGACTACCTGCTGCGGGTCATCGTCAACGACGTGCACCACTGGAAAGACATCGCCCGCCTGCTGCTCGGCGGCGACTACGGCGTGGAGAAGATCGTCTCGTACTTCCTGATGGACGAGGTCAAGCCGTTCAGTGGGTATCCGCTGGTGGAGGCGGCGACGACGCGGCGTGGGGGGCGGGGGTGAGTTGGGTGGGATCTAGAATCAGAGAATTGACGTTATTTCATTGGTTAGAATGAGCAACCAAGTCAAAGCCGCCCGTTCATTGATTTTTTCCTTGGAACGGGGGCTATTTTGTAAGAACACCACTTTGATGCCGACACCATAAGTTGAAACATTGTTTCAACTTATGGTGATAGAAAGCGATAGTTGCAACGAATTTTTCATTACGACAACTGGACGTGGCCACTCTGGTAGCTTTCGGCCAGAAACTGGCTTGGGTATTGCCTGGACGCATGAGGGACACGGATGCGATACCTAGCAATCTCTAGCGCAGAAATTCGGGACACGGGAACCATGAAAGGGCGAGGGGTCTTTACGACCAGCCCTATCAGTGCCGGTGCAATCGTAGAGATCTGCCCAGTCGTGATGGTTCCAGGCGGCTGGGGGAACATGCCGCATGCCATCAAGCACATTGTGTTCGATTGAGGGCAACTGGCTGGAGAAGCCCCAATATCTTGCATCGCCTTAGGCTGGGGATCCATCTACAACCATCAGAATCCAGCTAACCTCAGATATGCTGCTTCTTCAGTCATGCATGCAATGGTGTTCTCGGCAGCGCGTGATATCGCAGCCGGCGAGGAGCTGACGATCAACTACAATGGCACACTAGGGAACATTGTCTCCGTCGAGAACGATTGGTTTGATGACACAGGAGTCGAGCTAATTCCGTAAGGAGACTCCCGCCCTACCCTGACGTATCTTAGTGCCAAGATTAGTCGGTGAATGCTAGGAAGCGACGCCCTCCGAGTAGAGTAACGGGATCGACGAAGCGGGTTGGTGGGGAAAAGAACGTCTAGGAGTGAGGATATGAGAGTGGCAGTTCTGACTTGCCTCAGCCTCTTGACCGGCTGTGACGGCATGGGGACCGATCAAGCCGCACGAACCGAGATCGCAGCCCTAAGGAGTGAAGTCGAATCCCTCAAGTCTCAATTGGAGACGCAACGACAACGTGCTGTCGATTCAAACGGTCGCATCCAGGCGCTAGAACTTGCCTCCAAGGGCGAATGGGCGTTTCTCGACCCGGCCGGAGGGACAGGCTACTCGATGATGCAGACATCGGTTGCGCCACTCATGGTCTCATTCGTTGACTCCAGTCCAGTCGGCGATGGCACCAAAGTTCGGCTACAGGTTGGCAACATGACATCGGCGACATTTAGTGGCGTTGGTTTGGTCATCAGCTACAATCGGCGCGTTCCGCAGGATGTGGCCGATCTTGAGAAATGGAATGCGGACCTGCGCAACTCGAGCGCGGACCTAACAGATAGCATCTATCCAGGCACATGGAACACCGTATCCGTATCGCTACCTGGCATCAAACCAGAGGAACTTGGATATTTGGCGATCAAGGGAAAATTGAACGTTATATCCCTGCGTGAAAAATAGTTCCCACGCAATTAGTGGCGTCGCTCAATCATTTTAGGCACGTAAGTACATAGCCAAAGCACTACTGGGAAGAGACCCGGAAGGCGACTAAAACTTCGAAAGGATTCCAAGTGAACGCTATCGCACTTCGACTCGAAGACCTCCGTATCACCCTAAACGGCACCTTCGTCAGGTCGGTCAACGATATTGGCGACCGTGACGTGGAAAAGCTAATGGAAGCCGCTCGCGCTAACGAGGATGGCGACTACGATCCTATTCTCTATGTCATGAGAAGAGCGGTTGGTAACGCCAAAGTTTCTGCACTTGTCTACTATTCACAAAGAGAAGCCTACTTCGCTCCGGACCATGACCTCTTTGACACCATCGCGTCCTATCTGGTTGTCGTAGAAACAGGACCGCGTGAGTTTGCTCTGTTTAAGAAAAGTTGCGCCACTCTGACTCCTCTCTTGGAAAAGGAGTATGAGATAGTCGAGTACGAAGAGCTTCTGAATACCTTCGATGACTCAAGATCTCAGATTCAGAAGTTGAGTACCAGAGAGATGAATGTATCGGACAAGGGGCTACGCGCCAGGAGTTATGAGGCTCCAGATCTGAAGGGACATATGTCCCCTCATGCGGCAGGACGATCGATACCGCGCTTTACTCAGATCCGCACAAAAAGCGAGGTGCGCTCGATCAGTCTCAATACTGGTCGCATCAATCAGCTGACAGATCGCGTGAATGTGGGAAAGGCGATTGAATGGTCATCGCAAATTTTTGCGTTGATGTCGAGGAAGAGGGTCAACAAGAGTTTCTTTTCATCGTTCGCGCGGAGAATATCGCTTGAGGAGGTGCTCAGTGTCGCTCGTCCTTCTAGCATCCTCTTTGAAAGATTTGCCATCGAGGAGCATTTGAATGCTGAGAGTATCGACCTTTGGTACACCAAGGGTGGAAAATACTATAAGTTGAAACCCCCGTCCCTTAAGCGGTTTCTCGATACGCTTGATGTTGCTTTCGAAATCGATCATAAAAATAAGTTTGTCGGCACCAGGAGTGGAGAGCTTCGAATCAACAAGAAGACGTTGTCACCAACCTCCGCTGCGTTGAGAAGGCTAAAAATAAAAGGGCCAAAGGACTACATCACCCTCCAGTCCTGGATCACTGACCACGGACACTTCGTCGTCTCATTCGATCGTCCAGATTACATTTACATAAAGAAGAGCTGTTTTGAGAATCGGGCAGGGAAGGCGGAGATCGATGCCATCCTCAAGTGCCTTGAGCCCGTCAGAAGCTTCTCATCCGCCACGAGCGAAAAGGGCTTGGTGACAGTCCGAAGCACAGAATTTGATTCGTCCTCGCTGTTTGCGAAGGTTGAACGCATCCATCGAAATGACAACTATGTATTTTGCGACGATCTAGGTACTGAATGGGCTGACCATATCGCTATCGATCTTAAGTCTGCATGTATAACGTTCATCCATTCCAAGTACGCCAAAAAATCAAGTAACTCGGCAAGCGCTCTTCACGAGGTCATAGGGCAAGCGATAAAGAATCTCGGGAGCATGCAGTTCACCTCAGCTACCTTCTCGAGTAAGGTAAATCAGAAATTTAATAGAAAATACAGCGTCTCTCGAATTGACCGAACAAGGCAGGGGAACTACAGGAACGCAAATGCCGACATCAAAACGTTACTGGCTGATCCACGGCTTCACAGAAAATGCGTTGTGGCCTGTTCTTCACTGTCAAAGAATGAAGTTGCGAAAGAATTTGAGAAGCTCAAGCGAGGCCTGGTGGTTAAAGGTCATATAACCCAATTGTTCTGGATTATCTCGTCCTTCATTCATTCCTGCCAAGGCAATGCATGCTACCCAGCCGTTTATTGCAAACCATAACTACCAGAACTCGGGTAGAGAGGAGGGGATTTTTGCCACCTGTCGAACTTAGTCATGCTCAGGTCGCTGGATGTTGTCGGCACTCTATGAGCTTGTGTCGCTCCAGGGCGTGAGCAAGATCTCTGTCGTACTCAATCCTCCAATACAGCAGCGGGTCAAAGCGGCCGGTTCATTGGCGCTGAGAACAACAGTGCGCTCGGTGCGAACAGGAACCCAGTGTTATGGTCGCTATTGCAGATGAAACTATACGCAGAGCTTAGTAACCCTATCCGGCACCTGATCTGCCGAGTCCAGGGTAGCGCCGGTGCGGACCTATCTCAGAGCCGTCGTTGACGAGCAACTGTTTGTGGTGTGGTATTGGAAGACAACTAGAGATCTACGACTGGCAGCTATCGGCCAGAAGTGTAGATCTGCGAACGCTTGAATTAAGCCGCCCCACGAGGCAAGTCCGGTTTATATGAATTGTTAGGCGCGCAGGCGCCGGCAGAAACGTATAGCGTCCGCGCACTCAATGTCTATGTAGTCTTTCGGCTTGCCCGAACAGAACCAGATCATGCGGTACTCAGACTCATGAGAGAACCTGGAGTGCTTAATGAAAAACTTGTTTTGCATGTGAAGCCCAGCGATACGCTCTTGTTGTTCAGCCCATTTCTCTGGGTCTTCCCCGTCTGCAGGAGGCCCGAACTCGTGACTGTCGAATGCCTTGTACAGGGTGTTTGATCGGTACGTACATAGGCCCTCAGTTCCCCCCATGAATCCCGGCAAGAAACGCGAAACGGCGGCTGAGAAGGCAATTGTATCGTCAATTATCAAACCATCTTGATCGGCAGTCAGTTCTGGCTCTACGGTAGAAGCACAAAGAACATAGGCTTCCTGTCCATTGAGGGCGACGGCACTCATTGTCGATTCTTGGGATTTTATCTCCATGACAGCGGTGCCTTCCTCTCCGTCTCTCCTGCGCTCGTCCGAGTGCTTGCGGAAAAACTCAAAGGAACTTATACGTAAGGCGCCGCTCTTGAAGAACGCTTCAACGTATATCGACTCCATTACTCGAATGACGGGGGGCGTGCGCACGCCCCATGAATACCCGAACGGAATGTTGAATATTGTCATGCGCATCAGCTACCTAACGACCGGGTCCTTGGGGTCGGTTTGTACGACTTACCCATAGTGCACCGTATGATGGGCTATCCCTTGATATGGCGCGATCTTAGAGCGGCGGGTTCCGGCTAACAAGCCGACACATTGGCGATCCTAGTGGCTTGGGCAGCGCGCACTACGTTGAATGACCACTTTTAGGTCAATAGCGGGGCACGCATTCGGCCACGTCCTGGCGGCGGTCGTGACCTTAGATGCTGAGAAGGAAAAGGGCATGGAACCTATTGGGGAGGACAAACAGAGGTGGTTCCAGCAGCTAGGTCCAATCGGAGGTTTAGGCCGTAATTCACTGCGATACATGGGACGTAGCCCTATCCAGTCAATCAACTAACATTGAACGCCAAAGCATTGAACGCGTTCGATGGCGAAGGCAGACTCGTCGCCGGAGTCTAGAAACTCCTTCGTAGTGCGGAGCCACCATGAAGTTTCGGTGGCTCTCTTTGTACCAGCATCATCGGTACTTCCGACGCGGATCAGTTCCACGTCGGGAGGGCGGCTAATACAAGACCTCTTCCGAGGAAATACGCCCGCCGACACTACGCGGTTTTCTAGCCTCCCGACATCCCCGTTTGCGTTTCAGCGAACGGGGTTCTTTCCCCACGGACTGGAGTACCGCCGATGAGTTCTGATGCCCCCGCGACCCCGTTGCCACGCACGGGCTATTTCTTTTCCGAAGCCGCGATCTACGAGCTGAAGCAGTTGCGCAATCAGCTCAATCTGATGAGCAGTCTCAGTGCCGCGTGCAGTGGCGACGAGGACAACGAGCCGACCCTGGCGATTCATCGCTGGTATGCGAGTTTCGAGAACATGGGACGCCAGGTGGATCAGATCATGAGCCAGTCGGAATGGATATCGGTCCGGCCGGCTGAGCCTGGCGACGGCCCGAAGCGGAAGGTGCTGAAGCGCAAGCGCGCGATGCGCTAGCACCGGGCGACGGCTATGCCAGGGCGATGTGTTCCGCCCTGGCATGCGTTGGCGGGGCAGGGCCTGCCTTGGAGGGCTTGGGTGCGGGCGTAAGAGGGGTTTCGGGCAAGGCGCCCGCACGCGACCGCCTGTCGCGGTGCGTGGGGGATTGGGACAACTGGCTCGTCTGGGTTTTTGTCACCCAACGATGAGGTGTTCCATGCGCAGTCTGCTGCTGTTCCTGTTCGCTTCGGTCCTGGCTACTTCCGCGATGGCCGGCAAGGCCCCGCCTTACACGTATGTCCGCGTCGGCAGCGCGAGCGATGTTTCGCCGGCCACCACGTCCGGTACGGTCCTGATGGGTGGTGGCAGCGATGTGGATGCCGCCTTCCAGTGGCTTTGCAACCTGGGCGGCAACGGCGATTTCCTGATCATCCGCGCCACCGGCGCCGATGCCTACAACCCGTACGTGCAGGGCCTGTGCCCGAACGCGAATTCGGTCGCCACGCTGATCATTCCGGACGCGACGGCGGCGAACCATGCGGACGTCGCGGCCATCATCGCCAAAGCGGAGGCGGTGTGGATCGCCGGTGGCGATCAGTCCAACTACATCAATTTCTGGAAAGCCACGCCGGTGCAGTCCACGCTCAACACGCGCATCGCGCAGGGCGTGCCGGTGGGCGGCACGAGTGCCGGTCTCAACGTGCTGACCCAGTTCGTCTACAGCGCGAACGCCAGCCAGGGTGCGACCAGCAGCCAGGCCCTGGCCGATCCGTTCAACCGCTACCTGACCTTCGATCGCGACTTCGCCGCGGTGCCGTCGTTGCAGGGTGTTATCGGCGATCCCCACTTCGCCGCGCGCGACCGCATGGGCCGCAATCTCGCCTTCCTGTGCCGCGTGGCGGCCAACGGCTGGAGCGCGGCGCCGCGTGGCATCGCCGTCGATGAAGCGACTGCTCTGCTGGTGGCCAACGGCGGCTATGCCAGCGTGGTCGGCACCGGCAAGGTGTATTTCCTGCAAGCGCCGGGATTGCCGCAGGTGTGTTCGGCCAAGCAACCGCTGACCTATCGCAACATCGGCGTCGCGCGCATCGCCGCCGGCGACGGCTTCGACCTCGTCAACTGGACGCCGGTGGGCGGAATGACCTACACGGTCACGGCCGAAGCCGGCGTGCTGAGTTCCACACAGCCCGGTGGTTCGGCTTACTGAAAAGCCGATCCGGACAGCGCACGAAAGGCTGATGTTCATCGCGATGGACAAGCTCCGGCGTCGCAATGAACGTTGACTGCGTTGGGCCGCCGGCCGAATCCGGCGGCCCAAGCGAAAGGTGCTGAAGCGCAAGCGCGCGATGCGTTTGCAGTCGATGGTCATGCCAGGGCGATGTGTAGCGCCCTGGCATGCACTGCCGGATGTCGGTTCCCTGCTGTCGCGTGGCCTGGTTCAAAGGCGATAGTAACGCTGACAATGTGACATCAAATACTTTGAAATCAAAAGCTTGCATCTGATTCATCGCCTTCCTATGGTCGTTTTCGATCCGCGCCGCGCACCCGTGCAGGCGGATCGAATTTCTGCAAACGACAGAGGGGAGTCATGCAAGTTCGTAACCAGCCCAAGTTCAAACACCACCCACTCCGGGGAGCGGTACTGCTGGCCTTGGCCACGTGTATGCCGGTCGCCGCCATCGCCCAGGAGTCCGAATCACCGCCTGCCAGTGAAACCACCGATCTGGACAAGGTGACCGTCACCGGCTCGCGCATCCAGCGCATGGGCTTCGTCACGCCATCGCCGGTGATGGCAATTACCGCGGAGGAAATCCGGGCGCTGGGCGCGACCAACATCGGTGATCTGATGACCCGGATGCCGCAGTTGACGCCCACCTACACGCTGGGCAACTCCACGCGCTTCATCGGCACGGCCGGCCTGGGCCTGATGGACCTTCGTGGCATGGGAACGTCACGCACACTCGTGTTGGTGAACGGTCGGCGCCACGTCGGTTCCAGCCCGGGTTCCACTGCGGTGGACGTCAACACGATTCCAGTGGAATGGATCGAGCGCGTAGAGGTAATCACCGGCGGCGCTTCGGCGGTCTATGGCGCTGATGCGGTGGCCGGCGTGGTCAACTTCATCATGAAGAAGTCCTTCGACGGTTTCGAGCTTCGTGGCCAGCATGGCGCGGCCGAGGAGGGGAGCTTCAACCGTTCCTTCATCAGTTTCTCGGCCGGGCGGAACTTCGCGGATGATCGGGGTTCGGCAGCGTTCTCGCTGGAGTACAGCAAGCAGGATAGATTCGGGCGCGGCGACCGCAAGATTGGGCGCGAGTACTTGATTTCCGTCCCCAATCCCAACTACGACCCGTCGCGTCCTTCCAGCCAGGACAATCCGCAGACTCTGTTCCAGGGACCGGGCGGCCTGCATTCACTGTCCAATGGCGGCACCTTCACGCTGGGGCGTTTCGACTTCCGGGATCCTGCCACGTACGGCAATCGCTACCTGTTCAATCCTGACGGTACATTCCGTCCCAACCGCTACGACGGAGTGGTTACCAGCAACACATCGTGCGTGGATTGCGATTTCGTCGATCTCAATGCGGTCGCGGACCTCCAGCCGGCATTCGAGCGGACCAGCTTCAATACCGTCATCAACTTCGATCTGAATGACGCGCATCGGCTGTTCTTCGAAGGCAAGTACAGCAAGACCGAGTCCAGCTTCTACGGACAACCCAGTTTTGACCAGCCCATCCGCATCCGGCGGCAAAACCCGCTGGTCTCCGCTGAACTTGGCGCATTGATGGACCAGTACGGCGTCGGTCAGCTCGCACTGAATCGCTTCAATGTCGATGCCGGGCGCCGAGGCGAGGATGTCGACCGTCAGACCGTGCGAGCGGTGCTGGGCATCGAGGGCTTCCTCGGCAAGGACTGGACCTACGAGGCCTCCGTCAACTTCGGCCAGACGACGATTGACCGTATCAACTTGAATAACCGCATCAACGAACGCTGGCAGGCGGGTCTGGACGTTGCCCGTGATGGCAACGGCAATCTGGTTTGTCGGACCACGATCGATCCGTCCGCAGTCAATCCGCACACCGGCGCCGTCTATTCGGCGTTCGCCCGTGCTGGCTGCGTGCCCTTCAGCGTTTTTGGCCATGGCGCGGTCAGTCAGGAAGCCGCCAACTGGTTCAACACCAATTCCTTGAACAGTTCCAAGCTGGAACAGCGGGTGTTTGCGGCCTCGGTGGCCAACAGCAATCTGTTCACGCTGCCGGCAGGCGATGTCGGCTTTGCCGGCGGTATCGAGTATCGCAAGGAGACCAGTCGCGAGAATACGGATCCGCTATCGGCGCTCGGTCTTACCTTCCTCAACGCCATTCCCAGCCAGAGTGGCGAGTATTCGGTCAAGGAAGTCTTCGCCGAGACCACCGTTCCTTTGCTGGCTGATCTGCCCGGCGTGAAGCGGCTGGCCCTGGATCTGGCAGGGCGCTACTCCGACTACAGCACCATGGGCTCCACGACCACCTGGAATGTGGGCATCGACTGGACCGTCCTGCCTTCCCTGCGTTTTCGCGCCACCAAGGCCCGTGCGGTCCGGGTGCCATCCATCGGTGAACTCTACAGTGCGCAGTCGGAGAACTACGCCTCCATTGCCGATCCCTGCAACTACAACCGGGTCAACTCGAACCGTCCGGACACGGCCAAGGATCCGGCACTCAGGCAGACGAACTGCTCGGCGCTGGGCATCCCGGTGGGCTGGGTCGATACCTACAGTGCCACCCGGCCGGGCGTCAGTGGCGGCAACCCGAACTTGCAGCCGGAAACGGCGGATAGCCTGTCGTTCGGATTCGTCTGGCAGCCCGAGTTCCTGGAGGGATTCGGCATGTCCATTGACTACTGGCGCGTCAGCCTCGAAGACGCGATTGGGCGTGTCAGTGGACAGACCAACGCCACCCGCTGCGTGGATTCGCCCGGCGGCATCGACAACAAGTTCTGTTCATTCATCACCCGAGCGCCGGCGAGCGGGTATACGGATGCCAAGGGACGCGATTTCCCCGGTTACAGCATCACGAGCTGGACGGGCATCAACGAGAACCTGGCGAAGTCACGCCGAGAAGGCGTTGATGTGGAGATGGACTACCGTTTCGGCCTGTTCGAGGGCGACGCGGTCGTGCGCTTCGTGGGTACCCGGATGTTGCAGTATCGTGAATGGGCATTCCAGGACTTCCCCGACGAGTTCGAGGAATACGTCGATTCGATCACCTCGCCCCGCTGGCGCGCCAACCTCCAGGCCAAGTACAACCGCGGCAACTGGCGAGGCTCATGGGATGTGAACTTCGTGCATCGGAACCTGCGCGTCAGGCCGTCCAGCTACGAGAGCAATCCGGGCTCCTCTCGTCCCATCCGCAACGCGTCCTACGCGGTCCACAACATGCAGGTGGGCTACCGCTTCGCCAAGGCGGACGTCAGTACTTACTTCGGTGTCGATAACGTCTTCAACCGGAACCCGCCGCTCAACTACTTCGGCTCTAGCACTGGATCCGCGCTTTACGACAACATCGGTCGCCTGATGTATGTGGGCGCGACCTATCGGTTCTGAGTTTCCCCCAACCATCCACCTGGACCCGGCGAAAGCCGGGTTTTTTTAGGGGACGTGTCAGCTGATGCTTCCTGCGAATCGCTCCGCCAATTTTTCGGTCTCGAAATGATCGGTCACGAAATCAACGAATGCTCGAGTCTTTGCTGGCAGTAAAGTCCGGCTTGCGTAGTACAACGAAATGGGCCCCGCATCGGCGTACCACTTGGGAGCAAGGCGAACGAGTTCGCCACGTTCAAGGTAAGGAAGCGCGTCCGGCATGGCGATCATGGTTGCACCCAAGCCGAGCACGGCAGCTCGCGTCATGGCGGCCGGATCGTTGAACACAAGCGTGTGCCGTAGCTCCGCGGCCTGGGTAGTACCCGCCGCGTTTCGTAGGTTCCATTGCCGAATGCGGCCGGTGCGCGCCGAGCGCATGACGATCCCGTCCAGATCAGCAAGGTCTTCCGGTGTGGCGGGTTTGCGTCGGCCCTTCATGTAGCCAGGTGATGCCACCGCGATGATGTGGGCCGGTGCGAGTGTTCTGGCGACCACTCCCTGCGCCAGCTCGAACCCGCCACCGATGGCGGCATCGAACCCTTCGGCGACCAGATCCACCTGGCGGTTGTCGAACTGCCAGTCGATCCGCACTTGCGGGTAGCGCTGCATGAAGACCGGCAACATCGGCAGCAGGTACTCCATGCCGAAGGCCAACGCGACGCTGACCTTCAGTACGCCGGCCGGCTCACCACGATCGCTGGCCACATCCAAGATGGCCGTCTGCAGCCCTTCCAGATGCTCACGGACTCCCAGAAGGAAGCGCTCGCCAGACTCGGTCAGTGTGAGCTTGCGCGTGCTGCGATGAAACAGGCGTGTGCCCAGGTTCTTTTCAAGCAACGCCACGTTGCGGCTCACCGCCGCGGGGGTCAGGCCGAGCTGGCGGGCCGCGGCCGAGAAGCCGCCCAGCTCCGCGCTGCGGGTAAACGACTCCAGATTGGCCAGGGTCTCCATCGCACAACCTTCAAGTCTGACTTGAAACTCATTCTAACCATTACTGGCTACCGGGAGGGAAGTGGCAAGCGCATTGTTCGCTCCACGCAGTCCCCTTCCTTCCCACACCGGAGCCTCACCATGAACACCCAGACCCACACCTCTTCCCTTCCCCTGAGCGGCAAGATCGCCCTCGTCACCGGCGGTTCGCGCTCCATCGGCGCGGCCATCGTCAAGCGCCTGGCCGCCGATGGCGCCAAGGTTGCCTTCACCTACGTCGGCTCGCCCCAGCAGGCCGAAGAGACGGCCAGCGCCGTCCAGAATGCCGGCGGCACCGCGCTGCCGATCCTGGCTGACTCGGGTGACCCGAGTGCCGTCCGCGCCGCCATCGCCCAGGTCGTGTCGACCTACGGCGCGCTGGACATCCTGGTCAACAACGCCGGCATCGCCCTCGGCGGCGGCCCGGTCGACCAGATCGGCTTCGAGGACTACCAGCGCATGCTGGCGGTGAACGTCACCGGTGTGTTCGTCGCCACGCAGGAAGCCGTGCGCCACATGGGCCAAGGTGGCCGCATCGTGCACATCGGCAGCTCGATGACCCGCTACGCCAACTTCCCGGGCGCCTCGCTCTACACGCTGACCAAGGGCGCCGTGACCGGCTTCAACCGCAGCCTGGCGCGTGACCTGGGCCCGCGCGGCATCACCGTCAACACTGTGCACCCCGGTCCGACCGATACCGACATGAACCCGGCCGATGGCGAAGTCGCCAAGCTGGTGGGTCCTGGCATGGCCATCGGTCGCTACGGCCAGCCGGCCGAGATCGCCAACGTGGTGGCCTTCCTGGCCGGCCCGGGTGCCTCGTTCGTCACCGGTGCCGACGTGGTCGCCGACGGCGGCTTCACCGCCTAACCCCCCAACCGACTTTCTCTGAGGACAAGACCATGAAGAGCATCGGCATTATTGGTGCAGGCAACATCGGCGCGGCATTTGCCCGTGCCTTGGCCAAACACAACATCCCGGCGGTGATCGCCAACCGCCGTGGCCCCGAGTCGCTGGAATCCCTGGTGCAGACGCTCGGCCCGACAATTCGCGCCGGAACGCGCGAGGAAGCGGCGGCCCAGGACATCGTCCTGGTTGCCGTGAACTGGTCCAAGCTGCCGGCCGCGCTGGCCGGTCTGCCAGACTGGAATGGCCGCATCGTGATCGATGCGAACAACCCGATCGAAGCGCCGCTGTTCCAGCCCGCCGATCTGGGTGGTCGCGTCTCAAGCGAAGTGTTCGCTGAGCTGGTTCCGGGGTCGCGTGTGGTGAAAGCGTTCAATCACCTGCAGCCGCAGCTGGTGTCGGGCAATCCGCAGTCCGAGGGCGGTCGGCGTGTGCTGTTCTACTCCGGTGACGACGCGCGTGCCAAATCGGAAGTTGGTGGTCTGATCGAGCAGTTGGGCTTCTTTGGCATCGATCTGGGCTCGCTCGCCGTCGGTGGGCAATTGGTGCAGTTCCCCGGCGGTCCGCTGCCGACGCTGAACCTGGTCAAGTTCGACTGAAAGTTCTCTCCCGCCTCGCACCGCGACCGGCTTAGCACCGGTCGCGGCTGTGTTTGGCGATCTTTGTAAGAACAAGGGGGCAGCGCACCCTTTGAGTTTGATAAGTAAGGAAAAATGATATGCGGATAGTCCGTCTATCCCGGGTTCACGGTATGACGTCAAGGCCGAGCCAGGAAACTATCCGGGGTGTGGTCGATTCCCATCCCTCCGCTTCGTCGTCAAACACACACCCGCTCAAAGGACCTCCCATGAAGTACCTCGGCCTGGCCTATTTCTCCCCCGAAAAGTTCGCCGCAATGAGTCCAGGCGACGTTGAAGCGCTGGAAAGCCAGTGCCCCGCACTGGACGAGAAGATGCTCGCTACCGGGAAGGTGCGGGTATCCGCGTCGCTGGGCGATACCAGTCGCTGGCGGACGCTTCGTCCGCGTGGCGGCAAGACACATGTCACCGATGGACCTTACGCCGAGGCGAAGGAGGTGGTGGGTGGCCTGTTCATCATCGAGGCGGACAGTCCCGAGGAGGCATTGCGCATCGCGTCCATGCACCCGGCTGCCACCTTGGGCGAAGGGGGCGGCTGGGCCGTCGAACTGATCCCCATGGATTTCTACCTCGCCCCATGAGGACTTGAGCACCTGCGTTGAAGCTATGGGGACAGCCGCAACCCGTGAGCTGAAGCAGCTGCATGGCCAGGTCAGCCCGATGGGATGCCTCGGCGTCGTCTGCGGCGGCGGCGAAGGCAACGTGCCGGCCATGGCGATTCATCGATGGTACGCGAGCCTCAAGAACATGAGCGCCGGGTGGAGCGAATCATGGGTCAGTCGGAGTGGATATCGGTCCGACTGATCGAAGCCGGCAGCGGCACCGGGGCGAAGGTGTTGAAGCGCAAGCGCGCGATGTGCCAGTTCGAATGGGCCGGCGTCCCCAGGTGAAGCGTGCTCTTCCGGACATGCCGGCCGTCAAGGCAGTGTGAGCATGTGTTCCGCGTCGTCGTGGAAACGAGACACGGGACAGAACGATCTTGATAACGCCGCCCGCATGAAAGGGCGGGCCTCGACAACAAACACGCGCCATCAAGTGTGATCTTCATCGCACGCGTCCGTAATGAACGATCAGGAAAGCCGTGACGGCATTCACGGCATCGCGCATTCGTCACGCTCATTGGACGCGATGAGCGCTCATGCCATTGCGCTATGAAAACGGCTCCGATATTTATGACAACGCCGTTGCGGCGAAGTTGAAACTGATAGGGGGCGCGGTACCAAACGTAGTTGTTTTTCTGATTCGCAGGAATTCCGGCTTGGGAAGGGGCCGGCGGACCGGCGACGCGCCCCAGCGTCCCGTTGTCGCTTTACCCTCACCACAGGAGCCGGTTCCAAATGAAGAGAGAGACATGCCGTACCGCTCATCCCCGCGCAGGCAGGCTGGCGCTTGCCTTGACCCTCGCACTTGCCAGCAGTTCGGCATGGGCGCAGTCCACGACCGGCAACATCTCCGGCAGCGTGGCCAATGGCGCGGGCAAGACGGTCCTGATCGAGAACAACAGTGGTTTCAGCCGCGAGGTCGCGGTGGATGAGCGCGGTCGATATGCCTTGGGCAATCTGCCGCTGGGCACCTACAAGATCACGGTGAAGCAGGACGGCGCGCCGGTCGAAACCCGCGAGAACGTGGCCATCACCGTGGGCGCCAGCACTGTCGTCTCGTTCGCGGGTGAGGGCGATCTTCAGACCCTCAGCACGGTCAGCGTGACCGGATCGCGGCTCAACCCGATCGACGTCACCACGGTGGACACCCGCACGGTGGTCACCTCCGAACAGCTGCTGCAATTGCCCCTGGCGCGCAATGCGGAAGCCATCGCGCTGCTGGCGCCGGGCGTGGTCAGCAACAGCGGCGGATTCGACAATGGTCCGCTCGGCGGTTCCCTTCCCAGCTTCGGCGGATCCGCCGCCAGCGAGAACGCCTACTACCTCAACGGCTTCAACACCACCACGGCCAGCAACAGTCTTGGCGGCCTGACGCTGCCCTATGGCGCGATCGACCAGCAGGAAATCTTCACCGGCGGCTACGGCGCGCAGTACGGCCGCAGCAATGGCGGCGTGATCAACCAGGTCGGCAAGCGCGGCGACAACGAGTGGCATTTCGGCGCGGCGGTGATCTGGGAACCGAACGGACTCAAGGCCAAGCAGAAGAACATCTACTGGCGTCCCGACAGCCAGGGCAGCACCAACAGAAATACCGCCTACGACTACGCCCGGTCCGCCAACGGTCTGTACCAGCCGTTGAGTGAAGCCGAATCCAGTACGACCACCTACAGCGCCTATGCCGGCGGCCCGATCTTCAAGGACCGGCTGTTCTTCTTCGTCGCCGCCGAACAGGCGGATTCCGATGGCGTGCGCGTGCTGTCCAACCGCGATTCCGCCAAGGGTTCCAATGGTGGCTGGACGGACTACAGCTACACCCAGCAGCGCTGGTACGCGAAGCTGGACTGGTATATCACCGACAATCATCTGCTCGAACTGACCGGCGCCAGCGACGAGTACGAAACCGGCGGCCAGGTCTACCGTTACAACTACCTCACCCGCGAGCGCGGCACGCACTACGCCGAGGATGCTCGACAGGAAGCCGGTCCCACCCTGTATCTGGGCAAGTACACCGGCTATTTCGGCGACAACGTCACGGTGACCGCACTCTACGGCGAAATGTCCACACCGGACGAAGTGACGCCGTCCGGCTATGATCCGGCCAACGGCCCGCTGATCGCCGACGCAACGCAGCAGAATCCCGCGTACACCGGCGGTACGTCTATCGAAGGGAAGCAGAAGGTCATCTCGACCAGCGATCCGGACCGCGAGTACAAGAAGACCAATACCCGCCTGAACCTGGAATGGCGCGTCGGCGATCACACGCTCAGCTTCGGCATCGACAACCAGAAGTCCGAGGGCATCAACATCGGCTCGATCCTGTCGGGCCCCGGCTACTCGTGGACCTATGGCCGGACCGACGACCCCAACGGACTGAGAACCAACGGGCTGATCAGCCAGGCGCCGAATGAAGACGGCGGCATCGGCGCGCCGAGCCCGGGCCTGGTGGATCCGGTGCATGGCGCCAGCGGCTACTACGTCATCCGGAACATCAACACCAGTCTGTATTCCTACGAGGCCAAACAGAAGGCGTACTACATCGAGGACAAGTGGCAGATCACCGACAACCTGCTGCTCAACCTGGGGCTGCGCAAGGACGAGTTCACCAACTACACGCCGTTCGGCCAGGCCTACATCGAGGTCAAGGACGCCTGGGCGCCGCGCATCGGTTTCAGCTGGGACGTCCACGGCGACTCCACCCTGAAGGTGTTCGGCAACCTTGGCCGTTACTACCTCGGCCTGCCGCTGTCACCGGTCGGCCTGTTCACCCCGGCGATCAACACCAGCACCTATTACACCTACAGTGGTATCAACGCCGACGGCACGCCGATCATTTCCCAGCAGTTGGGCTCCGCGGTGTCGGCCAATTCGCGCTTCGGTCGCATCGCGGATGTGCGCACCGCGGTGGCCAAGGACATCGAAGGCGAGAACCAGGACGAAATCATCCTGGGCTTCACCAAGCAGCTGGAAAGTGGCTGGGTATACGGCGTCCGCGCCACGCATCGGCGCCTGAACGCCAGCATCGACGACCAGAACTACGACGTGTCGAACACCGCGCTGATCGCGGCCGCCGCCGCGCAGGGCATCACCATTGACTGGTCGAAGGTGTCCGGCGCGGCGCTGATCAATCCGGGGAAGACCAACACCTGGGGCGTGATTGGCACCGATGGCCAGTTCCATGAGGTCACCGTGACCCGCGAAGCCGCCGGGTTTCCGGAGCTCAAGCGCAACTACTCGGCGGTGGAGTTCAATCTGGAGCGTCCGTTCGACGGCAAGTGGTACACGAAGTTCAACTACGTGTGGTCGCACAGCTATGGCACCACCGAGGGCCAGTTGCGTTCGGATCTGTGGCGCACCGGCGGTGCGCTCGGCAGCTACCAGGGCCAGGCCTCGGTATCGACCACGCAGAGCTGGGACCACGCCGCGCTGATGGAAAACTTCAACGGCGATCAGTCCAACGATCATCGCCATCAGGTCAAGCTGTACGGCTACTACCAGTTGACCCCGGAGTGGGGCATATCCGGCAACCTGAGCATGATTTCCGGCGCTCCCCGCAATTGTCTGGGCAATTACCACGGCGACACCTACACCGGCACCGACCCGGCCGGTTATGGCACCAGCGCGATCACCGGCGGCCCGTACCACTACTGCTACAACCCGGTAACCGATACTGGCACACCCTCGCCCCCCGGTTCGCAGGGCCGTCTGGGCTGGGTGAACCAGATCGACCTGGGCGTGCTGTACAAGCCCGCCTTCGCCGATGGCAAGCTGGCTTTCAGCTTCAACATCTTCAACGTCACCAACGAGGATGCGGCCACCAATATCTACCCGTTCTCGCAGTTGCCGGATGGCTCGTTGAATCCGTTGTACAACCAGCCGGTCGCCTATCAGACCCCCACCTATGCGCGCCTGACCGTCAGCTACGACTACTGACCCGTGGAAACGCACGTCGCGGATCCGGACGTGCCATCCGAAGGGCTGCCGCCTTGCGTGGCAGCCCTTTTTTTCATTCGCCGAGGGATCTCGTGGCGCGGGTGCGGGTCCCGATCGCAGCGCAATCAACGTCTTTGCCGGTGCCGGATGCGTGCGATCACGGCAAGGACCAGGCGCGTATGGGAGGGTGGGGTGTGCCTTGCCGCGCCAGCGGTATCACTAGGCGATGAGACGCATGATCCGGAGATTTTCGAGAACGGTAAAGAATCGGGTAGTTTCCGGACAGTTCTGCCATAAATAGGCTAGGATACGGACAATCTGGGCCGCGCCGGGGCGCCAATGCCGCAGAATCTGGACATCCTGCCCGAACTCGTCCTTTCGGATGACGCCGATCCAACCGTCGCTCGCCGCATCCGCCGGCTGGCGGCGGCGGGGCGGCTGCGCAGATTGTACGCCGGCGTGTACACCTCGAATCTGGACAGCCCCCCGGAGGCGGTGGTGCTGCGCCACTGGCAGGCGATCGTGGGTCATCTGCTGCCAGGCGGTGTGATCTCGCACCGATCCGCATTCGACGGCAAGCCGCATGCGGGCAGCCTGGTGGTCACCCGGGGCAAGACCCGCCGCGATCTCGAATTGCCGGGTTTGACGGTGCATGTCGTACCGGGCCCCGAGCCGCGTCTGGACCCGCCCGCCAACGATGTCCCTTACGGAGCGCTGTATCTGTCCAGCGATCCCCGCCGTCATTTGGAGAACCTGACCCGTGGACGCGGGTGGTCCGATCGGGTGCTGCCACAGCAGGCGGTGGAGCAGTCATTGGATCGTGTGCTGATGGTCGGCGGCGAGCGGCGACTCAACCAGTTGCGGGACCAGGCCCGGGAGGTCGCCGAGGCGCTGGGTTACCTGAAGCAGTACCAGCGACTGGATGGGTTGATCGGCGCCTTGCTCGGGACGCAGGAGGCGCGGAGGCTGACGGCGCGGCAGGCGCTGGCGCGCGCGGCCGGCCGGCCTTACGACCCGCTCAGGATCGAAATCTTCGACGCGCTGTTCGCCGCTCTCAACGCCGGCGCGTTGCCCGACGTCGCCGATCCGGCGCCGACCGGTATCGCGCGGGAGAACTTCGCGTTCTTCGAGGCGTACTTCTCCAACTACATAGAAGGCACGACGTTCACGGTGGAGGAGGCCGAGGACATCGTCTTCCATGGCCAGATCATCGAGCACCGCAGCGAAGATTCGCATGATGTGCTGGGCACCTTCACCGCCGCCATGACGCGTCCCTGGCGCGACGAGCCGCCGCAGACGAGCGACGATTTCCTCTACTGGCTGCGCAGCGTCAACGCGCTGGTGATGCAACGACGCCCTGAAAAACGGCCGGGCGAGTGGAAGGACAAACCCGACCAGGCCGGCAACACGTTCTTCGTCATGCCTGATCTGGTGCCGGGGACGTTGCGGGAGGGTTTCGAACGCATCAGAGCGCTCGCGCACCCGCTGGCGCGGGCGATGATGACGATGTTCGTGGTTGCCGAAGTGCATCCGTTCCTGGACGGCAACGGTCGAACCGCACGGTTGGCCATGAACTGTGTGCTGAGTGCGGAACAGAAGAGCCGGATCATCATTCCGACCATCTACCGGGAAGACTATCTGTTGCCGCTCAAGGCGCTCAGCCATCACCGGGATGCCGAACCGCTGCTGGCGTCCCTGATCCGGATCCAGCGATGGTCCGCTGCGTTCGACTACGCCCTGCCGCGACCGGAACTGCGCGAGTCGTTGGCACGTTGCAATGCCTTCCAGGAAGACCTGCGTCACTACCGGCTGGTGTTTCCGCAGTAGGGATCCGCCTGGATGCCCCAAGGTTCGGGTTTCGAGGACGATGGCACGATGCGCTCACCGGTGGTGAGCTGGCGCGCAAGCTAGTCCAGCTTCTTCCACACGGAAACCGGAATCGAACCATCCGGCCTCGGTGGGACCTGATAGCTCAGCACGCCGTTGTCCAGGGTGTACTCGCGCTGCTGGGTCGTGCCTTCCCAGTTGGGAAACGAGGCGCCTTCGATGCGGAAGGTCAGGGTGTGTTGTCGGCTGTCGACCGTGATCGTTCCGTAGTGGGTGCTGGATCCCAGCGCGGCCGAGGCATATTCGTCGGCGCTGCCGCCAGCCTTGTCGCCCGAGGCGAAGCGAAGGCGCTCGGATTTGAATATCTGCAGGGAATAGCGTCCCTGCGCATCGACGATCAGGCGGCCCGTGGGTGACTTGCCGTAATCCCGGACGCGTTCTCCGCCGGGCAGGATCTTGTCCGCCGCGACCAGTGTCCAGGTGCCGCGCAGTAGCGATTCCGGTGAAGCGGCCTGTGCGTCGCGCGCGGCCAGGCCGGCGAGCATCGCGAAGGTCATGCCGAGGATGGGATTCATGGCGGAGGGACCGTGTGTGGCGTTGGCGAAAACGGTACCCTGCGGCCAGCATCTCAGGAATGCATCGGCGATGATATCTGCCATTCGAAAATCGAATCTTGAAAAATGAAGCCCCTGGACATCACCGCGGTGCAGGCCTTCGTGATGGCGGCGGACCTGCAGAGCTTCACCCGCGCCGCCGACGCGCTGGAGACCACCCAGTCCGCCATCAGCCTTCGGCTGGGCAAGCTGGAAGCGCAGCTCGGGCGCCGGCTGATGGAGCGTTCGCCGCGCCATGTCCGGCTTTCCGCCGAAGGGCTGGCCTTCCTGGCGGTCGCGCGCGAACTGCTCTTGGCCCACGATCGCGCCGTCGCGGCATTGGACGTCGAAGTGCGCCGACTGGTGGTGGGCATCAGCCATGAACTGATCGGCAGTGAGTTGCCTTCCCTTCTGCGACAGATCAACGCCCACGATCCCGGTTTGCGGGTGGAGATGCGCGTGGGCGGCAGCCGGGATCTGATGGCGCTGTACGACCAGGGCGACCTCGACGCCGCCTGGGTATTGCGGCCGGATGATCGTCGCAAGCGGGGCAGGGCGGTCTATTCGGAACCGATGGCCTGGATGTCGGCGCCCGGCTGGCGGCCGGTTCCCGGCCAGCCGCTGCCGCTGGCCACCCAGGGCAAGGCCTGTCGCATCCGCAACGCGGCCACGCGCGCGCTCGATGAGGCCGGCATCGCGTGGGAAGAAGTCTTCGTCGGAAGAGGTGCCGCCATGGTCGGCGCCGCGGCGGCGGCCGGCATGGCTGTCGCCGTCCTGGCGCCTCGAACCGCGCCTTCGGGCACGGTGGATGCGGGCGACACGCTCGACTTGCCGCCGGTTCCCGCACAGGAAGTGATGCTCTACAGCAGCCTCAATGATCGACGTTCGCGGGAAACCCTGCGGCTGATGGCGTTGGCGTTTCAGCAGGCGCGGTGAGCGGTCGATCTTGTTTGGAACAGGATCGGCGTTTCGTTGGATGCGCTTATGACGACGTTGGAGCCGTTCTCCCTCGGAGGCATCTTGCGTGGGGCAAGGTAGGTCCCAGCTTTCGCTGGGACGACGGACGTTGGGCAGTCGGTGACATGTATTAGGGGAGCGGACTTTCTGGGGGTGGGGATTGTTCGTGGAGTGATACGCGCGTGACGCAGCGCCAGCGCACTCGGTACTTGAAGAAGCTGCATCCATGTCGACTTGTTACCGCGGTGTTGCCCTGGCATGCCGGCAGAGCGTGGGAAGGCTTCTGCTCTTCGACCATCCGCATGGTTTCTGATGTGCAGAGTTCATCGTGCGTCGCTTGAACAAGCCGCGGGCCGGGCGCTCCTTTTCAAAGAAAAGAACGCTCTGAGATGGGGCAGGGTTGTTGTGCCGTGCAGCATAAGATTTCGTGTCCGGAGTCTTGCATGAACACGCGGGGCTGCTTTATGGTGCAATCGATTGCATCAGGGCGAATCTTCGAGGTTTCGTGCCGGTTGGGAGGCCGGGGATGGATGGATGTCTATTCGATCGAACCGGCGCGGCGCATGCGCGGCCGGTGCGCTTCCCGTGGCTGGGCCGACGCCTCGAAAGATTCATTTGAGCAAGCTTTCCTTTGCGGTGTGAGGATGTCGGGATGAGCCCCCTGGACCCGAAGTTCACAAGACGGAGCGCGCTGCGTGCGGCCGTGATGGGTGGTATCGGATTGGCCGCCGCCGGGGTGATGCCCGGGTTCACCGCCGAAAAGCCGCTCGCGCTCAAGGGCAAGCTGAAGCATTCCGTCGCCCGCTGGACGTTTCCGAAACAGTCGGTCGCCGAGCTGTGCCAGATAGTGAAGGGGATTGGCTTCGCCGCCATCGATCTGGTCGGGCCGGAAGACTGGCCGACGCTGAAGGCGCATGGCGTGTACAGCTCGATGTGCAACGGCGCGGAGATCAACCTGGTGAAGGGCTTCGCCGGGGCCGAGTTCCATGACGAGCTGGTGGCGCGCTATACCCGCCATATCGACCTGGTGGCCGATGCGGGTTACCGCAATCTGATCTGCTTTTCCGGCAACCGCAACGGCATGGATCCCGAGCAGGGTCTGGCCAACGCCGAGGCGGGGCTGAAGCGCATCCTCGGGCATGCCGAGAAGCGCGGCGTGATGCTGGTGATGGAACTGCTGAATTCCAAGGTGGATCACCACGATTATCTGTGCGATCACTCCGACTGGGGCGTCGCGCTGTGCAAGCGGCTGGGATCGAAGCATTTCAGCCTGCTCTACGACATCTACCACATGCAGATCATGGAAGGTGACGTCATCGCCACCATCCGCAAGCACCACGAGTTCTTCACCCACTATCACACGGCGGGCGTACCGGGTCGGCACGAAATCGGCGACGACCAGGAACTCAACTATCCGGCCATCTGTCGCGCGATTCGCGATACCGGTTTCGACGGCTATCTGGCGCAGGAGTTCATGCCTGCCGCACCGGATCCGGTCGCTTCGCTGCGTGAGGCGATACGCCTCTGCGACGTCTGAAACAACAGCTATCCACCCAGGGAAAAACAGTACCCATGGCAGACAATCACTACGACGCCATCGTCGTTGGCTCAGGAATCAGTGGCGGCTGGGCTGCCAAGGAACTGACCGAGAAGGGCCTCAAGGTCCTGATGCTGGAACGCGGACGCAACATCGAGCACGTCAAGGACTACGTCAACGCGATGAAGGAGTCGTGGGATTACCCGCATCGCGGCCGCCCGACCCAGGCGATGATCGCGGAACACCCGGTCCTGATGCGTGACTACCCGCTTTCCGAGGAAACGATGGGGATGTGGGCCGACGAAAAGGATTGTCCCTACACGGAGACCAAGCGCTTCGACTGGTTCCGGGGCTATCACGTGGGTGGCCGTTCGCTGTTGTGGGGCCGGCAGAGCTACCGCCTTTCGGATCTGGATTTCGAGGCGAACCTCAAGGAGGGCATCGCCACCGACTGGCCGATCCGTTACGCCGACATCGCGCCCTGGTATGACTACGTCGAGAAGTTCGCCGGCATCGCCGGCACCCGCGAGGGGCTGGACGTGCTGCCGGATGGCGAGTTCCTGCCGCCGATTCCGCTGAACATCGTCGAGAAGGATGTGGCCGCGCGGATCAAGCAGGCTTTCGGTGGCACCCGCCACATGATCCATTCGCGTACCGCCAACATCACCCAGCCCAAGCCCGAGCAGGGCCGGGTCAACTGCCAGTACCGCAACAAGTGCATCCTGGGCTGTCCCTACGGCGCCTATTTCTCGACCCAGTCGGCAACGCTGCCGGCGGCGATGAAGACCGGCAACCTCACCCTGCGTCCGTTCTCGATCGTCAAGGAAGTGCTCTACGACAAGGACCGCAAGCGGGCGCGCGGGGTGGAAATCATCGATGCCGAAACCGGCCAGACCTATGTGTATACGGCCAAGGTCATCTTCCTCAACGCCTCCTCGTTCAACTCGACCTGGGTGCTGATGAACTCGGCCACCGACGTGTGGGAGGGCGGCCTGGGCTCCTCGTCCGGCGAGCTGGGCCACAACGTCATGGACCATCATTTCCGCGTCGGCGCGTCCGGCCGGGTCGATGGTTACGAGGACAAGTACTACTTCGGCCGCCGTCCCTGCGGTTTCTACATTCCACGCTTCCGCAACGTCGGCAACGACAAGCGCGACTACCTGCGCGGATTCGGCTACCAGGGCGGCGCCAGCCGCTCCGGCTGGGCGCGCGAAATCGCCGAACTCAACGTCGGCGCCGAACTGAAGGACGCGCTGACCGTGCCGGGTGACTGGTCCATCGGCATGACCGCCTTCGGCGAGATGCTGCCCTATCACGAGAACCGGATCAGCCTGGACCCGGACCGCAAGGACAAGTGGGGGCTGCCGGTGCTGGCGATGGATGTGTCCATGCGCGAGAACGAGCTGGCCATGCGCCATGACATGGGCGCGGATGCGGCCGAGATGCTGGAGGCCGCGGGCGTCAAGGACGTCAAGACGCACGACAGCGACTACGCACCCGGCATGGGCATCCACGAGATGGGGACGGCGCGCATGGGCCGGGATCGCAAGAACTCGGTGCTCAACAAGCACAACCAGGTCTGGGACGCGCCCAACGTCTACGTGACCGACGGCGCCTGCATGACGTCCAGTGCGTGCGTGAATCCGTCGCTGACCTACATGGCGATGACGGCGCGCGCGGCGGATCACGCGGTGCGTGAACTCAAGGCGGGGAACCTGTGATGGAACGTCGCGAACTTCTGAAGATGATCGCCGCCGCCACCGGCGCGGCCATGATCGGCATTCCGGGCTTCGTCTACGGACAGGCGCCGGCTCCGGACGGCAAGAGCGCTTTCTCGGCCACCGACATCGCCCTGCTGGATGAGGTCGCGGACACCATCCTGCCGCGGACCAAGACGCCGGGCGCCAAGGACGCCGGCGCCGGTCCCTTCATGGCGCTGTACGTGACCGACTGCTACACGCCGGAGAACCTGGCGATCTTCCGCGCCGGGCTGGCCGATCTGGACAAGCGGGCCGGGGGCCGCTTCGTCGCGTTGACGCCGCAAGCCCGCACCGAACTGCTGCGCGCCCTGGACACCGAAGCCCGCAGCTACCTGAGCACGGCGAAGGCGGCCGCCGGTGGCGCCAGCCGGGGTCCGGTGAAGCCGCATTACTTCACGATGCTCAAGCAGCTGTCGATCTTCAGCTTCTTCACCTCGCAGGTAGGGGCGAACGAGGTGCTGCAATACGTTGCCGTGCCGGGCCGTTATGACGGCGACATGGCCTACGTGCCAGGCACGCCCGCCTGGGCGACCGACTGATCGACATGGCCGCTTCGTCCGAACCGTTCTTGCTGGGAAACACGATGAGCAAACCGATCCTGATGGCGGCCTGCCTCCTGGCCGCGGGCCCCGTGCTTGCACAGGCGCAGGCCGACCCGCAGCGCGATCCCGCCAGGACCGAAGTCTGGAAGCCGATTCCGGCGACCGTGGCCACGCCCCGCGACGCCGCGCCTTCCGACGCCGTGGTGCTGTTCGACGGCAAGGATCTTTCCGCCTGGGAGAGCGAGCTGGGTGGCAAGGCGCCCTGGACGGTGGCCAACGGCGCGGTGACCGTGGTGCCGGGCAGCAAGGGCATCCGCACCAAGCAGCGTTTCTGCGACATCCAGTTGCACGTGGAATGGCGCACGCCCACCGAGACCCAGGGCTTCGACGGCCAGCATCGCGGCAACAGCGGCATTTTCCTGCAGGAGGTCTACGAACTGCAGGTGCTCGACAGCTACAACAATGCGACCTATCCCAACGGCCAGGCAGCGTCTATCTACAAGCAGGCCATCCCGCTGGTGAACGCCTCGCGCGCGCCGGGCGAATGGCAGGCGTACGACGTGATCTGGAAGGCGCCGCGCTTCTCCGAAGGTGGTGGGCTGATCTCGCCCGCGCGCATCACCGTGCTGCACAACGGCGTGCTGGTGCAGAACGATACCGTGCTGTCGGGCAAGACCGAGTACATCGGCGCGCCGTCCTACGCGCCGCATGGCTGCGCGCCGATCTACATCCAGGATCACGATTCCAAGGTCAGCTTCCGCAACATCTGGGTGCGCGAGCTGTAGGCGGGCGGCGCGGAGCGAGCCTCCGCGCCTCCGGGCTTACTGTCTCAGGAAGGCCGCAAGGTCTTCGACGTCCTTCTCGGACAGGTGGCCGAAGGGCGGCATCATGCCGCCGCCTTTCCGGATCCGTTCCTTGATCTGCTTCTGGTCCAGCCGCTTGCCGACATCGGTCAGGGCCGGAAAGGCGCCGGCCACGCCCGCGCGGTTGGCGCCGTGGCAGGCCGCGCAGTTGGCCGCATAGACCCTGGCGCCCGCGGCGCTGTCTTCCGCCGAAGCCGCGGACGCCGCGATGGCGGCGGCGAGCATGGGCAGGCCCGCCACCGCGATGGATTTCAGCATCCGCTCCGCGCGCATCAGCGAGCGGCGCTGGCGGGCAGGTGTTCGCGCAGGTAGGTGGCGCCGGCCTGGATGACGGCGGCCGGGTCGCGTGGCTGATCATGCTCGATGATGTACCACTGCACGCCTGCCTTCCGGGCTGCGGGAAGAATCGCCTTCCAGTCGAGGACGCCCTGGCCTACGGCGGCGAAACCGCCTTCGTCCGTGGCCTCTCCCTTCGGCGCGTTGTCCTTGGCGTGCACCGCGAATACCCGTCCGCTGAACTTGCCCAGCATGGCGGCCGGGTCGTAGCCGGCGCGTGCCACCCAGGCCAGATCAAGCTCGGACTTGAGCGTGGGACCGGCCGCTTCGAACAGCAATTCCAGGCCGGTCTTGCCGCCGAAATCAACCAGTTCGAAGTCGTGGTTGTGGTAGGCCAGGGTCATGCCCTTGGCCTGGACCTTGCTGGCGAGTGCACCCAGTTCCTTGCCCAGTGCGGTCCAGCCGGCGGCGTCGGTGGGGCGTTCCTTCTCGCCGAGATAGGGCACGACCAGATGGGTGTTGCCGAGCGCCTGGTTGAACGCCACCACGCTGTCGGCGTCCTTGCGCAGATCCGCCAGCTGCACGTGGGTCGAGATGGCCGTGATCGAATACTTGTCGAGCAGCTGCTTGAGTTCCGGCGCGGTGACATTCTGCGTGCCGACGGTCTCCACCGCGCGCACGCCCGCGTCATGGACGATCTTCAGCTGCTCATCGAGCGTGGCGACGTTGCGCAGCGTGTACATCTGCACCGCAATCGGCTGGGCTGGCGTCGCGGCGTTCCTGGCGAAGCCAGGCAGGGCGGCCAGGAACAGCAGGGCGGTGGTCGCGATCTTGCGTGGGGTGGTGCGCATCAGGGTGTCCTCCGGGGATTCCGATGACTACAGGAAAGAAAGTGGGGCGGGGCGTGTGGCCATGCGATCAGGCGATGGGTGTCCAGGCGCGCGAGCGGGCCGAGGCGATGACGCGATCGACGATCCGCGCCGAGCGCAGTCCGTCCTCGAATGTCGGCAGTCCTTCCGGCTGTTCGGCCACGATGGCGCGATAGGTGTCGGCGACGAAGGCGTCGAAGCAGTTGCCATAGCCCTGCGCATGCCCGGCCGGCAGCACCGACAGCCGGCGCTGCTCGGCACTTCCCGCACCCGGACCACGCGTGAAGATCTCCTCGCGCTGGTCGGGCAGGCCGATCCACAGCCGCTCGCTGTCTTCCTGGTCGAACGCCACGCTCGCCCGGGCGCCGTCGATTTCAAACCACAGGCGGTTCCGGCGTCCGGCCGAGACCTGGCTGACGGTCAGCGAGGCCAGGGTGCCGCTGCCGGTCTTGAACAGGGCCGCGGCCACGTCTTCGCTCGACACGGCCTGCATCGCCCCACCCGCCGCGGGCGTGGTGAAGCTCTGGCCGGTCACGGCGCCGCGTTCGGCGATCACGGTCTCGAAGGCGGCGCTGACATCGACGAAGCGCTCGCCGCTGACCCATTCCACCAGATCGCACCAGTGCGAGCCGATATCGGCGAACACGCGCGAGGCGCCGCCCAGCGCCGGATCCACGCGCCAGTTGTTGCTGGCCGGATCCAGCAGCCAATCCTGCAGGTAGCTGCCGTGGATGAGGCGCAGCGGCCCCAGTTCACCCTGGGCGATGCGCGCGCGCGCTTCGCGCACGACCGGGTGGTAGCGATAGACGAACGGCACCGTGGCCATCAATCCGGTGGAGGCGGCCAGCGCGGCCAGCGCCCGCGCGTCTTCCAGGGTGGTGGCCAGCGGCTTTTCGCAGATGACGTGCTTGCCGGCTTCCAGCGCGGCCTGCGCCATCGCCCGGTGCAGGTGGTTGGGGGTGCACACGTGCACGACCTGCACCTGCGGATCGGCAAGGACTTCCTCGATGTCGCGATAGGCACGCGGCATGTTCCACGCCTGCGCCACTTCCGCCGCGCGCGCGGGCGAGGACGCACTCACGCCGCGGACGTCGGCGCCGGCCAGCAAGGCCGCGCGGCGATGCACGGCGCCAATCATGCCGGTGCCGACGATGGCGACTCCAAGCTTGCTCATCTACGCAATCCTCAATGTGCGGACGATGCAGCGGCGGTGGCCGGCCGATCGCGGAACAGGAACAGGAAGGCAATCAGCACCACCAGCGCGACGCCCGCCGGGAACAGCCAGATCTGCCGCCAGTCCGGACCCGCCGCCGTGGTGTAGTGCTCCACGACCGCGCCGGACAGGAAGGTGCCGATCAGCATGCCGACGCCGTACGTGGCCAGGGTGATGAAGCCCTGCGCACTGCTGCGGGTGTCGGGCCCGGCGTGCGCGTCGGTGTAGATCTGGCCGGTGACGAAGAAGAAGTCGTAGCAGATGCCGTGCAGCACGATGCCGATCACCAGCAGCGAGAACCCGCTGCCGGCGTCACCGTAGGCGAACATGCCGTAGCGCAGCACCCAGGCCGCCATGCCGACCGCCAGCATGGTCTTCACGCCCAGCCGCGCGAACAGGAACGGCATGGCCAGCATCAGCAGCACTTCGGACACCTGGCCCAGCGACTGCAGGCCGGCGGCGCCACGCACGCCCAGATCGTTGAGGTAGGGGTTGGTGAAGTTGTAGTAGAACGACAGCGGAATGCAGATCGCGATCGAGGCCAGGAAGAACACCAGGTACGAACGCGACTTCAGCAGGCGCAGCGCGTCCAGTCCCAGGATCTGCCCCAGCCCGGCGTTGCGCTGCTGCGCCAGCGGCGGCGTGTGCGGCAGGGTGAACGCGTACAGGCCGAGCGCCAGCGAGGCCGCGGCCGCCATCCGGAAGGTGAGTTCGAGGCGATGGGCCTGTTCCCAGCCCAGCCAGCCGATCAGCACGCCGGCGACGATCCAGCCGATGGTGCCGGCCACGCGGACCAGCGGGAACTGCTTCTCCGGCGACTGCATGTGGCGCATGGCGATGCTGTTGACCAGCGCCAGCGTCGGCATGAACAGCAGCATGTAGGCCATCACGCAGGTCGCGAACGTGTTGAAGCTGGTGGCCGTGGAGGCGACCCACATCAGCACCGCGCCGGCCAGGTGCAGCACCGCCAGGATGCGTTGCGCGGCGAAGTAGCGGTCGGCGATCAGGCCGACCAGGAACGGCGCGACGATGGCGCCGATGGACTGGCTGAGGAACGCGGTGGCGACCTGGCTGGCGCTGGCTTTCAGCGGTCCTTGCACCAGGTACGTTCCCAGGGTCACGAACCACGCGCCCCAGATGAAGAACTGAAGGAACATCATCGCGCTCAGGCGCGACATGGCGAACGTCATGACTTCCCCTCCCAGGTCGGTGTTGGTTCAAATCCCCAGCATGCCGCGCAGCGCTTCCGGATCGGCGCCGCTGTCGGCAAAGTCGTCGAAGGCGCGCTCGGTGACGCGGATGATGTGGTCGCGGATGAAGGGTGCGCCCTCGCGCGCGCCGTCTTCCGGATGCTTCAGGCAGCACTCCCATTCCAGTACGGCCCAGCCGGGGAAGTCGTACTGGGCGAACTTGGAGAAGATCGCCTTGAAATCGATCTGGCCATCGCCCAGCGAGCGGAACCGGCCGGGACGATCGATCCAGTTCTCGTAGCCGCCGTAGACGCCGCTGCGCGCGCTGGCGCGGTACTCGGCGTCCTTGACGTGGAAGATGCCGATGCGCGCGTGATAGCGATCGATGAAGCCGAGGTAGTCCATCTGCTGCAGCAGCAGGTGGCTGGGGTCGTACAGGATCTTCGCGCGCGGATGGTGATCGACCGCTTCGAGGAAACGTTCGAAGGTCGCGCCGTCGTGCAGATCCTCGCCCGGATGGATCTCGTAGCACAGGTCCACGCCGCAGGCGTCGAAGGTATCCAGGATGGGGCGCCAGCGGCGGCCGAGTTCGGCGAAGGCTTCTTCCACCAGGCCGGGCGGGCGCTGCGGCCACGGATAGAAGTAGGGCCAGGCCAGCGCGCCGGAGAACGTGGCATGTGCGGTCAGCCCCAGGCGCTGGCTGGCCTGGGCCGCCAGCTTCACCTGTTCGACCGCCCAAGCCTGCCGGGCCGCCGGGTTGCCGCGCAGTTCCAGCGGGGCGAACCCGTCGAACAGGGCGTCGTAGGCCGGATGCACGGCGACCAGCTGTCCTTGCAGATGGGTCGACAGCTCGGTGACCTGGATGCCGTGTCCGGCCAGCATGCCGGCCACGTCGTCGCAGTAGGCCTGGCTTTGCGCGGCCTGGGCGAGATCGAAGATATGGGGCGCGCTGGTCGGTATTTGTAGGCCAGAATAGCCGAGTCCGGCGGCCCATTCGGCCAGCGTGTCCAACCGATTGAAAGGAGGCTTGTCACCGATGAACTGCGCCAGGAACAGCGCGGGACCCTGGAGTGTTTTCACGTCAATCCGCCTCGATGCAATCGATTGCATTATCCTAGCACGGGGTCCCCGGGACACGCGTTGTGCACCGCATCGGGAAACCCGGGACTGACATGGCGACCATCTACGACATCGCGAAACACGTCGGGGTCTCGGCAGGCACGGTGTCGCGCGCGCTGTCGCGGCCGGAGAAGGTCCTGCCGGCCACGCGCAAGCGCATCGAGCAAGCGGCGGCCGCGCTGGGCTATGTCCCCAACACGGTGGCTCGGACGCTCAAGACCCAGCGCAGCAGCAAGATCCTGGTCACGGTCCCGGACATCGCCAACCCGTTCTTCGCCCAGATCCTGCAGGGCGCGGAGGAAGCCGCGCAGGCCGCCGACTACGCCGTCCTGCTCGGCGATACCCAGCACCAGCGGGATCGGGAGGAGCGCTACGCGCAGATGCTTCCGCGCAACGAGGCCGACGGCCTGATCGTTCTCGGACACCGGTTGCCGCCGACGGCGCAGGAAATCGTCCGGCAGCTGGGCGCCGCCGCGCCGGTGGTCAACGGCAGCGAATTCGATCCGGCGCTGGGCATTCCCAGTGTCCATATCGACAACGCCGCCGCCGCGCGCGCCGCGATGGAGCATCTCTACGGCTTGGGACACGAGCAAATCGCCGTGATCGGCGGCCCGCCCGACAATCCGTTGCACCAGCAACGGCTGGAAGGGGCCAGGGTCGCGGCCAGGGCGCGCGGTCGCCTGCGTCAGCTGACGATCGTGCCGGGCGACTTCTCGGTGGAATCCGGCTATGCGGCCGCGAAGCAACTGCTCGGCCAGGCGGCCGCGCCGAGCGCCGCGTTCTGCTTCAGCGACCAGATGGCGCTGGGCATGCTCGCCGCGTGCCGCGATCTGGGCATCCGCGTGCCGGAAGACTTCTCGATCGTCGGCTTCGACGATCTGGCCTCGTCCCGTTACCTCAACCCGCCGCTGACCACCATCAGCCAGCCGATGCGCGAGATTGGCGTGCGCGCGGTCAAGCTGCTGCTCGCCATCATCGAAGGCGTGGACGTGCCGCACCAGCAGACGCTGGAATTCAGCCTGATGCTGCGCGGGTCGACGGCGGCGCCGGCGTGACAAACGCCGACCTGGTCCGGGCGGAATGTTCGGGCCGGTGCGTATTCCCGGCGTGCCGCCATCTTGCGCCGGGATTCCCGCAGGACACTATCGTGCGGGAGGTGATGCCGGCCCTTCCCGTCTCGGCGGACGCAGGTCCGGCCCGCCGGCATCCTTGATGGCGGCGAACAGTCCGGGCATCAAGGGCATCGTCCTGGGTTGTTCGCTGTTGCTCATCACCACCACCGCAAAGCCGTTGCCGCGCAGCCCGCGGAAGTCGACATTGATGCCGGGCGCTCCACCCGGGTGGCCATAGACGATGTCGTTGCCGGCTGCATAGCGCAGCATGCCCAACCCGTGGGGTGGCGCGCGCGTGCCTGGCGGAAGTTCCACCGGTGCGAACAGCACCTCCATTTCCTTCGTTCCCAGCAGGCGGCCATCGATCAGTGCGCGGTGGAAGCGCAACAGATCGTGCGCGGTGGAATATCCCCCGCCCGCCGCGGCCCCGCGCGGCTCCGGCAGGGGCAACAAGGGTGTGTCGCGGTCCGCACCGGTACCGCCGCGATGCGGGACGGCGGCCCGCCCGGTGCGGCCGTCCATTGCGTAGTAACCCGTGTCCCGCATTCCCGCGGGCGCAAAGACATGCTGCGCCACGTAGTCGTAATAGCTTTGTCCGGACACCGCTTCCACCAGCAGGCCCAGCAGCAGGAAGCCGCTGTTGCTGTAGCGGAAGGCGGTGCCCGGCGTGAATTCCGGTTCCACCGCCAGCAGCGGCACATAGTCGCGCAGCGTGTGCAGCGACGGACGCCTGGCATCGAAGTCCGGGCCCCAGAACGCGCCGAGTCCGGAGGTGTGCATCAGCAATTGCCGCGCGGTGACCTGTTCGCGCACGCGTTGCACCGGCCAGTCGGGAAGATAGCGGCCGATCGGCGCATCCAGGTCCAGCTTGTCCCGCTCGTGCAATTGCAGCACTGCCACCGTGGTGAAGAGCTTGCCGGTGGAGGCCAGGTTGAAACGCGTATCGCGCGTGACCGGCGCGCCGCTGGCGGCATCGGCCTGGCCGGCGTGACCCTCGAACAGCACTTTTTCGCGGTCGGCCACCAGCACGGTGCCGCTGAAGCCCTGCGCCTTCGCCTGTTCCAGCCAGTCTTGCACCGCATGGTTCAAGGCGGCGCGATCCGGGGATGGCGCCGTGGCTGCGGGAACGTCCGGGGCTTTACCGCATGCGGTACCGGCCATGCCCAGCGCGAATGCCAGGCCGACGGCGAGCGGGGAAACGATGCGGGGCATGACCGGCTCCGGGTGGGGTGACATGCCTAGTGATGCGCCGGACCGGAAAACCGTCGCATCGTCAGGGGCGGCGCTTCATGGCCCCAGCCGTTCACGCAAGAAGTCGATGGTCACGCGTACCCGCGGAGTACGTTCGGCGCCGGCAATCCACAGCAGCTGCACCTCCGGCTGGAGCACCGGCCAGCGCGTCATCACCTCGACGAGCTTTCCGCTGGAAAGGGCATCGCCGGCAACGAAATCGGACAGCAATGCCACGCCGGATCCAGCGATCGCCGCATCGAGCAGGGCATCGGCATTGTTCGCGCGAAGTACGGGATTCACCCGCACCGCCAGCTGTTAGCCGCCGGCGTTGCGTTCGCCGCCGACCGCCTTGCGCTCACCCGTTCGCTGGTTGACCTTGACCCGCCACGGGTAGTGATCGCCTTCGCCGCCCGCATCGCGTTGCTGGAGGTGGTTGGTCACCGCCTTGCGCCAGGCCGGGCCGAGGTTGGCGGTGCTCATGTGCGGTGTCTTGGAATGGTGGAACGCCACGTCGCCGCGCCGCATCGGGCAGATGACGGTGCGGGTTTCGTCCACCTCGCAGGTGAGCAGATCGCTCTGCACGCCTTCGACCAGGCGGTGCGGCAGGATGCCCAGCCGGTGTCCCTCGTCGATGAAGTGCATGCAGCCGTTGGTGGCATCCACGTCCTGCAGGGGAATCCAGCCGGTGATGCCGCGATCGGCCAGATTGCGGCCCCAGTAGCCTTCGTCCTGGTGCCACTCGGTGACCGCGCCGTGGTCGGGCGGCTTGCCGAGGAACTGGTCGTACCAGAATGCCATGTCCAGTCCCATCAGCTGCGCGGAGAAGCGTTCCAGCCATTGCCGATACGGTTGTCCGGCGATGTCGGCCCAGACCTTGCTCGGCGAGGATTGCACGATGCGGAAGCTGCGATTCTCGCGCGACTCGCCCTGGCTCCAGGCCCAATCGTTGGCCAGCTCGTTCTTCTGCGCGATCAGGATGTCGCAGTAGCGTTCCAGCTCATCCAGCGCCGCCTGCGGAATGGCCTGCCGCACCACCAGAAAACCATGCTCCCGGAAGAATCCAATCTGCGCGGCATCTGCATCCGGGTACATGACGGCACCTGAGGCGGGAATCGAAGCGGCAGTAGATACCCCGCGCCGGGGGTGATCAATGCGGCGCGTTTACCTTGAGCGTATAGAAAAAGTACTGATTAAGCCGCTCGCGCGACGCGCCCGGTGTGCGGCTCGCCTGCCGCGGGAAATGGCCGCGCCGGCATGCCGGATTGACGGGCCGGGAAGACGCGATTCGCGATGCAGCCGCCGGATCAGCGCCTCCGTGTACGGAACGCGGTGGGCGGTGACGGGCGCAGGTCCGACATTTCAACGACATCGCCCGTCCAGGCTGTCGCCGACGCCGCAGACCGGCCGCAGGCCGGCGATGGCCTGCCGAACGAGGTCACCCGTGAAAATCCTCTCCCGCTTGTTGCTGGCCACCGTCGTGCTGATGGGCGTCGGCTGCGCCAGCCATCCCGCCCATCCGGACCGCGCGACGGCAAAGGAACCGGAACCGGAACAAACCATCTTCCCGGAATCCCCGTCGCCGCGGGCACCTGCATCGCAGGTGGGCGGGATCGGGATGGAAGACGTTCCGGCTCCAGCGGCCGTTGAAGCCGTGACGATGCCAACCCGGGCGGACACCGAGGACGTGCCGGATGCCAGCGCGCTCTACGACGGCCCGGTGGTGCGGGATCCGTGGGAGGGCTACAACCGGCGCATGCATCGCTTCAACAACGGGGTCGATCGATATTTCCTGCGTCCGATCGCGGTGGGCTACACCCGGGTGATCCCGGAACCGGTGCGGCACGGCGTTTCCCGGTTCTTCGACAATCTGGCGATGCCGGCGAGCGCCATCAACCAGCTGCTGCAAGGCCATCCGGCGCACGCGATGGCTTCGCTCGGACGCTTCGCGGTCAATACGACGCTGGGGGTCGGTGGCGTGTTCGACCCGGCCGCGCGCATGGGCCTGCGCAGGCGGGACGAGGAGGATGTCGGCCAGACCCTGGCGATCTGGGGATGGCGGGATTCGCGCTATCTGGTCCTGCCGTTGCTGGGGCCGCGCACCGTGCGCGATGCCTTCGCCCTCGTGGCGGATCGCACGCTGTCGCCGCTCGCGTACGTGGACGACGGCCGGACCGCGATGGCGCTGCAACTGCTGGGCGTGGTCGATGGACGCGCCGGGCTCATGCGCCTGGATGAGCTGAGGCGCGAGGCTTACGACGACTATGCCTTCGTCAGGGATGCCTGGGTCCAGCGACGCAACCACCGGATCGACCCGGATCCGCCGGAACGATGACGGATGCCCCGCAATGGCCATCGCGGGCGGAACCGGATCCGCCGGTGCGCTGTTGCGGCCCGCGCATCGCACGCGACATTCCGCCGACGTCGCGTGGCCATCATCCGCCGCCATGCAAGGACACGATCCCGGGAATTCTCCAGCCATGCGTTCATCCACAACGACTTCCGCGCCCGATCGCGGGAAGTTCCCACGCCGCCGCCTGTCCCTCATCGGTGCGGTCGCCATCGTCCTGGGTGGCCTGGCCATCGGCATGGTCGCGATGCATCCGCGAAGCGCGCCCGCGGAAGCGCGGCAGGCGCCGGTCCTGTCGGTGGCGCTGGTTCGGCCGAGCCTGTCGGAACTGCCCGTGCGGGTACCGGCGATGGGCAATGTCGCCGCCTGGCAGGAGGCCAGCGTGGGCTCCGAGTCGGAGGGATTGAGGCTGATCGACGTCCGCGTCAACGTGGGAGATCGGGTACGGCGCGGCCAGGTGCTGGCCCTGTTCGACGCCAGCGTGGTGGACGCGGAACGCGCGGAAGCGCTGGCGAGCCTGGCCTTGTCCGAGGCGCAGGCGGCGGAGGCGGACGCCAATGCCGGGCGCGCGGCCGGACTGGACAAGGCCGGCGTACTGTCATCGCAGCAGGTGGATCGGTATCTCGCCGAGGCCAAGGCCGCCCATGCCCGCCGCGACGCGGCCCGCGCGGTGGAACGTCGCGCGCGGTTGCGGCTGGCGCACACGCGGATCCTCGCGCCCAGCGACGGCATCATCACCGCGAGGACGGCGACAGTGGGCGCGGTGACGTCCGCCGGGCAGGAACTGTTCCGTCTGGTCCGGGACGGCCGGCTGGAGTGGCGCGCGGTGGTGTCGGTCGCGGAACTCGGAAGCGTTTCGCCCGGGCTGGCCGCCCATGCGACGCTGCCCGACGGCACGGTCGTGCGGGGCCGGGTGCGCATGGTGTCGCCGGTCATCGACACCGGCACGCACAGTGGACTGGCCTACGTCGATCTTCCCGCCGACGAGCGGATACGCGCCGGCGTTTTCGCGAAGGGTTATCTCGAGGTCGGCCAGACGCCCGCGCTGACCTTGCCGCAGGGCGCCGTGGTGATGCGGGACGGCTTCCATTACGTCATGCGCGTCGGGCCGACGTCGAAGGTGGTGACCAGCAAGGTGGCGGTGGGCAGGCGCAGCGGCGATCGCATCGAGATCACCGGCGGTCTCGACGCCTCGCAGGCGGTGATCGCTTCCGGCCTGGCTTTCCTGGGTGAAGGCGATGTGGTGAGGGTCGTCGAAGCGCCGGAACGCCGGGGCGGGCCGTGAATCTCAACGTCTCCACCTGGTCAATCCACAACCCGGTCGCCACCACACTGCTGTTCATCCTGCTGACGCTGGCGGGCGTCGGCGGTTTCCTGGCGATGAAGGTGCAGAACTTTCCCGACATCGATTTTCCCACCATCACCATCACCGCGGTGCTGCCGGGGGCATCGCCGGCGCAGCTGGAAAACGACGTGGCGCGGAAGATCGAGGATTCCCTGGCGAACGTGCAGGGGCTCAAGCACATCAGGAGTACGTTGACCGACGGTGTGGCCACCCTCACCGCCGAATTCCGGATCGGCAAACCGGTGCAGGAGGCAATGGACGACGTGCGCGACGCGGTGGCGGCCACCCGTGCCAACCTGCCCGCCGATCTGCAGGATCCGGTGATCCGGAAGATGGAGCTGGCCAGCTCGCCGGTGCTGACCTACACCGTGTATTCGACCACCCGCGACCAGGAGGCGCTGTCGTGGTTCATCGACAGCCAGTTGAGCAAGCGCTTGCTCGCCGTCCCCGGTGTCGGCGCGGTGTCGCGGGTCGGCGGCGCCGATCGCGAGGTGCGCGTGGAGTTGGACCCCGCGCGGTTGCTGGCGCTGAACACGACTGCGGCGGACGTTTCCCGCCAGCTGCGCGAGCAGCAGCTTGAAGCCTCCGGAGGACGGGTCGGACTGGGGGGCGCGGAACAGTCCGTGCGCACCCTGGCGACCGCGCAGACCGCGCAGGACATCGCCCGGTTGGAGATTCCGCTCGGCGACGGCCGCCGCTTGCGGTTGGATCAACTGGCCGATGTCACCGACACGACCGCCGAACCGCGCGCGATGGCATTGATGGATGGGCGGCCGGTCGTGGCTTTCGAGGTGATGCGCGCCCGCGGCGCGGGCGAGCTGGAAGTGGCCGACGCCGCGCGCGCGGTGGTCGCGGCGTTGCGGCTGGCGCATCCTGAACTCGTCATCACGGAGGCGGTGAACCATGTCGATCCGGTCGCCGAGAACTACCGTGGGTCGATGATGCTGCTGTTCGAGGGCGCGGCGCTGGCGGTGCTGGTGGTGTTCTGCTTCCTGCGCGACTGGCGGGCCACGCTGATCGCCGCCATCGCGCTGCCGCTGTCCGCGATACCGACGTTCGCGGCCATGCACCTGATGGGGTTCACCCTCAACACGGTGTCGCTGCTGTCCCTGTCGCTGGTGATCGGCGTACTGGTCGACGACGCCATCGTCGAGATAGAAAACATCGAGCGCCATCTGCTGATGGGCAAGCCGCCGCTGCGCGCGGCCACCGAGGCGGCCAACGAGATCGGGCTGGCGGTGGTGGCAACCACCTTCACCTTGATCGCGGTGTTCCTGCCGACCTCGCTGATGGGCGGAACGGTGGGTCGGTACTTCGTGCAGTTCGGCTGGACCGCGGCCGTCGCGGTGTTCTTCTCGCTGGTGGTCGCGCGCATGCTGACCCCGATGATGGCCGCGTATCTGCTGAAGGCGGCCCCTCGGCCGCGCAAGCCGCCGCGCTGGATCTCCCGCTATCTGCGGGGCGTGCGCGCCTGCCTGCGGTATCGTGCGCGCACGCTCGGCGCGGCCACGCTGCTGGTGATCGGGGGAATGGGCGTGGCCCTGCTGCTGCCGGGCGAATTCGCGCCGCCGGATGACGGCGAGCAGACCCAGGTGACCCTGACGTTGCCACCCGGAAGCACGTTGCAGGACACCCGCGCGCTGGCCGAACGGGCGCGCCTGCTGATGCGGACGCACCCGCAGATCGTTTCGGTCTATACCGCCATCGGCAAGGCGGGCAGCGCGGGCGGCGGACCGGACGAGGAGGCTCGCGCCAGCAGCATCAACATGGCCGTGCTCACCGCCAACCTCGTTCCGCGCGAACGGCGCGGCGGCGCGAGTCGGCAGATCATCGAGGCGGAGCTCAGGCAAGCGCTGGGATCGCTGCCCGGCGCGCGGATCGAGGTGGGCAGCGGAAACGACGGCGAAGGCTACGAACTGGTGCTGGCCTCAGAGGACGGGCCGCTGCTGATGCGGCATGCAGCCCGGGTGGAGCGCGAGCTGCGCGGGATTGCCGGCATCGGCGCGGTGATCTCGTCCGCCAGTCTGGCAAGACCGGAACTGGTGGTGCGCCCCGACTTCACCCGGGCGGCGGATCTGGGCGTGACCTCCGCGTCCATCGCCGAGACACTGCGCATCGCCACCGCCGGCGACTATCCGCAGGACCTGGCGAAGCTCAATCTCAGCGAACGCCAGGTGCCGGTGATGGTGCGGCTGGCCGATCGCGGCCGCGACGACCTGGATACGCTGCGCCGGTTGCCGGTTCCCGGCGCGCGCGGCGCGGTTCCGCTGGAAAGCGTGGCCGAGGTCGGGATCGCCAGCGGCCCCTCCGAACTCACCCGCCACGATCGCATGCGCAACGTCCATCTCAAGGTCGAACTGAACGGCCTCCCCCTGGGCGAGGTGGAAGGCCTCGCCGCCGCGTTGCCGGCGCTGCGGAACCTGCCGGACGGGGTGTCGAAAAGCGCGGCCGGTGGTGCGGAATTCAGGGGCGAACTGGCCGCCGGCTTCGCGCTGGCGATGTCCGCGGGCGTGCTCTGCGTCTACATGGTGCTGGTGCTGCTGCTGAAGGATTTCGCCCAACCGTTGACCGTGCTCGGGGCGCTGGTGCTGTCCATTCCGGGGGCGTTCCTGGCCTTGCTCGTGACCGGCGCATCGTTGTCGATGCCGTCCATGATCGGCCTGATCATGCTGATGGGCATCACCACCAAGAACGCCATCCTGCTGGTCGACTACATCGTCATCGCGCGCCGCGACCATGGCATGAACCGGCACCGGGCGATCATCGATGCCTGCCGGAAGCGTGCGCGTCCCATCGTCATGACCACGATCGCGATGGGCGCCGGCATGCTGCCGATCGCGCTGGGGATGGGCGCGGACCCGAGCTTCCGCGCGCCGATGGCCATCGTGGTGATGGGGGGACTGATCACTTCCACGGTGCTGTGCCTGCTGGTGATTCCCGTCGTCTACAGCGGGATGGACGATGTGGTCGGCTGGTTGCGCGCTCGGTTCCGCTTCGACAGGGAAGGCGTGAATACGGCGACAGCGCGGCTGGGCGCATGAGGACGATGCGCGCCTGGAATGATCTTCGACGGCCGGCTGGCCGCGACCTGCGTGCTAGAGTGGAAGGCGCGGGCGGAAGTCGCGGATGGAACGTCATTTTCCTGCCTGGTCGATGCGATTCCCGTCGATGGCCCCGGGAACCGGGCGTGCGGCACAAGGTGCAACAGCCATGAGCAGAGAACCGCTTTCGATCCTGATCATCGAGGACAACGCGCAACTGGCCGCCAACCTCTACGACTACCTGGCGGCATGCGGCCACAGTCTGGACGCCGCGCCCGATGGCCTTTCCGGCCTGCACCTGGCGTCCTCGAAGGACTACGACGCGATCGTGCTGGACTGGAATCTGCCGCGACTGGACGGCCTGAGCGTACTGCGGCGGCTGCGTGGCGAGGCGAAGAAGAAGATCCCGGTGATCATGCTGACCGCGCGCGATCAACTGGCCGACAAGATCGATGGCTTCGAGTCCGGTGTGGACGACTATCTGGTCAAGCCGGTCGCGTTGCCCGAAATCGAGGTGCGGCTGCGCTCGCTGGTCACGCGCCTGCGCCAGTCCGCCGCACCCGAGGACGTGCTGATGGTGGGCGATCTGCGGTTCCACATGGGAACGATGGAGATCCATCGCGGTGATCGGCGCATCGTCCTGACCCGGACCGGACGCCGCCTGCTGGAACTGTTGATGCGGGAAAGCCCGCAGCTGGTCACGCGGGCGCGGCTGGAGCGGGCGGCATGGGGGGATGGCGTGCCCGGAACGGATCTGCTGCGCTCCCACATGCACGTGCTGCGACGGGCGATCGAGCAACCGCCGGAAAGGACCCTGCTGCATACCGTGCCCGGCGCCGGTTACCGGCTGTACGACCATGGATAGGCTGGCGTCCTTGTTCAGCAAGCCCCGCAGCGTGCACTGGGGCGTCAGTGCGGCGCTGATCCTGTTCGGCCTGATGATGGTGGCCATGATGACCGCGCTGAACTTCAGCAGCCAGCGGCTGGTGGAGCACAAGTTCTGGATGGACGCGCTGAAATCGATCTCGGCCAACCACGCGGCGCAGATCCGCGCGGGACGCGCGGCGGATCTGCCCGACAGCGGCGTCATCCGCTCCTGGGTCGTGGGGCCTGGCGCGACCACGCCGCCGCCGCCGGACTACCTGGCCGCGCTCGCGCCGGGGTATTACTCGACGGAAGGCGGGTACTTCATCACGGATCCCGGTTTCAAGACCCATGGCAGCCTCCACGCGCTCGTCGTGGACCTGCCGCCGCGCCGGCTGATCACCATCATCGACATCAGCGAGCTGGAAGACCAGCAGAATCACGACGTCCTGCACAGCGGCCTGTGGGCGTTGCTGTTCCTGATGCTCATCGGTGCGCTGATTGCCTGGCTGCATGCCAACCTGGTGCGGCCCGTGCGCGATCTGGCCAGCCGCATGCAGGCCATCGACCCGCGCGACAGCACCGCGCGCCTGCCGACCACTTATCTGCGGGAGGAGGTCCAGGTGATCGCGCAGGCGAGCAACCTGCACCTGGAGCGGGTGGGGCAGTTCATCGAGCGCGAACGCAGCCTGCTGGATCAGGCCAGCCACGAGTTCAGGACGCCCATCGCGGTCATCGCCGGCGCGGTCGACGTGCTCAAGCAGATGCCGCTGCCCGACAGCTCGCGACCGGCGCTGGGCCGCATCGAGCATGCGGTCGAGGATCTGTCGGAAACCATGGTCGCGCTGCTGTATCTGGCGCGCGAACCCGGCGTGGACGATGAGCCGGGCGACGTGACCGTGCTGCACGAGTTCCTGCCGCGACTGGTGCGCGATCACGAGCACCTGCTGCGCGGCAAGGCCGCGCAGTTGCGGCTGGGTGAACTGGAGTCCACCTGTCTCGCCGCGCCGGAAGCGATGGTGCGCATCGCGGTGAGCAACCTGATCCGCAACGCCATCGAGAGCACCGATGCCGGCTACGTCGAGATATCGGTCGCACGCGGTGTCGTCACCGTGGCCGATTCGGGCAGCGGCTTCAATCCCGTGGAAGCGGCCCGCCGCTACCGCGACAGCCTGCGGCAGGCCATGCCGGTGCGGGGACAGGGATTGGGTCTGTTCCTGATCGGCCGGATCTGCGATCGCTTCGGCTGGAAACTGGAGATCGAATCCGGCGGCGTCGGCGGCACGCGCGCACGCCTGGACGTCAGCGCCAGCGTGATCCCGGCCGAACCGGAGATATAGCCGGCATTCATCGCGCCGGCGCGCCGCACGACATTTCGGCGACATCGCCCCGCCAAGCTGAGGTGGAGTTCCGCGAGCCTGTCCGCATCACGTGGCCGGGCGCGCGGGCGCACACCCCCACCCTGATGAGGTTTGGCTTCCATGATGAAACTACTGTTGCCCGTGCTGCTGTCCGGCTTGTCATTCAGTGCCTTCGCGCAGGCGGGAGGCGAGGAGGGAAAGGAAACGGGCGGACCGCCGCGATGGGGGCTGGGCGTGGGGGCCATCTTCAACGACAGTCCCTATGCCGGCGAGGGCACGCGGGTGATGCCGATTCCACTGGTGAGCTACAACGGCGAGCGGTTCTATTTCAGGGGCGTGGGCGCGGGCTGGAAATTCATCGCCAACGATTCGTTCGAACTGGCCGCGGTGGCCAAGCTGCGCTTCGATGGATTCGAGGTCGATGATCTGGGCCGGCAGGAACTGGCCAGGAACGGCATCGACCATCGCCTGCTGGAGGATCGCGACAAGGCGCTCGATCTCGGCCTGAACATGAAGTGGACCGGCCGGGCCGGCGAACTGGAGGTCGAGCTGCTGGCCGACGCCACCGATACCAGCGGCGGCCAGGAAGCCTCGCTGCAATACGGTTATCCGATCGAGGTGGGGAAGGGCAGGTTGACCCCGAGCGTGGGCGTGACCTGGCAATCCAAGGACATGGCCAACTACCACTACGGCACGCTCCCCGAGGAAGTCGCCCGGGGCGTCGTGGACTACAAGCCCGGTGCCGTCACCCTGCCTTCGATCGGCCTGAGCTACTTCCGTCCGGTCGGGGAGAAGTGGTCGCTGATCGCGTTCGCCCGGCACACGCGCCTGCCGGATGAAATCCAGGACAGCCCGCTGATCGAGCCGGACGCCAGCGGCAGCACCTCGCTGTTCGTCGGCTTTTCGCGCGGCTTCTGAGCAGGCCGGCGCCCAGCCGGCGCGAGCGCCGGCCGGGAGAGCCGATGACTGGGTCGCCCGCCTTATCGTTCGCCGGCCTCGCGCTTGCCGAGGGTTTCGACCGACGCGCGCTTCACCAGCTGGTGTGGGACGACATGATTGACGAGGGTGCGCGCCGACGCGTTCGGGCGCCGGATCTCGCGCAGCAGGATGTCGATGGCGGCATCGGCCATCGAGGCGACGGGTTGGTGGACCGTCGTCAGTTCGGGCCACACCATCGTCGCCGCCGAGGTGTCGTCGAAACCGACCACCGACAGATCACGCGGCACGTCCAGGCCGCGGCGGTGGGCGACCGACACCACCGCCGAAGCCATGTCGTCGTTGCTGGCGAAGATGGCGCTCGGCGGACGCTTCAGGGCCAGCAGATGCTCGGCCGCCTCCAGTCCCGAGCGATAGGTGAAGTAGCCGGGTTGGACGAGCTTCTCGTCGAACCGCAGGCCGGCTTCGGCCAGCGCGTCCCTGTAGCCCTGCAGGCGCTGCGCGCTGGCGGTCTGGTTGGGATCGCCCTTGATGTAGCCGATCCGGGTGTGCCCATGCGCGATCAGATGGGTGGTCATGTCGTGGCTGGCGCGGTGATCGTCGATCCGCACGCAGGAAATCCTGTCGCTGAAACGGCCCGAGGCGATGGATACCACCGGAATGCCGGCCTGCGCGAACTCGGTGATGATCGCCTTGGATTCGCACAGCGGCGGCGGCAGGATGACGCCCGCCACGCTCCGCGCCAACTGGCGCGCGGCGGCACGCTGGCCTTCCGCGTCGAGCGTGTCCCAGGTGGCGATGACCAGTTGCGCGGCCGCGCGCGCCGAGCCGCGCAGGGCACCGACCAGCAGCTCGCGCAGATAGCTGGAGCTGGGATTGGTGTAGATCAGCGCGATGCAGGTGTGTTGCGCCGCGGCCAGCGCGCTCGCCGCCAGATTCGGCCGATAGCCGAGCTCGCGCACGCTGCGCATCACCCGTTCGCGGTTGGCGTCGCGCACGCCTTCATGGCCGTTGATCACGCGGGACACCGTCATCGGCGAGACGCCGGCGTGCGCGGCGACCTCGTCGATCGTGATGGCCCGTCCCTTGCGGCGGACCGATTTGCTGGTCTTTTTCATGCGTGAATTCATCCGGTCATTCTGCGTGGATCAGGCGGGCCTGGGGAGAGAAACGACGATTACGCGCGCAGTCCCGCGCCTGGAATCGTTTCCACCATTCTCCCTTTCCACGGCTCCGCCGCGATGTTCCGGGGTCTTCGCAGCGATTTGCTGCGCTGCATGGTGACAAGTACGAAGACCCATGATTAGTCTGCGGCCCAACGTAATGGTAGCGCTACCACTCGACTGCGGCACACCCCGGTCAATGGCCTGCCCCTCCATCGCGCGCTAGTCGTCCAACCACGTTTTAAAGCCGGAAAGCCAGGCCGTGCACCCATCGAGGCGCCGCTTCTGGATCCGGTCTGGAAATACGGGCCATGCCCGTGGGCGCCCTTGGGAGGGCGATACATCCATTGATCGTGAAAGGGGAGATCCATGAACGCGTGCAGTTTCCGTGCAACTCCAGACCCGAGGGCAAGTTCATGAGCCGGAAGTTGGCGAGATTCAAATCGAAGGCCATGTTCACCTTCGTGGGGGGCGTGCTGGTCATCAACCCCGCGTTCGGCCAGGACGCCGCCACGCAGGCCCCGCCTGCGGACAACACCCAGCAATCCACGTCGCAGTCGGCCGACCAGGCCAAGACCCTGGATACGGTCGTGGTCAGCGGCATCCGCAGCAGTCTCGACCAGTCGATGGGGATGAAGCGCGACGCCATCGGCGTCGTCGATGGCGTCACCGCCGAAGACATCGGCAAGTTCCCGGACACCAACCTGGCCGAGTCCCTGCAGCGCATCACCGGCATCTCGATCGAGCGTCGCGATGGCGAGGGCGCGCAGGTCACGGCGCGCGGCTTCGGTCCGCAGTTCAACATGGTGACCCTCAACGGTCGCCAGGTCCCCGGCGCCGACGCGTTCGGCGCGCCGGGCCAGATTCCGATCGGCGGCGTTGACGGCGGTACCCGCGCGTTCAATTTCGCCCAGCTGGCATCCGAGGCGATCAGCGCCCTGGAGGTCTACAAGACCGGCCAGGCCACGGTGCCCAGCGGCGGCATCGGCGCCACCATCAACATCCAGACCGATCGGCCGTTCAATCACACCGGCGTGGTCGCCAGCGCCGGCGTCAAGGCGGTCTACGACGACTCGCAGCCGTTCGACACCGACATGACGCCCGAAGTCTCGGGCATCTTCAGCTACACCAACGACGACAAGACCTGGGGCGTCGGCCTTGCGGCCAGTTACCAGAAGCGCCACGGCGGTTCGGTGCAGGCCACCGAGAACGCCTGGAACATCCAGCGCTGGACCGGCACCGATCCGGCGCTGCGCGCCGGCGCCGAGGTGGTCAACGCACCGGCCATCGGCCAGCTTTACGCGATGCCGAACGATCTGCGCTATGCCTTCGCCGATTTCGAACGCGAGCGCATCAACGGCCAGGCGGTGATCCAGTTCGCGCCGATCGACAGCCTCACGCTGACCCTGGACTACACCTACTCGACCAACGAGATCTCCGAGGATCGCGGCGAGCAGACGATCTGGCTGCAACGCGCCAACAGTTTCACCCATCTGGCGTTCGACACCAACGAGGCGGTCGCCACGCCGGTCTACCTGCGCGACATCGTCGGTTCCAAGGACTTCGGCTACGAGCAGCAGCACAACGAGCAGAAGTACAAGCTGGATTCGCTGGGCTTCAACGCCAAGTGGGACGTCAGCGATCGGTTCCGGTTGAACTTCGACGCCCACAACACCAAGTCCACCAGCAAGCCGAATGATCCGCTGACCGGCGGCGGCGCGACCTACTTCAGCCTGGCCGGCACCAACAACTGCACGGTCGGCCCGTACTGCGGGGGCAACTGGGCGCAGGAGCTGCGCTTCAACAACGGCCTGCCGCTGGGCGCGCGCACCTGGTATCCGGATGCGGCATCGGCGGTGGCCGGCACCGGCGGCACCCTCAACCCGGACTTCCCGCCCGAACAGCTCGGTTCGCAGGTGCTGCGCATCAACGCGCAGAGCCAGGAAACCGAGATCAAGCAGGGACGGATCGACGGCGAATTCGATTTCGAGGACGGTCGCTTCCAGTTCGGCGTCGATTCCTCGCGCATGACGATGAAGCGCCGGCAGGCCACCGAGATGTACGCGACGCTCGGCGACTGGGGCGTGGCCAACGTCGGCAACGAGCCGGGATTGGCCGACCTGCTGACACGGACCAGCATCATCGGCCTGTTCGACGATTACAGTGCCAACGGCGCGGCGCCGGGCGCCTGGCGCGGCGACACCAGCGAGCTGGCGCAGTGGGCCGCGGGCCGCTACGGGGCGAGCACGCGCTACAACCCGCAGCTGGCCGCGGACAACAAGATCGAGGAAAAGACCGACGCGGTCTATCTGCAGGTCGAGCTCCAGGGCGAACTCGGCGGGATGGCCACGCAGACGCGGATCGGCGTGCGCTACGAGCGGACCGATGTCACCTCGACTTCGGCGGTGGCGGTGCCCAACGCGATCGAATGGCAGGCCAACAACGACTTCCGCATTCTGCGTTCGGACGAGGTGCAGCCGTTCAGCGAGACCAATCGCTACAGCTATGTGCTGCCGAACCTGGATTTCGGAATCGACATCACCGACAGCCTGAAGGGGCGCGCATCGTTCAGCAAGACGATCGCGCGTCCGCCGTACGGCAACCTCTACGCCGGTCCGAATCCGAACCAGCCGACCGGATCGGTGCTGGTCAATCCTTCCACGCGTGCCGGCGGCGACGCCCAGAATCCGGCGCTGGAGCCGCTGGAGTCGGACAACCTGGATCTGGCGCTGGAGTGGTATTTCGCCGACGCCAGCTACGTGTCGGTGACCTACTGGAACAAGTCGGTGGACAACTTCATCGGCAACACCGTGGTCCGCGAATCGCTGTACGGCCTGACCGATCCGACCTCCGGACCGGACGCGCAGGCGGCGATGGACTTCCTGCTGAGCCAGGCCTGCGCCAGCCAGGTGGGCGCGGCCGGCAACGATGTCGACGCCGCCTGTTCGGCCAACGACACCGCGCTGTTCACGGCCCTGGCGATGCTGCGCAATGCCGACGCCACCGGCGGTCTGGCCGCCTACAACGGCAGCTCGGCGCAGGTGTTGCAGATGGAAACCAGCTACAACCTGGTCGGCGAGGCGGATGATCCGCTGTACATGTTCGACGTCAACCGGCCGGTCAACCAGAACAAGGCCAAGCTGCACGGCTGGGAAATCGGCGGCCAGTACTTCTTCGGTGACAGCGGTTTCGGAATGTTCGCCAACTACACCATCGTCAACGGCGACGTCGGCTTCGACAACACGGTCCTGGATCGCGACCAGTTCGCGCTGCTGGGCCTGAGCGACACCGCCAACCTGATGCTGATGTACGAAAAGTACGGCTGGTCCGCCCGCCTGGCCTGGAACTGGCGCGACGAGTACCTCATCGCGGCGAACCAGAACGGGTCCAACCGGAATCCGTACTACGTCGAGGAATACGAACAGTGGGACCTCAGCGTCAACTACGCGCTGTCGGACCGCTGGTCGGTGGGCTTCGAGGCGATCAACCTGACCGGCGAGGACGTGCGCTGGCACGGCCGCTCGGAGAAGCAGGTGATCAAGCTGGTCGATCAGAGCCCGCGTTACATGCTCGGTGTCCGCTACAAGTTCTAAGGTCCTGCGATACCGCCCTCTCCGGTTATCGTGAAGGATGGGATCGCTGCCTCGGCAGCGATCCCTTTTCACCGGCCAGTCGCCCGCTCCGGCCCTCGGCGGCGGCTCTTCCAATTCCGGCAGGGACGGTGCATAACTCCGCGCACGCCACCCGGTCCCGAATCGCCATGGCACGACACGAACTGCTGAACAACGTCGCCCACAAGGACCTGCGGGTCATCACCCGCTTCGGGCCGGAATTCGGCGACGACGTCGGCATGGTCACCGCGTTCCCGACCGAATTCGCCGAGTTGCAGCGCGAATATCCGATCTTCTTCCGCCGCGACCGCAACCGCGATGGCGCCTGGCAGGCGGTCGCCCTGCTGGGTTTCGACGCACGCGAGAACCTGTTCCTGCGCGAGGGCCGCTGGAACGCCACCTATCTGCCGGGCATCGTCGCCAAGGGGCCCTTCCTGATCGGCTTCCAGGAGCGCAGCGTGGACGGCGAGCTTCGGCGCGAGCCGGTGATCCACGTGGACCTGGATCATCCGCGCGCCAGTTTCAGCGAAGGCGAAGCGGTGTTTCTGCCGCACGGCGGGCACAGTCCCTATCTGGATCATGTCTCGGCGGTGCTGCGCGGGGTCCGCGACGGCATCGAGTCGGGTGCGGCGATGTTCGCCGCGTTCGATGCGCTGCAACTGATCCAGCCGCTGGATCTGGAATTGCAGCTGGACGACCAGCATCGGGTCAGCCTGGCCGGCCTGCATGGCCTGGATCGGGAGCGGCTGGCCGCGCTGGATGCCGGGGCGCTGCACGGACTCCACCGCGCCGGCTATCTGGAAGGGGCCTACCTGATCCAGGCGTCGATGCAGAACCTGCGCCGGCTGATGGCCGAGAAGCAGCGCCGCCTGCGTCAGGCAAAGGCGGCCTGATCGATGCTGTCCGCCGCCGCACCGCTGCCCGAACTGACGCTGTCGCCCGGTGAAAGCGTGCCCGTGCAGGCGCTGATGGCTGGCGGCGAGCCGGCCGTGCTGCGCGGGGTCGCGCGCGATTGGGAACTGGTGAAGGCCGGCAAGGATTCGATGCGTACCGCGATGGATTACCTGCGCGATCACGACAACGGCCAGCCGGTCACCTATTCGTGGGGTGCGCCGGAGGTGGCGGGGAGGCCGTTCTACGGTGCCGGCTTCACCGGCTTGAACTGCGAGGTGCGTCGCGACGGTCTGGGCCAGGTACTCGACGAAATCGCACGGCACGCCGAAGACGAACGACCGCCCACGTACTACGTGGCGTCGCTGCCGGTGGATGGCCGCCTGCCCCGTCTGCGCGCCGGCAACGATCTCGGGCTCGCGGCCCAGGGCATCCACGCACCGCCGAGCATCTGGATTGGCAACCGGGTGATCGCGTCGTGCCATTACGACGCCCTGAACAACATCGCCTGCTGCGTCGTCGGCCGGCGCCGATTCACCCTGTTTCCGCCCGAGCAGATCGCCAACCTGTATCCGGGCCCGCTGGCGCCGACACCCGGCGGGCAGGCGGTCAGCGTGGTGGATTTTTCCACACCGGATCTGCAGCGCCATCCGCGCTTCGCCGAGGCCTGGGCGACCGCGCGTGGCGCGGTGCTCGAACCCGGCGACGCGATCTTCATGCCGAGCCTGTGGTGGCACCACGTGCAGGGGCTGGAGCCGTTCAACGTCCTGATCAATTACTGGTGGAGCAGTGCGCCGGCCTATCTGCCGACGCCGATGCACGCGCTGTACCACGCGCTGTGGACGATCCGCGACCGGCCCGAGCGCGAGAAGCGGGGATGGCAGGCGATTTTCGACCACTACGTGTTCGGTGCCGCCGATCAGGCCGGCGCGCATCTGCCCGAGGACGCGCGCGGAGTGTTGGGGCCGCTGGATGAAGCGATGGCGCGGCAACTGCGCGCCATGCTGATCGACAAACTCAATCGCTGATCGGCACGCGCCGGGAGAGGGGACGGATGGAGGCTGGACGGATACGCAGGGTGGTGATTGCCGGCGGTGGCAGCGCGGGCTGGCTGGCGGGCGCCGCGTTGGCGCACCAGTTCCGCGAGCTGCTGGACATCACCCTGATCGAATCCGAGCAGATCGGCACCGTCGGCGTCGGCGAATCGACGGTTCCGCCGATTCGCAGCTTCCATCGCTTCCTGCAGATCGACGAGCAGGAATTCCTGCAAGCCGTGGCCGGCACGTTCAAGCTGTCGATCTCGTTCGAGAACTGGCGCCGGCACGGCGAGCGCTATATCCACCCGTTCGGCATCACCGGGCAGGGCACGCTGGTGTGCGCGTTCCACCACTTTTGGCTGGAAAGCCTGCGTCGCGGGCATGCCTCCGCGCTCGGTGACTTCTGCCTGGAAACCCAGGCGTCGCTGCTGGATCGGTTCGCTCTGGGCGGGCAACCCGCGGTCAACTACGCCTATCACCTGGACGCCGGATTGTATGCGCGCTTCCTGCGCCGGCACGCCGAGCGCAACGGACTCAAGCGGGTCGAGGGCAAGATCCGCGAGGTGCGCCAGGATGCCGGGAGCGGCGACGTGTGCGCATTGCTGCTGGAGGATGGTCAACTGATCGAGGGCGATCTGTTCATCGACTGCACCGGCTTTCGCGGATTGCTGATCGAGCAGACCCTCCGGACCGGCTACGAGGACTGGAACCGCTGGCTGCCCAGCGATCGCGCGGTGGCGGTGCAGACCGAGCCGACCGGCGCGCCGGTGCCGTACACGCGCGCGATCGCGCACGCCGCCGGCTGGCGCTGGCACATCCCGTTGCAGCACCGGGTCGGTTGCGGCCTGGTGTTTTCGAGCCGGCATCTGTCCGACGACGAAGCCAGCGCCAGGCTCCTGGCCGACGTTGGCGCGCCGCCGGTCCGCGATCCGTGGCTGGTGCCGTTCCGAACCGGGCGCCGCCTGCGGGCCTGGAACAGGAACGTGGTGTCGCTGGGCCTGGCCAGCGGTTTCATCGAGCCGCTGGAATCGACCAGCCTGCATCTGGCGATGACCGCGATCGTGCGGTTGATCGAACTGTTCCCGCTCGATGGCATCGACGACGCGCTGGTGCGGCTGTACAACGAGACCAGCCGGATCGAGATGGAGCACGTGCGCGACTTCATCATCCTGCATTACCACGCCAACCAGCGCGAGGAGCCGATGTGGCGCGACTGCCGCCACATGGAATTGCCGGATTCGCTGGCGATCCGCCTGCAGGCGTGGCGCGAGCGCGCGCATGCCTGGCAGGGCGCCAACGAACTGTTCCGCGTCGATTCCTGGACCCACGTGATGCTGGGCCAGGGACTGGCGCCACAGGCGCACCATCCGCTGGCGCGCGGCCTGTCCGACCCGGATCTAAAGCGCCTGCTGGACGGGATCCGCGCGCCGATCACGCGGGCGGTGGCGGCGATGCCCGCGCAGCGCGACTTCATCGAACGCTACTGCCCGGCCAAGGCCGAGGTATGGCGGCAACGTCCGGCTCCGGCGCAGGAACAGCGGGCATGAACGCGCTCGGTCCGTTGTCCGCAAGGCCTTGTCCGGGCAGGGATTCCGCGCCGCAGCATGTACTCCGGCGCGGTCGTGTATACAGTGGCCACAGGCTAGGGACCGGGCCGCGGCAGCGGCTTTCCCGGCGGTATTCGCGGACGCGGATTTTTTTTACCGCCGAAATGGTAGCGCTATCTTTTCGTTCCGGGGACTTCGCATGGCACTGACCGCAGGCATCGACGCAGGCACGCAAAGCCTCAAGGTGGTGGTGTACGACCCGGATGCACGCGTCGTGGTCGCCGGTGCCAGCGCGTCGCTGGCATTGACCAGCGGCGAGGATGGCAGCCGCGAGCAGCATCCGTCGGACTGGGTGCGGGCGATGCAGGAGTGTTTCGACCGCATCGACCCGGCGATCCGCGCACGCGTGGAAGCGCTGGCGGTGTCCGGCCAGCAGCACGGCTTCGTGGCGGTGGACATCGACGGACAGGTGCTGGCGCCGGCCAAGTTGTGGAACGACACCAGCACGGCCGGCGAGTGCGTCGACATCATGGCGGCGGTCGGCGGCGCGCGGCGCGCCATCGAACTGGCCGGCAACCCGATCCTGGCCGGCTATACCGCCTCCAAGCTGCCGTGGACGCGCAAGCATCGTCCCGAGGTTTATGCGCGGCTGGCGACGATCCTGCTGCCGCACGATTACCTGAATTTCGTGCTGACCGGCCAGCGCTTCTGCGAGTACGGCGACGCCTCGGGTACCGGTTGGCTGGACGTGCGCACGCGCGCCTGGTCGGAAGAAATGCTGCGCGCCACCGATCCGGATCGCGATCTGGCGGCCTGCCTGCCGCCGATCGCCGCGCCGGACGCGCTGTTCGACATCGCGCCCGCGATGGCGGCGAAGCTGGGTTTGCCCGCCGCCGTGAAAGTCGCGGTCGGCGGCGGCGACAACATGATGGCGGCCATCGGTACCGGCTGCGTGGCCGAGGGCCGGCTGGCGATGAGCCTGGGCACCTCGGGCACGCTGTTTGCGTACTCCGGCACGCCGGTGGTGGATCCGGCCGGCGCCTGGGCGGCGTTCTGCTCGTCCACCGGCGGCTGGCTGCCGCTGATCTGCACGATGAACTGCACGGTGGCGACCGAGCAGGTCGCGCGCCTGTTCGGCTTCGACGCGCGCGATGGCGATGCGCTCATCCAGGCCACACCGCCGGGCGCCGACGGCCTGGTGATGCTGCCGTTCCTCAACGGCGAGCGCACGCCGGATCTGCCGCTGGGCAAGGGCGTGCTCGCCGGCCTGGACGTGCACAACCTCAGCCCGGCGCATCTGTATCGCGCGGCGATGGAAGGGGCGACCTACAGCCTGAAGTACGGCTACGACGCCTTCGTCCGCGCCGGCATGCGCTTCGACCGCATCGTGCTGACCGGCGGCGGCGCCAACAGCGCCGCCTGGCGGCAATTGGTGGCCGATGTGTTCGGCCTGCCGGTGGACGTGCCGCGGCAGGCCGAAGGCGCGGCTTTCGGCGCGGCCCTGCAGGCGCTGTGGGCACGGGGCCGCGCGAACGGCGACCCGGCGTCCATCGCCGACATCGCGCGCGCGCACGTGATGACCGACCCGGCGTTGTCGGCCACTCCCGATCCATCGCGCGGGGAAGCCTATGCCAGCGGCTACCGGCGCTTCCTCCAGTACCTCGATGCCGTCACGCCGCTGCAGCGCGGCTGACGCCTCCCCCTCCAGTAAAACCAAGGAAACCCTCATGAGCACGCAGCCCTTCATCGGCGCCAAGGAATACTTCCCCGGCATTGGCCGCATCCCGTTCGAGGGCCGCGGCTCGGACAATCCGCTGGCCTTCAAGATCTACGACGCGAACCGCAGGATCGGCGACAAGACCATGGCCGAGCATCTCAAGTTCGCGGTCTGCTACTGGCATACCTTCTGCAACGCCGGCCACGATCCGTTCGGCCCCGGCACCCGGCACTTCCCGTGGGAGGCCGGTTCGCCGATGGCCACCGCCGAAGCCAAGGTGGATGCGGCGTTCGAATTCTTCACCAAGCTCGGCGTGCCGTACTGGTGCTTCCATGACGTGGATCTGGCGCCGGATGCGGAAGACATCGCCACCTACGAGAAGAACCTCCGGCACATGGTCGGCCTGGCCGGGGAGCGCCAGCGGGCGACCGGCATGAAGTTGCTGTGGGGCACGGCCAACCTGTTCTCGCATCCGCGCTACATGAATGGCGCTTCGACCAATCCGGACTTCGCCGTGGTCGCGCGCGCGGCGGTGCAGGTGAAGGCGGCGCTGGAAGCCACGGTGGAACTGGGCGGCGAGCATTACGTGTTCTGGGGCGGCCGCGAAGGCTATGCCTCGCTGGTCAACACCCACATGAAGCGCGAGATCGCGCATTTCGCCCGCTTCCTGACCATGGCGCGCGACTACGGCCGCAGCATCGGCCTGAAGGGCAACTTCCTGATCGAGCCCAAGCCGATGGAGCCGATGAAGCACCAGTACGACTTCGACAGCGCCACCGTCGCCGGCTTCCTCAAGGAGCATGGCCTGGAGAAGGACTTCAAGCTCAACATCGAGGCCAACCACGCCACCCTGTCGGGCCACACCTTCGAACATGATCTGCAGGTGGCTTCCGACCACGGGCTGCTGGGCAGCATCGACGCCAATCGCGGCAATGCCCAGAACGGCTGGGACACCGATCAGTTCCCGACCGACCTGTACGACACCGTGGGCGCGATGCTGGTGGTGCTGCGCCAGGGCGGGCTGGAAGGTGGGCTGAACTTCGACGCCAAGGTGCGCCGGGAGTCGACCGATCTGGAGGACCTGTTCCTGGCCCACATCGGCGGCATGGATGCGTTCGCGCGCGGCCTGGAGGTCGCGCACGCGCTGCTGACCGAATCCCCGTGGGAACAGTGGCGTGCCGAGCGCTATGCCAGCTTCGACAGCGGCGCGGGCAAGGACTTCGAAAACGGTAGGCTGGACCTGTCCGGACTGGCGGCGCTGGCCGCCGGGAACGGCGAGCCCAGGCAGATCAGTGGCAAGCAGGAGCGCTACGAGAATCTGCTCAACCACTATCTGTTGCGCTGAGCGGTCGGGCGGCCGCCGCAACGGTCATGAACTGAGCGAGGGGAGGACGGCATGAGCCAGGCGTTGACGGAGAACGAGAACACCCGGCTGATCGTGTTGATCAGCGTGGTGGCGACCATCGGGGGATTCCTGTTCGGATTCGACAGCGGGGTCATCAACGGCACCGTGGACGGCCTGCAGCAGGCGTTCGGATCCAGCAAGGCGGGACTGGGCTTCGAGGTCGCCTCGATGCTGCTGGGCTGCGCGATCGGCGCGTTCTTCGCCGGGCGGCTGGCCGACCGCTGGGGCCGGCGCAGCGTGCTGATCATCTCGGCGGCGCTGTTCCTGCTGTCGGCGATCGGCGCCGGTGCCGCGCACAGTTCGCTGGTGTTCGTGGCCGCGCGCGTGCTGGGCGGATTCGCGGTGGGCGCGGCCAGCGTGATATCGCCGGCCTACATCGCCGAAGTGGCGCCGGCGCGCTATCGCGGGCGGCTGGCCACGGTGCAGCAGATCGCCATCATCAGCGGCCTGTTCGCCGCGTTCCTGAGCAACTATCTGCTGGCCCGCGCGGCGGGCGCGTCGACCGGGGCGCTGTGGGGCGGCCAGTCGGCCTGGCGCTGGATGTTCTGGATGCAGGCGTTTCCCTCGCTGCTGTTCCTGGTGCTGCTGCTGACCATTCCGGAAAGCCCGCGCTACCTGGTGGTCAAGCGGCGCAAGGACGAGGCGATGCGCGTGCTCACGCGCCTGTTCGGCGCGGGCGAGGCACGCGTCAAGCTGGCCGAGATCGATGCCTCGCTGTCCGAGGACCATCACCGTCCGCGCCTGTCGGATCTCAAGAACAAGGCCACCGGCCGGATTCGTCCGATCGTCTGGGTCGGCATCGGCCTGGCCACCTTCCAGCAGCTGGTGGGCATCAACGTGGTGTTCTACTACGGCGCGGTGCTCTGGCAGGCGGTGGGTTTCTCGGAAAACGACGCCCTGCTGATCAACGTGCTGTCCGGCGCGCTGAGCATCGGCGCCTGCATCGTCACCGTGCTGCTGATCGACCGGATCGGACGCAAGCCGCTGCTGTGGGTCGGTTCGGCCGGCATGGCGGTGTCGCTGGCGCTGGTGGTGTGGGCCTTCGCCAGCGGATCGCTGGTGGACGGCCACCTGCAGCTGCCCGGCGGCATGGGCACGCTGGCGCTGGTGGCGGCCAATCTCTACGTGGTGTTCTTCAACCTGTCCTGGGGACCGGTGATGTGGGTGATGCTGGGTGAAATGTTCCCCAACCAGATCCGCGGTTCCGCGCTGGCGGTGGCGGGTGCGGCGCAGTGGACGTCCAACTTCGCCATCACCGTGACCTTTCCGATCCTGCTGGCCGCCATCGGCCTGGCGGCGACCTACGGCATCTACCTGGCCGCGGCGGTGATCTCGGTGTTCTTCGTCCTTAAGTACGTGCACGAGACCAAGGGCAAGGAACTGGAACAGATGGAGGGCTGAGCCCGGACCGGCGCCGGTGCCGCTATGAGCGGGCCGGCACGGGAGCGGGAAGGCGTGGTGCGCGGAATCCGTCGATCGCGCGCATCGCGACGAAGGTTTCCTCGAACGGAATGCAGACCAGGGTGGACGGCGGATCAGCGGATCCGGCGTCCGTGTCATCGGGAGGGGTGGGCAACAGCATGGGCGTGTGGAATCCCGATATCGCAAGCGCACTGGCCGGCCGGGCCGGCATGCCGTCGCCTGTCGACGATGCCGCAGCAGGGCGCCGCGCGGGCGCGCCTCGCGACGCGCTAGCGACGCCTGGGCGGCGGCGCCACCGACTCGCGGGTGACCAGGCGGTGCGGGACCACGTGATCCATCAGCACGCGGGTGCTGTCGTCCTTGCGGCGGATGCTGCGCAGCAGGATGTCGACGGCGGCGTTGGCCATCGACGCGATGGGCTGGTGGATGGTGGTCAGTTCGGGCCAGACCGTGGTCGCGGCCGAGGTATCGTCGAAGCCGACCACCGACAGATCGCGCGGAACATCGAGTCCGCGCCGATGGGCGACCGAGATCGCGGCGGCGCCCATGTCGTCGTTGCTGGCGAAGATCGCGGTCGGCGGCTTGCGGTGCGCAAGCAGTTTCTCCGCGGCCTTGAGCCCGGAGCGGTAGGTGTAGTCGCCCTGCTGGACGAGGTCGGCGTCGACTTCCAGGCCGGCCTCGTGCAGCGCGGTGACGAAGCCGTCATAGCGCCGCGAGCTGGCGCTCAGATCGTTGCGTCCGCGGATGAAGCCGATGCGCGCATGCCCGCGTCCGATCAGGTGCTCGGCCATCTCCTTGCCGGCGGTGAAGTCGTCGATCCTGACGCAGGAGATGTCATTGCTGAAACGTCCCGAAGCAATCGCGACCACCGGCACGCCGGCCTTGACCAGTTCGGTCACCGCGACGCGGGATTCGCACAGCGGCGGCGGCAGGATCACGCCATCGACCCGGCGGGCGAGGGCACGCGCCGCTTCGCGCTCGGCTTCGCCGCCCAGGCCGTCCCAGTAATCCACGACCAGCTGGATCGCCGTGCGCGAGGCCACGCGCAGCAGTCCCACCAGCAGTTCGCGGAGATAGGCGCCGCTGGGGTTGGTGTAGATCAGGGCGATGCGGGTGTGCTGCGCGGCCGCCAGCGAACTGGCCGCCAGATTGGGCGTGTAGTCCAGTTCGCGCACCGCCTGCATGACCCGCTCGCGGGTGGTGTCGCGGACTTTTCCCTGGCCATTGATGACGCGCGAGACCGTCATCGGCGACACGCCCGCCAAGGCGGCCACCTCATCGATAGTCACGCCGCTGCTCTTGCGGCGGATCGACTTCTTCGGCTTGTCCAACCTGTTTTCCCTTCTTCGACCATGGCCGCGTCTTTCCGCGGCCGCCCGAACCCGGCCAGGCTCGCAGGATGATGATGGAACACATCACGCCCGCGTGCCCGCCTGGCCGGAGAATGTTAACGCTAACCTTCCACCGGGGCGACCCGGGTCGGTGCCGCGTTCCGCCGGTGCCGGCCGTGTTGGTGGTGCTGTGGATGATGCTGATGGCGGGCGCGGCGCGTGCCGAGGACGGCTACGCGCTGTGGATGCGCTACGTGCCGATGGAGCCGGCGCAGGCCGTGCAAGCCCGAGCGCGCCTGCGCGAGGTGGTCGCGCCGGAGGCCACGCCGACCCAGCGCGTCGCACGCGAAGAACTGTTGCGCGGACTGGAAGGTCTGCTGGGGCAGGCGCCGCGCCTGTCTTCCGGCCCCGCCGGCGAGGGCACGCTGCTGCTGGGCACGCCCGCTTCCTCGCCATGGATCGCGACGCTGGGTGATGAAGTGCGCGGATTGGGGGCGGAAGCCTATCTCCTGCGCCAGGCGAAAATTGACGGAAAAGACACCCTTGTCGTCGCAGGCGGCGACGACATCGGCGTGCTGTATGGCGTATTCCACCTGCTGCGGCTGTTGCAGACGGGCGCTTCGCTGGACGCCCTGGAGATCCGCGAAACGCCGCGGGTGAAGTTGCGGCTGCTCAACCATTGGGACGATCTGGACGGCCATGTCGAGCGCGGCTACGCGGGCGCCTCGCTGTGGGACTGGCACAAGCTGCCGGACTGGCGGGACCCGCGCTACACCGACTACGCGCGGGCGAACGCATCGTTGGGAATCAATGGCACCGTCCTCAACAACGTCAATGCCAATGCCCTGAGCCTGACGCCGATGTATCTGGAAAAGGCGGCGGCGCTGGCGGACGTGTTCCGACCGTATGGCATCCGTGTGTACCTGAGCGCGCGCTTCAGCGCGCCGATCGAGATCGGAGGACTGGACAGCGCCGATCCGCTGGACCCGCGGGTGCAACGCTGGTGGCGCGACAAGGCGCGCGAGATCCACGAGTTGATTCCCGACTTCGGTGGATTCCTGGTGAAGGCCAATTCCGAGGGCCAGCCCGGCCCGCAGGACTACGGTCGCTCGCATGCCGACGGCGCGAACCTGCTGGCCGATGCGCTGGCGGACTATGGCGGGGTGGTGATGTGGCGCGCCTTCGTCTATTCGCACGAGGTCGCGGATGACCGCGCCAAGCAGGCCCATGCCGAGTTCATCCACCAGGACGGCCGGTTCCGTCCGAACGTGCTGCTGCAGGTGAAGAACGGGCCGATCGATTTCCAGCCGCGGGAGCCGTTCCATCCGCTGTTCGGCGCGATGCCGAAAACCCCATTGATGATGGAATTCCAGATCACCAAGGAGTATCTGGGCTTCGCCACCCACCTGGTCTATCTGGGCACCCTCTACGAAGAAACACTGCGCGCCGACACCCACGCGCGCGGCGCCGGATCCACGGTGGCCCGGGTCGTGGACGGTTCGCTGCATGGCTCGGCGTTGACCGGGATGGCGGGCGTGGCGAACGTCGGGGCCGATCGCAACTGGAGCGGTTCCCACTTCGATCAGGCCAACTGGTACGCGTTCGGCCGCCTGGCGTGGAATCCCGGTCAGTCCGCGCGTGACATTGCCCGCGACTGGGCCGCGATGACCTTCTCGCCCGACCCGGCGGTGGTGCGGCCGGTGGTGGAAATGATGATGGCCTCGCGCGAGGCCGCGGTGGACTACATGACGCCGTTGGGCCTGCATCACCTGATGGCGCGCGGCCATCACTATGGTCCCGGTCCCTGGGTCGATGGCGGTCCGCGCGCGGACTGGACCTCGGTCTACTATCACCGCGCCGATCGCGACGGTATCGGGTTCGACCGCGGCGCCGGCGGTAGCAATGCCGTGGCCCAGTACGCGCCGCCGGTGGCACGCGCGTTCGGCGATGTCGGGCGCGTGCCCGAGCCATTCCTGCTGTGGTTCCACCACGTGCGCTGGAATCATCGCATGCGCTCCGGGCGTTCCCTGTGGGACGAACTGGTGCATCGCTATTCGCGCGGCGTGGCCAGGGTGGACGCCATGCGCAATACCTGGGATGGCCTGCGCGGCCGGGTGGACGATGCACGGCATCGCGAGGTGGCCGCGTTCCTGCACATCCAGCGGCGGGAGGCGCAGTGGTGGCGCGATGCGAGCCTGGCCTACTTCCAGTCCATCAACGGCCTGCCGCTGCCGGCGGGTGAAACGCCACCACCGCGACCACTGGCGTACTACCAGTCCTTGCGGTTTCCCTACGCACCGGGAGACGGACGATGAACCGACGGCCCCGATTCGCCGTGGGCATCGCCTGTGTCGCGCTGTGGTGCGTGGCGCCGCCGCCTGCGCACGCGCAGGACGCACCGCGCGCGGCACTGCTGCATGCCCTGTTCCAGGATCACGCCGTATTGCAGCGCGAGGCGCCGCTGCGCATCTGGGGCCAGGCATCGCCGGGACAGCAGGTCAGCGTGTCCTTCGCCGGCGCCACGTCGGCGACGCGGGCGGGCAACGACGGTGACTGGGAAATCCGCTTGCCCGCGCAGGCGGCCGGCGGTCCCCACGATCTGGTGGTCAAGGCGGGCGGCGCCGTGCAGACGGTGCGCGATGTGTGGATCGGCGATGTCTGGCTGTGCGCCGGGCAGTCGAACATGGAACTGCCCGTCTGGCGTTCGCTGGATGCGCGCGCGGAGATCGCGTCCGCGACGGACACGGGAATTCGTCTGTTCACCGTTCCGCAAGCGGGCGCGCTCACGCCGCAGCCGCACTTCGCCGGGGCGACCGCGTGGCGGATCGCCGCGCCGGAGACGGCGCGGGATTTCTCGGCGGCCTGTTTCTACTTCGCGCGCGAACTGCGCAAGACGATCGACGTGCCGATGGGCTTGATCCAGGCCGCCTGGGGTGGTTCGCGGATCGAGGCCTGGACCAGCGCGGACGCGTTGCGCGCGGGCGGGCAGGCGAATGAAGAACTCGACGTGCTGTCCCTGTACGCCAGCGACGTGCCCACCGCGCTCGCGCGCTGGGGATCGCACTGGCAAGGCTGGTGGAAAGCGCGCAAGGAAACAAGCGCGGGTGACGAACCGTGGCGCGCGGAGGCGCCATCCGATCCGGCCTGGCGGCGGGCGCCCGCCGGACTTGGCGCCTGGGAGCGCTGGGGCGAGCCGGATCTGGCGGCCTACGACGGCATGATGTGGTACCGCACGCAGGTGAAGCTGAGTGCGGCGCAGGCCGCGCGCGGAGCCGCGCTCGAATTGGGACCGGCCGACGAAACGGACATGACCTGGGTCAACGGCGTGGCCGTCGGCAGCAGCTACGGCGCCGACGCCGCGCGCACCTACGCGTTGCCGCATGGCCTGCTGCGGGAAGGCGCCAACAGCGTGGTCGTCAACGTGCTGGACACCTGGCGCGAAGGCGGACTCGCCGGTCCATCCACCGCGCATGCCTTGCGCTTCGATGACGGCAGCCGCGTAGTGCTGGACGCGGGCTGGCGCTACCGGCCCGCGCCGGGTCTGGATGCGCCGCCGCGCGCGCCCTGGCAGACCGCGTCGGGCCTGTCGACGCTGTACAACGGCATGATCGCGCCGCTTGGCCGCTACGGACTGCGCGGTTTCCTCTGGTACCAGGGCGAGTCCAACACCGCCGACGGCGCGCGCTACGCGGCGCGCCTGCGCACGCTGCGCGCGGACTGGCGCCGGCAACTGGGCGACGGGCTGCCGATGCTGGCGGTGCAACTGGCCGGTTACGGCATGCCGCCTCCGGCGCCGACCGAGAGCGGATGGGCGGAGGTCCGCGAAGCACAGCGCCGGGTCGTCGGGGAGGATGCGCGCTCGGGACTGGCGATCGCGATCGACATCGGCGATCACTACGACATCCATCCGCCGAACAAACAGGAACTGGCGCGACGACTGGCGCGGGCGGCGCGCCATGTGATCTACGGCGAGCGCGGACTCGCGCCTTCCGGACCGGTGCCGCGCGAGGCCAGCCAAACCACCGGCGCGGTGGTGGTGACGTTCGACGGCATCACCGGCACGCTGGCGGCGAGCGGCGCACCCGGTCCGATCGGTTTCGAACTCTGCGGCGCCGAAGCGGGGAGCTGCCGCCATGCGGACGCGCGGATCGACGGCGATCGCGTGGTGCTTCGCGCGCCGCGGGCCGGCGATGCCCGCCGCGTGCGCTACTGCTGGGCCGACGGTCCGGTGTGCACCTTGCATGACGGCGCCGGCCTGCCCGCCGGACCCTTCGAACTTCCACTCACCGTGGCCGAGACGTCCCGATGAATGCATCCTTCCGCAATGGATCTCGCATGCGCGATCCCGAATCTGATCGAAACGCACCGCGGCGCCCGCCATCCTCGTCCAGGATGCGGGCGTGGTGGTGGTTGCTCGCCAGCGGTCTGGTCCTGCTGTTGGCCGCTATGCAGGCGCGGTCGGCGCAGCCGGCCGACGCCGCGCCACCGGTGTTCTTCGACTGGTTCGAATACACCGGCCGCGATGCCGCGTTCGAACCGCCGCTGCCCACCGGTCATTACCGCAATCCGGTGCTGGCCGGTTTCCACGCCGATCCCAGCATCGTCAGCGCACGGGGCAAGTTCTACCTGGTCAATTCCAGCTTCACCTTCTTTCCCGGCATCCCGGTGTTCGAGAGCGACGACCTGGTTCACTGGAAGCAGATCGGCAACGTCATCGAGCGCCCCACGCAGCTGGATTTCGATGGGCTGAGCGTTTCGCGCGGCATCTTCGCGCCCACCATCGAATACCACGACGGCGTGTTCTACGTGGTCACCACGGCCACCGACAGCGGCGGCAATTTCATCGCCACCGCCCGCGATCCGGCCGGGCCCTGGTCGGACCCGCACTGGCTGCCGACCATCGGCGGCATCGATCCCTCGTTGTTCTTCGATCACGACGGCAAGGTCTACCTGCTCAACAACGACGAACCCGTGGGCACCCCGCGCTATGACGGGCATCGCGCGATCTGGCTGCAGGAGATCGACCCGCAGCGGCTGCAACCGATCGGTCCGCGCAGGGTGCTGATCGATGGCGGCGTCGCTCCGGAAACGAATCCGATCTGGATAGAAGGACCGCACCTGTACCGGCGCGACGGCTGGTACTACCTGTCCGATGCCGAAGGCGGGACCGGGCCGCAGCACTCGCAGGTGGTGCTGCGCAGCCGGCAGGTGTGGGGGCCGTACGTGCCGTATCCGGGCAATCCGATCCTGACCCAGCGCGACCTGCCGGCCGATCGATCGTTGCCGGTCACCAACGCCGGGCACGCCGATCTGGTCGAAGGGCCCGATGGCACGTGGTGGGCGGTGTTCCTGGCCAGCCGCAATTACCAGCGGCGCCACTACAACACCGGGCGAGAAACCTATCTGCTGCCCGTGCAATGGCGCGACGGATGGCCGGTGATCCTGCCGGCCGGCCAGACCATCCCGTACATCGCGCGCGCGCCGTCGTGGATGCGCACCGACGCCACGCAGGCGCCGTCCACGGGCAACTTCGTCCATCGCGACGAGTTCGACGGAGCGGCACCGGCGCGTGAATGGCTGCGCGTGCGGGTGCCCAGGCGCGACTGGGCCGATCTGGCCACGCGCCCGGGCGCGCTGGCCATCCATCCGCTCGCCGAAGGCCTGGACACGCTGCGCAACCCGGCTTTCCTGGGACGCCGCCAGCAGCACCTGCGCTTCGACGCCAGCACCGCGATGTCGCTGCCCGGAACCGGTGTCGCGGCCGGACTGGCCGCATTCCAGAGCGAGACGCATTGGTACTTCCTCGGCGCGCGCCGAACGAGCGGCGGCAGGCTGCAGGTATTCCTGGAGGGGCGGTGGGGCACCGGCCCCGCGCGCACGCTCGCCACCCGCGAGGTCGATGCCGGCGACGCGCTGCGGCTGAAGATCGACGGCGACGAGGGCGCCTACGGATTCGCGTTCGATACCGGCGATGGCCGCGGCTGGCAATCGCTGGTGCGCGGCATCGACGGCACCGTGCTGAGCACCGACCGGGCCGGCGGCTTCGTCGGCACGCTGCTCGGTCCCTTCGCGCGCGACGAACGTGCTCACTGAGCGGAGAGAACGATGACCATTCCCGATCCGACACACTTTTCAGCGCCGCGCATCCCGCCGCGCCTGCGCGCGCTGGCGCTGTGTGCGCTCGCGCTGCTGGCCGCGCGCCCCGTGGCCGCCGGAGAACCGGAGCCCTGGCTGGATACCCGGCGCGGCTTCGAGGAACGCGCGGCGGCGCTGGTGGCGCGCATGACGCTGGAGGAAAAGGCCGCGCAGATGCAGAACGCCGCGCCCGCCATCGCGCGCCTCGGCGTGCCCGCCTACGACTGGTGGAACGAGGGCCTGCACGGGGTCGCGCGTGCCGGCCAGGCCACCGTGTTTCCGCAGGCCATCGGCCTGGCGGCCACCTTCGACGTGCCGTTGATGGGCGAGGTGGCCACCGCCATCAGTGACGAAGCGCGCGCCAAGCACCATCAGTTCGTGCGCGAGGGCGCGCATGGCCGCTACCAGGGCCTGACCTTCTGGTCGCCGAACATCAACATCTTCCGCGATCCGCGTTGGGGCCGCGGCCAGGAAACCTACGGCGAGGATCCCTACCTGACCGCGCGCATGGGCGTGGCGTTCGTGCGTGGCCTGCAGGGCGAGGACCCGACGCACCGCAAGCTGGACGCCACCGCCAAGCACTTCGCGGTGCATAGCGGCCCGGAAGCCGACCGCCACCATTTCGACGCCCGCCCGAGCCGGCGCGATCTGTACGACACCTACCTGCCCGCGTTCGAGGCGCTGGTGAAGGAGGGCCGGGTGGGCGCGGTGATGGGCGCCTACAACCGCGTCTACGGCGAGTCCGCCAGCGCCAGCCGGTTCCTGATGCGCGATCTCCTCCGGCGCGATTGGGGCTTCACCGGCTACGTGGTCTCCGATTGCTGGGCCATCGTCGATGTCTGGAAAAACCACAAGATTGTCGCCACCCGCGAGGAAGCGGCCGCGCTGGCGGTCAGGAACGGCACCGAGCTGGAATGCGGCGAGGAATACGCCACGCTGCCCGCCGCCGTGCGCCAGGGCCTGATCAGCGAAGCGGAAATCGACGACGCGGTGACGCGCCTGTTCACCGCGCGGATGCGGCTGGGCATGTTCGATCCGCCGTCGCGCGTGCGCTGGGCGCGCATGCCGTACGCCGTCAACCAGTCGCCGGCGCACGACGCGCTGGCGCTCAAGGCCGCCCGCGAATCGCTGGTGCTGCTGAAGAACGACGGCATCCTGCCGTTGTCGCGCAGCCTGAAGCGCATCGCGGTGATTGGCCCGACCGCCGACGACACCATGGCGCTGCTCGGCAACTACTTCGGCACGCCGGCCGCGCCGGTCACCCTGTTGCAGGGTATCCGCGACGCGGCGCCGGGAATCCAGGTGACCTACGCGCGCGGCGTGGATCTGGTGGAGGGGCGCGACGATCCGGCCGTCACGCCGCTGATCGAAGCGACCTACCTGCGGCCCGCTGCCGACTCCGCCGAGCGCGGCCTGCGTGGCGAGTACTTCCGCAGCCGCGACCTGTCCGGGACGCCGGCGCTGGTGCGCACCGACGCGCAGATCGGATTCCGCTGGGACCGCGGATCACCCACCGACAACCTGCTCGCGCGCGGCGAGGCGGCGCCGGGGCAGGGGATACCGAACGACGGCTTCAGCATCCGCTGGAGCGGCCAGCTGCTGCCGCCGGTGTCGGGCAAGTACCGGATCGAGGCGGCGGCCGACGACGGCTTCCGCCTGTACCTGGACGGCGTGCGGGTGCTGGATCACTGGACCGCCAGCGATCGCCTGCGCAGCGATGGCGTCGATCTGGATCTGCAGGCCGGCCGCGCCTATGACCTGCGGCTGGAATACTACGATGGCGAACGCGACGCCGCGGTCCGGCTGGCGTGGCGCATGCCGGGCGCCAAGCCGCCGTTCGAGGAGGCGCTGGACGCGGCGCGTGACGCGGACGTGGTGGTTTTCGCGGGCGGACTGACCGGCGATGTCGAAGGCGAGGAAATGACCGTCAACTATCCCGGCTTCGCCGGCGGCGATCGCACCGATCTGCGCCTGCCGGCGACCCAGCGCAGGCTGCTGGAAGCGCTGCACGCCACCTGCAAACCGGTGGTGCTGGTGCTGACCGGCGGATCCGCGCTGGCGGTGGACTGGGCCGACGCGCATCTGCCCGCCATCCTGATGAGCTGGTACCCCGGTCAGCGCGGCGGCTCGGCGGTGGCCGAGGCGCTGTTCGGCGACATCAGCCCGGCCGGCCGCCTGCCGGTCACCTTCTACAAGGCGGATGAAGTGCTGCCCGCCTTCGACGACTACGGCATGCAGGGACGGACCTACCGCTACTTCGACGGCACCCCGCTGTACCCGTTCGGACACGGCCTGTCGTACACCCGTTTCGACTACCGGCGCCTGCGGGTGGACAAGCGCGCGGTGAAGGCGGACGCGACGGTGCGGATCAAGCTGCGGGTGGAGAACACCGGCGAGCGCGCCGGCGATGAAGTCGTGCAACTGTATGTCCGCCCGGTCCAGGCCCGGCCCGGCGACGCGCGGCAGGAGCTGCGCGGTTTCCAGCGCGTCCACCTGCGGCCCGGCGAACGGCGCACGCTGGCGTTCGACCTGGTACCGGACATCGCCCTGCGCCGCTACGACGAAGCACGCCAGGCCTATGCCGTTGCGCCTGGCCGCTACGAGGTGCGGGTGGGCGGCTCCAGCGCGGATGCGCGAGCCGTCGCGCAGTTCGAAGTGAAGGCCGCCGATGACTGATCCAATGACTGTTCCAATCGCGGGACCGGCATCGCCGGAATCGCATGGCACCGATGCCAGGGGGAAAGCACGCATGTCCAGCCGCGAACAGCCGCTGTCGATCCGCGAGAAGCTCGGCTACAGCCTGGGCGATCTCGCGGCCAATCTGATTTTCCAGACGCTGATTACCTATCTGGCGTTCTTCTACACCGACGTCTACCGGCTGCCGCCGGCGACCGCGGCGACGATCATCTTCGTGGTGGGATTGCTCGGCGCGTTCGTGTTCACGCCGCTGATCGGCCTCGTGGCCGATCGCACCTCCACCCGCTGGGGCAAGTTCCGGCCCTGGATCCTGTGGACCGCGGTGCCGTTCGGCGTGCTGTCGCTGCTGGCCTTCAGCACGCCGGAACTGGGCGAGCGGGGCAAGATCGTCTATGCGCTGGCCACCTACAGCCTGCTGGTGCTGGTGTATGCGGCCAACAACCTGCCGTACTCGGCGCTCAGCGGCGTGCTCACCGGCAGCATGGCCCAGCGCAACAGCCTGTCCTCGTACCGGTTCGTGGCGGTGATGATCGCCCAGTTCATCATCCAGGTGCTGCTGCTGCCGCTGGTCCTGATCCTCGGCGACGGGGATCGGGTGAAGGGCTTCGAGAGCGTGATGACGGTGTTCGCGGTGGTCGGCACGGTGTTCTTCCTGATCACCTTCTTCACCACGCGCGAGCGCATCGTTCCCACCCGGGAGCAATCCGCCGGCGTGCTGCAGGACCTGGCCGACCTGCTGCGCAACCGGCCGTGGCAGGTGATGCTGGCCCTGACCGTGCTGGTGTTCACCAACCTGGCCCTGAAGGGCGGCACCTACATCTACTATTTCCAGTACTACATGAGCGAGGCCGCGCTGGCCTCCTTCCTGCGCGATTCCGGTTTCAACGGCCTGATCGCGTCGTTGAACGCCGCGCTGACCGGCGCCGGCCTGGCCGGCTTCCAGTGGCCGGAGGACCCGGCCACCTCCACTTTCAGCCTGTTCAACGGTGGCGGCATCGTCTGCATGATCCTGGGCATCGGCGTCTCGCGTCGCCTGGCCGACCGGTTTGGCAAGCGCGATGTCTTCGGCGTCGCGCTGCTGGTCTCCACGCTGTTCCTGCTGGCGTTCTACCTGTTCCCGCCCACCGCGGTGGGGCTGGTGCTGGTCGCCTTCATGCTGCACGGGTTCTGCTACGGCATCACCATTCCGCTGCTGTGGGCGATGATCGCCGACGTGGCCGACTATTCGGAGTGGAAGAACCACCGGCGGGCCACCGCGATCATCTTCTCGGCGATGCTGTGCGGGCTGAAAATCGGCCTCAGCACCGGCGGCGCGCTGGTCGCCGGCATCCTCGCCCACTACGGCTACCAGGCCGGTGCGGACGCGCAGCCGGCCGCCGTCGTCGACGGCATCCGCCTGACCGTCAGCGTCTACTGCGCCATTCCCTTCCTGATCGCGGTGGCGCTGCTCTTCATCTACGAGATCGACAAGCGGATGGAAGCGCGCATCGAGCACGAGCTCGACCAGCGCCGCCGCGCCGCCGACAGTCTCCTGCAAGCCGAGGTTTCCTCCCCATGACCGACACCCTCGCCAACGGAGAGTCGGCGATGCCGGCCGCCGAACTGGAGCGGCTGGCCGCCCGCGCCATCTCGCAGCCGCTGCTCACCCGGCTGTATACCGCCGATCCGTCCGCGCACGTGTTCGAAGGACGGATCTACGTCTATCCGTCCCACGACATCGACGGCGGCACCGCCTTCGACGACGACGGCGGTCATTTCGTCATGGAGGATTACCACGTGTTGCGGATGGATTCGCCCGACAGCGAAGCCGTCGATTGCGGCGTCGCCCTGCACGTGCGGGACGTGCCCTGGGCGGACCGGCAGATGTGGGCGCCCGACGCCGCCTGCCGCGACGGTCGCTATTACCTGTATTTCCCGGCCAAGCAGGCCGATGGTCTGTTCCGCATCGGCGTGGCCGTTTCGGATCGGCCGGAGGGGCCGTTCGCCGCCGAGCCCGAGCCGATCGCGGGCGCCTATTCGATCGACCCGGCGGTCTTCAACGACGACGACGGCGGGCACTACCTCTACTTCGGCGGCATCTGGGGCGGGCAATTGCAGAAGTACCGCGACAACCGCTACGACGCTGCGCACGACGAGCCGCTTGCGGACGCGCCGGCACTCGGCCCGCGGGTGGCGCGACTGGACGCCGGCATGAAGAGGCTGGCCGAACCCGCACGCGAAATCATGATCCTGGACGAGCAGGGACAACCCCTGCGCGCCGGCGATCACGAACGACGGTTCTTCGAGGGCGCGTGGATGCACAAGCATGCGGGCCGCTATTACTTCTCGTATTCCACCGGCGATACCCATCTGCTCTGCTACGCGATTGGCGACAGCCCCTATGGACCGTTCACCTACCAGGGCGTGATCCTGACGCCGGTGGTCGGCTGGACCACGCACCACTCCATCTGCGCGTTCGAGGACAGGTGGTACCTGTTCTACCACGATGCGCTGCTGTCGGGCGGCGCCACCCACCTGCGCACCGCCAAGTGCACGGAACTGCATCATGACGCGCAGGGAAAGATCCGCACCATCCATCCCTATGGCGACTGAGGACAGGCGCTTGCCCCGGGACGACGCTTCCGCGCCACTGTCGCCGGGCGAGACGGTCCGCCTGCGGCGGGGATCGGTCGAGGTCGAACTGGCGCCCGTCGCAGGCGGCCGCGTCGCGCAGATCCGGTTCGATGGCGTGGCATGGCTGATCGGTCCGGACGACGGATGGCCGGCGACCATCGCATGGGGGTGCTATCCGATGGTGCCGTGGGCCGGACGTGTGCGCGGGGGGCGTTTCGCTGCGGGTGGGCGCGGCTTCCGGCTGCCGACGAATTTCGCCGGGCATGCCATCCACGGAGTCGGGTTTTCCCGGCCCTGGCGGATCGAATCGAGGACTGCTCACGCCGCAACGCTGTCCCTGCCGCTTCCCCGGGATGACTACTGGCCTTTCGGGGGCCTGGCGCGCCAGGTGGTTACCCTGGCCGAACACGGATTGCGGCTGGAGCTGTCGGTGCGGGCGAACGAACAGGCGATGCCGGCCGAGCTCGGCTGGCATCCGTGGTTCCGCAAACCCGATCGCCTCGTCTTCCATCCGTCGCGGATGTATCCGCGCGACGAGGACGGCATCGCGACGGTTCCGCTGGTCGCGCCCCGGCCCGGTCCCTGGGACGACTGCTTCATCGCGGAGGACGGCGTCGTGCTGGAGCGCGGGCGGCAACGCCTGCGGGTGACGTCCGATCGCACTCACTGGGTGGTGTACGACGGCGCCGCGCACGCAACCTGCGCGGAGCCGCAGACCGGACCACCGGATGCGTTCAACCTCGCCCCCCGTCTGCTCGAACCTGGCCAGAGGCTGACCATGTGGATGGAACTGACCTGGGAAGGGCGGGAAACGGACGGACGCGAGTCCTGAGTCGCTGGTTTTCTGGGCCGGTCGCCGCCGATGCCGGTCGCGTTCAATGCCCGCGCGGCGCGCTGGCGACGATGAACTTCGCGAACAGATCGGCGGCGGGGCCGGCGTGGGTTTCCAGCAGGAAATGCCCACCGTCCAGGATGTGCGCTTCCATGCGTGGCAGGTCCCGCATCCACGACGCCGTTTCCTCGATCTCGAAGAACGCATCGTGGCGGCCCCACACCATGATCGCGGGCGGCTGCCGGTCGGCGAGGTATTTCGATATTTCGCCGAACCGGGCGACGTAGTTCCCGTAGTCGGCCAGCAGCGCGCGCTGGGTTTCCTTCCTGCCGGGCAACTGCATCACCCGCCAGTCCTCTTCCCACACCCGTGGCGAGATGCGCGCGGCCACATCGGCGGGCACCCCCGCGACGTACTGATCACGGATGCCCTCGTAGTTCAGGAAGGTGAGCGAAGCCGCCTCGTTCTCGGGGCTGGGATGGTTCCAGTAGGTCAGCGTGTTGGCCCACTGCGCCCCGAACCCGGAGCGGTGCGCATTGGCGTTCTGCACGATGAGGCCCAGCACGCTGTCCGGCGCCCTCATCGCCAGATGCAGACCGACCGGCGCGCCCCAGTCGTGCAGATAGAGGTAGCGCGAACCGATGCCGAGATGGGCGACGAGTTCGGAAACCGCGTCGCCGAGACGCTCGAAGGTGGGTTGCGGCAGGGGTTCCGATTCACCGTAGCCGGGCAGGTCCGGGGCCACCACGTGTGCGACCTCCGCCAGCTTCGGGATGACGTCGCGGAATGTATCGGCCGAGCTGGCGAAGCCGTGCAACAGCAGGACGGCAGGCGCGCCGGCGCGGCCGGCCGTGACGAAGGCGAGCGTGGCGCCGCCGCTCAGGCGCAGGTGTTTGCGAGGCAGGTGGGTCATGGTGTCTCCGGGTGACAGCCATCGATGGATCCGGGCGTACGCTATAGCGCAGGCCATGTCCCGGAGCCGTGATACCGGCCTTGTCCGCGAAAACGTGTTCGCACGCGCGGTCGGCGTACCGAATGGCTGACGGCGGCCGCGGCCGTCATCGGCTGGCTGCGTGTACCCGCTGGACGAACGCCAGCACCGTATCGACGAACGCCGAGGGATTCTCCAGCGGCAGGAATTCCCCGGACCCCGGAATCAGGCTGCCGGTCGGATGGACCGCGCCACCCGCGCGCAGTCCCGCCAGGTATTCCCGCAGGTCGGAAGGGTCGGCATCGCCGCGGACGTAGGCGAGCGGGGTATCGAAAGGCACGCATTCCCGGTTCCGCTTCGCGTCGTCCGGCATGCACCGATACCACTCGAATCCGGCGCGCAACGCTTCGGGGCGCTGGTAGGCTTCGGCGAACCGCTGGCGCATGCGGTCGTCTATCGCCTGTTTGCGCAGCGACAGGGCATCGATGAAGTAATCGAAGTAGGCGCGTTGCCTGCCTTGCACCAGCGCTTCGGGAAGACCGGGCAGTTGGTGGAAAGCGAAATGCCAGATGGCCGGGTTCGCGATTACCTTGTCCCACGGATCCAGTCCCGGCACCGCCGTATTCATCACCATCGCGCCGGCGATGCGCTCGCCGTGGAAGCGCGCCGCCGCGAAGGCGATCATTCCGCCGACATCGATGCCGGCCACGACCGGACGCCGCGCACCCAGCCGCTCGGCCGCCGTGATCGCTGTTTCGGCCAGGGTGGCCTTGTCGCAGGAAGGCGGCGGTCCGCGCGACTCGCCAATCTCCGGCAGATCGAGGGCGATCACGAACGCCTGATCGCCCAGGGCATCCATCACCGGATCGTAGAGCTGCCGGCAGTGCGGCCACCCGTGCAGCAACAGCAGCGGCGGACGGCCGGGATGGCCGGCGAGCGTGGCACCGAGCGTCATCGTGTCGAGCGGGAGGGTGATGGTCTGCATGCGGATTCCGCCGAACGCGCGTGGCCGGAAACGGCATCGTTGCGGTTGCCGATTGTCATTGCGACCGCACCACGCCGATGTTCGGGGAGCGTGCGGATGTCGGCGTGGTGTGATCGTGAAGAGCCGCCTGTCCAGGCCGCTGCTCAGGAGACGCGCACGTCCAGTCCCAGCGCCGCGGCGATCGCCAGGGTCTGATCCACCGTGATGATGGCGCCCTTGATCCGGGTGTGCTCGGGTTCGAGGGCGCTGAGGTCGGTGCCGCGGAGATCACAGCGCGAGAAATCGGCGCTGTGCAGCCAGGCACCGGACAGGTCGGCATCGCGGAGGGAACCGTCCTGGCAGCGCGCGCCGGTCAGATCCGCCTCGCGCAGCCGGGTGCCGCTGAAAGCGGCGCGGCGAAGATCCGCGCCGGGCAGGCCGACGAACGACCAGTCGCCATCGGTGACCTGCATGCAGGCGAATTCGCAGCCATCGAACATGCTGCCGACCAGCTTGCAGTCGGTGAAGCGGGCATCGAAGAAATTGCACGACACGAAGGTGCAGTTGGTGAAGGCGCTGCCGCGATGCACGGAGGCATTGAAACGCGCGCGCCGGAACGTGCACTCGTTGAAGATGCTGCCGGTGTTCAGTGCCTCGGTCAGGTCGAGATCGACGAACAGCGTATTGTCGAACCGTTGTCGCCGGAGCTCCCGGCCGTACCAGTCCGCGCCCGCGAGGGTGTGGGAGGTGCTCGGCGCCGGCTCGCCGTATTTGCGTTCTGCCATGATCGGGAATCCGTTTGCGCTGCCTTGCCGCGCGGCGAGGGCGCCATCATCCCACGGGGCCGGTTCCGTGGGAGCGTGCGGCTCCCCGCCTGCGCGAACCCACGCCGCTCAGTCCTGCACGCATACCCGGTTGCGGCCTCCGGCCTTGGCCCGGTAGAGGCATTCGTCGGTACGCTTGAGCAGCGCGTCGGGCGATGCCCCGGCATCCCCGGTCAGCACCGTCACGCCGAGGCTCAGCGTCACCACTCCATACGGCGACCGTGCATGCGGAATGCCGAGCGCCTGCACCGCCAGCCGCAGGCGTTCGGCCACCGCCCATACGTCGGCGTCGTCGGCCAGCGGCAGCAGGGCGACGAATTCCTCGCCACCGACCCGCGCCAGCCGATCGTGCTGGCCATACAGCGCGCCGCGCAGTGCGCTGGCGACCCGTTGCAGGCAGACGTCGCCGGCCGGGTGGCCGTAGTGATCGTTGTACGCCTTGAAGTAATCGACATCGCAGGCGACCACCGCCAGCGCGGATGACGCGCGCGCGCATTCGGCGATCAGGTGCGGAAGATCCTCGTGGAAGCCGCGGTAGTTGCGGCATCCGGTCAGCGCGTCGGTGCGGCTGGCGCGGTGCAGTTCCTCGTTGGCCTCGCGCAGCTCGGCGGTGCGGGTGGCGATGACCGCGTCGCGCTCGGCCAGGGTGCGGCCCAGCTCGCCGGACAGGCGTTCCTGTTCCTCCAGCAACTGGTTGGCCTGTTCGAAGGCGAGGTTCATGCGGGTGGCGAGCATGCCGAAGGCCTGGCCCAGATCCTGCAGTTCGCGCGGCGCGCCCGGCGGCACCGAAGGTTGCTGTTCCACTCCCAGCGAGTAGTCGCGCATGCGCCGGGACAGCTGCTGGATCGGATCGCTCAGGCGTCGCGAGAGCAGCGTGGCCGCCAGCAGCACCGCCGCCAAGGCCAACACGGTGGGAATCAGGGTGTACAGGGCATCGCGACGCAGCTCGGCGGCCAGCGCGGTGGTGGGCTTGAGGACCGCGATGGTCCAGCCGAAGCTGGTCCGGGTGGTGGCGTAGTAGGCGTCGCCGCCGTTCTTCAGCACGTCGGCCAGGATCGGCAGATCCTCGCCGGGCGCGGGCGAATGCAGGCCCGGCAGCCGTGCCAGCGGCCGGATCTTCAGGCCGTCGCTGGCGTGGATCACCTGGTCGTGGCGATCCAGGACCAGCATCAGCACTTCGCGCCGCTTCAGCGCGTCGGTATACGCCCGCACGATGGAGCTGGCCTTGATCGACGCCTGCACCACGCCCTGTGGCCGGTTGTCCGCATCCAGCAGCGGCGCGCTGAACACCACCATCGGCGTGTCGTCGGGCAGGCTGCCGGGCAGCACGTCGGACACCTGGCTCGGCCGCATGACGGCGGGCGGAATCGCGAAGGGCGTGACCCGCGCGCCGTTCTCGTCGGGTGTCTGGAACACCACGCGCCCCTGCGCGTCCTGCACCGCCAGCGCGCTCAGTGCGGGGAAGTCCTCCCGCAACCGGGCCAGGTGTTGCGCCCAATGCGGATCCCGCGGCGGGTGTCGCGACACCAGCGACACCGCGGCCTGGTGGGTGGCGACGAACTGCGAGACGAGTTCGGCGGTGAGCTGCACGCCCACGGTCAGGCGCGCGACGTTGTTCTGGTGCCGGTCGCGATATACGCCCACGTACTGGATGGCGCCGACCAGCGCGGCGGTGGCCAGCCCCACGCCGAACAGCCGGCGGCGGAACATTGACGCCAGCGAGGGACGTTGGCCGCGGTCACCCTCTTTCGAGGCGATTTGATCGGGGGGAAGCTCGAAACGGGACGGCATTGCAGCGCAACTCGGAACGCGGTGAAAAATTCGACGGATTATGCATTTCCAAGGCAAGAATTGTGCCGTCGGAAAATGTCGAGAAATCCTCGACGACGGGTTGGCGTCAACAAGCGGGCATCAACAAGCGGGCATTCGCGGCAGCTGCGGAATGCTGTCTCCGCGTGAGCGTAGCGACGGTTACGTTGGAGATGTGATGGCCGGTTCGCGCTTCCGGGATGGACGCGGAAGCCGAAGGCGATTTCCGGAACGCGCATGCGCGGTTGGCCGGGTTCAGCGGATATCCCGTCTTTCCATCTGCATGTCCGCATGGCGGTGAACGACCCGCCAGCCACCGGACTCGCGCCTGAAAAGCGTGGTGACGCGGTAATCGCGGTGTGCCTCGGTGGTCTGGCCGGGCGGCCGGTAGCGGATGTGCTCGTACTGCACGATGTAGGCGAAGTCGCCGCTCACCGCGGTCTGGATCTGTTCGACCGTCTTGGATCCCCTGGAACCGGCGAACTGCGCGCTCGCCCAGCTCAGGCGCGCGCTGACCTCCCGCCATCCCCGGGCGGTGGGACCGCCCGCCGCACCGGACAGGGTCACGTCGTCGGCATGCGACCACATCGCTTTCACCGCATCGGGCTGGCCGTTGTAGAAGCGGGTGGAAGCTTCGCCGTATCTGACCAGCATCGCCTGCAGGTCGGGATCCCGGATCGGCGGCGGGGATGGGTCCGCGGCCAGGCCCGCTGGCATGGCGGCCATGAACAGAAGCGCGGCGATCAGGCACTGGAACGCTTTCATGCGCGGGACCCCTGCAATGAAGGGACGCGGGGGATGGTAGCCCCAAACCGGGCGAGCCGATCGCGGCGAGGGCGACGCGGGTCGCCGTTCGTCGTTTTCCCACCCGCCGGAGGCCGTCACCGCATTCCCGACGACGCCGAAGCCGTCATCCCGGGAAGCCAACCCCCGTTATCTCCCGGTTCCGGCGTGGCTACACTGGTGCGGGGTCATCGACATGTCGATGACGGGAGGCAGGTCAGGCTGGCGTCTGGCCGGACGTGGCGAGGGGGCGCGGTGGGCGCTGGGAAGCGGATCAATCGGTGGTCGGACGGCATCGCCCTGGCCCTGCTGGTCGGAGGGACGGCGTGGCTGTCCCTGAAATGGGGCAAGGGCGCGGACGAACTGGCCGCGGTCTGGATATCCAGCGGCATCCTCACCGGCTGGCTGTTGGCGCGCGGGACGCGCAGCTGGCCGCTCTATCTGGGCATCGGCATCGGTGCGGATCTGCTGGGCCAGTGGCTGGCCGGGGTGCCGCTGGGCGCGGCCGCCTTTCTGGCCGGATGCCATCTGATCGAGGTATTGGTGGTCGCCTGGTCGGTGCGCCGGGTGGTGCCGAACGTGAGCGATCCGCAGCGCTGGCTGACCCTGGGCGGCGTCGCCACCGCCAGCACCCTGGCCGGCTGCGCGCTGTCCGGAGTGCTGGCGGCGTGGATGGCCGAGGCCTCGGTACCGTCCAGTTTCCTGCGGGCGTTCCTGGGCTGGTACGCCGCGCACGTGGTGGGCATGGTGATCTTCGCCACCACCACCCTGGTCCTGCACGTGGAAGGCTGGCGCGCCGTCGCGCCGCGCGGCAAGCGGCGCAGTTTCGTCATCAGCATGGCGCTGATCGCGGCGGTGGGCGCGCTGGTGTTCAGTACCTCGTATCCGGTGTTGTTCCTGACCTATCCGCCGTTGCTGCTGGCCGCGTTCCGGCACCGGTTTCCCGGTGTGGCGGCGGGCGTGATCCTGCTGGGCGTGATCGGCGGAACCCTGACCGCCCAGGGCAGCGGTCCGCTGTGGGGTCCGGAGGACCTCGGCGACACCGGCCGTATCGCCCTGTTGCAGCTGTATCTGGCCGGCGGCTGCCTGATCACCATTCCGGTGGTGCTGGGCATGGCCGAGCGCGACAAGCTGACCTCCAGGGTGCGCGAGAACGAGCACCGCTACCGGCTGCTGGCCGACTACTCCGGGGATCTGGTGGTGCGGCTGCGGCCGGATGGCGAGCGCGTGTACGTGTCGCCCGCCTCCGAGGACATCCTGGGCTGGAAGCCGGCGGAAATGCTGGGCCTGCGCTGGAGCCTGGTGCATCCCGAGGACCAGGGCCGGCAGCGGGTGGCGATGGACGAAGTGCTCGCCTCCGGCCAGCCGCAGACCCTCAAGTACCGGGTCCGCCACCGCGAGGGCCACTACCTGTGGATGGAAGTGGTGATGCGTCCCATCCCCAAGGAGAACAATCCGGCGGAGAACGATCTGATCCTGACCGGGCGCGACATCAGCCGGCGGGTGGCCGCGGAGGAAGCACTGGAAGCCAGTCGCCGCGAACTGGAGCGGCTGAGCCGGGTGGATGCGCTCACCGGCGTGCCCAACCGCCGGCAGCTGGAGGAACGGCTGTCGCTGGCGCTGCTGCGCATCGAGCGCAGCGGCGAAGCGCTGGCGCTGATGTACCTGGACATCGATCACTTCAAGTGCATCAACGACACGCATGGACACGCGGTCGGCGACAAGGTCATCCGCGAATTCGCGCGCCGGCTGGTGTCGTGCGTGCGCGCCACCGATCTGGTGGTGCGGCTGGGCGGCGACGAATTTGTCATCCTGCTCGAACACATCACCCACCCGGTGATGGTCAAGGTGGTCGCCGAGAAGATCATCGCCAGCGTGCGCGAACCGCTGCAGCTGGAAGGGCTCGCCTTGCAGATCTCCACCAGCATCGGCGCCGCCTTCGCCCGCGAGGTCGAGGCGCAGGAGGATCTGCTGGTGGCGGCGGACGATGCGCTGTACGAGGCGAAGGAGGGCGGCCGGGATCAATACCGGCTGAGCGTGCTGGGCGCGGAAGCGCCAAGCGCCTGAGTCGCTCCGGACGTGGTCCGTGCTGGCCTCCAGGTCAACGGCAAGTGACGACATCCATCACAAAAACAGGCCCACGCACTCGGTAACTTGAAAATTCCTTCATCCGGGGAACGAGGGGCGTCGCACTCGATCTTTTCCTGCCATGACTGACGGTTCAAAGGACATGAATCCCGCCGGGTTCACCGCGTTGACCCTCTCCCTGCCGGCCTTCCGCAGGTTCGGGATTCTGCTGGGGCTGGCCCTCACCCTCGCCCTGCTGGCGGCCATCGTGCATGACCGCGGCACGCGGGTCGAAGCGGCCAAGCGCCAGAGCCTGGCGGTCGCGGCGGGCGTCGATCGCCTGCTCCATTACGAAATCCGCCATCTGGAACGCGCGTTGCGCGGCATGGCCGGCGACGCCGACGGTTATGTCCGCGACTACCCGGCACAGAGCAGCTGGGACATCTCGTCGGCCATCCGCGGTGTGATTTCCAGGAACGCCGAACTCCAGGACATCGACCTCTACGACCGCGATGGAAAGCCGATACGGCGGGGTGTGACCGAGTACAAATGGCAAGCGTTCTTCGAGCCGCCGCCGGGCACGAAGGATCTCCGGATCGGCAGCTTGCAGATGCAGGGTCACAGCCACCCGGTGGTCCCGTTGGCGCTGCGCACGCCCGAGGGCAACTGGCTGGTGGCGCGGCTGCGGACCGGCGAACTGCAACGCGTGCTGGAAGGGCTGGACATCGGCCGGCTGGGCAGCGCGGCGATCCTGGACAGCCGTGGCCATCTGCTGGCGTACCAGGGTGATCAGGGCCAGCTCGGCAGGCGCATGGATGTCCCGGCCGAACTCGTCGCGGGTGGCTCGATGCAGGCCAGGCGGGTCAGTCCGATTGACGGCATCAGGCGCTATGCCAGCTTCACTTCCACCAGTGGCTATCCGTTCGTGGTGGCGGTCGGCATCGCGGAACGCGAAGTGATGGCGCCGTGGTGGAACTACGTGATCAGCGCATCCCTGCTGCTGATCTTCTACTGGCTGGGCGCCGCCTACCTGATGAGACGGCTGCTGTCCTCGGAAACCGCGCGCGTGGCCACGCAGGGCGAGCTGGCGCGGCATGCCGACTGGCTGGCCAAGGCGCAGGAAGCTTCGCGCGCCGGGGTCTGGGCGCTGGAACTGGATCAGGAGAAAGTCCGCGTATCCGCGCAGGCCGCGGCGTTGTTCGGATTCGACACGAAGTCGGGTCTGCTTCCGCTGGAGGACTTCTTCGAGCGCATGCATGACGAGGACCGCGAGCGGGTCGGCCGCGAGTTTTCCCAATCGCTTTCCAGCGGGCAGTCATTTCATTCCGAGTACCGGGTGATCCTGCCGGACCGCGGGATCCGCTGGATCAGCGCGCGCGGTGCGCGGGTGGAAGACGAGGGCGGCAAGCCGCTCATGACCGGCACCATCGTTGACATCACCGAACGCCGTGAGAGCCAGTTCCAGGTCGAGCGGGCGGAGATGCAGTTCCGCGAGCTGTTCGACCTGAATCCGTTGCCGTTCTGGGTGTTCGATCTGGAATCGCTGCGGTTCCTGGCGGTGAACGAGGCGGCCATCCGCAAGTACGGCTATTCGCGCGAGGAATTCCTCGGCATGACCATCCTCCAGATTCGATCGCCCGAGGATCAGGCGGACGTGCTGAAGTCGGTGAACGATGCCGCCGAACCGCGCGAGTCGGAGAACGCCTGGATCCACTACACCCGCGACGGGCGCCCCATGTACGTGCGGGTACACAGCAGCAGCATCCAGTTCGACGGCCGTCCGGCGCGGCTGGTGCTGGCCGAGGATGTCAGCGAACGGGTCGCCTACGAGGAGGATCTGGCATGGCGCGCGACCCATGACGAAAGCACGGGCCTGCTGAAACTGCGCGCGCTGATCGAGCAGGTGGACGCACGCTCGCAGAATTGGCACACGCCCTATGGCGTCGCTTACCTCCAGCTGCGGGATCTGGAAGTCGTCTCACCCACCCTGGGCCGGCGGATGGGCGAGGCGATCCTGGCGGAAATCTCGCGACGGCTGTCCGGCGCGGCCAGCGCGTACGGGCCGGCGGCGTACTTGCCTTCGGATTCGTTCGTCCTCGTCGCCCGGGACGCGCGCCAGACCGGGCGGCTGGTCGCCGACGTGGTGAGGGCGCTGGCCGAGCCGGTCGAATTCGAGGGCGGCAGCCACCGGGTCGAAGCCTGGATCGGCGTGGCCCATTCGCCGGGTGTGGTGCCCGGCGTCGCGGAGCAGGTGGTCGATCACGCCGCGCTGGCGGCGCTGCACTCGCGCAACGAAAACGAAGCCGCGACCGCGTTCCGGCAGGAAATGACCGAGCAGGCCGCCGAACGCCTGGAGACCCTGTCGCGGTTGCGTCGCGCGATCGCGGGCAACGAGTTCGAACTGTTCTTCCAGCCCGTCACCTGCCTGACCACCGGCGAGATCGTGGCGATGGAGGCCTTGCTGCGCTGGCGCCAGCACGACGGATCGTACGTGCCGCCGGCGTTCTTCGTGCCGCTGGCCGAGGAGTCCGGGCTGATCGTGCCAATCGGCGAATGGGTGCTGGAGCACGCGGCCAGGGCGCGGGCGCGACTGGGCGCGGCGGGCTGGAACGACATCGCCATCGCCGTCAACGTTTCCGCCGTGCAGTTCCTGCGGGGCACCCTGCCGGCCACACTCCGCCAGGTGCTGCACCGGCATGGACTGCCGCGTGGCGCGCTGCACGTCGAGCTGACCGAAACGGCGATGCTCAAGAGCCGGGAGACGGTGCGCTCCTCGCTGGAGGAACTCCAGCGCGAAGGTGTCTGCATCTCCATCGACGATTTCGGCACGGGGTTTTCCAGCATGGCCTACCTGCGCGATCTGCCGCTGGACTACCTGAAGATCGATCGCAGCTTCGTGGTCGGCGTGCATCGCGACGAGAAGAACGCCTCCATCTGCCGGGCACTGATCGCGCTCGGGCGCGGCCTGGGCCTGCGCACCATCGCCGAAGGAGTCGAGGAAGCGGGCGAGTTCGATTGGTTGCGCGACAACGCCTGTGACTACGTGCAGGGCTTCCATGTGGCCAGGCCGGCGCCGCTGGAGGCGGTGATGGAACGGCTGGGCGCGGACCGGCTGGCGGTTTCCGGACGATAGCGCGGCGGAATGATCTCGGCGGTATCGTGGGTCCGCCGCGACGTCCGTCGTCAGCGCTGTTCCTTCAGTTCGCGTTCGATGCGCCGTCGCATGACCTCGCGCTCGAAGGTCATCGGCATGCGTTCCAGCACATCGGCCAGATGTTCCTTGTCCTGGCGTTGTCCCAGCCGATTGCTCTGCTTGTGCAAGGTGCGGATGGCCTTGCCCGGGGTCTCGCCGTGAAGCGTCTCCGGCTCGAGAGCCGGGGCCACCGCGCGCAGCAGTTCCAGTTGCATGCGCAGGCGTCGCGCGCGGCGGCGCAACCGGTGCAGATGCGCCGGCGACGGTTCGCGTTCTGCCTTGCGCTCGGCCTTCTTCAGCCGCTTCCGCGAATGGCGGAGCGCCTCGTGCAGGTCGTCGTCCTCCAGATCCGACCATGCCACCGTTTCCAGCGCGCGCGCGCAGGCGTCGAGCAGCGTCTGCCGTCGGGTGAAGTCGGGATCGCGGCGGAGCGCGCGTTCCAGCATGCGGTCGCGGCGTTCCTCCAGCCAGCGCACGACGTTTTGCGAGGAGGCCGGTTCCTGCGATGCGATGGTTTCGGCCGTTTCCAGCGCGACCTGCGCATCGCGCAGCCGGGACAGGCTGTCGCCGATGCGCTGCAACTCCCGGTCCACGATGCCGATCGCGTCCAGCCGCCGTGCGGCCAGCGCCAGCAACGCACGCAGGCGCCGGATGGCCTTGCGTGCCTCGTGCACCGCGCGGTGCGGATGGCGCCGATCGGCCAGCGCGCGCCGCACGGCCCGCAGTTCAAGGCGGACGCGGCGGCTGATCCGAGCCTGCAAGGTTCCTCTGGCGGAGGGCTTCATCGGTGGCGCCGGCGGCGTGGCGGACCGCCACCTTAGTCCCGCTCCGCGCGGCTGCCAAGCGCGGCGCCGGTTTCCGGCAAAGCCGCATGTCACGCGACGGGTGTGGTGACGGCGGTCGCAGAGGATTCATCGCTCCCGATGGAACACAGATTTCAGTCGGGTTCCTGGCCGTGGCGGGTACTGCCGGTGCGATGCTGTCGGTCCCCCTGAACCCGGTTCCCGCGAATGAGTGATCCGATCAACACCCGTATCGTCCTGGCAGCGCGTCCGAGTGGCGAGCCCGATGCGTCCCATTTCCGGCTTGAACGATTGCCGGTGCCCGCGCCTGGGACTGGCCAGGTGCTGCTGCGCAATCGTTATCTTTCGCTGGATCCGTACATGCGCGGACGCATGGACGCCGGGCGTTCCTATTCGCCGCCGGTCGCCATCGGCGATGTCATGGAGGGGCGCACGGTGGGCGAAGTGCTGGCATCCCGCCATCCCGGATTCGCGGTGGGCGATCAGGTCGTGGCCACGGGCGGCTGGCAGACTTTCGCGGTCGTCGATGGCGATGCGATCACGCGCAGGCTCGATGGCATGACGCTGCCGATCAGCACGGCGCTGGGCGTGTACGGAATGCCGGGCTTCACCGCCTATGCCGGCCTGCATGAGATAGGCAAGCCGCAGCCAGGAGAAACGCTGGTGGTGGCCGCCGCCAGCGGTCCGGTCGGCGCCACGGTCGGCCAGATCGCGAAGATGCGGGGCGCGCGCACCGTCGGCATCGCCGGCGGCGAAGCCAAGCGGCGATATCTGGAAACGATCGGCTTCGACGTCGCGCTGGATCACCGCGCGGACGGTTTTTCCGAACAGCTGCGCGCTGCGGTACCGGACGGCATCGACGTGTATTTCGAGAACGTGGGCGGCAAGGTGTTCGATGCGGTCGCTCCGTTGCTCAACGACTTCGCCCGAATCCCGGTCTGCGGCACGATCGCCACTTACAACGCGCGTGGCCAGGTATTGCCGGGACCGGATCGCCTGCCCGGATTCCTCAACCAGGTCCTGCGCCAGCGCCTGAGCGTGCGCGGCTTCATCCAGCGCGATTTCATCGACCTGTTTCCGCGTTTCCTGGAAGAGATGGGCCAGTGGCTGGCGGAGGGCCGCATCCAGTATCGCGAGGACATCGTGGAAGGGCTGGAGAACGCGCCCGAAGCCTTCTTCGGCCTGCTCAAGGGACGCAATTTCGGCAAGCTGGTGGTGAAGCTGGATTGAGCGTCAGCCGCGCGAGGGTGGCGCGCCGGATACCATAGAGCCGAGCTTGCTCGGCTCCGCGGATTCAACGTGTGATGGAAAAAGCAGCGGAGCAAGCTCCGCTCTACGGGGCGCCGACGTCGAGGGCGGCGGCGAAGTCCTCGACCAGCCGCTTGCGGCTGCTGCGCGGGTATTCGAGGGGGGAGAACGGCATGGCGGCGCGTGCGTAGCGTTCGAGCAGGGCAAGCGCGGCGGCCGGGTCGATGTCCGTGCCGGGAGCGTCCCGGAGGTGCCGTTCCCGCAGCGCGGTCAGCGCTTCCTGCAGGACTTCCTTGGTCGCGATGGCCTGTTCGGTCGCCGGATCGGATACGCACAGGCCGAAGACGCCCTGCCGGAAATTGTCCCAGGCGTCGGCGGTACGGGCGTCCAGGCCAGCGGCGATGGGCGCGCCGTGATCGTCGAAGCTGTCGGGCAGGCGCGCCAGGTCCCGATCCAGTCCGGCCAGCGCGGCGGCGAAGCCGTGCCGGAATCGCTGCTCCAGCGTGGCGCGTGCGGCATCGGCCGGGCCTTGCGCGCGTGCTTCCCGCGCGCGCGCGACCCAGGCCACGGTGCCGGGATGGAAATAGCGTCCGGGCGTCGCGCCGGCCTGCGGGAACTCGCCGAACGCGGCCGAGTGCAGCGCGCCGTTGGCGTCGACGACGTAGGAGGGCGCGGGCACCAGATCTTCCGCGAGCAGCGCATCCAGCTGTTCGAGCGTCAGGCCGCACGCGTTCGCCAATTGCGCAGCGGTCCAGTAGTGATGGCGCAGGTAGGCGTCGGTTTCGTTCATGGCGTGAGGGCAGGGCTGCGGGGGACGGAGACGGATCAGAGCATGATTCGGCCGCCGGCGACATCCAGCACCACGCCGGTGATCCACGACGAGGCATCGCTGAGCAGGAACAGCGAGGCCGCGGCGATGTCTTCCGGCGTGCCCAATCGGCCCAGCGGAAATCCCGCCAGCATCCGCGCCTGGCGTTCCGGCGACAGGTGCGTGCGGGTGCGTTCGGTCAGCACCGCCGAGGGCGAAATGCAGTTGACCCGGATGCCGCGTGATCCGACTTCGTGGGCCAGGTGCCGGGTCAGCATGATCACGCCGGCCTTGGCCGCGCCGTAGCCGGCCGGCGCGCCCGACGCCATGCGCGCACCGGCCGAGGCCATGGTCAGGATCGCACCGCGCCCGCGTTCCAGCAGATCCGGCAGGAAGGTCCGCAGGGTGAAGAAGGTCGAGGTGAGATTGTGGTCCAGGCTCGATCGCCAATCCTGTTCGCTGATCTCGTGCAGGGGCAACGGGCGGCCGCTGCCGCCCCCCGCGAAGGCCAGCACCAGGTCCACCGCGCCCCAGTGCTCGCCGATGGTCTGGCGCATGCGTTCGACCTGGACCAGGTCGGCGCAGTCGGCGGGTACCGCGATGGCCTCGCCTCCGGCCGCGCGTACCGCGGCCACGCTGGCCGCCAGTGCATCGGGATCGCGGCCGTTGATCGCCACCCGCACGCCGCTGCGCGCCAGCGCCAGGCAGGTGGCCGCGCCGATGCCGCGGGACCCGCCGGTTACCACCGCGATCCGGCCGGCCAGATCATCCAGGCGCGGCATCGGGCTGCCGGCCGGGGGAGAAGCGGTATCAGGCTGCGTCATCGGTTCTGATCTCCAGGTTGTGATGATCCGGGTCGTGGAAGTAGAGGGCGTCGGCCCAGCCGCGGGCGCCGAATTGCGGCCAGACGCGGCCGTCGCGCGAGAACGGATCGCCGCCGAACGCGATGCCGGCGGCCCGCAGGCGTTCGCGGGTCTGCCGGAAACGCGCGCGATCCATGCGGAAGGCCAGATGGGCCGGGTCCCGTGGTTCGGCCTCCAGCAGATCGATCACGCTGTCGGCGCCGATGCGCATCACCTCGAAGGGACCGTGGCGCCCCTCATGGGAAAAACCCAGCATCGTGCGATAGAAGCGCACGGAAGCCGGGACATCGCGGACGCGCAGGATGAGATGATCGAGCCGTACCATGGTCCGCGCGGATTGATGTGCGCCTGAAGCGTGGGGAACCGGAGTCTAGGCGCGCCGTCCGCGCCGACACAGCCACGCGCGGGTATGGCCCCCCTGCGGAAATGCATAGGTGAGCACGGACATGTCGATGGACTGGGATGATCTGAAAATCGTGCTGGCGATTGCGCGCGGCGGCAGCCTGAGCGCGGCGGCGCGGGCGATGGGCAGCACCCAGCCGACCATCGGCCGCCGGCTGGAGGCGCTGGAACGGCGGCTGGACGCGAAACTGTTCGAACGCGAGGCCGGCGGCATGCGGCCGACGCCGCTCGCGCATTCGCTGCTCGATGGACTGGAACAAATGGACGCCGGCGCGCAGGCGATCCAGCGCCAGGTCGCGGCGCGCGACACCGGCCTCGGCGGCGAGATTCTGGTGACCAGCCTGGACTGGCTGGGCGACGAGGTGATCGCGCCGATGCTGGCGCGCTTCGCCAGCCGGCATCCCGGTGTGCTGATCGAGCTGATCAACGATACGCGCGTGTTCAACCTGGCCCGGCGCGAGGCGGATCTGGCGTTCCGGTTCGGCGCGTTCACCCAGGAGAACCTGGTGGATCGTCCGGTCGGCGACATCGCCTACGCGCTGTATGCGTCCGCCGACTATCTGGAGCGGCATGGCCGACCGGATCCCGCCGATGGTTTCGAAGGCCACCAGCTGGTGCTGCTGGACCGGGCGGCGGGCGAGGTGCCGCATGAAACCGGCCTGCGCGGCCTTGCCCATCGCGCACGCACGGTGCTGCACGGCAACGGCCTGCGCACGCACCTGTCGGTCGTGCGCGAAGGCATCGCGATGGCGATGCTGCCGTGCCTGCTGGGCGACCGCGAACCCGCATTGCGTCGCCTGCCGTTGCCGGGCACCACGCCGGTGCGCGCGGTGCGGGTGGGCTATCACGCCGACATGCGCGACACTCCGCGCCTGCGCGCGCTGATCGACTTCATCGTGCGGGAGTTCCAGACGCAGGCGGAGCGGCTCAATCCGGTAGTTTGAGGCAGTCGACATCAAGCGCAGCGGAGCAAGCTCCGCTCTACGGGGTGGCGGCGGTGGTGTAGTGCAGCGGCAGGCTGGCGGCGCCGACGCTCAGGCTGGAAGCGGACAGGGGCGAGACGACGACGCGGGGCATGACGAGTTCCGGCGGCAGCGTCGGCGGCATGCGCTGGCGCACGAGATCGGCCAGCAGGTGCAGCAGTTTCTCGGGAATCAGTCCATGCAGGACGATTCCGTCCAGATCCAGCGCGACGGTGAGGAACCTGCACAGGTCGTGCATGCACGGATAGACCCGCTCGGCCCAGCCGTGGAGCAGGTGCTCGGGAATGTCCTCGATCACCACGTCGCGGACATGTCGCGGCGGCCGGGCCATGCGCTCGCCCAGGTACGCGAGCAGATCGCGGCCCGAGGGACGGATGCTGGAATAGGGAAACAACCCGCCGAATTCGCCGGCGTGGCCGCGTGCGCCGCGAAAGGGACGGCGGTCGAGGATCAGGCCGCCACCGAAGCCGTAGGCGATGTGCATGACCGCGAAACTGCCCAGCCGTTGTCCTTCGCCGTAATACATTTCCGCCAGCGCCACGGCCTTGGAGCTGTTCTCCAGCCAACACGGCAGTTCGAGCACGCCGGTGAAGAACGCCTGCAGATCGAGCGGCTTCCAGTCCTCGAACTCGTCGGGCAGATCGTTGTTGCCTTCGGGGCGGGTGCCGGAACCGTACGCGCCCAGCGCCACGCCGGGCATGGAGACGCCGGCGCCGATCAGCCGGGAAGTGTCGATGCCGGCCTCGGCGATCAGTTGCCCGAGCATGTGCGAGGCCGCCGCGCCCACCCGATCCGGCGCCAGGGTCGGCAGCGGCAGGGTCGCGCTCGCGCAGACGCCGCCCTCCATGTCGACGATGACGCCTTCCAGGTATTCGCTCTGCACGGCGATGCCGGCGGCGAAAGCACCACGCGGATTCAACCGCACCAGCTGCGCGGGCTTGCCGCGCTGGCCATCGCGCACCTTTTCCGACTCGATCACCAGGCCGCGGTCGAGCAGTTGCTGGATCAGCCGCGACAGGGTGGGCGGTGCCAGGTCCGACTCGCGCGACAGATCCGCGCGGGACATCGGTCCCCGATAACGGAGCAGGTCGAGCACGCGCTGCTCGCTTGGCGCCAGTCCCAGGGCGATGGACACGGATGCATTCCTTTATGTTCCAGTGACAAAGATATTACGGGCAAATTTCGTCAAGACCACAGAACAATTCGCGATAAAGCATGAAATCCGGTTGAAACAATCAGACAGTATGTTTCTTTGCGGAATATATTCCCCGCCACCCATCGGAGCCCCCATGCCGAGCCTTACCCGTCGTTCTGCCTTCAGGCTGTCCGTCCTCGCGGCCGGCGTCCTGGCCGCGCTGCCGGGGTTCGCCCAGAACCCACCCGCCACCGACGCCCCCCCGGCCTCCGAGGCACAGGACACCCCGGCACGGCCCGCCGACGCCCGCCCGGGCAATGCCGACGCCAATACCTTGGACGCCATCGTGGTCACCGGCGCCGCGCGCACCCAGCGGCGGTTCGACGCCTCCTACGCGGTCAATTCGCTGACCGCCGAGGAAGTGCAGCGGCTGGCGCCCAAGAGCTTCGCGGATCTGCTGGGCAGCGTGCCGGGCATCCATGTCGAATCCACCGGCGGCGAGGTGCAGAACATCACCCGCCTGCGCGGCATTCCGACCGATCGCGGCTACATCGTGTTCCAGCAGGACGGGCTGCCGCTGTTCCATGAAATCGACGGCCACTTCTTCAATTCCGGCGAAGGCATGCATCGCTTCGACGTCATGAACCAGCGCGTGGAGATCGTGCGCGGCGGTCCGGCGCCGATCTATGCCAGCGGCGGCGCGGCCATCGTCAACAACGTCCTGGTCGAGGGCGGCGACGAAACCCACGGCAAGGCGCAGCTGACCCTGGGCGACACCGGTCTGTACCGCGGCGAGGCGTACCAGTCCGGCGCGCTGTCGGAGGACACCTACTACGCGGTGGGCGGATTCCTCCGCCATCACGACGGCTACCGCGACAACGGCTTTCCGAACGACCAGGGCGGCCAGCTGCGCGCCAACATCAAGCACTACATGGAAGACAGCTGGATGAAGTTCAGCGCGACCTATGTCGACGACCACAACGTGTTCTACCTGCCGATCCCGGTCGCCGATCCGCGCAATCCCTCGGTCTCGCTGAATCCGTATCTGGATTACTTCGAGGGAACGATGAACTCGCCGTCGCTGCGCAACGTCTCGCTCAAGTACCTGGATGCGGCCGGCGTCATGCACGGCCTGCGCCGGGATCTGGGCGACGGCCGCCACATGCGTTTCGGCAACATCGGCTTCCAGTACGAGAACACCGCCGGCGACTGGACCATCTCGTTCAAGTCCGGCTACACCAAGGGCAAGCTGAGCTTCGACGCGTTGTATTCGACGACCAATCCGGCCGATGGCAACACCTTCGCCAACAGCTACCTGGATCGGGCGCGGGCCGCGTTCGGTCCGAACGTCGCCCGGCTCGGCTATGCGCTGGCTGGCAGCCGCGGCACGGCGGCCTATGATCCCTACGGCGCCTCCGGACTGGTGATCTCCGCGCAGTACCGCGCGATCGAGTCGGACTTCTATTCGGCGCAGGCGGATCTGAGCGCGGCGCGCCGGTTCGAGACCGGCCTGGGCGCGCACGAGGTCAACTTCGGCATCTACACCGCCTTCTACGGCACCACCGCGTTCACCGCCTACCAGGACATGCTGCTGGAAGTCTCCGGCAAGCCGAGGACGCTGGATCTGGTCGCCTATTCGGCCGGCGGCGCGCCGCTGGGCTACGTGACCGACAACGGCGTGCTGCGCTACACCACCACGCTCAATGCCGGCGAGGTCGATGCGCGGATGCTGGCGATCTACGCCAACGACACCTGGGAAATCACCGACAAACTGAAACTGGACGGCGGCGTCCGCCATGAGAAATACAGCTACGACGGCTACGCGCAGGACACCGCCGCCGCGAACCTGGGCGATGCGACCACGCTGGCCGACGACGCCACCCGCCGCTTCAACGGCGCCACCCAGACCCACAACCTCAGCCCATCGGTCACCAACTGGACCGTCGGCCTGAACTACGACTTCCGTCCCGGCCTGGGCGCGTACGCGCGCGCCTCCCACGTGGAGATTCCACCGCAGTCCAGCGTGGCGCGCAGCATCAATCCGACCATCGTCAAGACCGCGACCGATCAGTACGAGCTGGGCCTGAAGGCGTCGTTCGGTACCTCGTACCTGTACCTGACCGCGTTCTACACCAAGTTCGATCCGCTCAATGCCTCGTTCGTGGCGTACAACCCGACCACCGGCCGCAACGACCAGTCGGTGCCCTTCATCGGCACCGCGGTGTCGAAGGGCGTCGAACTCGACGGCCTGTTCCGGGCCGCGGACTGGTTCGCGGTGGCGGGCGCGGTGACCTTCAGCGATCCGCAGTACAAGGATCTGCAGAACAACTCCGGCGCCGACCCCAGCGCGGTGAATGGCAACCAGATCGTCCGCGAACCCAAGTTCTACGGACACATCCGCCCGACCGTGAACTTCGACGCCGGCGATGGACAGATCGAGGCCTATCTCCGCTACGATGTGGTCGGCAAGGCCTATGTGGATCTCTTCAACCGCACGATGCTGCCGTCCTATCGGACCCTCGGTTTTGGCGTGTCCTGGAAGCGCGGCCCGTGGGGCGTGCAACTGGTGGGCGACAACCTGACCAACGAAGAGGGCCTGACCGAAGGCAACACGCGCACCGACGCGCTGTCCGGCCAGGGTACGAGCGAGGCCATCTACGGACGGCCGCTGTTCGGGCGCAACTTCCGCTTGGTCCTGAGCCGGAGCTGGTGATGCGCGTCGCGGGACTTCTGTGCCTGATGCTGGCGGTGGCCACACCCGGACTGGCCGCGACCGTGGAAGACGACGTGACCGCCGCGCTGGGCCAGCGCCTGTTCCCGGCGCTGACCGCGGTCGGTCGCGGCCAGGCGACCCCGGAAGTCCGCAGCCTGCTGGCCGCGCGCGAACGCCGGCAGGCGCAATGCGGCGACGATGCCGCCTGCAAGGTCGATGCCGCGCGCTGGAACCGCCAGGAGATCGACGCGATGGCGACGCTGGCGGCGCCGGGCCGTCCGCCGGAAGCGATCCGCCGCGAACTGGCCGGTCTCAATTCCATTCTCGAGGTCTACGGCAAGGGCGCGGCTTCGCGCTATCCGCGAATCGACGGACCGATGGGCGAGGCGGGCAGCCAGCGGCTGGCTGCCGACGTCGCCACCGCCGTGGCGATCAGCGAAGTCGGCCGCGGCGAGGCGGTCGCGTCGCTGGATGCCAGCATCGGCCTGGCGCTGGCGCTGATCGATGTCAACGACCGGCTCGACGCGATCGCATTCGAGCCCATCGAAGGTGGCCTCAACGCGGCCGCCTTCGCCCAGGCGAAAACGCTGGACTGGTCGCGCTACCGCTACACCGCGATCATCGTGCTGGGGGCCGGTCCGGAAGATCCGCTGACGCCGCTGAGCGCGCGCGGCAAGCTGCACGTGAAGGTCGCCGCGCAGCGCTACTTCGACGGACAAGCGCCCTTCATCATCCTCAGCGGCGCCGCCGTCCATCCACGCGGAACCCGCCATGTCGAGGCGGTCGAGATGCGCCGCGCGCTGGTGGAACGCTACGGCGTCCCCGAGCATGCGCTGGTGATCGAACCCTATGCCCGGCACACCACCACCAACCTGCGCAACGCCTCGCGCCTGTTGATGGCAATGAAGGCGCCGCCGGAGCGCGACGCGCTGGTGCTCAGCGATCCGAAGCACATCGACTATGTGGTGGGCGCGGAATTCACCGAACGCAACCGCACCGAACTGGGCTACCTGCCGGGCACGCTCGGCAAGCGCACCTCGCCGTTCGATGTGCCGTTCCGTCCCTCGCCGGAATCGGCGAAGGTGGATCCGCTGGATCCGCTGGATCCCTGAAGCACGGCCCGAAGCCCGGACGCCGCGCGCCCGCGTCGGGCGTGCGATCCGCTCAACGACCTCATCGTCCGATAGATGGCCATCGTGCAGAGCAGCGCGCCGAGCGCCGCCAACGCCGCCGAGCGGTCGAGCGCGAGCCCGTGATCGGCGGCCGGCGATCGCGCCACCGCCGGATCCAGCACCTGGCCCAGCATCAGCATCGACAGCGCGATGCCGAGCTTGGAAGCGAAGGTATAGATGCCGTAGGAAAAGGTATCCGCGCGCACCGAGGTCCGTTCGTGATGGCGGTGAATCAGGTTGGCGGCCGTGCCCCAGAGCAGCATGGTGCAGCCGAACGAACCGCCGCCATACAGGAACGCGAAGGCGTTCAGTCCGAGATCGCCGGCGACGCCCGGCAGCGTGAACGCATGCGACAGGCCGATGCAGGCGACGGCGGACAGGCCGGCGGCCAGCAGGAAGGCCACATGCTCGCCACGCCGCGAGGCCAGTTGCTGGAACAGCGGCAGCAGCGCCAGCGTGCCGATGGAAAAGGCGATCAGCACGCCGGAGCGTGATGCCAGGTAAGGCATCATCCTGCCCATCACCGAGAGCAGGCCGGCGTTGACGAAGGTGGCGAGCAGCAGCATCGCCATGCCCTGCGGCAGGCGCGGGAAGCTGCCGCCGCGGACGGGCGCGATGGCGCCGTGAACGTCCGCGTCGGCGGGTTCGTCCACCGGTTTCCGGATGACGCGGGCCAGTCGCCAGGCGGAGAGCAGCGCCGGCGCGCACAGCAATGCGATGAACAGCGCGACGGATCCGCCGGAACGCGAGGCCGCCGGTTCGCCGACCAGCAGGTAGGCGGCGAAGGCCACCAGGATGCGCGCGCCGCCGCCGAGAAAGTAACGCCCGGCCGACAGTTGCAGCACTTCCCGGTTGTCGCGCGCCAGCACCGAGGTCAGCGCGTTCTGGGGAACGTCGTAGAGCTTGTAGCAGAGCTGGAACACCAGCCCCGTGCCGAGCGCGTGGGCCACCGGCGACAGCGGCAGCGGCACCGAGAACAGCGCCATGAACGCCAGTGCCGAAACCAGCGCTCCCCATGCCTGCAGGCGGACGAGCCGGTGCGGCACGTCAGGCCCGCGTCCAATCAGCCAGCCCGCCACCGGATCGGCCAGCGCGCCGAACAGCATCAGCGCCATCGTCAGCAGGCCCATCGTCTGCGGCGGCAGCTGGAGATGCTGGGTCAGGAAGTAGGCGAACAGCAGATCGTAGGCGTGCCAGACCAGGCTCTTTCCGCCGTGCGCGGCCAGGTAATCACGGAACGGCTTGGGCATGACGACTTCTGCAAGGGGCGGGCTTGGGCGCGCGGGCGCGGACATGGACCGTCCAGGCGGTCCGGGGCGCAGTTATAGAGCCGTGACACTACGTGTTCATTTCAATCATGGCGCCGTCATGCGCGCCACCCGCCAGCGTGGTCGCCGGACGACCGCAACAGGATTTGCGACTGGGTGAAACGTTCCCGTAACCGGGCTGGCGGAAGATTCTCCCCGCAGCGACGAGGCTCCCTCTCTCCCTCCCCGTCGCTTGCGAAGCCCGGCTTTCATGCCGGGCTTCGCTTTTGGGGCCTTGGCAAACGAGCGTGCCGGCCTGTTCATGCGGCGTGCGGAACGGATGCCCGGCTCGCGGCATGGCCGGAACGCCGGACGACCCGCCATGGCCAGGTGAAACATCTGATGTCGGCCGAGCCTCCCGACAAAGCGGGAAAAGCGCGCGCGGGTTTGTGCGCACATCGTCGCCGGAGACGACGGAATCCGCCAAGACCCAGGCGAAAAGCCCTTCCTAGACTCGGTGAACCGCCGCGTGCGGGTGGGCGGGCGTATCGGCAAGACCGCGCCGGCTCGGAATCACGGACGCGGCGACCGACGGCAATGAAGTACCTGGGGAGGGACGGCATGCAGCAAGGCAAGTTCAAACGAAATCTTTCCGTGGTGGACCTGACCCTGATCGGGCTCGGTGCCATCTTCGGATCCGGCTGGTTGTTCGCGGCCAGCCACGTGGCATCGATTGCCGGACCCGCCGGCATCTACTCCTGGCTGCTCGGCGGCGTGGCGGTGCTGCTGCTGGGGTTGATCTACTGCGAACTCGGCGCCGCCTTGCCGCGCGCGGGCGGCATCATCCGCTACCCGACCTTCTCGCATGGCCCGCTGCTGGGCTATCTGATGGGACTGATCACGCTGATCGCGTTCTCCAGCCTGATCGCCATCGAGGTCGTGGCATCCCGGCAGTACGCGGCGGCCTGGTTTCCGTGGATGAACAAGCCCGGCTCCGGCGACGCCAGCCTGGCCGGCTGGTGCGTGCAGTTCGCGCTGCTGTGCCTGTTCTTCCTGCTGAACTATTTCAGCATCCGTACCTTCGCGCTGGCCAACAACATCATCAGCGTGTTCAAGTTCGTCGTGCCGCTGCTGGTGATCGGCGTGCTGGCCCTGCATTTCCGGCCGGACAACCTGACCGATCACGGATTCGCGCCATTCGGCATGGCCGGCGTGGGTGCGGCGATATCCGGCGGCGGCATCATCTTCGCCTACCTGGGACTGACACCGATCATCTCGGTGGCCAGCGAGGTGCGGAATCCGCAGCGGACCATTCCGATCGCGCTGCTGCTGTCGGTGCTGCTGTCGACGCTGATCTACGTGCTGTTGCAGGTGGTGTTCCTGGGCAGCGTGCCGACATCCGCATTGACACAGGGCTGGGGACCGATTGGCGGTGAATACTCGCTGCCATATCGCGACATCGCGCTGGCGCTGGGTGCCGGCTGGCTGGCGGTGCTGGTGGTGTCCGACGCCATCGTTTCGCCCAGCGGCACCGGCAACATCTACATGAACGCCACGCCGCGCGTGATCTATGGCTGGGCCCGGACCGGCACTTTCTTCCGGTTGTTCACCCGGGTCGGCGTGTCGTCGGGCATCCCGCGTCCGGCGTTGTGGCTGACCTTCGCGCTCTCGGTGTTCTGGACGCTGCCGTTTCCTTCCTGGGAAGCGATGATCAACGTGGTGTCCGCCGCGCTGATGATGAGCTACGCCGTCGCGCCGGTCACCGCCGCCGCGCTGCGCCGCAGCGCGCCCGGCCTGGACCGGCCGTTCCGGGTGAAGGCGCTCAACGTGCTCGGTCCGCTCGCGTTCGTGGTGGCGTCCCTGATCGTCTACTGGTCCGGCTGGTCCACCGTGTCCTGGCTGCTGGGATTGCAGGTGCTGCTTTACCTGATCTACCTGGCCTGCGCGCGCCTGATGCCGTCGAGGCAATGGCCACTGCGCGCGCAGATCCGTTCTTCGCTGTGGCTGATCGGTTTCTACCTGATGATGATCGGCGTGTCGTGCCTGGGTTCGTTCGGGGGGCGCGGCCTGCTCGCGTATCCCTGGGACACCGTGACGGTGACGGGCGTCGCGCTGCTGGCCTACTACTGGGGCGCGGCCACCGGCCTGTCCGCCGCGCAACTGGATCTGGGCGCGGAGGACGATCAGTAGCCGGCGTCGCGCGGCGGTCCGCGATCAGGCGCTGGCGGTCGGCACCGTGCGCGGGTGCCGGCCCAGCGCACGGTAATCGCGCGGGGTCATGCCGACGGTGGCCTTGAACTGGCGGGTGAACGCGCTCTGGTCGGCGAAGCCGCAGGCCTGGCCGATGCTGGCAACGCTGGCGTCGTCCTGCAAAAGGCGCATGGCGGTCTCGATGCGCAGCTTGGTCAGCATCTGCTGCGGGGTGAGCTGGAAAACGCGGCGGAAATGCCGCTCCAACTGGGCGACCGACAGACCCGCCAGTTCCGCCAGCGCGGTGATGCGGATGTTCTCGCCATGATGCTCCTGCATGTGATCCACCACGGTCATCAGGCGTGGAAAGGTGGAATGGCGATTGTCCGGTTGGCCGAGATCGCGCGAGATGCCGATCAGCCCGACGATGGCGCCGGCCTGCATCACCGGCCGCTTGAAGGTGAGCGCCCAGCCCGGCATGCGGTTGGGAAACAGGTGGACCTCCAGCTGGTTCTCGATGATCTCGCCGTGCAGCACGCGCAGATCCTGTTGCTGGTAGCTGTCGCCGAAGCGTTGCGGGAACACCTCCACCGCGGTCCTGCCGAGCACGTCGGCGCGCTGTTTGCGACCCAGCCGGCGCATCAGGGTGAGATTGCAATGGGTATACCGGCCCTGCGCGTCCTTGATGAAGAACACCACGTCCGGCAGCGCGTCGTAGAGCGCCTGCAATTCCCCGGACGGAATGTCGATGTCGAATGGCATGGGCACGGAACTCCGGTAGCGGAAGGCGGAATCGCCGCGGCGGACAAAACGCGGAACGCATGCATCCACGCATCACCAGGATGCGCACCGCATGGGCGAACCGGCTGTATTCGGCATCCGCCGCGGTACCGAACCGGTAACGCGGCGACGGTTTGTCCGCGCTCGCTGCGGATACCTGTCCGCCTCTCCGAAAAGCACGATAGCAGTGATCCGCGTCGATATGTCAAAGCCGGCCGGCAGGAGAAAAAATGCTGCGGTGCACCGTCCCGGCCTTTCCGGAATCATGCCGAATTCCGCATCGGCACCGGACATTGCCGGCTATCCGCTGCCGGCGCGCGGATGAAAGCATGGTGGCCATGCAGACACTCGACGTCATCGATTCGCACACCGCCGGCGAGCCCACCCGGGTGGTCGTGGCCGGCTTTCCCGATCTCGGCGGTGGTGATCCGGCGGCGCAACTGCGCCGCTTCCGCCAGGATTTCGATCGCTGGCGCAGCGCCACCGTCTGCGAGCCGCGCGGCTCCGATACGGTGGTGGGAGCGCTGCTGTTGCCACCGACCGAGCCGGACGCGGCGGCGGGCGTCATCTTCTTCAACAATGTCGGCTACCTGGGCATGTGCGGACACGGCACCATCGGCGTGGTGCGGACCCTGCACGCGCTGGGGCGGTTGGCGCCGGGCGCGCATCGCCTGCAGACGCCGGTGGGCACCGTGGGCGTGGAACTGCACGCCGATGGCCGGGTGTCGGTGGACAACGTGGAGAGCTACCGGCTGGCCGCCGACGTCGCGGTGGACGTGCCGGGTCATGGCCGCGTGCGCGGCGACATCGCGTGGGGCGGCAACTGGTTCTTCATCACCGCGCAGACGCCCTTGCCGCTGATGCTGCGCCACCAGCGCGAGCTGACCGCCTATAGCGAAGCCATTGGCAACGCCTTGCGGAAGTCGGGCATCACCGGTGCCGACGGAGCGGAGATCGATCACATCGAACTCAATGCGCCGGCCGACGACGGCAGCGGTGTGATCGCCAACTTCGTGCTGTGTCCCGGACTGGCCTACGACCGCTCGCCCTGCGGCACCGGCACCAGCGCCAAGATGGCGTGCCTGGCCGCCGACGGCAAACTCGCCGAGGGCGAAACCTGGATTCAGCAGGGCATCCTCGGCACCCGTTTCGAAGGCCGCTACCGGCGCGGTACGCGCGGCATCCTGCCGCGGATCACCGGCGAGGCGTTCCTCACCGCGAAGGCGCAACTGTGCATCGACGACTCCGATCCCTTCGCATGGGGCATCGGCGCGGCAGGTGACGGCGCCAGGTGAACACGTTCGATCTCATCGTCGTCGGTGCCGGCATGGTCGGCACGGCCTGCGCCGATTCCGCTTGCGCGGAGGGACTGAAGGTGGCGCTGGTCGAGCCGGGGCCGATCGGCGGCGGCGCGACCGCGGCGGCGATGGGGCATCTGGTGGCGCTGGACGAGGATCCGGCGGAGCTCGCGCTGGCGGCATACTCGTTGTCGTTGTGGGAGGAATTCCCGGATCTGCGCGCGGCCGAATTCAGTCGCTGCGGCACGATCTGGGTGGCACGCGACGAACGGGATCTCGAACGCGTGGCGACCCAAAATCGCGCGCTGGCCGCCGCCGGCATCCAGGCGAAGCCCTGGACGCCGCGCGCTTGCGGGCGCTGGAACCGCATCTGTCGGCGGGACTCGCGGGCGGCCTGCGGGTCGGGCGCGAGGCGGTGGTGTACCCGCCGCGCGCGGCGCGTTGCCTGGTCGATCGCGCCCAGGCGCGTGGCCTGCGGCTGTTCCTCGGCCGCCGTGCCCAGGCTCGGTTCGACAGCGGCGTGGTGCTGGATGACGGCACCCGCCTGCACGGGGCGGTGCTGGTGGCGACCGGATGCGCGGCGCCGGCGTTGCTGCCCGGCCTGCCGGTGCGTCCGCGCAAGGGGCATCTGGTGATCACCGATCGCCATCCCGGACGGGTCCATCATCAACTGCTGGAACTGGGCTATGCCGATTCCGCGCACGGCAACGCGGCCAGCAGCGTGGCCTTCAACGTGCAACCGCGTCCCACCGGGCAACTGCTGATCGGCTCTTCCCGCGAGGAAGGCGTGACCGAACCGGGCGTGTCCGCGGCAATGCTGCAGCGCATGCTGGCGCGCACGCTGGACTACCTGCCCATCCTGCGATCCGCGCAGGTCATTCGCGTGTGGACCGGATTCCGCCCGGCCACGCCGGACGGCCGTCCCTATCTTGGACGGATGCCCGGCGCGCGCGATCTGTGGGTGGCGGCCGGACACGAAGGCTTGGGCATCACCACCGCGCTGGGCAGTGCGCGGCTGCTGATGGATCTGTTCCTGGGACGCGAACCGGCGATCGATCCGACGCCATATTCGCCCGCACGGGCGGCACCATGAAGGGCGAGGTGCGCGTGCGGGTCAACGGCAAGCCGGTGGACGTGCCGGCCGGTTGCAGTGTGGCGGCGGCGATCGCGCGGGCTGGTGTGGCATCGACGCGTTGTTCGGTCGATGGCCAGCCGCGCGCGCCGCTGTGCGGCATGGGCGTGTGTTTCGAATGCCGGGTGCGGATCGACGGCCTCGACCAGCGTCGTGCGTGCATGACGCCGGTGCGCAACGGCATGCGGGTGGATACCAATGGCTGAGCGCGTTCGCGAATACGACGTGCTGATCGTGGGCGCAGGGCCGGCGGGCCTGGCCGCGGCGGCGGCGGCGTGCCGCCATGGTGCGCGGGTGGGCCTGGTGGATGCGCAGGCCACGCCGGGTGGTCAGGTCTGGCGGCACGCGGTCGGCCAGACCGCCACGCCCGCGGCCGAACGCCTGCGCCAGGCATGCGCCGCCGGCGTTGGCTGGCATGCACAGACCCAGATCGTCGCCGTCGATGGCCAGGCCCGTGAACTGTTGGCCGAGGATTCTTTGGGCGCGTTGCGCCTGGGATTCCGCACGCTGGTTCTCGCCACCGGTGCGCGCGAACTGCTGCTGCCGTTTCCCGGCTGGACGCTGCCGGGCGTGACCGGCGCGGGCGGGGCGCAGGCGCTGGCCAAGCAGGGCGTTCCCCATGCGGGACGCCGGATCGTGGTCGCCGGGCGCGGCCCGCTGCTGCTGGCCGCGGCGGACACCCTGCAGCATCACGGTGCGCGGGTGGTCGCCCTGTGCGAACGAACCCCGCGCGATCGCCTGTGGCGTTTCGCGGCCGGATTGCCGCGCTGGCCGGGCAAGGCCGCGCAGGCGATCGCGCTGCGCCTGCGGCTGGCGCGCGTGCCGTACTGGCACGACAGCGAAGTGCTGGCCGCGCACGGCGACGGACGCGTGGAAGCCGTGGACATCCGCCGTGGCCGCGAACGCCTGCGCATCGCCTGCGACGGTGTGGCAGTCGGTTACGGACTGGTGCCCAACATCGATCTGGCGCAGTCGCTGGGCTGCGTGCTGGAGTCCGCATGGGAACCGGCGCCACGGCATCCGCGCGTGCGGGTGGACGCGAATCAGCAGACCAGCGTCGCCGGCATTTATGCCGCCGGCGAAGCCTGCGGCATCGGCGGCCGCGACAGCGCGCTGCTGGAAGGCGAAATCGCCGGCCACGCGGCGGCGGCCGGCGCGGATGCCGTCCCGGAATCGCTGCGCCGCCGGCAACGGCACGCGCGTGCGTTCGCCGACTGGCTGCAACGCCATTTCGAGCCCGACGCGCCGGTATGGCCGGCGATCGCACCGGACACGGTGGTGTGCCGCTGCGAGGACGTCACCCTGGAACGATTGCAGCGGTTTACCGACGCGCGTGACGCCAAGCTGGCCACCCGCTGCGGCATGGGCGCGTGCCAGGGCCGCATCTGCGGTACCGCGCTCACCGAATTGGGGCTGTTCGCCGGCCCCATCTCCACCGGGGACCGCCGTCCCCCCGTGTTTCCGGCCCGCATCGACACGCTGGCCGACTTTTCCGTTCCTACCCAGACAGGTGCATCACCATGAATCCGAGCCAATTCCTGCGCGGCGTACTGCCCGCCATCACCACGCCTTTCACGGAAGACGGCAGCGTCGATCATGCCTTCCTGGCCGAACATGCCCGGACGCTGGTCGATGCCGGCTGTACGGCGCTGGTGCCGCTGGGATCGCTGGGCGAGGCCGCGACCCTGGGCTTCGACGAGAAGATCGCGATCATCCGCACCCTGGTCGCGGCGGTCGGCGATCGCGCGCCGATCGTGCCCGGCATCGCCGCCCTGTCCACCGCCGAGGCGGTGCGGCTGGCGCGTGCGGCGAAGGAGGCCGGCGCGGGCGGGATGATGGTCCTGCCGGTCTACGTCTACACCAGCGACTGGCACGAAGCTTCCGCGCATGCGCGCGCGGTGCTGGAAGCGGTGGACCTGCCGGCCATCATCTACAACAACCCGATCGCCTACCGCACCGACATCACCCCCGAGCAGATCGCGGAACTGGCCCGCGATTACCCGCACGTGCACGCGGTGAAGGAATCCTCCGGCGACGTGCGCCGCTTCGCCGCCATCAAGGAACTGACCGGCGACAAGCTGGTGCTGCTGGTGGGCATGGACGATGCGATCGTGGAAGGCATCTCGATGGGCGCCGAGGGCTGGATCGCCGGCCTCGTCAATGCCTATCCGCGCGAGTCCGTGCGCCTGTTCGAGCTTGCCCGCGATGGCGGCTATGCGGCCGCGCGCGAACTCTACGAATGGTTCCTGCCGCTGCTGCGGCTGGACACGGTCGCCAAGTTCGTCCAGCTGATCAAGCTGGTGCAGGCGCAGGTCGGCATGGGCAGCGAACGCGTGCGCGCGCCGCGCCTGCCGGTGGAAGGCGCCGAACGCGAAGCGGCGCTGGCGGTCATCCGCCATGCCGCCGCCAACCCGCCGCGGCAGTCATGAGCGGGCCGGCGGCGCCGGTCCTGCTGGCCGGCCAGTGGCGGCATAGCCTGGAGGGGCCCGGTGAGAATGGAGCGGGCGCGAATGGAACCGGCGAAAATGGATCCGGCGCAAATGGATCCTGCACGTTCCAGGCCGATGATCCGGACAGCGGCGAGGCCTTCGGCACCCCCTATCCGATCAGCGGTGAACGGGATCTGGAAACGGCGATCGCGTCGGCCTGCGCCGTCGTGGACGAGCTCGCCGCCGCGGATCCGGCCGCCATCGCGGATTTCCTGGAGCGCTACGCCGACGCCATCGAGGCGAACCGCGAATCGCTGGCGGCGCTGGCGCAACGGGAAACCGGGCTGCCGGTTTCGCCGCGTTTCCTCGATGCCGAGATTCCGCGCACCTGCGGCCAGTTGCGACTGGCCGCCGAGGCGGCGCGAAACCACGCCTGGACCCTGCCGACCATCGACACCCGCAATGGCCTGCGCGCGTGGCTGGCGCCGCTCGGCAAGCCGGTGCTGGTACTGGGGCCGGGCAACTTTCCGTTCGCGTTCAACGCGATTTCCGGCAGCGACTTCGCTTCCGCGCTGGTGGCGCGCACACCGGTGATCGCCAAGGCGCATCCCGGCCATCCCGGTACCAGCGAGCAACTGGCACGGCTGGCCCACGAGGCGCTGCTCGCCAGCGGGTTGCCCGCCGCCAGCGTGCAGATGCTGTATCAGTTGCCGGAAGCGCTTGGCCTGCGCGCCGCCGGCGATGCCCGGATCGGCGCGGTCGCGTTCACCGGCAGCCGCGCCGCCGGCATCGCCCTGAAGCGTGCCGCGGACGCGGCCGGGGTGCTGTTCTACGGTGAGCTCTCCAGCATCAACCCGGTGCTGATGCTGCCGGGCGCACTGGCCGAACGCGCGGAGACGCTGGCGCAGGAACTACTGTCCTCCTGCACGCTGGGCGCCGGCCAGTTCTGCACCAACCCGGGGCTGGTGCTGGTGCCCGAAGGCAATGATGGCGATGTCTTCGTCGACGCCGCGCGCCGCGGTTTCGCCGAGGCGCCGGAGGGCCTGCTGCTGTCGCGCGGCGGCCAGCGCCATCTGCGCGCCGCCGTGGAGGCGTTGATCGCGGCGGGCGCCGTGCCGCTGGCCGGTGGCGGTGTTGCCAGCGGTGGCGGCTTCCGCTGCCGTCCCGCGCTGCTGACCGTGGATGGCGACCGTTTCCTCGCCGCCGTGGACGCGCTCCAGCGGGAGGCCTTCGGCCCCGTCACGCTGCTGGTGCGCACACGCGACCCCGCGCAGATGGAAGCCGTCATCCGCGCGCTGGAAGGCCAGCTGACCGGCACGATCTACCTGGCCGGCGACGGTAGCGACGCCGATCTCTGGCGGCGGCTAGCGCCGCCGCTGCGCGCGAAAGTAGGGCGCCTGATCGCCAATCGCATGCCTACCGGCGTGGCGGCCAGCGCGGCGATGAACCACGGCGGCCCCTGGCCGAGCGCGAGCCACCCCGGCTTCACCTCGGTCGGGATGCCGGGCGCGATCAGGCGCTTCGCAGCCCTGCACAGCTACGACCACGTGCCCGATGCGCTGTTGCCCGCGCCATTGCGGAACCGCAACCCCGGACGCATGCCGAGACTCGTCGATGGCAGCTGGACCGATCGCGATCTGGAGGTGCCGGAATGATGGCGCAGATTGGCCATCTCTCGCCGATGCAGGCGACCGGAATGCTGCAACCATGGGAACGGCGTGCCACGCCCATCGCCGCGCAGGAGTACCTGCAGCGAATCGAACGCGCGCGTGCGCTGATGCGGGCGCGGGGCGTGGATGCGCTGCTGGTCGGCGCGGGCGCCTCGCTGCGATATTTCTGCGGGGTTCCCTGGAGCGCGAGCGAACGGCTGGTGGCCCTGTTGATTACCGGGAATGGCTTGCCGGTGATGATTTGTCCTGCATTCGAAGCCGGTTCGCTGGAGGCGGTGCTGAAGATTCCGGTCGAACTCCGCCTGTGGGAAGAAGACGAGGATCCCTGCGCGCGTGTGGCCCAGGCGATGAAGGATCGTGGCGCCCGCACGCTGGCGCTGGATCCGGCCGCCGCCTTCGCGATTCATCATGGCCTGTGCGAACACCTCGACGCGCGCCGCATCTGCGAGGCGAGCGGGATCATCGACGGCTGCCGGATGTGCAAGTCGCCCGCGGAACTGGCGCTGATGCAGCAGGCCTGCGACATGACCCTGCACGTGCACCGGCTGGCGGCCGGCATCGCCCGCGAAGGCACCACCAGCGCCGAACTGGTGCGCTTCATCGACGACGCTCACCGCGCGCTGGGCGCCGATGCCGGTTCCACGTTCTGCATCGTCCAGTTCGGCCATGCGACCGCGTTTCCACATGGTGTGCCGGGCGTGCAGTCGCTACGCGAAGGCGATCTGGTCCTGATCGACACCGGTTGCAGCGTGCAGGGCTACCACTCCGACATCACCCGCACCTGGATCCACGGCCGCACCAGTGACGAACAGCGTCGTATCTGGGATCTGGAACAGGCCGCGCAGGCGGCGGCGTTCGCGGCGGTGCGCCCGGGCGCATCCTGCGAAAGCGTGGACCGGGTGGCGCGACGGGTACTGGAGGCGGGGGGACTGGGACCGGACTATCGTTTGCCGGGACTGCCGCACCGTACCGGGCACGGCTGTGGCCTGTCCGTGCATGAAGCGCCCTACCTGGTGCGCGGGAACCCCACCGCGCTGCAACCCGGCATGTGTTGCAGCAACGAACCGATGATCGTGGTGCCCGGACACTTCGGCGTACGCCTGGAAGATCACTTCCACGTCACCGAGGACGGCGCGCGCTGGTTCACGCCGCCTTCGCCAGCGATCGACCAGCCGTTTGCCTGAGGGAACGACTGGAACGACGGGTCGTGATGCGGGACCATGGAGCGCCGCGGGCGCGAGACCTCGGCGCTTGCCCGGAGAGGGTCCCATGCGAAACATCCTGTTCTGGTGCTGTCTGGTTCCGTTCGTGGCGCTGGCATCCGATGACCCGGCGAGACCGGCCCGCGTCCAGATAAGCGAGGGGCCGGACGGTTATCGGCTGACCGTGGACGGCCATCCATTCCTGATCCGTGGCGCGGGACTGGCGGATGGCAACCAGGAAGAACTCGCCGCGCGCGGTGGAAACTCCTTCCGCACCTGGAGCACCGGCACGGATCGTGCCAGGGTGGTCGGCATGCTGGATCGGGCGCGGCGCAACGGCCTGATGGTAGCGATGGGCATCGAGGTCGCGCGGGAACGTCATGGCTTCGACTACGGCGACACAGCGGCGGTGGAAAGGCAGTGGAAACGCGTCCGCGAGGAGGTACGTCTCTACCGGAATCATCCCGCCGTGCTGATGTGGGTGGTCGGCAACGAACTGAACCTCGAATCCCGCGATCCGCGGGTATGGGACGCCGTCAACGACTTGGCGGTCATGATCCATCGCGAGGATCCCCATCATCCGGTGATGACCACGCTGGCGGGATTCGACCCGGATTTGATGGAGCTGATCAGGACGCGCACGCCGGCCCTGGACCTGATCGGGATCCAACTGTACGGAGATATCGTGGATCTTCCCGCGAAGCTTGAACGCAGCCGCTGGATGGGACCTTACGTCGTCACCGAATGGGGACCGACCGGACATTGGGAAAGCCCGCAGACCGACTGGGGCGCTCCCATCGAGGGCGATGCGTCGCGGAAGGCGGCATGGCTCCAGGAACGCTACCAGCGCGTGATTGCGCGCGATACCCGCCAGGGGCTGGGTTCCTACGTGTTTCTCTGGGGCAACAAGCAGGAACGGACGCCGACCTGGTACGGCCTGTTCCTGGCGAGCGGGGAGAGCACGCCAGGGGTGGACACGATGCAATACCTGTGGACCGGCCAATGGCCACGTAACCGGGCGCCATCGATAACGCCGATCACCCTCGATGGAAAGGAAGCGGAGCGCAGTGTCGTGCTGCGGCCGGGGCAATCGGTCGAAGCACGAACCGCGAGCATGGATCCGGATGGCGATGCGATCTCGTTCCGCTGGCAGGTCCGGGAGGAGAGCAGGGCGACTTCGATTGGCGGCGATGCCGAAGCCTTGCCGCCCGAGGTCGCCGTCGATTTCCGCAAGGATGGGCGCGGCGGGGCGTCTTTCCATGCGCCCGCGCGCACCGGCAACTACCGTCTGTTCGTGGAAGTCCACGATGGACGCGGGCACGCGGCGCACGCGAATTTCCCGTTCCGGGTGGAAGAGCGTGCCACGACGCCATGACGAAGGGTCAGGTGCGAGGCAATGTTGACAGCGCTGTCATCTGGCTGCTAAACCATGCCGCGGGTCGGGGCGCGCAGTTCACGCATCGCGGCGGTGGCCCTGGCGGGGCCGGCGCGGCACGCGGTCGCTTTCCGTAGCCGGTCGCCGGCATCGTGCAAGGGCGGACACCAACTATGCGCACTCGGATTGAAGACGTGGCGGCGGCGGCGGGGGTCTCGATGAAGACCGTTTCCCGCGTGCTGAATCATGAGCCCAACGTGCGCGAAGAAATGCGCCAACGGGTGATGCGGGCCGTGGAGGCGCTGCAGTACCGGCCCAATCTTTCCGCGCGCAGCCTGGCGGGACAGCGGTCCTATACCGTGGCCCTGATCTACAACAATCCCTCCCGCAACTATCTGATGGAAGTGCAGAGCGGCATGCTGGAAGCCTGCCGTGCCAACCACTACAACCTGGTGCTGGCGCCGGTCGGGGCATTGCGCCAGCAGAGATCGACGGATCTCAAGGTCGTGTTCGAGAACTTCGCGCCGGATGGCGTGGTGCTGATTCCGCCACTGACCGATGATGCCGCCGTGCTGGCGCATCTGGAAACGCATGGCGTGCCTTTTGCCTGCATCGCGCCGAAACACCCGCAGGAACGAATCGGCGTGATGATGGAGGAAACCGTGGCCGTCATCGAATTGATGCAGGGATTGATTGCGCTGGGGCATCGCCGCATCGGGCATATCAAGGGCCCGGCTTCCCACGGGGCCTGCCAATGGCGCTACCGCGGTTTTCAGCAGGCGTTGCGGGCAGCGGGCATCGAAGAGGATCCCGATCTGGTGGTGCAGGGTGAATTCTCCTTCGAGTCGGGCATCGAAGGCGCGCAGCGCCTGCTGGATCTGGCCCATCCGCCGACGGCCATCTTCGCGGCGAACGACGACATGGCGGCGGGCTGCATACGCGTGGCCTCCCAGCGCGGATTGCGCGTTCCCGCGGATCTCTCCGTCTGCGGATTCGACGACACCCCCATTGCCCGGCACATCCATCCCGCATTGACCACGGTGCGCCAGCCGACCTCCGAGATGGGACGGATGGCGACCCTGGAATTGCTGGCGCGGATCCGTTCACCCGACGCGGGCCGCATGGTGCGTGTGGATCACGAAGTGCTGTTCCGTGAATCGACTGGGCGTCCGCCGCGCCGGCGTTGAGCGCGTTGCTTCGCTCATGTCCGCATCGGACATGGGCAGGACATTCGTGGACAAACAGGTGCCCGCGCGCCGCGACGGGCCGATCGCGCGCACGGCCATCACCGCTGTCTGCACACCTGTGCAGAAAACAAGATGCGCCCCGGTGCAAGAAAAAGTTCGTCATTCCACGTAGGTGGAAAACGATTTCAGTTGCGCCGCACAAATCGCGAAATGGCTTAAAACAAGCCTTTTTTTGCCAATATCGAGTTGATTCAAGGAAAAGTTGACAACGCTGTCAATCGGGCGTCCAATTCGGCGCCAGCAGAGGTGAATGCTATCGATTGAGCAAAACGCGCGTCGTGCGGTTCGTGAATTCCCGGGGAGGAAGATCCATGAAGCAGGTGCAGTTCGTTCCGAAGAAGAAGCTCCTGACATCGGCACTGTTGCTGGTGATGACCAGTCCGGCGTGGTCGCAGGAGAGCGCGCCGCCGCAGCAGGAAGAAGCGCAGGCGGCACCGCCACAGACAGACCCCGCCACGCTCGACACCGTCACGGTCACCGGTATCCGCGGCAGTTTCATGTCGTCGATGAACCTGAAACGCGACTCGCGGGGCGTGGTCGACGGCATCGTCGCCGAGGACATCGGCAAATTTCCCGATACCAACCTCGCCGAATCCCTGCAGCGCATCAGCGGCGTGTCCATCGACCGCTCGCTGGGCGAGGGTTCCAAGGTCACCGTGCGCGGCGTGGGACCGGACTTCAATCTCGTGCTGTTGAACGGCAGGCAGATGCCGGGCGGCTTGCTGGGGGCCGGCGGCGCGGGTGTTTCCAATTCGCGCGCCTTCGATTTCGCCAACCTGGCTTCCGAGGCGATCAGCGCCATCGAGGTCTACAAGACCGCGCGCTCGGACACGCCCAGTGGCGGCATCGGCGCGACCATCAACATCAAGACCGCGCGCCCGCTCGACAATCCCGGCCTGGTCGCCAATGTCGGCATCAAGGCGGTCAACGACACCACGGTGGACAACCTGCCGCGCACCTTCAAGGGCGAATCGGTGACGCCCGAAATATCGGGCATCTTCAGCAACACCTTCGCCGACGGCAGGTTCGGCGTGGCGTTGTCGGCCAGCTACCAGGAGCGGGATTTCGGTTTCAGCCAGGCGTCGGTCGCCAATGGCTGGGCCAAGTTCCGCGGCGACGACACCACCAGCTGGAACCGGCTGCCGCAACCGGGTGAGCCGAACTCCGAACTCATCACCAACCGGCCCGGACCCAACGACGTCTATTCGCGCCCGCAGAACACCGGGTACAGCGTCAATGGCGTCCAGCGCCAACGCACCAACGGCCAGCTGGTCCTGCAATGGGCGCCCACCGATCGGGTGACCACCACGCTGGACTACACCTACTCGGAGAACAAGATCCAGCAGCAGCGCAGCGAGCTGTCGGTCTGGTTCAACTACCAGCCGGGCGAAAGCACCTGGACCGACGGCCCGGTGTCGGCGCCGACGTCCTACTCCGAGTTCACTTCGGGAACGGCGGACGTGGCGATGGGCGGTGCCCAGTTCGCGACCAAGAGCGAGAACAAGTCGCTGGGATTCAACGTCGAGTGGGAAGTCAACGACTCGCTGGACCTGGAATTCGACTATCACGACTCCACCGCCGAGACGATGCCGGACAGCCCCTACGGTTCGGCCGGCGTGCTGGCGGCGGCCGCGTTCGTGCGCGGCACCACCACCGTGGACTACAGCCGTCCGCTACCGATCGTGCACATGGAATTTCCCAATGGCGGGGTTGAGCCGTCGCGGGCGCTGGTGACCGGTTCGGTCTTCCACAACAGCTACACCAAGTCGGAAGTGGAGCAGGGCCAGATCAAGGGCCGCTTCAAGTTCGGCGACTATTCCGGACTGGATTTCGGTGTCGCCTCGACCGAGGTGCAGAACCGCACGGCCTACGGCTACATGCAGCGTGATACCTGGGGCGGCGTCGGGCAGCCGGGCGACTACGACGACGACATCTGGTACGCCGACGACATGTCGCGCTACTTCGACAGTTTCTCCAATCACGGGGACCCGCGCTGGAGCAGCCGGTTCCTGGTGTTCGATTTCGAGCGCCTGCGCCAGCGTGCGGCCCAGGTCGGCGACGCGGACAACCCGGCCTGCCCGACCTGCTACGTGGCGCCGGACGAGTTCACCCGCGACATGCGCACGACCGAGAAGTCGAAGAGCGCATTCCTGCAATGGACCACCACCTGGGACTGGAAGGTGCCGATCCATGCGGCCGTCGGCGTCCGCTACGAGAAGACCGACGTGGAATCCACCGCGCTGGTCCCGATCGGCCAGACCATCACCTGGCTTTCCGCCAACGAGATGGTCGTGAACTATGGCGAGGCCGGTTTCACCCGGCTGGAAGGCGACTATGCCTACTGGCTGCCCAATCTCGACCTGAGCGCGGACCTGAGCGAGAACATGGTGCTGCGCGCCAGCTACGGCCGGACCATCGGCCGGCCCGGCTGGGAGCAGATCCAGGGCGGCAAGACCATCGCCAACATCGTGCGCGTGGACGGTGGCGACGGCAGCCAGGGCAACCCGGCGCTCAAGCCGCTGGTGTCGGACAACTTCGACGTGTCGTTCGAGTGGTACTACGGCGAGGCGAGCTTCGTGTCGCTGGGCTACTTCCGCAAGAACATCGACAACTACATCGGCACCAGCCAGGTGGCCGACACCTCCTTCGGCCTGCACACGCCGGTGGGCGGCACTTACTGGAACAACGCGATCGCGGCCGGATGCCCGGCCACCGACATGGTCTGCATCCGCAACTACATCTTCCGTAACCATGACGGCGACCCGGGAGTGACCCACACCGGCACCAACAGCAACGGCGAGGAAACCGGCAACATCGTCGGACAGCCAGGGGATCCGGTCGCCAGTTTCGACATCACGGTGCCGGCCAACCAGAAATCGGCCTCGCTGGATGGCTGGGAATTCAACATCCAGCACATGATCGAGGACACCGGTTTCGGCATCGCGGCCAACTACACCATCGTCAATTCCAGCCTGACCTACGACAACTACAACCTCGGCGAACAGTTCGCGCTGGAGGGACTCAGTGATTCGTTCAACGTCGTGGGTTTCTACGACAAGGACAAATGGCAGATACGGCTGGCGTACAACTGGCGCGACAAGTTCCTGTCGAGCCGTTTCGATGGCCAGGGGCCGAATCCGAACTACACCGAGCCCTACGGGCAACTGGACGCCAACATCAGCTACCAGTTCAACGACCACCTGAGCCTGAGCCTGGAAGGCATCAACCTGACCGACGAGACCCAGCGCGTCCATGGGCGGCACGTGAACCAGGCGTTGTGGGTCACCCAGAACGGACCACGCTACATGTTCGGGCTGCGCTACAAGTTCTGAAACCGTGCCCATGACGGGCCGGGCCGCCGGTGCGCGGCGGCCGGCCTATCATGGGCCAGCCCGGACAGCATGGTTCCCGCAATGCCCCGACACGCCCTGCTCAACAACATCGATCACCGCGATCTGCGCATCGACATCCGCCGCGGCGAGGCGCTGGGCGACGCGCTCATGCTCGCGCCGATCTTCCCGGGCGAGTTCCGCGCCATCCAGCCGCACTATCCGATCGTGTTCCAGCGCCTGCAGGACGGTGGCTTCCAGCCGGTGGCGCTGTTCGGGTTCCAGCCGGGGCAGAACCTGTTCCTGGAAGGGGATGACTGGCAGGCGCCCTACCTGCCGCTGTCGGTGGAGCGGCAGCCGTTCCTGATCGGCGCCTCGGGCGGGGAACTGCTCATCCATGTGGATCTGGATCATCCCCGCGTCGGCGATCACGCGGGCGAAGCCGTGTTCCGCGAACATGGCGGAACCACCGACTATCTGGAGCGAATCAACTCCGTGTTGCTGGCGTTGCACGAGGGGCTCGCCGCCAACCCGGCGCTGTCGACCGCGTTGCTGGCGCATGGTCTGCTGGAATCGTTCGTACTCGATATCACCCTGGACGACGGCACGCCGTGCCGGCTGGCCGGCTTCCACACGATCCACGAGGAACGCCTGAAAGCGCTGGACGCCGGGGCGCTGGCCCGCCTGCATGCCGCCGGCCACCTGGAAGCGATCTACATGGCGATCGCCTCGCTCTCCAATTTTCGCGATCTCATCGCCAGGCTCAATCGCCGCCATGCTGCCCGCCGCTGAGCCCATCGAGGAAGCCGGTGGCATCGATCCACAGGCGCTGCCGGCGCGGCTGCTGGATTTGTCCCGACCGGTGGTCCTGCGCGGACTGGTTGCCCATTGGCCGATGGTCCAGGCAGCGCGGCGCTCGACGGAGGAGGCGATCGCGTACCTGAAGGGATTCGAGCGGCCCGGCGCGCCGCCGGTGGTGGCGACGGTGGGACCTCCGGACATCCGCGGCCGCTTCTTCTACGACGCGGATCTGCAGGGATTCAACTTCAGGCAGGAAAAGGTGCCGCTGGGCGTGGCACTGGATACGCTGCGCAAGTACCTGCCGGATCCGGCGCCGCCGGCCATCTACGTCGCCTCCACGACCCTCGATACCTGGCTGCCCGGATTCCGCGAACACAACGATCTCGGGCTCGGCGAGCGCGAGGCGCTGGCAAGCATCTGGATCGGCAACCGGACCCGCATCGCCGCGCATCAGGACGTGCCCGACAACCTGGCCTGCGTCGTAACCGGCCGGCGGCGCGTCACTTTGCTGCCGCCGGATCAGCTTGCGAACCTGTACGTGGGGCCGCTCGATTTCACGCCGGCGGGGCAGCCGATCAGCCTGGTCGATTTCGCCGCACCGGATCTGGAACGCCACCCGCGTTTCGCCGAGGCATGGAAACACGCGCGGGTGGCCGAACTGGCGCCCGGCGATGCGGTGCTGATTCCGTCGATGTGGTGGCACCACATGGAGGGACTGGAACCTTTCAACGTGCTGGTCAACTACTGGTGGCGGCAGTCACCGGCCTGGATGGACACACCGATGAACGCGCTGATGCTGGCGCTGATGACGGTGCGCGATCTTCCGCCGGAGCAACGTGAGATCTGGCGCGACGTGTTCGACCACTACGTGTTCCGGCCCGGCGAGGCCACCGCCGGCCACATGCCGGAAGCCGCCCGCCGTGTGCTCGGGCCGATGGACGAGAACCGGGCGCGCGAATTGCGCGCGCGCCTGCTGAAACGACTCAACCGCTGAGGAGACGCCATGTCGCAGGCCGAAGGCATCAATGGAAAAACCGTCAGGCGGGTGGTCATCGCCGGCGGCGGCACGGCGGGCTGGATGGCGGCGGCGGCATTGTCGCGGATGCTCGGCCGGGTACTGGACATCACCCTGGTGGAATCGGAGGAGATCGGAACGGTGGGCGTCGGCGAAGCCACCATCCCGACGCTCGTGACCTTCCATCGCCTGCTGGAGATCAACGAGCAGGAGTTCATGGCCGCCACCCAGGGCACGATCAAGCTCGGCATCTCCTTCGAAGGCTGGCGCGAGGTCGGGCATCGCTACATCCACTCGTTCGGTGTCACCGGGCGCGACCACTGGATGGCGAACTTCCACCACTTCTGGATGCGCGCCCATGCGCTGGGGCTGGCGGGGAGCTACGACGACTACTGCATCGAACTGCGGGCGGCGCTGGAAGATCGGTTCGCGCACCTGCCGCGCTACCAGATGAACTACGCCTACCATCTGGACGCCAGCCTGTACGCACGCTTCCTGCGCCGCTTCAGCGAGGGCTACGGCGTGCGCCGCGTGGAGGGCAAGATCGCGGACGTGCAGCTCGATGAGGCATCGGGCTGCATCGCCGCGCTGCGCCTGGAAAATGGTGAGGTGATCGAGGGCGATCTGTTTCTGGATTGCACGGGCTTCCGCGCGCTGCTGATCGGCAAGACGCTCAACGTGGGATTCACCGACTGGTCGCACTGGCTGCTCAACGACAGCGCACTCGCCACCCAGACCACCGCCGTGCGCGATGCCGTGCCGTACACGCGCGCGATCGCCGGCAAGGCGGGTTGGCAATGGCGGATTCCCTTGCAGCACCGGGTGGGCAACGGCATCGTGTACTCCAGCCGCTTCATCGGCGACGACGAGGCGCGCGAGGAGTTCCTGTCGAGCCTGGAAGGCGAGATCATCAAGCAGCCCTGGCCGGTACGGTTCCGGCCCGGCCAGCGGCACAAATGCTGGAGCCGGAACTGCGTGGCGCTGGGGCTGGCGGGCAGCTTCATCGAGCCGCTGGAATCCACCACCATCCATCTGATCCAGCGCGGCATCCTGCGCCTGCTGCATGCGTTTCCGCACGTCATCACCCAGGAAGCCATCGATGACTACAACGCGCGCCTGGATGCGGAACTGCAACACGTCCGGGACTTCGTTGTCCTGCACTACCATGCGACCCGGCGCCGGGACACCCCCTACTGGCGTACGGTCGGGACGATGGAACTGCCGCCGTCGCTGCAGCGGCGGATCGATCTGTTCCGGGAGACGGGCAATGTCTACCACGTGCCGACGGAACTGTTCGCGGAGAATTCCTGGATCCAGGTGATGACCGGGCAGGGCATCCTGCCGAAGCGCCATCACCCGCTGGCCGACGTGATGGGCGAAGCCGAATTGGCCCGCTTCATGCGCGAAATCCGGGAAGGCGTGGACGCCACCGTGCGCCAGCTGCCTGCGCACATGGATTATCTTCGCGGCTATTGTCCCGGCGAGCGTCCGCAGGCCCTGCCGGCCTGAACGGCGATCAGAGGCGGTAATGGCTGGCCGGCGGCTGGAAGCGACTGCTCGGGTCCGCCGGCAGCATCAGGCCGGCGCCGAGTTCGACCAGGCGTGACCAGATGTAGGGTTGCAGGTCCACCGGTGCGCCGGTGTAGACGCGGGCCCACAGATCGTCCAGGAATTCCTGCGCGGGCTGGCGCACGAGGCCTCGCGCCAGCCGGTCGCTGGCGGCATCCAGAGCAATCCGGATTTCGGCCAAGGTTTCCATGCGGCGGACTATACGAAGGCGGCGTTCTGATTGTGTGACAGCCGGCGGCGGCGCTTCTATTCCGTGACCGGTTCCGCGCTTGCGACCCCGTGCAGGCCCAGCCCATGCCGCTTGGCATGGCGTTTGGCGGCGGCGGCGTCGGAGGCGACCTGCTCGGCGCTGTCGTAGCGGGTGGGATCCACCCGGACCACGCCGATGGTCAGGGTGGTCAGCGGGAAGGTGGTGTAGCGGCCGCTGCGGTCCTCGCTTTCCAGCACGCCGCGGGCCAGGTCCGGTTCGTCGAACAGCGCCCGCGAGGCGGCGTTGAAGTCGGCGATGATGTCGCGGCAACGGCGCTCCCAGTCCTCGCTCTGCAACAGCACCACGAAATCGTCGCCGCCGACATGGCCGACGAAATCCATGCTCGGCTGCACGTGCTTGAGCAGGGTGGAGGCGACCAGCCGGATCATGCGATCGCCGCGGAAGTAACCGTACTGATCGTTGTACGGCTTGAAGCTGTTGAGATCGCAGTACGCCGCGACGAACGGGCGGCCGGTTTCGAGCAGGCGGCCGATGTGCTCGGAGATGGGAATGTTGCCGGGCAGCAGGGTCAGCGGGTTGGCGTAGCGCGCGGCCTCGATGCGCAGTTCGGTCACCCGCCGCACCAGCGCCTCGCCGGTGCCCACGCCCAGGTAGCGTCCGTCGCGGGTGATGATGAAACCATCCGACAGGTAGCGCTGATCCTCGCCCAGCAGGATCTCCGACATCGCGTCGATGCTCTGGCCGACATCGCAGACGATCGGCGAGGCGTGCATCAGCAGCACGCACGACTTGCGGCCGTTGAGCTCGCGCGCGAACGGCACCGCCATGCGTTCGTTGAACACCCGCCGGTTGATCAGCCCCAATGGCTGGCCGTCGCCATCCACCACCGGCAGCGAAGGCAGATCGGGGTGGTGGCGGAACAGCTGTTCGGCATCGAAATTGCTGGCCTCGTCGGTCAGTGATGGCGCGTCGATCAGCAGGTGCGCGGCGGTGACCCCGCGGAAATCGGAGGCCCGCCGCGCGCGCGGCCACACCGGCAGTTTCTCGAATCGCGCGTCGCGGACCTCCGCCGGCACCGCCAGCGCCACCTCGCTGGCCGGGCGGCCCAGCAGGTAGCCCTGCGCGTAGGGAATGCCCAGATCCTTGACGATCGCCAGATCCTGCAGGCGTTCGACGCCTTCGGCGATCAGTTCGGCGCCCAGGCTGTCGGCCACCTGCACCAGCGAGCGGACGATGCTCAGCCGGCCCGGGCTGTCGGCGATGTGGTGGATCAGGTAGCGGTCCAGCTTGACGTATTCCGGCGACAGCTCGTGCCAGAGCTCGAAGTTGGAATGGCCGTTGCCGAAGTCGTCCAGGGCGATGCGGATACCGGCCGCGCGCAGGTAGCCCAGCGCGTCGGCCAGCCGGCCGACGTCCTCGACGATGTCGCGCTCGGTGATCTCGATGACGAAGCGGCCCAGGTCGCGGCCGGCCGACAGCAGCACCTCGATGACCTGCTGCGGGCGCAGCACGCCCTGCAGGATCGCGTGGGCGCTGAGGTTGACCAGCAGGCGGCCGCCGCGGTCGAAGTCGAAACTGCGCGCCAGTGTGCCGGCGGCGACGGCTTCCAGTTCGCCCAGGCGGCCGGCGGCGCGCGCGCGATCCAGCAGTTCCAGCGGCGAGCAGGCATGGCCGGCGATCCGCATCAGGCCCTCGTGCGCGACCACCTTGTTGTCTTCCAGCCGCACCACCGGCTGGAACGCCGCCAGCAGTTCGCGGCCGCGCAGGACTGTGTCCAGCAACGGATCAGACGAGGTGACGAAATCGGAGGTGCACATGGGGCGGCGAACCTAGCGTGGTTGCATGACAGTTCCGAGACGGCACGGATGACGTTCCGTCATCTGCCTGTGGCGCTTCGATAGGGAAGTGATCACGCAACGTCATCGCGATGTCGCATGCGCCGGGTACAACGTCGCGGCCACCGATGCGCTGCGCAAACGGCCTGAAAACCAGCGCTAAAGTCCGGCGGAAACCGGCCGATACCAATGCAGAATTCTGCCCGGAGCCCGCCATGCCGATCGCCTTCCGCCTGCCTTTTTCCTGGAAGCGTCCGTTTCCCCGACGCATTTCCTTCCGCGACACCCGCACCGCGCTGACGCAGCGGCTGGGCCGGATGACGATTGCCGGCAAGCTTCGCCTGTGCGCGTGGGTGGCCGGCGCGGGATTGTCGCTGATCGCACTGTCGTACTGGCAGGCCAGCGCTGGACAGGCACGCGCCGCCGCCAGCTTCCAGGCCCAGCAGGGTTACGGCGCGCTGCTTGCGGCGCTGGAGCGGCAAGTCGAGCAGACCCGGCGATTGCAGACGGTCTACGCGACGAGCCTGGACGCGGCCGATCGCGCCGCCCTCCAGCAGGCGCAGCAGCGGCTGCGCGCTGATCTGGAACAGCTGCGCCGGCATCCGGCGGGCGCTGCGGATCGCAGACTGCTGGACGCCGCCGCCAGCCGCATCGGCGAATTTGCCGCCGGCATCGACGCGCTGAACGCGCGCGTGGACGAAATGGGACAAGGCGACGCCAGCCTGTCCGCGACGCTGCGCGGCGCCGGCCAGGCGCTGGAGGAAGCCGTGCAGGCCGAACAGGCCGTGCCGCTGGATGCGCCGATGCAGCGGATGCGACGCTTCGAGAGCGAGTTCCTGCGCAGCGGGGATCCCGCGCTGGCGGATCGGGTCAGCGAGGAGAAGCTGCCCTTCGAACTGGCATTGTCGGCAACCCCGATCGACGAGGTCCGCCGCGATGCCATGCGCCAGCAGGCGGAGGCCTACCAGGGCGCGCTGCTGGCATACACCGCCGCGCGGGTCGGACTGGACGTGGAGGTGTCATCGCTGGAAGACACCGCCGCCGCCATCGCGCCCGCGCTGACGGACCTGGAACGCGCCCGCGAGCGCGGGCTGGCCGCCGCGGCGGGCCGGCAAAGCACGCAGCGGATCGGCATGGCGGTGCTGTTCGTGGTCACGCTGGCTGGCGTCGCGCTGGTGCTGGGCGGCGTGCTGTGGGCGGTGCTGCGAGCGGTGCGCCGGCCCCTGGCCGAAGCCGCGGAAGTAGCCGGCGCCATTGCCGACGATCGCCTCGACACGGCGATTCGGATCGACAATCCGCATGACGAAATCGGCCGGCTGATGACGTCGCTGGCGCACATGCAGGCGCGCCTGCGCGAACGCATCAACGGCGAACGCGCGACGGCCCGCGAGAACGCGCGCATCCGCCAGGCGATGGATCACGCGCATGCCGGATTGATGGTGCTCGCCGCCGACGGCACGGTCGCATTCGCCAACCACCGCCTGCGCGAGGCGCTGGCGAGCCATGGCATCACGGCGCCGGACGGCCTGCCGCTGGAACGGCTGGACGACGCGCTGGTGCCGGTGGCGCGGCGCATCCAGGACGAGGTGGCGGGTTTCGAGCAGGCCATCGCGCTGGACGGGGAAGACTATCTGCTGGTCGCCAGCCCGATCCGGATCGAAGGCGAGCGGCTGGGCGCCACCCTGGAATGGAAGAGCCTGGCGATGGAACGCATGGTCGAGCGCGAGATCACCGCGCTGGTACGCGCGGCGGCGCGCGGCGATCTGGGCGGACGCATCGAAGTGTCCGGCAAGCAGGGCTACCTGCAATCGCTGGCGCACGGCATCAACGAACTGTTCGAAGTCTTGCAGGGCAATCTGTCGAAACTGCAATACGTGTTGTCCGCGCTCTCGCAGGGCGACCTGACGGTGCGGATGGACGGCGAGTTCCACGGCATGTTCGCCCGCATGCGCGACGACGCCAACGCCACCGTCGCCCAGCTCACCGACATCGTCTCCCGCATCCAGGACGCCTCCACCGCCATCAACACCGCCGCCGGCGAGATTGCCTCCGGCAATGCCGACCTGTCCCGCCGCACCGAGCAGCAGGCCGCCAACCTGGAAGAGACCGCCGCCTCGATGGAGGAACTGACCTCCACCGTGCGCCAGAACGCCGACTCGGCCCGCCAGGCCAACCAGCTCGCCATTGGAGCGGCCTCCGTTGCCTCCCAGGGCGGCCACGTCGTCGGCCAGGTCGTCACCACCATGCGCGACATCGAAGCGGCCTCGCGCAAGATTGCCGAAATCATCGCCGTCATCGACGGCATCGCCTTCCAGACCAACATCCTGGCGCTCAACGCGGCGGTGGAAGCCGCGCGCGCCGGTGAACAGGGCCGTGGGTTTGCGGTGGTGGCCTCCGAGGTGCGCACCCTGGCCCAGCGCAGCGCCAATGCGGCCAAGGAAATCAAGGGGCTGATTGAAGCCTCGGTGGACCAGGTGTCCACCGGTTCGAACCTGGTCAACCAGGCCGGCGCGACCATGGGTGAAATCGTCGCCTCGGTGCAGCGGGTCACCGACATCATGGCTGAAATCGCCGCCGCCTCGCAGGAACAGTCCGCCGGCATCGAACAGGTCAACCAGACCATCACCCAGATGGACGAGACCACCCAGCAGAACGCCGCCCTGGTCGAGGAAGCCTCCGCCGCCGCCCGCAGCATGGAGCAGC
>OFCZ01000002.1_pt1 | contig 165481 bp, 160 predicted proteins | sample 1521011 | NCBI WGS metagenome assembly OFCZ01 (sample SAMEA2532532, study PRJEB24079) | metagenome | biome: bacteria; feature: seaside; material: soil | place: India | collected 2012-02-01 | depth 0.1 m | reverse complement strand
GCAAGCTGGTGGCGCTGGCCTCCGAGCGTTCGGCCGGCGGCGAGGTCGAATTCAACGGCCAGAAGATCACCATCCAGGACCTGGCCACCTTCGACCCGGCCGGCATCGACATCGCCCTGTTCTCCGCAGGCGGCGGCGTCTCCAAGGAGTACGCGCCGAAGTTCGCCGCCGCGGGCGCGGTGGTGATCGACAATTCATCGGCCTTCCGCTACGACGATGACGTGCCGCTGGTGGTCAGCGAGGTCAACCCGGAACAGGTGCAGAACCGTCCGCGCGGCATCATCGCCAATCCCAACTGCTCGACCATGCAGATGCTGGTCGCGCTGGCGCCGATCCACCGCAAGGCCGGCATCGAGCGCATCAACGTGGCGACCTACCAGTCGGTGTCCGGTGGTGGCCGTTCGGCGCTGGAGGAACTGGGCCGCCAGACCGGCGCGCTGCTGAACTTCCAGGATCCGGATCCGCAGCGCTTCCCGGTCCAGATCGCGTTCAACCTGATTCCGCACATCGACGAATTCCTCGACAACGGCTTCACCAAGGAAGAGATGAAGCTGGTGTGGGAGACCCGCAAGATCCTCGGCGACGACCGCATCCAGGTGAATCCGACCGCGGTGCGCGTGCCGGTGTTCTACGGCCACTCCGAGGCGGTCAACGTCGAGACCAAGGTCAAGCTGAGTGCGGCGGAAGCCCGTGCGCTGCTGGAGAACGCCCCGGGCGTGGAAGTGGTGGACGATCGCGCGCCCGGTGGCTATCCGACCCCGGTCACGCACGCCTCCGGCACCGATCCGGTCTACGTCGGCCGGATCCGCGAGGACCTGTCGCATCCGCGCGGCCTGAACCTGTGGATCGTCGCGGACAACATCCGCAAGGGCGCGGCCCTGAACGCCGTGCAGCTGGCGGAACTGGTGGCGAAAAACGGTTGAACCGTTATAGTCGGCGCCATCGTGGCAAAGGGGACGGCTTGATGCCGAGGGCGGGATACCGATGGCGTGGCCTGGCCGCGCTGGCGCTGCTGTTGATCAGCAGCTCGGCGCTGGCGCTGGGGCTGGGCGAGATCCGGGTGAAATCAGCGCCCGGACAGCCGCTGCTGGCCGAGATCCCGATCATCTCCACCGAGCCCGGCGAGCTGGAGCAATTGCGCGCCCAGCTCGCTTCCCCGACCACCTTCGAGCGGGTCGGCCTGCCCAGGCCGACCGGGCTGGTCGGCAATCTCGATTTCGCGGTGGCACTGGACGAGGCGGGTCGCCCGGTCATCCGGGTCACCACGCAGGAGCCGGTCACCGTGCCGGTGCTCAACTTCCTGGTCGAGGTGGACTGGGGCCAGGGCCGGCTGGTGCGCGAGTATTCGGCGATGGTTGATTCGCCGGGCGCGGTCGCGGCCGCTGCCCAGCCGGTCATCGACGCTCCGCAGGCCGCGCCGGATGACGCCATCGTGCGTCCGGCCGAACCGCCGGTCGCGGCAGTCGAACCCACGCCGCCCGCCGATGCGCCACCGGCGCCGGCGCCGGCGCCGACAACCGCGGCTCCCGCCGGAGCAACGGCGGCGGTGCGTCCGACACCGGCACCGGCCGCCCAGGCGGGCGATCAACTGACCGTCGCACGCGGCCAGACCCTGTCGGCGATCGCACGCGACCTCGGCGGCGGAAGCAGCCTGGACCAGACCATGATCGCCCTGCTGCGGGCGAATCCCGAGGCGTTCATCGACGGCAACATCAACCGTCTGAAACAGGGCGCGGTATTGCGCATTCCGGCCTCCGAGGAAGTCGCCGGGCTGGGGCAGGCCGAGGCCACGGCACTGGTGCGCAACCAGATCGACGAATGGCGCCAGGCGCGCCGGCCGATTCCGCAACCGGCGGCAATCGCGGCGACCACGGCATCACCGGCGACGGAAGCACCGTCGCGCACGGCGGAAGCCCGCCTGGAGATCGCGCCGCCGCTGGCGGGCGCGGCGGCAAGGGCGGGAACACAATCCGGCGTTGAAGCCGGTGGCGAGGGCGACATGCTGGCGAACGAACAACTGCAACAGAGCAAGGAAGACCTGGCCGCCCGCGAATCCGAAGTGCAGGAACTGCGCGCGCAGGTCGCCGAGCTGGAAAAACTCAAGCAGCAGCAGGACAAACTGATCGCGATGAAGGACAGCGATCTGGCCGCCGCGCAGCAGCGGCTGGCCCAGTCCAACGATCCGTCGCAGGGCCCATCGCAGGGAACGCCGCTGTGGGCGTGGATCGGCTGGGCGCTGCTGATCGTCGGCGCGCTGGCCTGGTTGATCAGCAGCCGCCGCCAGCGCATCTCGCCGCCGAAGCCGGCTTCGCGCAAACCGCTGTTCGAGGCCCCGGTGGCGGCGACCGCGCCGGTGGTCGCGGAGCCGGAGGAGGAAGCGCCGGAACCCGAGACTCCCCGCGAATCCACGCCGGTGGCGGCATCGGCAAGCCCGGCTGTGCCTGCCGCATCCGCCGCACCGAACTCGCCGACCTGGCATGCCGGCGAACCGTCGACGGATCCGGTCGCCCGCGTGGCGCCGTTGAATCCGGCCCCGGCCGGCCGCGAAAGGCTGGAACTGGCGGTGGCCTACCTGGACTTGGGTGACACCACGACCGCGCGCGACCTGCTGCTCGAAGTGGTCGCCAGCAACGACGAAATGGCGCGCCGGGAAGCCCTGCAACTGCTGCGCGATCTGGGTTGATGCGGGCGCTGGCAGGGAGTCGCTGATGCGGTACGCGCTGGGCGTCGAATACGACGGCAGCGGTTTCCAGGGCTGGCAGCGCCTGAGCAAATCCGGCACGCCGGACGAGACCAGCGTGCAATCGGTGCTGGAAAACGCGCTCTCGCGGGTGGCCAACGCGCAGATCGACACGATCTGCGCGGGGCGTACCGACGCGGGCGTGCACGCGCAGTGCCAGGTCGTCCACTTCGACAGCGACGCGCCGCGCGATCCCCGCAGTTGGGTGCTGGGCGCCACCGCCAATCTTCCGCCCGCGGTATGCGTGCGTTGGTGCCAGCCGGTGCCGGACGACTTCAATGCGCGCTTTTCCGCGCGGGCGCGCCGCTACCGTTATCGCCTGGTCAACCGCATCGTCCGTCCCGCGCTGGAACGGCACACGCTGAGCTGGGAGCGGATGCCGCTGGATGCGGACGCGATGCACCGTGCCGCGCAGGCGCTGCTCGGCGAGAATGATTTCAATGCGTTCCGCACCGTGCATTGCCAGTCGCCACACGCGTTCCGCGACCTGCAGGCGATTTCGGTGCGACGCGAGGGCGAACAGGTCCGGGTCGACGTGCAGGCCAATGCGTTCCTGCACCACATGGTGCGCAACATCGTCGGTTCGCTGCTGGTGGTCGGGCGTGGCGAGAAACCGGAAAGCTGGATCGCGGAGCTGCTCGCCGGCCGCGATCGCACGGTGGCCGGTCCGACCGCGCCGCCCGACGGACTGGTGTTCGTCAGTCCGCTGTATCCGTCGCACTGGCGATTGCCGGCCGAAGTGACCCTGCCGGATTGACGCGCGCACCCATGCCCCTGGCCGTCACGCGCCGGCGCTTGCGTGAAGGGTAGGTTGGCGCGGATGCTCTGCCCGATTCCCGATTCCCGATTCCCGATTCCCGATTCCCGATTCCCGATTCCCGATTCCCGATTCCCGATTCCCGATTCCCGATTCGCCATGCCCACCCGCATCAAATTCTGTGGATTGACCCGAGCCGAGGACGTGCGCGCCGCGGTGGAACTGGGCGTGGACTACGTCGGCCTGGTGTTCGCGCCACGCAGCCCGCGCCGGTTGCTGATGGGGCAGGCACGCATGCTGCGCGATCTGGTGCCCGAGGAAATCGCGGTGGTGGCGCTGATGATGGACAACAGCGTCGATGACGTGGAAGGCGTGATTGAACACGTGCGTCCGGATCTGCTGCAGTTCCATGGCGGCGAGGAGGATGCGTTTTGCGCCGGCTTCGCCGTGCCGTTCCTGAAGGCCATCGCGATGGGCGGCGCCAGCGAGAGCGCCTTCACCGCGATCGCGCGCTATCCCTCCGCGCATGGCTTCCTGTTCGACGGCCATGCCGCGGGCGAGCAGGGCGGCAGCGGCAAGCGTTTCGACTGGAAACAGATGCCGCAGGCGACCGAGCGGCCGTATCTGCTGGCCGGCGGGCTGTCGGTGGACAACGTGGCGGTCGCGGTCCGCACCGCCCATCCCTGGGGCGTGGATGTATCCAGCGGCATCGAATCCGCGCCCGGGGTGAAGGACGCGGAGAAGATGCGCCAGTTCGTCGATGCGGTCCGCTACGCCGATCAGCGCGCGCAGCAGATCTAGATCGGGACCGGAGCCGTCGCGTCGGCGGCGAGTTCGCGTTCGAGCCAGTCGCCCAGCCGATCCACCCGCGGATCCGCCGGCCCGCGCCGGCTGGCGAGAATCCAGGCGCCGCCGGTCGCGCTGAATCCCCAGGGCGCGAGCAGGCGGCCGGCCGCCAGATCCGCGGCCACCAGCGGTTCGGGGGCGATCGCCACGCCCATCCCGGCGAGCGCGGCCTCCAGCAGGTAGTAGAGGTGCTCGAAGCCGTTGCCGTAGCGCAGGCGGCCGGGATCGATGCCGTGCCGGGCGGCCCAGCTCGGCCAGGCCTGCGGGCGCGATGCGGTGTGCAGCAACGGCTCTTCCAGCAGGCGGTCGGGATCGTGGCTGGCGGGATGGCGTGGGCTGACCACCGGGCCAATCCGCTCCGGCGCCAGCTCGCGTACCTGCCAGGCGGACGGCCATGGCGGTTCGGCCAGCAGCAGGGCGGCGTCCAGCCCGGTCAGTTCGGTGTCGAAGCCGTCTTCCTGCGCGGCCAGATGCAGGGTCAGGCCGGGCAGGTCCCGGCCCAGCCGTTCCATGCGGGGAATCATCCAGCGGGCGAGCAGGCTGCCCGGACAACCCAGCACCAGCGCGGACGGCGTGTCGCGGCGCAGCCGGGCGGTGGCGTCCTGCAACCGGGCGAAGGCGGCCGCGGCCGCCTCCTGCAACTGCCGGCCCGCGGGGGTGAGCCTCAAACCACGCCCCTCGCGGGAGAACAGCGCCCGTCCCAGGTCCGATTCGAGCAAGCGGATCTGGCGGCTGACCGCCCCGTGGGTGACGTGCAGTTCCTGCGCGGCCTGACTGACACCGCCCAGCCGGGCGGTGGCCTCGAAGGCGCGCAGGGCGTTGAGCGGGGGCAGGCGCAGGGTCATGATGTGTGAGTTTATCTCACATATGATGCAGAAATTATCGATTTCTGCCGGGGAACGTGTGCGTTAAGCTCAGCGCCTCCCGTCCGCTCGCGCAGCCCGCAGTCCATGTCCGAATCCCGCCCCGCCGACTTCCACGCCTTTCCCGACGCCCGCGGCCATTTCGGCCGGTTCGGGGGTCGCTTCGTCGCCGAGACCCTGATCGGCCCGTTGCAGGAACTGGCCGCGGCGTATGACCAGGCCCGCCAGGATCCGGCGTTCCTGGCCGCCTTCGATCACGATCTGAAGCATTACGTCGGCCGGCCCAGCCCGATCTACGAAGCCACCCGGCTGTCGCGCGAGGTCGGCGGCGCGCGCATCCTGCTCAAGCGCGAGGACCTGAACCACACCGGCGCCCACAAGATCAACAACACCATCGGCCAGGCCCTGCTGGCCAGCCGGATGGGCAAGCCGCGCATCATCGCCGAGACCGGCGCCGGCCAGCACGGCGTGGCCAGCGCCACCGTGGCCGCCCGGCTGGGCCTGGAATGCGTGGTCTACATGGGCGCCACCGACATCGAGCGCCAGAAGATCAACGTCTACCGGATGAAGCTGCTGGGCGCGACCGTGGTGCCGGTGACGTCCGGTTCGGCGACCCTGAAGGACGCCTTAAACGAAGCGATGCGCGACTGGGTGACCAACGTGCACGACACCTTCTACATCATCGGCACCGTGGCCGGCCCGGATCCCTATCCGCGCATGGTCCGCGATTTCAACGCCGTGGTGGGGCGCGAGGCGCGCGCGCAGATGCTGGAGGACTACGGCCGGCTGCCCGACGTGATCACCGCCTGCGTGGGCGGTGGCAGCAACGCCATCGGCCTGTTCCACGCCTTCCTCAACGATGCGGACGTGAAGATGGTCGGCGCCGAGGCGGCTGGCGACGGCATCGCCAGTGGCCGTCACGCCGCCTCGATTGCCGCTGGCCGGCCCGGCGTGCTGCACGGCAACCGCACCTACGTGCTGTGCGACGACGACGGCCAGATCATCGAGACCCATTCGGTTTCCGCCGGGCTCGACTATCCGGGGGTCGGTCCGGAACACGCTTTCCTGGCCGATACCGGCCGCGCGCAGTACGTCGGCGTCACCGACGAGGAGGCGCTGGCCGCCTTCCACCAACTGGCCCGCACCGAGGGTATCCTTGCGGCGCTCGAGTCCAGCCACGCCGTGGCCCAGGCCATCAAGCTCGCCCGGGATCTGCCGCGCGACGCCTTGGTCCTGTGCAACCTGTCCGGACGGGGCGACAAGGACGTGCATACCATCGCCGCGCGCGAGAACCTCCATTTCTAAGGCAGTGCAATGACCGAACAGCAGAACGATCCGCAGGCCCGGCAGAATCAGACCGAGCAGAATCAGACCCAGCTCGATCCGGCCTTCTTCACCTGCGTCAACGAATACCTGGAACTGACCAACCGCCAGGCCAAGCAGCAGGGCCTCAAGCGCATCAGCGTCGCCTCGCTGTATGCCGCCGCGCGTTTCAACTCGCACGTCTACCTCTCTTTCGAGGGTGACGCCGCGGCTTCGCGCAAGGACTTCCTCGACTACATGACCAACATGTACCGGCGGATGCTCAACGAGCATCTGGACGCGCTGGGCGCCGAGCGCGGCCTGAACGTCGGCGAGTCGGAACTGGCCGCCGAATACGCCGCCTTCAACGAGGCGCAGGCCGCCAATCAGGAAGCCAAGCCGGAATGAGCCGATTCGACCAGCGCTTCTCGGAACTGCGCGCCGCCGGCCGCAAGGCGCTCATTCCGTTCATCACCGCCGGAGATCCCTCGCTGGAGGACACGGTGCCGGTGATGCACGCGCTGGTGGAGGCGGGCGCCGACGTGATCGAACTCGGCGTCCCGTTCTCCGATCCGATGGCCGACGGCCCGACCATCCAGCGCAGCTCCGAGCGCGCGCTGGCGCGCGGTGCCGGGCTGCGCTACGTGCTTGATGCGGTGGCCGCGTTCCGCAAGGACGATGCCGGCACGCCGGTCGTGCTGATGGGCTATCTCAATCCGGTCGAGATCCACGGCACGGAACGCTTCGCGGAAGCCGCGGTGCGCGCCGGCGTGGACGGCGTCCTGCTGGTGGACCTGCCGCCGGAGGAAGCGGATGACACCCGCGCCATCTTCAACCGCCATGGCCTGGCGCTGATCATGCTGGCGTCGCCGACCACCTCGGACGAGCGCATGGCCATGCTCTGCGACGGAGCCCAGGGCTACCTGTATTACGTCAGCTTCGCCGGCGTCACCGGCGCCTCCGAACGCCTGGATACCCAGGCCGCGGGCGAGCGCCTGCGCCGGATCCGCGCCCAGGCCAAGGCCCCGGTCGCCGCCGGGTTCGGCATCCGCGATGCCGGCAGTGCACGGGCGATGGCGGTGGATGCCGACGGCGTGGTGGTGGGCAGCGCCCTGGTCACCGAACTGGCCCGTACCGACGCCGCCGACACCGCGCCCACCCGCGCCGCCGCGTTCCTGGCCCCGCTCCGGCAGGCGCTGGACCGGCCCTGAGCCGGCGCCCGCCGGGGGTGACGGGCCGCCTTGGGCGGCCTGCTAAACTGACCCGTCTGCCCATCCGCGGGATGGGCACCTGAACGGGATTGTCGATAACGCATGAGCTGGCTCAGCAAACTGATGCCGTCGGGCATCCGCACCGAAAGCGGTGGCGCCAAAAGCAAACGCAGTGTGCCCGAAGGGCTGTGGGAGAAGTGCGACCGCTGCGGCGCGGTGCTCTACCGCCCGGAACTGGAAGAAAACCTGGAAGTCTGCCCCAAGTGCGGCTTCCACATGTCCATCCGCGCCCGCGCGCGCCTGCAGGCGCTGTTCGACCCGGGCAGCATCGAGGAAATCAGCACCGGGCTGGCGCCGGTCGACGTGCTGAAGTTCCGCGACCAGAAGAAGTATTCCGACCGCTTCAAGGCGGCGCAGAAGGCCACCGGCGAGCACGACTCGCTGGTGGCGATGAAGGGCACCCTGAAACAGCGTCCGCTGGTGGCCTGCGCCATGGACTTCGCCTTCATGGGGGGCTCGATGGGTTCGGTCAGCGGCGAGAAGTTCGCCCGCGCCGCCGAGCGCGCCCTGGCCGATCGCGTGCCGCTGGTGTCGTTCGCGGCCAGCGGCGGCATGCGCATGCAGGAAAGCCTGTTCTCGCTGATGCAGATGGCCAAGACCTCGGCCGCGCTGGCGCGCCTGCGCGAGCAGGGCATTCCCTACATCTCGGTCAGCACCCATCCCACCTTCGGCGGCGCCTCGGCCTCGTTCGCGATGCTGGGCGACATCAACATCGCCGAGCCGGAAGCGCTGATCGGCTTCGCCGGTCCGCGCGTGATCGAGCAGACCGTGCGCGAAACGCTGCCGGAAGGTTTCCAGCGCGCCGAATTCCTGCTGGAGCACGGCGCCATCGACCAGATCTGCGATCGCCGGGAAATGCGCGATCGCCTGGGCGATCTGCTGGCGCTGCTGCTGAACCAGCCGCGGCCGCAAGAAACCGAAGTCATCGCCTGAGCAAGGAGGCACTCCGATGAGTCGCAAGTATTTTGGTACCGACGGCATCCGCGGGCGGGTCGGGCAAGGTCCGATTTCGGCCGATTTCGTCCTCCGCCTGGGCAACGCGCTGGGGCGCGTTCTGGCGCAACGCAATGGCCATCGACCGACCGTGGTGATCGGCAAGGACACCCGCATCTCCGGCTACATGTTCGAGGCCGCGCTGGAGGCCGGGCTGGTCGCCGCCGGCGCCGACGTGCAGCTGATGGGGCCGATGCCGACACCGGCGGTGGCGTTCCTGTCGCGTACCCTCGGTGCCGACGCGGGCATCGTCATCAGCGCTTCGCACAATCCGCACTACGACAACGGCATCAAGTTCTTCTCGGCCGAGGGCGAGAAGCTGGATGACGCCACCGAGGCGGCGATCGAGGCCGCGCTGGATGGCGACTTCGTCACCGTCGAGTCGGAAAAGCTGGGCAAGGCCATCCGCAGCCGCGACGTGGTCGGCCGCTACATCGAGTTCTGCAAGGCCAGCGTGCCGCGTGGTTTCGACCTGCGCGGCCTGAAGATCGTGCTGGACTGCGCGCATGGCGCGACCTATCACATCGCACCGCTGCTGTTCCGCGAGCTGGGGGCGGAAGTCATCGCCATCGGCGCCGAACCCAACGGCCTGAACATCAACGATGGCGTCGGTTCGATGCACATCGACAATCTCGCCCGCAAGGTGCGCGAGACCGGCGCCAATCTGGGCATTGCCTTCGACGGCGACGGCGATCGCGTGTTGATGGCCGACGACCAGGGCAATCCGGTCGACGGCGACGATCTGCTGTACGTGCTGGCCACCGCCTGGCAGCAGAGCGGACGGCTGAAGGGCGCGGTGATCGGCACGCTGATGACCAACTACGGCCTGGAGCGCGCGCTGGCCGAACGCCAGGTGCCGTTTCTGCGGGTCAAGGTCGGCGATCGCTACGTCCACCAGGGCCTGGTCGAGGGCGGCGGCGTGCTGGGCGGCGAAACCTCCGGCCACCTGCTATGCCTGGATCGCGCGACCACCGGCGACGCCATCGTCAGCGCGTTGCAGGTGCTGGAAGTGCTCAAGAACGGCCGGCAGTCGCTGCGCCAGGCGCTGTCCGGACTGTCGAAGGTGCCGCAGAAAACCATCAACGTGAAGCTGGCCAACGGCGGCCGGCCGGCCGAGGCCGCGAGCGTGCAGGCCGCGCTGGCCGAGGCGCAGGCGGCGGTGTCCGGTCGCGGCCGCGCGTTCCTGCGTCCCTCCGGCACCGAGCCGGTGGTGCGGGTGACGGTCGAGGCCGACGACGACGCGCTGATGCAGGCCACGCTGGAGAAGTTGGCCGAGGCCGTGCGCGCAGCCGCGGCTTGAGGTTGATCAATGTAATCCCGGCGCCGGTCGGCTGCAATGTCGCCGCCGCGCCTATCTGGAGCAAGTGAATGAGTGCCCGTATTCCCACCCTGGACATCACCCGTTTCGAAACCGACCGCGAGGCTTTCGTGGCCGAACTGGGCGCCGCCTACCGCGAATGGGGCTTCGCCGGCATTCGCAATCACGGCATCCCGCAGGCCGACATCGATGCGGCCTATGAGGTGTTCAAGCGTTTCTTCGCGTTGCCGGAAGAAACCAAGCGCAGGTACCACGTGCCGGGCAGCGGCGGCGCGCGCGGCTACACGCCGTTCGGCGTGGAGACCGCCAAGGACTCCAAGCATTTCGACCTGAAGGAGTTCTGGCACATCGGCCGCGAGATTCCCGATGACTCGAAGTACCGCGACGTGATGCCGCCGAACCTGTGGCCGGACGAAGTGCCCGGATTCCGCGAGCACGGCTATGGCCTGTACGAAGCGCTGGACAAGCTGGGCGCGCGGGTGCTGTCGGCGCTGGCGCTGCACATCGGGCTGGCCGAGGACTATTTCGCCGACAAGACAAATTCCGGCAATTCGATCCTGCGCCCGATCCACTATCCGCCGATCACCGCCGACGACATTCCCAACGTGCGCGCCGGTGCCCACGAGGACATCAACCTGATCACGCTGCTGGTCGGCGCCAGCGCCGCCGGCCTGGAAGTGAAGTCCAAGCAGGGCGAGTGGGTGCCGTTCACCTCCGACGCGGACACCATCGTGGTCAACATCGGCGATATGCTGCAGCGCCTGACCAACCACGTGTATCCGTCCACTACCCACCGGGTGGTGAACCCGCCGGGCGAGGAAGCGCGCAAACCGCGCTATTCGGTGCCGTTCTTCCTGCACCCGAATCCGGATTTCCTGATCGACGTGCTGCCCTCGACGATCAGCGACGAAAATCCCAAGCGCTATCCCGAAGCGATCACCGCCCAGGGCTATCTCGAAGAGCGCCTGCGCGAAATCAAGCTCAAGTAAGCGCGCGTCGATGCCGCGCCTGGGGCATCCGGTGCCCTCAGGCAAGAAGCTCGCGCCGGGACGGCGCTCCTACCGCGTGGAATGCGGCACACGGTAGGAGCGGCCTCCGGCCGCGAGCTTTTTCCATCAGGCACGCGAGGTTCGGTCCTGTGTCCGGTGGCATCCGCAGATCGCCGGCAAAGCGCTCGCGCCGGGACGGCGCTCCTACCACGCGGAATGCGGCCACGGTAGGAGCGGCCTCCGGCCGCGAGCTTTTTCCATCCGGTCACGAACCTTTGCACCCGCCCGCAAGATTCCCCCGAAGCTCAATCCACCTTGCGGATCCGCGAGGAATTCCGGCTCATCAACCGGAACCGCGTGTGATCCGACAGGTGCCGGGTGACCCCGTGCAGCAGGCGGTAGCGCCAGCCCGGCACCACGATCACGCGCCCGCGCTCCAGTCCGTCGATGCCGGCACGCGCGACGGCGTCGGCCTGCAACCACAGCTTCCTCGGCAGCTTGTCCATCATCGCGCGGGTGCCGGTGACGTCGTGGAATTCCGACCAGGTGAAGCCGGGGCAGAGCGCGCAGACCTTCATGCCGCGATCGGCGTTTTCCTGCGCCAGCGACTCGCTGAACTTGATCAGGAAAGCCTTGGCGGCCGCATACAGGGTCTGGCCGTTGGAACCGGGCATCAGTCCGGCGAACGAGGCCACGTTGAGGATGCGGCCGTCCGGAAAGCCGCGCAGCGACGGCAGCAGTCGCCAGGTCAGTTCGCACACGGCATGGATCATCACCTGCAGGAACGCCGCGTGGTCCGGCCATTCGCGATTCTGGTAGCGGCCGGGCACGCCGAAGCCGGCGTTGTTGACCAGCACGCGCACGGCCAGGCCGCGTGCCTGGATGGCGTCGCACAGCTGGGCCACGCCATCGGCGGCGGCGAGATCGGCGGCAATCACTTCCACCGGCACCCGCGGGCGCAGTTCCGCCGCCAGCGCTTCCAGGCGTTCCCGCCGGCGCGCGGTCAGGATCAGCGGTACGCCGCGGCGCGCGTACTCGCGCGCGATTTCCGCACCGATGCCGCTGGAGGCGCCGGTGATCAGGGCGTAACCGGAAAGCGTGGAGGACATGCGCGGACTCCTGTCGATGCAGAAAGCGGGGTTCCGCCGCATGGTAATGCGTGCGGTCGCGCTTGCCGGAAATCCCACATCGGCTATCCTTGCGCGCCCACTGGACAGGAATTGGTCTTATGCGCCGCAAGATTGTGGCCGGAAACTGGAAGCTCCACGGCGACCGCCAGTTCGCCTATGCCCTGATGGACGAGATTGCCGCGGGCCTGCCGCTGGCGGGGTGGACGTGCTGATCCTGCCGCCGCTGCCGTATCTGGGCGAACTGGTCGAGGACTACGTGCCGCAGGGCTTCGCGCTGGGTTCGCAGGACGTGAGCAGCAACGAGAAGGGGGCCTATACCGGTGAAGTCTCCGCTTCGATGCTGGTCGATGTCGGTGCCTCCCATGGCCTGGTCGGCCACTCCGAGCGCCGCCAGTACCACCACGAGGACAATGAACTGGTCGCGCGCAAGTTCATCGCCGCCCGCAACGCCGGCCTGGTGCCGGTGCTGTGCCTGGGCGAAAGCCTGGCGCAGCGGGACGCGGGCGAGACCGAGGCGGTGGTCGGCGCGCAGCTGCGGGCGGTGCTGGACGCCGCCGGGGTGGAGGCGTTCGAACGGGCCGTCGTGGCCTATGAACCGGTCTGGGCCATCGGCACCGGCCGCAATGCGACACCGGCCCAGGCTCAGGCCGTTCATGCATTCATCCGTGGCGAAGTGGCCGGACGCGATGCTAGAATCGCTGATTCGCTGCCCATCCTGTATGGCGGCAGCGTCAAGCCCGACAACGCCGCGGAACTGTTCGCGCAGCCTGATGTCGATGGAGGGCTGGTGGGTGGTGCGTCGTTGGTGGCGCGCGATTTTCTCGCCATCGCGAAAGCGGCGGCGGAGCGGGGCTGACCCCCTGCGGGTCCGGCCACGGCCGGGCCTTCCAACCTGTTTCGGGACGAATTCGAAATGATGCTGATCCTCAATGTGGTCTACGTGCTGATCGCCATCGCGATCATCGCGCTGGTGCTGATGCAGCGCGGCTCGGGCGCGCAGGCCGGGTCCGGCTTCGGCGCCGGTGCCTCCGGCACGGTGTTCGGTGCGCGCGGCGCGTCCAACTTCCTGTCCAAGAGCACCAAGTGGCTGGCGATCGCCTTCTTCGGCATCACCCTGTTCATGGCCTGGCACGCTTCGCACAGCGCGCGTCCGACCACCCAGCAGAACCTGGGCGTGATGACCCAGCAGCAGACGCCGACGGGCGCTCCCGCCGCCGCGGGTGAGCTGTCCGCACCCGCGCAGCCGACCACGGTGCCCGCCGCACCGGCCGCCCAGCCGCAGCCGACCCCGACCACCGTGCCGAGCGCCCCGGCGCAGCAGGCGCCGGAAGCCGGCAGCCAGTCCACGCCGGCCCAGCCGCCGGTGCAGGCACCGGCACAGGGCGGTTGAACCGGGATACAATACCGGCCCGCAATCGGTGACCGGTTGCGAAGTTTCAAAGCCCAGGTGGCGGAATTGGTAGACGCACTACCTTGAGGTGGTAGCGGCGAAAGCTGTAGGGGTTCGAGTCCCCTCTTGGGCACCAATCGAAGCGGCAACCGGCGACACGCCGGTCCGGCCGCGGCAATGGAAAGAAAAGCCCGCGCAAGCGGGCTTTTCTTTTGTCCGTGAAAAACGCCGCATACAGCTTCGTAAACGTTTACTAGTCAGTTCACTAACCGGTACAATTCCGCCGATCCATTCCAGGCCAGGTACGAACTGCGGAAGGGCCAGGATCGGGTCGGTCACCGCCGCCTGCGGCGGGACACGGTGGATGCCGCGGCCGGGCCCGAGTCACCTCGACCGCTGCTCCTTGCGCACCCGCGCAAACCGCGCGTACCACGCGGTCCCACAGCGGAATGCAGTGCCCCACCAACGGCGACACGTCAAAAGGCGTGCAGGCCGGACGCGGGGCAAGTAGGACAAGAAGAGAAACGCGAGTGCTGGCCAACTATCTGCCGACCCTGTTGTTCCTGATCGTCGCCACCGGCATCGGCATCGCGCTGATCCTGGCGGGACGCTTCCTCGGCCCGCGGCGCCCCGATGCGCAGAAGCTGTCGCCGTATGAATGCGGCTTCGAGGCCTTCGAAGACGCGCGCATGAAGTTCGACGTGCGCTATTACCTGATTGCCATCCAGTTCATCGTCTTCGACCTGGAAATCATCTTTATCGTCCCGTGGACCCTGGTCTTCCAGGAGCTCGGCGCCCGCGCACTGGTCACCATGGGCCTGTTCGTCGGCATGCTGTTCCTCGGCTTCATTTACGTTTGGAAGAAGGGAGCGCTCGAATGGGAGTGATCCAGACCCTCGACCGCCTGATGACCAACCCGATCCCGGAAGGGCGGGTGGACGACATCCTGCGGCCGGAAGGCGACAACCCGCTGCTGGAAAAGGGCTACGTGACCACCAGCGTCGACGCGCTGATGAACTGGGCGCGCACCGGCTCGATGTGGCCGATGACCTTCGGCCTGGCCTGTTGCGCGGTCGAGATGATGCACGCGGGCGCCTCGCGCCTGGACCTGGACCGCTACGGCGTGGTGTTCCGCCCGTCGCCGCGCCAGTCCGACGTGATGATCGTCGCCGGCACCCTGGTCAACAAGATGGCCCCGGCGTTGCGCAAGGTCTACGACCAGATGCCCGACCCCAAGTGGGTGATCTCGATGGGCAGCTGCGCCAACGGCGGCGGTTACTACCACTACTCGTATTCGGTGGTGCGCGGTTGCGACCGCATCGTGCCCGTCGACGTGTACGTGCCGGGTTGCCCGCCGACCGCCGAAGCGCTGGTCTACGGCATCCTGCAGTTGCAGAAGAAGATCTGGCGCACGCAGACCATCGCGCGCTGAGCGCGCCGGCCTGCTTCCCGTTCCACCTGTTTTCCTTTCCGAGAGCACGCTACGCCCCATGGCCGAGCAAGCTGCAAATTTCACCGACCGGTTGCGCGCGCGCTTCGCTGATGCGGTGATCACGGTTGCCGGAATCCGCGAAGAGGTCACCCTCGAGGTGCCGTCCGCGTCCTGGCATGAGGTCTGCCGCGCCCTGCGCGACGAGTTCGGATTCGAGCAGGCGGTCGACGTCTGCGGTGTCGACTACCTGGGCTACGGTAGTGCGGAGTGGGACACCTCGGACGTCTCGTCCGAAGGGTTCAGCCGTGGCGTCGAGGGCTTTGGCCCGGGCCGCTTCGACTGGGAACAGCGTCCGCGCGGCGCCGGTCCCGAGCGCCGCTTCGCCGTCGTCCTGCACCTGCTGTCGTACCAGCACAACCAGCGCCTGCGGGTGCGTTGCTTCGCGCCGAACGATGACCTGCCGGTGGTGGCCTCGGTCACCGACCTGTGGCCGGGCGCCAACTGGTTCGAGCGCGAAGCGTTCGACCTGTACGGCATCGTGTTCGAAGGCCATCCGGACCTGCGCCGCATCCTGACCGACTACGGTTTCGTCGGCCATCCGTTCCGCAAGGACTTCCCGCTGATCGGCAACGTCGAAGTGCGCTACGACGAAGAGAAGAAGCGCGTGGTCTACGAGCCGGTCACCTCGGTCGAGCCGCGTGTCGGCGTGCCGCGCGTGATTCGCGACGACGCGCGCTACCAGACCGCGATCGGCGAAGCCGCCGCGGGCGAGGGCAGCAAGTGATGAGTACGCAACAGTCCCCCACCGCGTTTGCGAGCAATCCTGAAGAGTCCAAGCAGGAAATCCGCAACTACACGATGAACTTCGGCCCGCAGCATCCCGCGGCGCACGGCGTTCTCCGCCTGATCCTGGAAATGGACGGCGAAACCATCATGCGCGCCGACCCGCACGTCGGCCTGCTGCATCGTGGCACCGAGAAGCTGGCCGAGTCCAAGCCGTTCAACCAGTCGATCGGCTACATGGATCGCCTGGACTACGTGTCGATGATGTGCAACGAGCACGCCTACGTGCGCGCCATCGAGACCCTGATGGGCATCGAGGCGCCGGAACGCGCGCAGTACATCCGCACGATGTTCGACGAGATCACCCGCATCCTGAACCACCTGATGTGGATCGGCTCCAACGCGCTCGACCTGGGTGCGATGGCGGTGATGCTGTACGCCTTCCGCGAGCGCGAGGAGCTGATGGACTGCTACGAGGCGGTCAGCGGCGCGCGCATGCACGCAACCTACTACCGCCCGGGTGGCGTCTACCGCGACCTGCCGGACCGGATGCCGAAGTACAAGGAATCGCCGTGGCGCAAGGGCCAGGCGCTGAAGCGCCTGAACAACGCGCGCGACGGGTCGATGCTGGACTTCCTGGAAGATTTCACCCGCGAGTTCCCCAAGCGCGTCGACGAGTATGAAACCCTGCTCACCGACAACCGCATCTGGAAGCAGCGCACCGTCGGCATCGGCGTGATCAGCCCGGAACAGGCCCGCGCCTGGGGCATGACCGGCGTGATGCTGCGCGGCTCGGGCATCGCCTGGGATCTGCGCAAGAAGCAGCCTTATGCCAAGTACGATGCGGTCGACTTCGACATCCCGCTGGGCGTCGAGGGTGATTGCTACGACCGCTACCTGGTCCGCGTGGCCGAGATGCGCGAATCCAACCGCATCATCGCCCAGTGCGTGAAGTGGCTGAGGGCCAACCCCGGCCCGGTGATGGTCAAGAACTTCAAGGTCGCCCCTCCCAAGCGCGAGGAGATGAAGGACGACATGGAAGCGCTGATCCATCACTTCAAGCTGTTCAGCGAAGGCTACTGCGTGCCGGCCGGCGAGACCTACTCGGCGGTGGAAGCGCCCAAGGGCGAATTCGGCTGCTACCTGGTGTCCGACGGCGCCAACAAGCCGTTCCGGGTGAAGCTGCGCGCGCCGGGCTTCGCCCATCTTTCTTCCATGGATGCCATCGTCCGCGGCCACATGCTGCCGGACGTGGTCGCCATGATTGGTACTTACGATCTGGTTTTCGGTGAGGTGGACCGATGAGGGCCACAGGCAATTTCGAGGCGACGCAGAACGTCGATCCCCTGGTGGCGCTGAGCGACAAGACGCGCGCGCATATCGATCATTGGCTGACCAAGTTCCCGCCCGACCGCAAGCGGTCGGCGGTGCTGCAGGGTCTGCATGCCGCGCAGGAGCAGAACGGCGGCTGGCTGAGCGACGAACTGATCGCCGCGGTCGCCAAGTATCTGGACATCCCGCCGGTGTGGGCCTACGAGGTCGCCAGCTTCTACTCGATGTTCGAGACCGAGAAGGTCGGCCGCAACAACGTCGCCTTCTGCACCAACATCAGCTGCTGGCTCAACGGCGCCGAGGATCTGGTCAAGCACGCCGAGAAGAAGCTCGGTTGCAGGCTGGGCGAGTCCACCGCCGATGGCCGGGTGTTCCTGAAGCGGGAAGAAGAATGCGTCGCCGCCTGCTGCGGCGCGCCGGTGGTCGTGATCAACGGCCATTACCACGAGAAGCTGACGCCGGCCCAGGTCGACGAACTGCTGGACGGGCTGGAGTAAGCGCATGGCACATCATCCGCACACATCCGAAGGTTACGGCCCGGTGGGCCCGGCGCCGAAGGAGCACCAGGTCGTCTACACCACGCTGCATTTCGACAAGCCGTGGTCGTACGAGAACTATCTGAAGACCGGCGGCTACAGCGCGCTGCGCAAGATCCTCGAAGAGAAGATCCCGCCGGCCGACGTGGTCGAGATGGTCAAGCAGTCCGGCCTGCGCGGCCGCGGCGGCGCGGGCTTCCCGACCGGCCTGAAGTGGAGCTTCATGCCCAAGGGCGACATGCAGAAGTACATCCTCTGCAACTCCGACGAATCCGAGCCGGGCACCGCCAAGGATCGCGACATCCTGCGCTTCAATCCGCACGCGGTCATCGAGGGCATGGCGATCGCCTGCTACGCCACCGGTTCCACCGTGGGCTACAACTACCTGCGCGGCGAGTTCCACCACGAGCCGTTCGAGCACCTGGAAGAAGCCACCGCCGAAGCCTACAAGCACGGCTGGCTGGGCAAGAACATCCTCGGCTCCGGCATCGACATCGACATCTTCAACGCGCTGGGCGCGGGCGCCTACATCTGCGGTGAAGAGACCGCGCTGATGGAGTCGCTGGAAGGCAAGAAGGGACAGCCGCGCTTCAAGCCGCCGTTCCCGGCGAACTTCGGCCTGTACGGCAAGCCGACCACCATCAACAACACCGAGACCTACGCCTCGGTGCCGGCGATCATCCGCAACGGCGCGGAGTGGTTCCTCAACCTGGGCAAGCCCAACAACGGCGGCCCGAAGATCTTCTCGGTCTCCGGCCATGTCGCCCGTCCTGGCAACTACGAAATCCGTCTGGGCACGCCGTTCGCCGAACTGCTGGAAATGGCCGGCGGCATCCGCAACGGCCACAAGATCAAGGCGGTGATTCCGGGTGGTTCCTCGATGCCGGTGCTGCCGGGCGAGACCATGATGGGCCTGACCATGGATTACGACAGCATCCAGAAGGCCGGCTCCGGCCTGGGCTCGGGCGCGGTCGTGGTGATGGACGAGACCACCTGCATGGTGCGCGCCTGCCAGCGCATCGCGCGCTTCTATTTCAAGGAAAGCTGCGGCCAGTGCACGCCGTGCCGCGAAGGCACCGGCTGGATGTACCGCATGCTGACCCGCATCGCCGAACAGAAGGCGACCCTGGACGACCTGCACATGCTGAAGGCCGCCGCCGGCCAGATCGAAGGCCACACCATCTGCGCCTTCGGCGAAGCCGCGGCATGGCCGGTGCAGGGGTTCCTGCGCCACTTCTGGCACGAATTCGAGTACGCGATCGTCAACAAGCGTTTCCTGGTCGACGACCAGCGCGCCGGCACGGTCATTGAAGGCAAGGTGGCCGCATGAGTGCGCAGCCCGTCAACCCGAACCTCCCGCCCGACCACGTCACCGTCTTCATCGATGGCGTCGAGATGGCCGCGCCGAAGGGTTCGATGATCATCCAGGCCGCGGACAAGGCCGGGATTCCGATTCCGCGCTTCTGCTACCACGAGAAGCTGCCGATCGCGGCCAACTGCCGCATGTGCCTGGTCGATGTCGAGAAGATGCCCAAGCCGGCGCCGGCCTGCGCCACGCCGGTCATGGACGGCATGAAGATCCAGACCCGCAGCGAGAAGGCGCTGAAGTCGCAGCGCAACGTGATGGAGTTCCTGCTGATCAACCATCCGCTCGACTGCCCGATCTGCGATCAGGGCGGCGAGTGCGAACTGCAGGATCTGTCGCTGGGCTACGGCCGCTCCGTGAGCCGTTTCCAGGAGCGCAAGCGCGTGGTGCCCGACGAGGACATCGGTCCGCTGGTCGCCACCGAGATGACCCGCTGCATCCAGTGCACGCGCTGCGTGCGCTTCACCGCGGACGTCGCCGGCACCTACGAGCTGGGCGGCATGTACCGCGGCGAGAACCTGCAGATCGGCACCTATGACGGCAAGCCGCTGACCACCGAAATCTCCGGCAACGTCATCGACGTCTGCCCGGTGGGCGCGCTGACCAACAAGGTGTTCCAGTTCCGCGCCCGTCCGTGGGAACTGATCGCGCGCGAATCCGTCGGCTACCACGACGCGATGGGTTCCAACCTGTTCGTGCACTCCCGCCGTGGCCAGGTGCTGCGCACCGTGCCGCGCGAGAACGAAGCGGTCAACGAATGCTGGCTGTCGGATCGCGATCGTTATTCGCACCAGGGCCTGTACAGCGACGACCGCGCGGTCAAGCCGCTGCAGAAGGTCAATGGCGAGTGGCGCGAAGTGTCCTGGTCCGAGGGCCTGGCCGCCGCCGCCGAGATCCTGCGCGGCAACGCCGGCGACGATCTGGGCGTGCTGGCGCACCCGGCCACCTCGAACGAGGAGGGCGGATTGCTGGCCAAGCTGGCCGCCGGCCTCGGCAGCGGCAACCTGGATCACCGCATCAACAACCGCGACTTCTCCGATGGCGCCGTGGCCGAACCGTTCGCGCTGCCGCTGGCGGATATCGAGAAGGCCGACGTCATCGTGCTGTTCGGCACCAACATCCGCCACGAGCTGCCGCTGCTGCACCAGCGCATCCGCAAGGCCCAGCGCAAGGGCGCCAGGGTCCACGTGGTCAACCCGGTCGACTTCGACTTCGCGTTCGGCACCGCCGGCAAGCACATCGTGCCGCCGTCGCAGCTGGCCGGCGCGCTCAACGAAGCCGCCCTGCGCGAAGCCGCCAAGGCCGGCAACCACGCCGTGCTGATCGTCGGCGGCATCGCCGAGAACCATCCGCAGGCTTCGGCGCTGCGGCAGGCCGCCGGCGAATTCGCCGCCGCCACCGGCGCCTCGTTGTGCCGCATCCCGCAGGGCGCCAACGCGGTGGGCCTGGCCCGCCACGGCGTGCTGCCGTCGCGCCGCGACGTGGCCGGCATGTTCGCGGAGCCGCGCAAGGCCTACGTCATCTATGGCATCGAGCCGGGCCTGGACTTCGCCGATACACCGGCCGCCGCGCGCGCGCTGTCGGCGGCCAAGGTGGTGGCGTTCAGCCACTTCGCCTGCAAGTCGACCCGCGACGTCGCCGACGTGATCCTGCCGATCGGTGCGCTGCCGGAAATCGAAGCCACCCTGACCAACCTGGATGGCGCCGAGCAGCGCACCCAGGCCGCCGGCAAGCTGCCGGGCGAGGCCCGCGAGGGCTGGCGCGTGCTGCGCGCGCTCGGCGGCGAGCTGCAACTGCCGTCGTTCGAGTTCACCGATCTGGCCGGCCTGCGTGCCGTCATCGCCAACCCCGCGCCGGTGACCGTTGCCCGTTCGGTGGCACCCGCCACGGCGGGCGAGGGCCTGGAACTCGCGGTCAGCGCGGCGATCTACCGCACCGACGGCACCGTCCGCCGGGCCGAGGCGCTGCAGGCGCATCCGCTCAACACCGGTGCGCGCATCGTGCTGAACCCGGCCGACGCGCAGTCCGCCGGCGTGGCCGAGGGCAGCATTGCCAAGGTCGGTTCGAGCAACGGCACCGCGACACTGCCGGTGGTGATCGATGCCCGCGTGGCCAGGGGCGGTGCCTGGATTGAGAGCGGCTACGGCGCGACCGCGCCGCTGGGCGCCGGACGTGTCACGGTGGTGAGCGCATGAACGAGCTTCTGATCAATGCCGTCGGACCGCTTCGCGAGTGGTTCTTCGCGCTGGGCGACATCGGTGTCGCGTTGTGGATCGTGCTGAAGATCCTGGTGATCGCCATGCCGGTGATCATCTCGGTGGCCTTCTACGTGGTCTGGGAACGCAAGCTGATTGGCTGGATGCACGTCCGCCACGGACCGATGTACGTGGGCATGGGCATCTTCCAGGCCTTCGCCGACGTGTTCAAACTGCTGTTCAAGGAAATCATCCAGCCCAGCAGCGCGCAGAAGGCGATGTACATCATCGCGCCGCTGATCACGCTGGCGCCGGCGTTCGCCGCCTGGGCGGTGGTGCCGTTCGACGCCAAGCTGGTGCTGTCCAACGCCAACGCGGGCCTGCTGTACCTGCTGGCGATGACCTCACTGGGCGTGTACGGCATCATCATCGCCGGCTGGGCGTCCAACTCGAAGTACGCGTTCCTCGGCGCGATGCGCTCGGCCGCGCAGGTGGTCAGCTACGAAATCGCGATGGGTTTCGCCCTGGTCGGCGTGCTGATCGCCGCCGGCAGCCTGAACCTGAGCGAGATCGTGATGGCGCAGGCCGGCAACAACGGCTTCTTCGAATGGTTCTGGCTGCCGCTGTTCCCGCTGTTCATCGTGTACTGGGTGTCGGGCGTCGCCGAAACCAACCGCTCGCCGTTCGACGTGGTGGAAGGCGAATCGGAAATCGTCGCCGGCCACATGGTCGAGTATTCGGGCGCGGCGTTCGCGCTGTTCTTCCTGGCCGAATACGCCAACATGATCCTGGTCAGCTTCCTGGTGTCGCTGTTCTTCATGGGCGGTTGGCTGAGCCCGCTGCAGGGCTGGATCACCGCCGACGTGTCGCCCTGGGTGAACTGGATCTGGGCCGGCGGCTGGCCGTGGCTGCTGCTGAAGGTGCTGTTCTTCGCCAGTGCGTACATCTGGTTCCGTGCGAGCTTCCCGCGCTACCGCTACGACCAGATCATGCGGCTGGGCTGGAAGGTGTTCATTCCGCTGACCATCGCGTGGATCGCGGTGACGGCGGTACTGGTGTTCCTTGGCGTGTTCGAGAAGGGTGTCTGACGCAATGAACAAGGTCATCCATTACTTCAAGAGCCTGATGCTGCTCGAGTTGCTGGGCGGACTGTGGCTGACGCTGAAGTACGCGTTCAAGCCGAAGTACACCCTGATGTATCCGATGGAGAAGTTCCCGCAGTCGCCGCGTTTCCGCGGCCTGCACGCGCTGCGCCGCTATCCCAACGGGGAAGAGCGCTGCATCGCCTGCAAGCTGTGCGAGGCGGTCTGCCCGGCACTGGCCATCACCATCGACTCGGCCCCGCGCGAGGACGGCACCCGCCGCACCACCCGCTACGACATCGATCTGTTCAAGTGCATCTTCTGCGGCTTCTGCGAGGAGAGCTGCCCGGTGGACTCGATCGTCGAGACGCACGTGCTGGAGTACCACTTCGACAAGCGTGGCCAGAACATCGTCACCAAGCCGCAGCTGCTGGCGCTGGGCGATCGGCTGGAAGCCGAAATCGCCGAGCGTCGCGCCGCCGACGCCGCATTCCGCTGAGGTCCACGAGATGGATTGGGTAAATATCGCTTTCTGGATCTTCGCCGCCATCGCGGCGATCGCCGCCGGTGCGGTGATCAGCGTGCGCAACCCGGTGCACGCCGTGCTGTGCCTCATCCTGACCTTCTTCTCGGTGGCCTGCATCTGGCTGCTGGTCGGGGCCGAGTTCCTCGGCGTGGCGCTGATCCTCGTCTACGTGGGCGCGGTCATGGTGCTGTTCCTGTTCGTGGTGATGATGCTGGACATCGATGTCGCCAAGATGCGCGAGGGCTGGGTGAAGTTCCTCCCGGTCGGCGTGGTGGTCGCCGTGGCCATGCTGGTGCAGATGCTGACCCTGATCGGGGTCAAGGCGCGCACCGCCGCCGCGTTCCCGGACAACGCCGCGGCCGCCGCGGCCGACGTATCGAACACCGCCTGGCTGGCGCGCAGTCTGTTCACCGAATTCCTGCTGCCGTTCGAATTCGCCGCCGTGATCCTGACCGTGGCCGTGGTCGCCGCGGTGATGCTGACCCTGCGCCGCCGCGCGGGCGCCAAGCACCAGGATCCGTCCGAGCAGTCGCGGGTCAAGGCCAGCGATCGCGTGCGCCTGGTCAAGATGGCGGTCGAGAAGCCGGTCCGTGCATCCGCCGATGAAGCCGCCGAAGGGGAGGGCAAGGCATGATTACCCTGGGTCACCTGCTGGCGCTGGGCGCGGTGCTGTTCTGCATCAGCCTGGCCGGCATCTTCCTCAACCGCAAGAACGTCATCGTGCTGTTGATGTCCATCGAGCTGATGCTGCTGTCGGTGAACATCAACTTCGTCGCCTTCTCCCGCGAACTGGGCGATGCCGCCGGCCAGATCTTCGTGTTCTTCATCCTGACCGTGGCCGCCGCCGAGGCCGCCATCGGCCTGGCGATCCTGGTCACCCTGTTCCGTACCCGGCGCACGATCAACGTCGCCGAAGTCGACACGCTCAAAGGCTGATGCACCCATGACAGGTCTGGAAGTCGCAATTTCCAAGAACGTGCTGCTGGCCATCGTGCTGGCGCCGCTGCTGGGCAGCATCATCGCCGGGCTGTTCGGCCGGCAGGTCGGTCGCGCGGGCGCGCATACGGTCACGATCCTGGGCGTGGCCGTCAGCTGCGCGCTGTCGGGCTGGGTGCTGTACCAGCTGGTCGGGCAGGGCGCCTCGCCGTTCAACCAGAACGTCTATACCTTTTTCGAGGTGGGCAACTACAGCGCGCACGTCGGTTTCATGATCGACAAGCTGACCGCGATGATGATGGTGGTGGTTACCTTCGTCTCGCTGCTGGTGCATATCTACACCATCGGCTACATGGCCGAGGATCCGGGTTACCAGCGCTTCTTCAGCTACATCTCGCTGTTCACCTTCAGCATGCTGATGCTGGTGATGAGCAACAACTTCCTGCAGCTGTTTTTCGGCTGGGAAGCGGTGGGCCTGGTGTCGTATCTGCTGATCGGTTTCTGGTTCAAGCGTCCGTCGGCGATCTTCGCCAACCTCAAGGCGTTCCTGGTCAACCGCGTGGGCGACTTCGGCTTCCTGCTGGGCATCGCCGCGGTTCTGTTCATGTTCGGCACGCTCGACTACGCGACCGTGTTCGCCAACGCGCCGATGCTGGCGGGCAAGGCGATTCCGGTGTGGTCCGGTGCCATCACGATGTTCGGCCAGACCTGGCAGGTGCTGGACCAGCCGCTGATCTGGTCGATGGCCACCATCATCTGCATCTGCCTGTTCATCGGTGCGATGGGCAAGTCGGCCCAGGTGCCGCTGCATGTCTGGCTGCCGGATTCGATGGAAGGCCCGACCCCGATCTCGGCGCTGATCCACGCGGCGACGATGGTCACGGCCGGCATCTTCATGGTCGCGCGCATGTCGCCGCTGTTCGAGCTGTCGCAGACCGCGCTGGACTTCGTGCTGTTCATCGGCGCCACCACCGCGTTCTTCACCGGCCTGATCGGCATCGTGCAGAACGACATCAAGCGCGTGGTCGCGTACTCCACCCTGTCGCAGCTGGGCTACATGACCGTGGCGCTGGGTGTTTCCGCCTATTCGGCGGCCGTGTTCCACCTGATGACCCATGCGTTCTTCAAGGCGCTGCTGTTCCTGGCGGCCGGCTCGGTCATCATCGGCATGCACCACGAGCAGGACATGCGCAAGATGGGCGGCCTGCGCAAATACATGCCGATCACCTGGATCACCAGCCTGATCGGTACCCTGGCGCTGGTCGGCACGCCGTTCCTGTCCGGTTTCTATTCCAAGGACACCATCATCGAGGCGGCCAAGCACCACCAGGAGCAGGCCGGCGAGTTCGCCCACAAGGTGGCCGAACTGGGCACGATGGCGCAGGGCATCAGCGGTCCCAGCGAATGGGTCGCCAATTACGGTTACTGGGCGGTGCTGCTGGGCGTGTTCGTCACCAGCTTTTACAGCTTCCGCCTGCTGTACCTGACCTTCCACGGCAAGGAGCGCTTCCGCGAGGCCCATGCCGATCACGGCCATGACGATCACCATGCCGACGCGCATCACGACGATCACCATGGCGACGATCATGGCCACCATGGCGCGCACGAGCCGCACGAGCCGCACGAATCCCCGTGGGTGGTGACGGTTCCGCTGATCCTGCTGGCGATCCCGTCGATCCTGGTCGGTTACTTCACCATCGGTCCGATGCTGTTTGGCACCGACTGGAGCGGCCACCACGAGCAGCTGCCGTTCTTCCTCGGCGCAATCGATTTCATCAACCCGGCCGCGGACACCGTGGGCCAGTTGAAGGAAACCTTCCACGGTCCGTGGGAGTTCGCCCTGCACGGCATCAAGGCCGCGCCGTTCTGGCTGACCCTGGCCGGCTTCATCCTGGCGACCCTGCTGTACATCGTGGCGCCGCCGAGCGTGCCGGAGCGGATGCGCAACAGCCCGATCGGCGCGTTCCTGGCCAACATCCTGGACAAGAAGTACTGGGCCGACCATCTGTGGATCGGCGGCCTGGCCGGCGGCGGTATCAAGCTGGGCAAGGCTTCGCGTGCGATCGACACCCACCTGATCGATGGCGTGGCCGTCAACGGCAGCGCCCGCATCGTGGACCTGGCCGCCAACCTGTTGCGCCGAACCCAGTCGGGTTTCCTCTACCACTACGCCTTCGCGATGATCCTCGGCCTGATTGCACTGCTGGCCGTGCTCATCCGGTTCTGGCAATGACCGCCCTGGCGCTGAACTAACGGATACCACTCGTGTCGAACTGGCCTTTGCTTAGCATTCTGATCTGGCTGCCGATTCTCGGCGGCGCGCTGGTCCTCGCCCTGGGCAACCGTCGCGCCAGTGCTGCCCGCTGGGCGGCATTGGGCGTGGCGCTGCTGACCTTCCTGGCGAGCCTGCCGCTGCTGACCGGCTTCGACTTCGCCAATCCCGGCATGCAGTTCGTCGAGAAGCGTGCGTGGGTGCCGGCGTTCAACATCTGGTACGCGCTGGGTGTCGACGGCATTTCGGTCGCGCTGATCGTGCTGACCACGCTGACCACCGTGCTGGCGCTGATCGGCGCGTGGTCCTCGGTGGAGAAGCGGGTCAGCCAGTACGTGGCGGCCTTCCTGTTCCTGGAAGGCCTGATGATCGGCGTGTTCTGCGCGCTGGACGCTATCCTGTTCTATGTCTTCTTCGAAGGCATGCTGATCCCGATGTTCCTGATCATCGGCGTGTGGGGCGGCCCGCGCCGCATCTACGCTTCGATCAAGTTCTTCCTGTACACCTTCCTCGGGTCGGTGTTCATGCTGATCGGCCTGATCTACCTGTACCTGAAGGGTGGCAGCTTCCAGCTGGCGGACCTGTACACGCTGCCGCTGAACGCCAAGGAGCAGACCTGGCTGTTCTTCGCCTTCCTGATCGCCTTCGCGGTCAAGGTGCCGATGTTCCCGGTCCATACCTGGTTGCCGGACGCGCACGTGGAGGCGCCGACCGCCGGTTCGGTGATCCTGGCGGCGATCATGCTGAAGATCGGCGGCTACGGCTTCCTGCGCTTCACCCTGCCGATCGTGCCGGATGCCGGCTTCGAGTGGGCCTGGCTGGTGATCCTGCTGTCGCTGATCGGCGTGGTCTACGTCGGCCTGGTGGCGCTGGTGCAGGACGACATGAAGAAGCTGATCGCGTATTCGTCGGTCTCGCACATGGGCTTCGTCACCCTGGGCATCTTCATCGCCTTCGGCCTGGTCCGCGACTACGGCAACCTGGACGGTGCCCGCCTGGGCCTGCAGGGCGCGATGGTGCAGATGATTTCGCACGGCTTCGTCTCCGGCGCGATGTTCTCCTGCGTCGGCGTGCTGTACGACCGCATGCATACCCGCATGATCAAGGACTACGGCGGCGTCGCCAACGTGATGCCCTGGTTCGCGGTGTTCTTCGTGCTGTTCGGCATGGCCAACTCGGGCCTGCCGGGCACCAGCGGCTTCGTCGGCGAGTTCATGGTGATCGTGGCCAGCTTCCAGAAGCATCCGCTGATCGCGCTGGTCGCGGCGCTGACCCTGATCATCGGCGCTGCCTACACGCTGTGGCTGGTCAAGCGGGTGATGTACGGCGAAGTGGCCAATTCGCACGTGGCCGAACTCAAGGACATCAACGGCCGCGAGGCGCTGGTGCTGGGCGTGTTCGCCATCGGCGTGCTGGTGCTGGGCGTGTATCCCAAGCCGCTGGTTGATCTGATGGAACCGTCGATTGCGAACCTGGCGATGCAGCTCGCCAACAGCAAGCTGTAAGGAAGAATGATGACCACGTCGATGCTCCCCACCGCCGCCGACCTGCTGCCGCTGCTGCCGGAAGTCGTGCTGATCGCAGGCGCTTTCGCGTTGCTGATGCTGGACCTGTTCCTGAGCGACCGCCAACGCGTGATCACCCACGCCCTGGCCCTGGTCACCCTGGCAGTCTCGTTCTTCATGATCCTCACCGACGTCGGCGGCAGCGGATCCGTGTTCAACGGCATGTTCGTCCGCGACGTGATGGCCAACGTCACCAAGCTGGCGATCCTGCTGGTCAGCGGACTGTCGCTGGTCTACGCCTGGCCGTACCTGCGCGAGCGCAAGCTGTACCCGGGCGAAGTGCCGGTGCTGGTGATGCTGGCGACCGCCGGCATGATGATGATGGTGTCGGCCGGCAGCCTGGTGATGGTCTACCTGGGCCTGGAACTGCTGGCGCTGTGTTCGTACGCGCTGGTCGCGCTGAACCGCGAGGACGGCCTGTCGGCGGAAGCGGCGATGAAGTACATCGTGCTGGGTTCGCTGGCCTCGGGCCTGCTGCTGTACGGCATGTCGCTGGTCTACGGCGCCACCGGCACGCTGCACCTGGACGGCATCCATGCCGCCATCGCCGGCACCACCGACCGCACCCTGCTGCTGACCGGCGTGGTGTTCATGGTCGCCGGCGTGGCCTTCAAGCTGGGCGCGGCCCCGTTCCACATGTGGCTGCCGGACGTCTACCAGGGCGCACCGACCCCGATCACGCTGTTCATCAGTTCCGGCCCCAAGCTGGCCGCGTTCGGCATGGCCTACCGCCTGCTGGAAAGCGGCGTCGGCCCGGTGGCCGAACAATGGCAATGGCTGCTGGCCGGCCTGGCCGCGGCGTCGCTGGTGATCGGCAACCTGATCGCCATCGCCCAGACCAACCTCAAGCGCATGCTGGCGTATTCCACCGTCTCGCACGTGGGCTTCCTGCTGGTCGGCTTCGCCGGCGGCGGGGCGACCGGTTACTCAGCCGCGCTGTTCTACGCGATCAGCTACGCGCTGATGTCGGCGGCGGCGTTCGGCGCCATCGTGGTGCTGTCGCGGCAGGGCTTCGAGGCCGACAAGATCGATGATTTCAAGGGCCTGAACGCCCGCAACCCGTGGCAGGCCGGACTGGTGCTGTGCGTGATGGCCTCGCTGGCCGGCGTGCCGCCGTTCCTCGGTTTCTGGGCCAAGCTGGTGGTGCTGGGCGCTGCGCTGAAGGGCGGCTTCACCTGGCTGGCGATCCTGGGCGTGGTCTGCGCGGTGGTCGGCGCGTTCTATTACCTGCGCGTCATCAAGGTCATGTACTTCGACGAGCCGGTGGGCGAGCGCCAGCCGGGGCGCCAGGACCGGGTGGTGCCGGTGGTGTTTGGAGTGAACGCGCTGGCGCTGCTGGTGCTGGGCATCTTCTGGAACCCGATCATGGCGTGGTGCCAGCAGGCGTTCGCTGGCTGAACCGTTCCGCCACCGTCGTTCGATGTTTTTCGGGCGACGGATAGTTTTTGTTGATGGGAAGGCTTGCAAGAATCCACGGAAGCCTTCATAATTCCGCTTCTGATGCGGGGTGGAGCAGTCTGGCAGCTCGTCGGGCTCATAACCCGAAGGTCGCAGGTTCAAATCCTGCCCCCGCTACCAAGCTTTGCGGTCGCGGAAGTCATCAAGACTTCCACGTCCGAAGCTCGGGCTCGTGAAAGCGCATGCTTCCGCTTTCACACCGAAATCCAGCGTTATCGGACAAGGGGCCCACCGGGCCCCTTGTCGTTTTCTGCAACCAGACTTTACCTGGCAAAAAGGTCATTCCGTGAGCGACAAGGCCACTCAAATCTCGGAACTCCTGGCCCCCACGGTGCAGGCGCTCGGACTCGAGCTGCTGGGCATCGAGTATCTGCCCGCGCCCGGCGGCGCCACCGTGCGCCTGTACATCGACGTGCAGGAAGCCGAGCGCGACAGCCGGTCCGTCAACATCGACGACTGCGAGGCGGTCAGCCGCGAGGTATCCGCGCAACTGGACGTCGAGGACCCGATTTCCGGCAACTACACCCTGGAAGTGTCTTCTCCGGGCGTCGACCGCCCCCTGTTCACCCTGGCCCAGTTCGCCCGCCATCAGGGCGAGAACGCCAAGGTGGTGCTCAAGCTGCCGCAGGACGGCCGCCGCCGCTTCCAGGGCGCCATCACCGGAATCGAGGGCGCTCAGGTCGTTTTCACCGTCGATGGCGCGGCGCTGGCCGTGGCCTTCGATAATATTGACAAGGCCAGGCTGGTCCCCGATTGGGCGGCCCTGGGCCTGGCCCCCGAAAAACCCAAGGGTGGCGGCCGCAAGGCCGGTACCGCTGGCGGAGCCGCAGCCGGCAAGAAGGGCGCGGCGAAGCAGGAATCCAAGCAACAACCCAACAAGCCGGCGGCTCGCAAGCCGCGTGCGGAGTGAACTGATGAGTAAGGAACTTTTGCTGGTGGTGGATGCGGTCGCCAACGAGAAGGGCGTGCCGCGCGAGGTGATCTTCGATGCCATCGAAGCCGCGCTGGCGTCCGCCGCCAAGAAGCGCTACCTGGATCAGGACGTGTCGGTACGCGTTTCGATTGATCACAAGGACGGCAGCTACGAAACCTTCCGCCGCTGGGAAGTGGTGGCTGACGACGTGGTGATGGAATCGCCGGATCGCCAGATCCGCCTGATGGACGCCGTGGACGAAGCCGAGGGCGTCGAGGTCGGCGACTGGATCGAGGAGCAGATCGAGAACCCGGACTTCGGTCGCATCGCCGCGCAGGCCGCCAAGCAGGTGATCGTGCAGCGCGTGCGCGAAGCCGAGCGCCAGCAGGTGGTGGATGCGTGGAAGGATCGCGTCGGCGAACTGGTCACCGGCGTGGTCAAGCGCGCCGAGCGCGGCAACATCTACGTGGATCTGGGCGGCAATGCCGAAGCCTTCATCCCGAAGGACAAGGGCATTCCGCGCGACGTGCTGCGCGCCGGCGATCGCGTGCGCGGCTACCTGTACGACGTGCGTTCCGAGCCCCGCGGCCCGCAGCTGTTCATCAGCCGCGCCGCGCCGGAATTCATGATCGAGCTGTTCAAGCTGGAAGTGCCGGAAGTGGGCCAGGGCCTGGTCGAGATCAAGGCCTGCGCGCGTGATCCGGGCGACCGCGCCAAGATCGCGGTGCTGGCGCACGACAGCCGCACCGATCCCATCGGCGCCTGCATCGGCATGCGCGGTTCGCGCGTGCAGGCGGTGTCGAACGAGCTCAACGGCGAGCGCGTGGACATCGTGCTGTGGAACGACAACCCGGCCACCTTCGTCATCAACGCGATGGCGCCGGCCGAGGTGCAGTCGATCATCGTCGACGAGGAAAAGCATTCGATGGATCTGGCGGTGGCCGAGGACCGGCTGGCCCAAGCCATCGGCAAGGGCGGCCAGAACGTGCGCCTGGCCAGCCGCCTGACCGGCTGGCAGCTCAACGTCATGACCCAGGACCAGGTTGCCGCCAAGTCCGAGGCCGAGCAGGCCGTGGCCCGCCAGCTGTTCATGGACAAGCTGGAAGTGGACGAGGAAATCGCCGCCATCCTGGTCAGCGAGGGCTTCAGCACGGTCGAGGAAATCGCCTACGTGCCGGTCGGCGAGCTGCTGGCCGTCGAAGGCTTCGACGAGGACATCGTCGAGGAACTGCGGGCCCGCGCCCGCGACGCCCTGCTGAACGAGGCCCTGGCCGAGGAGGAGGGCCTGGAGGAGAACCAGCCCGCCGACGACCTGCTGGCACTGGAAGGCATGGACGAGGAAACCGCCTACGCGCTGGCCGCGCATGGCGTCCGTACCAGCGAGGACCTGTCGGACCTGGCCGCCGACGAAGTGGTGGAATTTGGCATCGAAGGGTTGGACGAGGGGCGCGCCGCGGCGCTGATCCTGGCCGCCCGTGCCGAGGAGATCGCCCGCCTGGAGCGCGGCGAATGATCCACCGATGAGCACCGCCCTGGCACCCGCAGGGCTTAGAATCCCCAACCTTGAAATGGGGCGCTCCTTCGCTGACGGCAGAGGGGCGCTACAAAGAAACTAGGATCCGAATGTCGCAGCAAACCACCATCCGCAAGCTGGCTGAACTGGTCAATACGCCGGTCGAGAAACTGCTGGAACAGCTGGCCGAGGCCGGCATGAAGTTCAGCGGTCCCGACCAGGTCGTGACCAGCACCGAGAAGATGAAGCTGCTCGGCTTCCTGCGCCGTACCCACGGCAAGACCGAGAAGCCGGCGGACGAGACCGCCGCGCCGAAGAAGATCACCCTGAATCGCCGCAAGGTGCAGGAAGTGACCGTCGCCGCCGGCCGCAGCAAGACCACGGTGAACGTGGAAGTGCGCCAGAAGCGCACCTACGTGAAGCCGAACGAGGCCGAGGCGCCCGCCGTCGCGACCACCTCGCAGACGGAGACCAATCCCGAGCGCGCCGAGATCCTGCGCAAGCTGGAGGAATCCAAGCAGCGCAACCTGCAGGAACAGCAGCGCCTGGCCGAGGACGATCGCCGCCGCGCCGAGGAACTCGAGCGCAAGCGCAAGGAAGAGGAAGCCGCCCGCGCGGCCGCCGAAGCCGCCGCGCGCGCCGAGGCCGAAGCCAACGCCGCCAATGCCGGCGAAGCTTCCGGCGAGGAGCGTCCCGCGCGTGCCGGTGGACATCACGTGCCCAAGCAGGTGGTGCGCAAGGATCCGCCGCGCGTCGACGACCGCAACGGCGCCGCCGCGGCGGCGAACAAGCACAAGACCCGTGGCTCGCACGCGATGGTCAGCGGCATCGAGGACGACGACGCGGCCAGCCGCTTCGCCGGCCAGTTGCACCTGTCCGCCGCCGAGCGCGCGCGCCGCACGACCTCGCGTGGCAACAAGCCCAAGCCGCGACGGCAGATGGAACAGAGCCGCGGTGGCGGCGGTGCGCACGGCTTCGAGCGTCCGACCGCGCCGGTCGTGCGCGAAGTCGCCATCGGTGAAACCATCACCGTGGCCGACCTGGCGCAGAAGCTGGCCCTGAAGGGCGGCGACGTGGTGAAGGCGATGTTCAAGATGGGCGTGATGGCGACCATCACCCAGACCATCGATCACGACACCGCCGCGCTGGTGACCGAAGAACTGGGCCACAAGGCAATCCGCGCCGAGAACAACGACGCCGAGAGCGAACTGCTGGCCCACACCGAGGAGCATCAGGGCGACAGGGTCGCGCGTCCGCCGGTGGTCACCATCATGGGCCACGTCGATCACGGCAAGACCTCGCTGCTGGACTACATCCGCCGCACCAAGGTCGCCACCGGCGAAGCCGGCGGCATCACCCAGCACATCGGCGCGTACCACGTGGAAACGCCGAAGGGCGTCATCAGCTTCCTGGATACCCCCGGCCACGCCGCGTTCACCGCGATGCGCGCCCGCGGCGCCAAGCTCACCGACATCGTGGTGCTGGTGGTGGCGGCCGACGACGGCGTCATGCCGCAGACCAAGGAAGCCATCCAGCACGCCAAGGCGGCCAAGGTGCCGCTGATCGTCGCGGTCAACAAGATCGACAAGTCCGACGCCGATCCGATGCGGGTCAAGAACGAACTGCTGGCCGAGGAAGTGGTCGCCGAGGATTTCGGCGGCGACACCCAGATGGTCGAGATTTCCGCCAAGACCGGCCAGGGCATCGACGAACTGCTGGACGCGATTTCGCTGCAGGCCGAAGTGCTCGAACTGAAGGCCGTGGAGGACGGGCGCGCCAGCGGCGTGGTCATCGAATCCTCGCTGGACAAGGGCCGCGGCCCGGTCGCGACGGTGCTGGTGCAGCAGGGCACCCTGAAGAAGGGCGATTACCTGGTGTGCGGCATCCAGTACGGCCGCGTGCGCGCGCTGTTCGACGAGACCGGCGGCCAGCCGGCCTCGGCCGGCCCGTCGATTCCGGTCCAGGTGCTGGGCCTGTCGGGCGTGCCCGACGCCGGCGACGATTTCGTGGTGGTCGAGGACGAGCGCCTGGCCAAGGACGTGGCGCAGCAGCGCGACGCCAAGCGCCGCGAATCGCGCCTGGTCAAGCAGGCCGGCAACCGCATGGAGGACATCCTGGCGCAGATGGGCCAGGGCGAAGGCCAGCAGGTGCTGAACCTGGTGATCAAGGCCGACGTGCAGGGTTCGGTGGAAGCGCTGAAGCAGTCGCTGGTCGGCCTGTCCAACGAGCTGATCCGCATCAACGTGATCACCGCCGGCGTCGGCGGCATCACCGAGTCCGACGCCAACGCCGCGGTCACCGCCAAGGCGACGGTCATCGGCTTCAACGTGCGCGCCGACGCGTCCGCCCGCCGCATCATCGAGGCCAACGGCGTCGACCTGCGCTACTTCTCGATCATCTATGACGTGATCGACCAGGTGAAGCAGGTGGCTTCGGGTCTGCTGGGCAAGGAAATCCGCGAAGAGATCATCGGCACCGCCGAGGTCCGCGACGTGTTCCGCAGCTCCAAGTTCGGCGCGGTCGCCGGCTGCATGGTCGTGGAGGGCGTGGTCAAGCGCAACAAGCCGATCCGCGTGCTGCGCGACAGCACCGTCATCTTCGAGGGCGAACTGGAATCGCTGCGCCGCTTCAAGGAAAACGTGGAAGAAGTCCGCAACGGCACCGAATGCGGTATCGGCGTGAAGGCGTACAACGACATCAAGCCGGGCGACCAGATCGAGTGCTTCGAGCGCATCGAGGTGGCGCGGACGCTGTAAGCGTCCGCCGGGATGGGGGATTCGGGATTGGAGATTCGTTTAGCCAGTTCCCGAACTCCCCGATCCGCCCACGTTGCTCCTGCGAATCCCCAATCCCGAATCCCCAATCCCGTACCAATGCCCAGCAAATCCTTCCACCGTACCGACCGCATCTCCGCACAGCTCCGCCGCGAGCTGGGCACGCTGGTGCACGAGGCCGTGCGCGAGTACGGGCTGCCGTCGGTGAGCGTGTCCGACGTCGAGGTCACCCGCGACATGGCGCACGCGCAGGTCTACGTGACGGCGTTGCTGCCGGAGCGTTCGGCGGATGCGATCAAGGGGCTGCGCGAACTGGCGCGCGAGCTGCGCATGGAGCTGGCCCGCCGGGTCAAGCTGCGCCACGTGCCGGAACTGCACTTCCACTACGACGATTCGGTGGATCGCGGCGAGCGCATCGACCAGCTGCTGCGTGACCTGCCGGAACACGGTTCCGGCGACGACCAGGGCTGATGGCCGGCCCCGGCGCGCACCGCGCCGGCGCCCTTTTTCGTTGATACTGGGCGGGCCTGGCCCCGCCGACCATCGTGCCGTCGCGGCCGCCATGCAGGCTGGCCGTGCCCGATGACTCTGAAAGGAACCCGGAGAGGGATGCCCCCGAAGATTCGCTTCCGTCCGCTGGATGGGCTGCTGCTGCTGGACAAGCCGCAGGGCCTCAGCTCCAACGCCGCCCTGCAGGCCGCGCGGCGCCTGTTCCGCGCGGAGAAGGGCGGACACACCGGCAGCCTGGACCCGCTCGCCACCGGACTGCTGCCGCTGTGTTTCGGCGAGGCCACCAAGATCGCCGGGCTGCTGCTGGGTTCGCGCAAGGCCTACGAAACCACCGCGGTGCTGGGCGTGACCACCGACACTGACGACGCCGACGGCGCGGTCCTGCGCGAACGGCCGGTGCCGGCGCTGGCACCCGCCGATCTGGAGGCCGCCCTGGCACCGCTGCGCGGGCCTATCCGCCAGCGCGCCCCCATCTATTCGGCGCTCAAGCAGGGCGGCGAGCCGCTGTACGCCAAGGCCCGCCGTGGCGAGGCCATCGAGGCGCCCGAGCGCGACGTCGAGGTCCATGCCATCGAGGTGCTGGCCGCCGAAGGCGACCGGATCCGGCTGCGGGTCGAGTGCGGTTCCGGCACCTACGTGCGCAGCCTGGTCCGCGATCTGGGCGAGGCGCTGGGCTGCGGCGCCCACGTGGCCGAACTGCGCCGGCTGTGGGTCGAGCCGTTCCTGGCCCCGCGCATGTACACCCTGGAGGCGCTGGATGCGCTGGCCGGGGAGGGCGAGGCGGCGCTGCTGGCCGCCCTCCTGCCGGTCGAGGCCGGCCTGGCCGGATTCCCCCGGCGCGACCTGGATGCCGACGGCACGCGCCGGTTCGGCATGGGCCAGCGCCTGCGCGGGCAGGGCGAAGCGGCGGAAATGGTGGCCGTGCACGGGCCCGAGGGGCGGGTGCTGGGCCTGGGCAGCGTCGACGGCGAGGGGCTGCTGGTTCCCCAGCGTCTGTTCAGCTGGGCGGTCCTCAACACCCCGGCGGCGGCACCGCCGAAACATTAAAACCTTGTTTCAAAAGGCCTCGGCGGCGTACACTACGCCGCCGGTTTATCCCGGCATTTCCTTTCGTTCACGGCGAGCCACGCGGTGCACCGGCCTACTCCGGTATCTCCCGGCGTTCCTGCAGGCTTCGCATCTCAGAGAAACCACATGTCCATCGATACCCAGAAGATCATTGAAGAAAACAAGCGCGGCGCTGCCGACACCGGTTCGCCGGAAGTGCAGGTCGCCCTGCTGACCGCCCGCATCGAGCAGCTCAGCGGCCACTTCAAGGTCCACAAGAAGGATCACCACAGCCGTCGCGGTCTGCTGCAGCTGGTCAACCGCCGCCGCAGCCTGCTCGACTATCTGAAGAAGAAAGACAACGAGCGCTACAAGAGCCTGATCGAAAAGCTCGGCCTGCGTCGTTGATGCAATACCCCGCCGCGGCGCAGAAATGCGCCGCGGTTTGCATTTGAGGGAAGGAAATCCAGTCGCATGCCTGTAGAGGCATGTCCCTTCTCTCCAGCAACACCGGCCGGGCACTCCGGCCAACCGCCAGCGGCAAGGGCCGCGGGCGGCCCAGAATCCGAACAGGCAATATTCAAGGAAACCACGTGGCAAAAATCACCAAAACCTTCCAGTACGGCAAGCACACCGTCACCCTGGAAACCGGCGAAATCGCCCGCCAGGCCAGCGGCGCCGTCATCGTCAAGATGGACGACACCGTACTGCTGGTCTCCGCCGTCGCCGCCAAGTCGGCCCGCGAAGGCCAGGACTTCTTCCCGCTGACGGTCGACTACCAGGAGAAGTTCTACGCCGGCGGCCGTATCCCGGGTGGCTTCTTCAAGCGCGAAGGCCGTGCGACCGAGAAGGAAACGTTGATCTCGCGCCTCATCGATCGTCCGATCCGTCCGCTGTTCCCGGAGGATTACAAGAACGAGGTCCAGATCATCGCCACGGTGATGTCGCTGAACCCGGAAGTGGATGGTGACATCCCGGCGCTGATCGGCGCCTCCGCCGCGCTGGCCCTGGCCGGCACCCCGTTCATGGGCCCGATTGGCGCCGCCAAGGTCGGCTACAAGAACGGCGAGTACATCCTTAACCCGACCACCAGCGAGCTGAAGGAATCGCAGCTGGAGCTGGTCGTCGCCGGTACCGCCAATGCGGTGCTGATGGTCGAATCCGAAGCCGCCATCCTGTCCGAGGACGTGATGCTGGGCGCGGTGATGTTCGGCCATCGCGAGATGCAGAAAGTCATCAACGCGATCAACGAGCTGACCGTCGAAGCCGGCACCAAGCCGTCCGAGTGGGTGGCCCCGGCCAAGAACACCGCCCTGATTTCGGCGCTGAAGGAAGCCGTCGGCAACCAGCTGGCCGAAGCGTTCCAGGTGCGCGACAAGCTGCAGCGCCGTGATGCCATCGCCGCGATCAAGAAGGACGTGATGGAGCGCCTGGCCGGCCGCGTCGAGGCCGAAGGCTGGAGCGGCGCCGAGCTGTCGAAGGAATTCGGCGAGCTGGAATACCGCACCATGCGCGACTCCGTGCTGGCCACCAAGGTCCGCATCGACGGCCGCGCGCTGGACACCGTCCGCCCGATCAGCTCCAAGGTGAGCGTGCTGCCGCGTACCCACGGCTCCTCGCTGTTCACCCGTGGCGAGACCCAGGCGATCGTGGTCGCCACCCTCGGCACCGCCCGTGACGGCCAGGTGATCGACGCGGTCAGCGGCGAGTACAAGGAAAACTTCCTGTTCCACTACAACTTCCCTCCGTTCTCGGTGGGCGAGTGCGGCCGTTTCGGCGCGCCCAAGCGCCGTGAAATCGGCCATGGCCGCCTGGCCAAGCGTGGCGTGCTGGCGGTGATGCCGACCCTGGAAGAGTTCCCGTACACCATCCGCGTGGTGTCGGAAATCACCGAATCCAACGGTTCCTCGTCGATGGCCTCGGTCTGCGGCAGCTCGCTGGCGCTGATGGATGCCGGCGTGCCGGTGAAGGCGCCGGTCGCGGGCATCGCGATGGGCCTGGTGAAGGAAGGCGACAACTTCGTCGTGCTGTCGGACATCCTGGGTGACGAAGATCACCTGGGCGACATGGACTTCAAGGTGGCCGGTACCGCCGACGGCGTGTCCGCGCTGCAGATGGACATCAAGATCGAAGGCATCACCGAAGAGATCATGAAGCAGGCGCTGCAGCAGGCCAAGGCCGGCCGCCTGCACATCCTGGGCGAGATGGACTCGGCCATCACCAGCCCGCGCGCCGAGCTGAGCGATTACGCGCCGCGCCTGCTGACCATCAAGATCCATCCGGACAAGATCCGCGAAGTGATCGGCAAGGGCGGTGCCACCATCCAGGGCATCACCAAGGAAACCGGCACCCAGATCGACATCCAGGACGACGGCACCATCGTCATCGCCTCGGTCAATGCCGCCGCTGCCCAGGCCGCCAAGGCCCGCATCGAGCAGATCACCTCGGACGTCGAGCCGGGCCGCATCTACGAAGGCAAGGTCGCCAAGATCATGGACTTCGGTGCGTTCGTCACCATCCTGCCGGGCAAGGACGGCCTGGTGCACGTCTCGCAGATCTCCAGCGAGCGCGTGGAGAAGGTCAGCGACAAGCTGAAGGAAGGCGACGTGGTCAAGGTCAAGGTGCTGGAAGTCGACAAGCAGGGCCGCATCCGCCTGTCGATCAAGGCCGTCGAGGAAGGCGAGGGCGTGCCGGCCGAGTAAGCCGGTCCCTTCCTTTCACGGACAGCAGAAAGCGGGCTTCGGCCCGCTTTTTGTTTGCGCGGGATTTGCCCGCGCCACGCCCGTTTGCCGGCCCGGACCCGCCGGGGCCTGCCGGCCGGGCGCCGCGATGGCGCGGTGCGGCAAACCAGCCCCGACTTTCGCCATACGCGCGACAGTGGCGGTGGGTGGTATTAGTGCGGCTTCCCCGGCCACACCACCACCACCGGAGCCACCCGATGACCAGCCGCCGTGATCTGCTCAAACTCAGTGCGCTTGCCGCCGCCACCGCCGCGATGCCTTCGCTGGCCTGGGCCGCCGGCCAAACCGGCAAGGTCGGCAAGGCGGCCAAGCCGCTGAACATCCTGATTCTCGGCGGCACCGGCTTCACGGGTCCGTTCCAGGTCGCCTATGCGCTGGAACGCGGCCACAAGGTCACCCTGTTCAACCGTGGCAAGCGCCCCTCGCCGGAATGGCCGGGCGAGGTCGAGCAACTGCACGGCGACCGCAACACCGGCGACCTGAAGGCGCTGGAGGGGCGCAAGTGGGATGTCTGCATCGACAATCCGACCAGCCTGCCGTTCTGGGTCCGCGATGCCGGCAAGGTGCTGAAGGGCAACGTCGGGCACTACCTCTTCATCTCGACGATTTCGGTGTACGCCGATGGCAGCAAGCCTGGCATCAGCGAGGGCGACGCGCTCGCCCAGTACAAGGGCAAGGACGCGATGGCCGAAACGCAGGAATCGCTGCGCGCCGACATCGAGGGCCTGTATGGCCCGCTCAAGGCGCTCAGCGAAGCTGAGGCGCACAAGCAGTTCGGCGAACGGGTGACCATCGTGCGCCCCGGCTACATCGTCGGGCCGCGCGACGAGACCGATCGCTTCACCTACTGGCCGCATCGTGTCGCCCAGGGCGGCGAGATGCTGGTCCCCGGCGATGGCAAGGATCCGGTGCAGGTGATCGATGGTCGCGATCTGGGCGAATGGATGATCCGGCTGGCCGAGGCGCGCACGTACGGCGTGTTCAATGCGGTCGGTCCGAAGGAACCGCTGTCGATGGACGCGATGCTGCGGGCCTGCCAGTCGGCGACCGGCGGCAAGCCCACCTATGTCCACGTGACACCGGAATTCCTGGAAGCGCAGAAGGTCGAGGAACTTCCGATCTGGGTGTCCGCCAAGAGCGGCCCGTATGCCGGCTATGGCGCGGTCAGCAACGCGCGCGCGGTGGCCGCCGGCCTGACCTATCGTCCGCTGGACACCACCATCACCGATCTGATGGCGTGGTTCCGCAGTCAGCCGGCCGAACGCCAGGCCAAGCTGCGCGCCGGCATCAGCCGCGAGAAGGAAACCGAACTGCTGAAAGCCTGGCACGCCAGCAACGGCTAGACGCGGGGCGCCATCCGGATGCGGGCCACCGCGGCGACCGGACGGCGCCGCGGTGACGCATGCCTAGCCGGCCGCGCGTTTGGCGGGTTGCGCGCATTCGGCACGCGCGGCATCGGGCGTGCCGCGCTGGCGTGGCGAAGGATTCATCAGGACCGACTCCACGGGCGTGGGCGTCCAGTCGCGCGCATAGCCGGCGGCCAGCTCGCGCGCCCTGGCCTACGCGGGCGCATCCAGTTCCGCCAGCAGCTCGCCGCTCTGCCGTTCCACCTGGGCGCGCAGGCCGTCGAGTGACGCGGGTGCCGACTCCAGCTGCCGTTTCAGGTGCAGATGCAACGCCAGTGCCTTGACCTTGTCGGGCTGCACGGCCTGCGCCAGGAAATAGCGCCGCAGTTCGTTGCGTTGCGGCGACAGCGCCGATGCCAGGGCGAGGCCGGTAAGCAGATCCCCCGAAGCGGCGCCCCGCCAGGCGAGCGCCTCGGCTTCGCGCCGGTAGACGTCCAACGCGTCCAGGTTCTCGAGTGTTTCGTTGTTCCGGAAGGCATTGCCGACCGCATAGTGGCGCAGTGCGGGCACGCTGCCGCCCAGCGCCGCCTGGCGCCAGTAGTGCACGCGCTCGGCCGGGGTGGACAGCGGCACGCCTTCGCAGTGCTCGCTTTCCTTGAGCAGACGTTCGCTGTTGGCCGCCATCATGTCGCGCATGTTCTGGCGGGTTTCCTCGGACAGGCCGGGCGAACGGTTGATCCGGAACTGCTCCTGTTCCTGCATCGCCTCCGAGGCCGCCACCAGGCGATGGCGGATCTGGTGGCAGTATTCGAATTCCGCGGCAAGACGGCAGGCCGCGGCGGGCTCGCCCGCATCCGCGCGTTGCCGCAGCGTCGCCAGGGAATCACGCAGCGGCGTTTCCAGCCGGGGGAGGGGCGCTTCGGACGTCGCGGAGGCGCGGGAGGGTTGCGACGCGGAAGTGATCGAAGCAGGCGCCTGCCGGTCAGGCGCTTCCGGGGACGCGTGCGGAACGGGAGTGTCGGTGGCGCGTCCTTGCAGCCAGCCCAGATACGCCGCGGCGGGAACCAGCAAGACAATCAGTCCCGACCCTCCATACCGCCACCACCGCCTGCCCTGCATCGCGCCGGATCTCCATGAGGTGCCGGCGCATCATCGCATGCGGTCGCGGCTCAATGCTCCCGACGGGGGATGAACCGTTCGACCCGGCCACGGCGTTGCCAGTCGGGTGCATCGCGGACAATGGCATTGCCGCGAAGCGTGTTTTCCGGCGCCACCGGCAGCGCGGACGCCGCGAGCGGCGGAGCCATCGCACTCACCGCCAGATCACCGCCCTGGACGATGCCCAGCGGCGCATAGCCGGTGTAGCCCGGAAACACCTGCGACAGGTTGGCGTTGCCCATCCGCCGGATCAGGATTTCGGACATCACCCGCCGGTAGTCGGTGGTGACCGGCACGTCGCCGAAGGTCGGTGACAGCGTTTCCGGATTGAGTCCCGGCCAACTGCCGTAGAAGCGGCGGCCGTTGACCGGTCCGCCCAGCACCAGCAGCGGATTGCCGTAGCCGTGATCGGTGCCGCCGTTGGCGTTCGCGCGCACCCGCCGGCCGAATTCCGACTGCACGATCACCGTGACCCGCGCCATTTCGCCGCCGGCGTTGAGCTCGTTGAAGAACGCCTGCAACGCCGAGGAAAGCTCGGCGATCTTGTTCTGGTAGTAGTGGTAGCCGCTGCCGGCGGTGCCCTGGCCCTCATGAGTGTCCCAGCCGCCCAGATCGAGCGTGGCGTAGCGCAGGCCGAGGTTGAAGCGGATCGACTGCGCGATGGTCCACAGCTGTTGCGCGAAGGTGCCGCCCGGCCAGCCGGCCGGCGGCGAGCCATAGCTCTGCTGGGCGATCAGCCGCAGCGAGGCGTCGGCGCGCTGTCCGCCCAGTTGCAGGCCGGTGCGACCGTTCCACAGGTCCGCCAGGGTTTCGTTGACGCCGCGGAAGCCGGCCGGCGAATCGACGCGGCGTTCCTGCCAGGCGTAGGCGCCGGCGTTGAGGCGGAAGTCCGAGGCGCTGCCCAGGGTCAGCGCGGCGGTGGAGGCGAGCAGGCCGGCCGGCTGGGTGGTGCCGATGCCCAGCGCGGGCAGGGCCGCCGCTGGCGTGTCGGCGGGACGGCTGTCCCAGGCGCGCGCCATCCAGCCGCTGCCGGTACCGAACTTGCCGGGCGTGCCGAGATCGATCGACAACTGCGCGTCGAAATGGCTGCGGGTGACCGAAGTCGCCAATCCGGCCGCATGCACGATGCCCAGGTGGCCGTTGTTCCAGAGATCGCGCAGGCCGGTCGCGGACGGATGCAGGCCGAAGCCGGTGGCGGCGCCGCCGGCCAGCGTCAGCGGCAATGCGGCGTAGGTGCCGCTGATCGGAATCGACAGGTCCGGCCGGGCCTGTTCGTAGAACGTCCGATCGTCGCCGCTGATCGGCACCACCAGGTTCAGGCCGTCCATGCCGCCACGCAGGAACAGGTGCACCACGGTGTCGTAGGCGTTGGTGGCCGCGCTCGCGTCTTCGGAAAACACCAGGATCGATCCGGCGGCGCCGACCACGGCGGCGCCACAGCAGCCTTTCACGAATTCGCGGCGGGTCAGGGTGAAGCGGCTCATGCGATCACCTCAGCGGGCCATGAATTCGGGGGACATCAGGATCAGCGAGACCAGGCTGCGCAGGCGCTGATGGTTGTAGTGGCGCTTCAGATCGTTGACGGCCCAGGCATCGGTGTCGGTGATCACGTAGCTGGCCGGATCGCCGTTCTGCGCCATGAAGCCGACCAGCGTCTGCCGGCGCGCGGCTTCGGGCTGGTAGCCCAGCAGGCGATCGCACCAGAACGTCACCAGCGTGTTGGCGGTCCACTGCGCGGCCGGCACGCCGGCGCGCGTGGTCGCCACGATCGGACTCAACGGTACCCCGCCGTCGCTGGTTTCGGTCAGCCAGTTGAGCAGTTTCCAGGTCATCGCCAGCGAGTTGGCGCCGGACCAGGCCAGGCCGGTATCCGGATAGCCGTTGGGCGCGGCCCAGCCGTAGGGCAGGTGGCCCGTGAAGCCCATCCGCCACATGAACTCGTCGCTCCTGTCGTGGCCCAGCCGCAGCGTCCAGTCGTGGCCCAGAACGCGCATCGCCGCCACCGTGGCCTCGAACGGACGCCGGTTCTTCCAGCCCCAACTGTTGATGAAGTCGTCGGAATTGAGGATGTGGCGCAACACGATTTCGATCTGGTCCGGCCGCTGCCAATGGGCCCGGAACAGCGCGGCCGCGCTGTCGACCAGCGCCTGCCGCGGTGTGTCGGTGACGAAGCGCCGGATCAGCTTGCGGCAGATGAATTTCGCCACGCGCGGATGGCTGGCCAGCCGATCCAGCACGTCGCGGCCGTCCTTCATCGCCGGCTGTTCCGGATACAGCATCCGTCCGAGCAGGAATTTGGGCCCGGCATCGTGCCAGGATTGCCGGTAGACGAAGGTGCCGTCGTTCTCGCCGGGGAATTCCCAGTGCCCGTTCTTCGCCGACCAGCCGGTGAAGGCCGCGGCGGTCTCGTACACGTCGATATCGGTGTAGCCGATCGGGTACGACGGATCCTCCGGGCAGGGCGGCACTTCGAACGGGTCGGTGAAGCCCAGGTAGTTCTCCGCGCCGAGGGTATGCAGTTCCAGCAGTTCGCGCGCCCAGTTCTCGTTGGGGCCGGAACGCGAATTGTTGATGTTGTCCAGGAAGTACAGCATCGAGGTGCTGGTGGCGACGGCTTCCAGCAGGGCGCGGAAGTTGCCCTTGGCATGCGCGCGGATTACATCGCGGGTGTAGTGCGGGAACAGCGGGCCGGCACTGAATTCGGTGACCAGCACGTTGAAATGGTCGTGCCAGAAATTGACCAGCACCTCGCGCAGCTGGCGGCGCGAGTACACCGCGCGCACGAACGCCGCGCGCTGCACTTCGTTGGCCGGACGCATGCGGATCGCGTAGTCGGGATCGGGCGCCACGTGATCCGCCCACAGCTGCGGCAGCGATTTGCCCAGGGTGGTGTAGCCCGCGGCGGCGAGCCGGTTCTCCACCGCGCTGTCGTCGATCGCGTTCCAGTCCAGTTGCCAGTCGACGTAGTTGGCCAGGCGCTGGCGATCGTTGTCGCCCAGTGCGTTGAATTCGGCTACGGTGGTCGGGGTGGCGCCGTAGCCGAGCCGGTTCAGCATCCGCACCGCGAACGGCGGCGGCGGCAGGGTCAGCAGGCGCGGTTCGCTCATGCCCTGGGCAATCTGGCCTTCCATCGCGGCCTCGCGCCCGGCGTTGTCCGGAAGCGCGGCGCGTTCGCCGCCGCGCAGACCGTACAGGCGCCGATGGCGCTCGCGCACGGCGGCCCGTTGCGATTCGGCGGAAGGGGCGGACGTCGGTTCGGCGGGTGTCGTCGCGCGACCTCGCCGCAATGCCAGCGGGGCGCGGGTACGGAACGCGGTCCGGCGGACCGTGAAGGCTCGGCGTGTCATCGTGGCGGTGGTTTCCCCGGAATCGCCATCAGTATTCGGCAAGCGGGGCGAACGCGACTGCGACCGCGCGCACAGGCCGATGCGTCCATCGTGCGTGCCGAGATGGAAGGCCGCGCCAGCCGCCGGTTTCGCCTCCCCCGGCCGGCTGGCGGGAAGGGCTCAGATCCAGCCGGTCAGGTAGAACAGGGCGATGATGAAGAACACCGCCATCGTCTTGATCAGGGTGATGGCGAAGATGTCCTTGTAGGACTGGCGATGGCTCAGGCCGGTCACCGCCAGCAGGGTGATGACCGCGCCGTTGTGCGGCAGCGTGTCCATGCCGCCGGAGGCCATCGACGCCACCCGGTGCAGCACGTCCATCGGGATGCCCGCCGCGTTGGCGTTGGCGATGAAACTGTCGGCCATCGCCGCCAGCGCGATGCTCATGCCGCCGGAGGCCGAGCCGGTGATGCCGGCCAGCGCGGTCACGGAGATGGCCTCGTTGACCAGCGGATTGGGGATCGCCTGCAAGGCGTTGGCGACCACCAGGAAGCCGGGCAGGGCGGCGATGACCGCGCCGAAGCCGTACTCGGAGGCGGTGTTCATCGAGGCCAGCAGGGCGCCGCCGATGGCGCTCTTCGTACCCTCGGCGAAGCCGGCGAACACCGGCTTCCAGGCGAACAGCAGCACGCTGGCGATGCCGACCAGCAACGCGCCCTGCACGGCCCAGATCGCCGCGACCTTGGAGACTTCCTGCACCACCGGCGCGGGATGGCCGATCACCGCCGGCACGAACGACTGGCTCTCGCCGTACCAGCCCGGAATCCAGCGCGAGAACAGGAAATTGGCCACGCCCACCAGCAGCAACGGAAGTACCGCGATCAGCGGATGCGCCAGGCGGTCGCCGCGGAAGGGTTCGGGTTCGTTGCGCAGATCGCCGCCGTAGCCTTCGCCGGCGCGTTGCGCCACCCGGCGCCGCCATTCCAGGTAGCTCATGCCCAGGATCAGGATGAACACCGCGCCCAGCGTGCCGAGCACCGGCGCCGCCCAGGCGGTGGTGCCGAAGAATGAGGTGGGGATGATGTTCTGGATCTGCGGCGTGCCCGGCAGCGCGTCCATGGTGAAGGTGAACGCGCCCAGCGCGATGGTGCCCGGTACCAGCCGCTTGGGGATGTCGCTCTGGCGGAACATCTCGGCGGCGAACGGATACACCGCGAACACCACCACGAACAGCGACACCCCGCCGTAGGTCAGCAGCGCGCACACCAGCACGATCGACAGCATCGCCCGCTGCCGGCCGACCAGCCGGATGGTGCCGGCGACGATCGACTTGGAGAAGCCGGAGATCTCGATCAGCTTGCCGAACACCGCGCCCAGCAGGAACACCGGGAAATACAGCTTGAGGAAGCCGACCATCTTGTCCATGAACAGGCCGGTGAACATCGGCGCCACCAGCGACGGGTCGGTCAGCAGGACCGCGCCCAGCGCCGCGACCGGCGCGAACAGGATCACGCTGTAGCCGCGGTAGGCCACGAACATCAGGAAGCACAGCGCGGCCAACACAATCAGGAAAGACATCCGTGGCTCCTCGGCGCCGGTGTTCGATGGGTCGGCCGCCAATGGCCGGACAGGTGGCAGGGAGTATCGACAGCGTCCCGGCGGCGGCCCACTGTACGAAGGTACGATGCCGGTCCGTCCGGTCCGCCTCTAGCCTTCTCCAGCATCGGCGACAACCGTCCGCCGCACGCATTCCCGGGAGGAGGGGATATCCATGAAGCGGAAGCATTTGAGCCTGGCGATCGGCACCGTGTTGCTGGCGTCGGCACCCTGCGCGTTCGCGCAGGACACGGGGACTGGCAGCGGCCAGGCGGCCAGCCAGGCCACCACCCTGGATTCGGTCAAGGTAACCGCGCGCAAGCGCGAGGAAACCCTGCAGGACGTGCCGGTGGCCGTCACCGCGTTCACTTCCGAAAGCCTGGACAAGATGAATGTCCGCGACATCGGTGATCTGGATGCGCAGGTGCCCAACCTGACCATCTACGCCGCGCGCGGTTCGACCAGCACGGTCACCGCCTACATCCGCGGCATCGGCCAGGCCGATCCGCTGTGGGGCGTGGATCCGGGCGTGGGCATCTACCTGGACGATGTCTACATCGCCCGTCCGCAGGGCGCGCTGCTGGACGTGTTCGACGTCGAGCGCATCGAAGTGCTGCGCGGTCCACAGGGCACCCTGTACGGCAAGAACACCATCGGCGGCGCCATCAAGTACGTTTCGCGCGGCCTGCCGACCGAGACCCAGGGTTTCGCTTCGATCACCGTCGGCAACTACAACCAGCTCGACGCCAAGGCCGCCATCGGCGGCTCCATAGGCGGCGCCGACAGCGGACTGCGCGGACGGGTGGCGGTGGCCAGCATGAACCGCGACGGCTTCGGCGAGAACACCTACACCGATCAGGACGTCAGCGACAAGGAAATCAACGCCGCGCGCCTGCAACTGGGCGCCTACGCCGGCGACAACTTCGACGTGCAGTTCGCGTTCGACTGGATGGACGATCAGTCGGGCGTGCGCGGCGCCAGGATGCTGGCCGCCAATCCGCTGGCGCCGGCGTATCCGCCGACCTCGGATCGCTACGACATCCGCAGCGCGATGCGCAACGTCAACGACACCACCATGAAGGGCGCCTCGGCCACCTTCAACTGGCGGGTCAGCGAGGACTGGACGCTGAAGTACGTGGTGGCCAAGCGCGAGTCCGACACCGAGACCAACATCGACTTCGACACCACGCCGCTGACGCTGGTGGACGTGCGCGCGTTCTACAACGACAGCCAGGTCAGCCATGAAGTGCAGGCCAACTACGACGGCGGCGGCCGCGCGCGCGGCGTGATGGGCATCTATGCCTTCGACGGCGACGCCGGCGGCCAGGTGCTCAACCACTTCTGGAACCCGGCCCTGCCCAACGCGCTGACCAACCCGCTGTTCGGCGACACCCAGGGCGTGGTCAACACCCAGAGCATCGCGGTGTACGCGGACTGGACCTTCGATCTGACCGACAGGCTGAAGCTGGACGTCGGCGCGCGCTACACCGACGAGGACAAGCACGCGATCGCGCTCAACCGCTTCTATACCGGCCTGGACTACACCACGGCCTGGGGCACGGCGGCCAGCTTCGACAAGACGGTCAACTTCAAGAATTTCTCGCCCAAGGTTTCGCTGGACTACCAGATCACGCCGGACGTCATGATCTACGGCCTGGCTTCGCGCGGCTTCAAGTCGGGCGGCTACAACATCCGCGCCAACACCACCGCCGTGCCGCGCTCGGGCGAGCCATTCGACGACGAGAAGGTCGACAGCTTCGAGATTGGCAGCAAGATGTCGCTGCTGGACCAGCGGATGTTCCTCAACCTGGCCTACTTCTACAACAAGTACGAGGACATCCAGCTGTCGGTGTTCACCTCGTTCACGCTGCCCAACGGCGCGCAGAGCTTCTTCGGTGATTTCACCAACGCCGGCAAGGGCACGGTGCAGGGCCTGGAAGTGGAGTACCAGTGGCTGCCGACGGTCAACTGGCTGATCAGCGGCAATCTGGCCTGGCTGGACGCCAAGTACGACGAGTACATGGATCGCGGCGTCAACGTGGCCAAGCAGCAGAAGTTCACCAACGCCCCGGAATTTTCCGGCGCGCTGAACGTGGAGTACCGCACCGATCTGGCCAGTGGCGGCAACCTGTCCGCGCGGGTCGGCTATGCCTATCAGAGCGAAGTGTGGCCGACCACCGATCTGAGTCCGCTGATCAAGCAGGACGGCTACGGCCTGCTCAACGCGGGCGTGATCTGGAAGGTCAACGACGCCTGGTCGTTCTCGTTGCAGGGCAGCAACCTGGCCGACAAGGAATACCGCACGACCGGCTACAACATCGGCGCCTATGGCGTGCTGACCGGCTTCTACGGTCCGCCGCGCCAGTACTCGCTGACCGCGCGCTACGACTTCTGAGGTCGATGGCGGCAAGCGATGGGGAAGCAGCGGCGGCAGGCGGAAGCCTGCCGCCGCTGCGTTATGCTCCGCCGATGCCTTCGCCGTCCCTCCCGTCTTGTCGCATGCGTCCGTGGTTCGCCGCCCGCGGCGCTGGACAGTCGGGTAGACGTTGCGCGGTTCACGGGGAGGGGCATCCGGCCGGGAACGATGTCGCCGGGGGCGGCGCAGGGAAGGGCGGAGCGCCGAGCCTTCATCATCGGAACGCGCCATGCTGAGCCTGTGGGTGGTCGCGCTGGCCGGCCTGGCCTGGCTGGCGCTGATGTTCGGCACCGCGCTCTACGGCGAACGCCGGCCGGCCGTGTTCGCCCGCCACTGGCAGCACATCTACGCGTTGTCGCTGGCGGTGCACTGCACCTCGTGGACCTTCTACGGCACCATCACCCAGGCCGCCCGCTACGGCTGGCCGCTGCCGCCGACCTTCCTCGGCGCGATCCTGTTCTACGCGCTGGCGGTCGCGTTCCTGATGCGGCTGGTGCGGCTGGCGCGCGAGACCAACGCGACCTCGCTGGCGGATCTGATCGCCACCCGGCTGGGCCGCGACGCCTGGCTGGCGGGTACGGTGACGCTGGTCGCGGCGCTGGGCCTGATTCCCTACATCGCGCTGCAACTGAAGGCGGTGGCGATGAGCTTCGCCACGCTCACCCTCGACGCCGGCGATGCGGATCGCGCGCTGCCGTTCTGGCGCGACAGCGGCCTGTACGTGGCGCTGGCGATGGCGCTGTTCGCGATGCTGTTCGGCACCCGCCGGGCCAGCGCGGCCGAACACAATCGCGGGCTGGTGCTGGCGATGGCGTTCGAATCGATCTTCAAGCTGGCGGCGATGCTGGCGCTCGGCGCCTTCGTCTGGTTCGGCCTGCGCGAATGGCCGCAGCTGCCGGCCGCGCCGTTGCCGCCGCAGCCGTCCGGCGGCTTCGCGCCGTTCGTGCTGCTGGGCGCGCTGGCGATGTTCATCCTGCCGCACCAGTTCCACGTGGCGGTGGTCGAATGCCGCGATGAGCGCCATGTGCGCACCGCGCGCTGGCTGTTTCCGCTGTACCTGGTGCTGATCGCGTTGCCGGGCCTGCCGCTGGCACGGGCCGGCATGGCGCTGCTGGGCGGCGCGGTGCCCTCGGACATGTACGCGCTGGCGCTGCCGTTCTCGCAGGGCCACGAGGGGCTGGCGCTGTTCGCCTTCCTCGGTGGACTGAGCGCGGCCACCGGCATGGTGGTGGTCAGCACGCTGACCCTGAGCCTGATGATCGGCAACCACTGGTTCGCGCCGGGCCTGCTGCGCGGCGCCTGGTCGCGCCGCGACGGCGGCGATCAGCGCGGCGCGCTGCTGGCCCTGCGCCGCACCGGCATCGCCGTGATCATGCTGCTGTCGTGGGCCTACAGCCGGCTGGTGACGGGCAGCGACGCGCTGGCCGATGTCGGCGCGGTGTCGTTCTCGGCGCTGGCGACGCTGGCGCCGGTGCTGGCGTTCGCGGTGTGGCGCCCGCAGACGCCGCCGCGCGCGGCGATCGCCGGCGTGGTCGCCGGTTTCCTGGCCTGGGCCTGGGTGCTGCTGCTGCCGACCCTGCTGTCGGCCTCCGGCAGCGCCCCCGACTGGCTGCGCGAAGGGCCGTTCGGACAGGCTTGGCTGTCGCCGCAGGGCATGTTCGGGCTGACCGGGTGGAGTCCGCTGGGACGCGCGGTGGGCGTGAGCCTGTTCGCCGGCACCGCCGCCACCCTGCTGGCGATGGCGTGGCGGCGGGAGGCGCCGCACCAGCGCCAGCGCAACCTGGACCGGCAGACCCTGGGCGAGGCCGGCAGGCGTTTCCTTCCGCGCGAGCGGGTGGAGGAACTGCTCGCCGATGCGCCGCGCAACGGACCGGTGCCGGCGCCGATGGAAGCGCGGCTGGAACGCGAACTCTCGGCGGTGCTGGGCTCGGCCTCGGCGCGCCTGCTGCTGGACGCGGCGCGCCGCGAGAGCCGGGATCTGGATACGGTCGCGGCCATCGTCGGCGAAGCCTCGCAGGACCTGCGCTTCAACCAGCAGGTGCTGGAGGCCGCGCTGCACAACATGAGCCAGGGCATCAGCGTGGTCGATCGCGAGCAGCGGCTGGTGGCCTGGAACCGGCGCTACGAGCAGATGTTCGGATTTCCGCCGGAACTGCTCCAGGTCGGCCGGCCGATCGCCGACCTGACCCGCTGGGCGTTGCAGCGCATGCCGCACCGGGGCCACGACGAACGCGCGCTGCAACGGCGCATCGCGTTCATGCGCGCCGGCACGCCGCACCTGACCGAGCGGGTGTTCCCCGATGGCAGCATCGTCGAGATCCGCGGCAACCCGATGCCGGGGGGCGGGTTCGTCGCCACCTACACCGACGTCACCGCCTCGCGCCACGCCGAACGCGATCTCAAGCGTGCCAACGAAACCCTGGAGCAGCGCGTGGCCGAGCGCACCGCGCTGCTGGAAACCGCCAAGCGCGAAGCCGAGCACGCCAACGATGCCAAGAGCCGCTTCCTCACCGCGATCGGCCACGATCTGCTGCAACCGCTGCATGCCGCGCACCTGTTCACCGACGCGCTCGCGCAGCAACTGCCCGACGACGGCGCGCGCCAATCGGCGCGGCAGATCCGCGGGGCGCTGGATTCCACCACCGATCTGCTGACCGGCCTGCTCGACATGTCGCGGCTGGAAGCCGGCGGTCTGGTGCCGGAACCGCGCGATTTCCCTCTGGCCGAAGTGCTGGAACCGCTGGCATCGGAATTCGGCGTGCTGGCCGCCGAAAGCGGCCTGCGCTTCCGCTACCGGCCAACGCGGCTCTGGGTACACAGCGATCCGCAACTGCTGCGGCGGATCCTGCAGAACTTCCTCGCCAACGCCATCCGCTACACCGCGCAGGGCGGCGTGCTGCTGGGTGTGCGCCGTGGCGGTACGCGGGGACGCCTGCGGGTCGAGGTGCTGGATACCGGCCCCGGCATCCGCGAGCCGGAGCGGCGATTGATCTTCGACGAGTTCCGGCGCGGCGAGGAAGCGGTGGGACAGGGGCTCGGCCTGGGCCTGTCCATCGCCGATCGCATCGCCGCCCTGCTGGAAGCGCCGCTGGCGCTGCGCAGCCAGCCGGGGCGCGGCTCCGCGTTCATCGTCGATCTGCAACGGGTCGCGGCGCCGGCCGCGACGCAGGTGTCCGCGGGCGCGCCGCGCACCGGCCTGGCCGGACTGCGGGTGCTGGCGGTGGACAACGATCCGGCCGCACTCGACGCGCTCCATCAGACCTTGCGGGGATGGGGCTGCGAGGTGGCCTGCGCCGCCGATGGTGCAGGTGCGGAAGCGCAACTGGCGCGGGCGCCGGCCGATGCGTGGCTGTTCGACTTCCACCTGGATGCCGGCGATACCGGCGTGGCGCTGTGGCGGCGCCTGTCGGCGCGCTTCGATGCGCGTCCCTGCCTGATCCTGTCCGCCGACCAGACCGATGCGGTACGCCGCGCGGTGCGCGAGGCGGATCTGTCGCTGCTGGCGAAACCGGTGCGACCGCTGGCGCTGAAGTCGGTGCTGGATCGCCTGCTGGCGGCGCGGGCGGGCAGGGTGGCCACCGTCTCCTGAGCCGTGTTTCCCCGGCCAGCCGGGAGCGGATCGGCGCGCACGGCTAGAATGGCGGTTTTCCGACCGACGTCCCGCCATGCCGTATACCCCCATCGTCGCCACGCTCGGCTATGTCCTGTCGCCGGATCGTTCGCAGGTGTTGCTCATCCATCGCAATGCGAGGCCGGACGATCAGCACCTGGGCAAATACAACGGCCTGGGCGGCAAGATCGAGCCGGACGAGGACGTGGTGGCCGGCATGCGCCGCGAGATCCGCGAGGAGGCCGGCATCGAATGCGATGAGCTGGCGCTGCGCGGCACCATCAGCTGGCCGGGCTTCGGCAAGCAGGGCGAGGACTGGCTGGGCTTCGTGTTCCTGATCACCGCGTACTCCGGCACGCCCTGCGAGCGCAATCCGGAAGGCGCGCTGGAATGGGTGCCGGTGGAACGCATCCTGGATCTGCCGCTGTGGGAAGGCGACCGCCATTTCCTGCCGCTGGTGTTCGACGCGGATCCGCGCGGGTTCCACGGGGTGATGCCGTATCGCGAGGGCCGCATGGTGTCCTGGCAGTACTCGCGCATCTGACCGCGCGCGCCGTGGCGTCATCCGCATTACGCGGAATGACGCGACGAGGTTGTCCACATCCGGTGTGGACCGATTCCAGAGAAAGATGTGGATAAGCGCCGGCCGACCTTGCGCGGCAAGGCTGTCAAGCAGGTTGGCGAAAAAATGACCATTGCGTTTCACGTCCGTGAAACGAATGTTTCAGGTTTTCCACAGCGCATGTGGATGGTTCGCGGACAAACATGTGGATAAGCCCGCACGGCCCTTGCGCCATGGACCTGTCAAGGTGGATGGCGAAAAAATGACCAGGCCGGAACGGACTGCGTGAACACGGGTTGCGCTCAATGGATTCCGGCTTTCGCCGGAACGACGAGGCCGATGTCGCGGTTGGCGTGGGAGGCAGGGACATTCGACTGAGCCCAATCCCCAATCCCCAATCCCGGTCCGTAGTATCACGCCTCGATCTGGCGGGCGGGGTCGCTGAGTTCCAGTTCGCGCAGGATCACGCTGGCCTGGGTGCGGTTGCGCACGCCCAGGCGGTCGAAGATGGCCGACAGGTGCGCCTTGACCGTCCGCTCCTGCACGTCCAGGCGATCGGCGATCTGCTTGTTCAACAAGCCCTCTGCCACCAGGGTCAGTACCCGGAACTGCTGCGGCGACAGGCTGGCCAGGCGTGCGGCCAGTTCGGCGTCGTGGCGCGAGGACTGCGCGCGCGCAACGGTGGCGCGCAGCGCCGGTGGCAGCCATTGCTCGCAGGCCAGCACGCTGCGGATGGCATCGCGCAATTCTTCCAGCCCCGCGCTCTTGGGCAGGTAACCGGCGGCGCCGTGGTCCAGCGCGCGCCGGACCACCCGCGGGTCGTCGTTGGCCGACACCACGATCACCGCCACCGCCGGAAACTGCGCGCGGATCGCCGCCAGCCCGGCCAGCCCGTGATTGCCGGGCATGTGCAGATCCAGCAACACCAGGTCCACGTCGTCATGCGCGTCCAGCGCCGCCAGCACGCCGTCCAGCGACTCGGCCTCCAGCACCGCCATCCGCGCCACGGCATCGGCCGCCGCGCCGCGCAGCGCGGCCCGGAACAACGGATGGTCGTCGGCGATCAGCAGGGTAGGCATTGGGTTGCCGGGAATAGGGAATGGAGAATCGGGAATCGTAGAAGCGTATTGCCACGGGCGCGGAAACGATGCGAACGGAGCGCTCCGCTCTTTCGATTCCCCAATCCCCACTCCCGAATCCCGGCTCTCACTACGGCATCGGCCGCCGCGCCGCGCAGCGCGGCCCGGAACAACGGATGGTCGTCGGCGATCAGCAGGGTAGGCATGGCGTGTTCGGGATTGGGGATTGGTGATTCGGGATGGGAGGGTGCAACCGCGATGCACGAATCCCCAATCCCCACTCCCGAATCCCGGCTCTCACTGCACCGTCCAGCCGCCGTCCACGACCAGGGTCTGGCCGGTCATGTTGCGGGCCGCCGGTGAACACAGGAAGGCGGTGATGCCGGCCAGTTCGTCCATTTCGATGAACACGCCCTTGGGCATCGGCTTGAGCATGATCTGGCTGACCACTTCCGCTTCCGGAATGCCGCGTGTGCGCGCCTGGTCGGCGATCTGCTTGTCCACCAGCGGGGTCTTCACGTAGCTGGGGCAGACCGTGTTGATGGTGATGTCGGTGTCGGCGGTTTCCAGCGCGATTACCTTGGAGAAGCCGACCAGGCCGTGCTTGGCGGCGACATAGGCGCTCTTGTACGGGCTGGCGACCAGCGCGTGGATGCTGCCGATGTTGACGATGCGGCCGAACCCGCGCTGGCGCATGCCCGGCAGGACCGCGCGGGTCAGTCGCGCCACGCCGACCAGCATCACCTGGATCAGGAAATCCCATTTGCCCAACGGAAATTCCTCCAGCGGCGAGACATGCTGCAGGCCGGCGTTGTTGACCAGCACGTCGACCGGCCGGGAGATCGCGGCCAGCGCGGCGGCGACGCTGTCGTCGGAGGTCACGTCCAGCGCCACCGACTCGGCCGAACCGCCGGCGGCGCGGATGCCGGCGGCGACGGTCTCGGCGGCGGCCGGGTCCAGATCGCTGATGATGAGGTGGTGGCCGGCTTCGGCCAGCCGGCTGGCGACGCCGGCGCCGATGCCGCTGGCCGCGCCGGTGACGAGGATCGAAAGGGTCTGCATGGGGGAACCTCCTGAAAGTGCTAGGTTAGCAGCCGATGGCGGTGGTCCCCGTGGTACCAAAGTACGATGACGGCCGGCGCCGCGGCGACTAGTTTGGTCGCATTTCCCGGACCTGGAATTCTCCCGATGTCGCGTATCGCTCTGGCCGCTACCCTGACCATGGCGCTGGCCGCCTGCGGCAGTTCCCCGACCCGAACCATGACCCACCAGACCGTGATCGAACCGCAGCGCGTCACCGAACACCGCGGCAGCGACGATCTGCTCACCGCCGGTCTCGGTCTGGCCGGCCTGCAGGCGATGACCCCGCCGGCCTTCGCCGACGCCGCCCATCCGACCCCGGCGGAACTGCGCCGGCGCGCACTCTGGAACAACTGGCGCGGCATCGCCGATCTGTCCGCCACCGGCGGCTACGGCGACGTCTACGGCAGCACCGCCGCGGTGCCCGGACGCGAGTACAGCGCGCTGGCGACGCTGCCCGGCGCGAAGCAGCCGCATCGCGTGCTGGTGCAGGTGCCCGACGGTTTCGATCTGAAGCGGCGCTGCGTGGTGGTCACCGCCTCGTCGGGCTCGCGCGGCGTCTACGGCGCCATCGCGGTGGCCGGCGCCTGGGGCCTGCCGAAGGGCTGCGCGGTCGCCTACACCGACAAGGGCGCCGGCACCGACTATTTCGATCTGGACACGCAGACCGGCATGCGCGAGGACGGCAGCAGCGGCGCGCTGGGCGAACCGCTGGCGTTCGTCCCCGACGCGCCGGTCGGCGCCTCGGGCGTGGCGGTCAAGCACGCCCATTCGCAGGACAATCCCGAGGCGGCGTGGGGACGGCACGTGAAGCAGGCCGCCGATTTCGCGCTGGCCGCGCTGGATCGTGCGTTTCCGCAGGCGGCTCCGTTCCGTTTCGACAATACCCGCATGATCGCGGTGGGCATCTCCAATGGCGGCGGGGCGGTGCTGCGCGCGGCCGAACTGGACGGCGACTGGCTGGACGCGGTGGTGGCCGGCGAGCCCAACGTCCACACGGACGGTCCCGGCGCGCGTTCGCTGTACGACTACACCACCGAGGCGGCATTGCTGATGCCGTGCGCGTTGCTCGCGCTGCCGGCCGACAGCCTGCCGCAACCGCCGCTGCGCGCGCAGGCCGAACCCTTGTGGCAGGCGCGCTGCGCCTCGCTGAAGGCGGCCGGCCTGATCGAGGGTGCCGACGTGGCCGCGCAGGCGCGCTCGGCCCATGCGAAGCTGCGCGAACACGGCTGGACCGATCAGGCGTTGACCGCGGGCGCGCTGAGCGTGGGTTTCGATCTGTGGCGCGCGATTGCGGTCACCTACGCCTCCGCCTACGGGCGCCATGGCGTCGGCGCGCATCCCTGCGGTTTCTCCTTCGCGGCGCTGAATCCCGATTTCAGCGCGCGTACCGCCACCGCCAACGAGCGCGCGGCGTGGTGGGCCGACGGCAGCGGGATTCCGCCGGGCGCCGGCGTGGGCATCGTCGATACCCGCCTGGCTGCACCCGATTTCACCTTGCCGGGCCTGCGATGCCTGCGCGCGCTCAACGACGGCCAGGACGAGGCGGCGCGGCGCGTCCAGCGCGGCATCGCCGAACTGCGCGCGACACCGCCACGCGCGGGGCTGCCGGTGATCGTGGTGCATGGCAGCGACGACGGCCTGGTACCGCCGGCCTTCAGCAGCGCGCCTTACGTGGCGCAGGCGAAGGCGGCCGGCCGCGAGGTCGCGTACTGGCAGGTCCGCAACGCACAGCATTTCGATGGTTTCCTGGCGCTGCCGGCATACGCGGCCCGCTATGCGCCGCTGCTGCCCCACGTGTACGCCGCGCTGGACCAGGTGTCGGCGCAGCTGGACGGACAGGCCCGGGCACCCGCCGACCGCGTCATCGAGGCGCGGGGCCGCGGCGCCGGCCGGCTCGACGCCGCGCAGCTGGCATTGCCGCCTTTGCGCTGAAGGCAGGCCCTCTTCGCGCCCCGCCGGTGGCGGGCGGGGCGCGCCGATGGGCAGGACACCGTCTCCGGCGCGATTGGGCTAACCTGTCGGCTGGTCATTTCCGGGTGTTTCCGTGTCCCGCCATTTTTCGATGCTTCGCGATTTCCAGCTTGCGGATTGGTTCACGCTGGGCAACGCGTTCTGCGGCACCGGCGCGATTTTCGCGGCGATGCGCTTCCTCCAGGACGGCGTGATCCGCGATCTGATGATCGGCATGGCGCTGATTCCCCTGGCTTTCATTTTCGATGCGCTGGACGGCAGGGTGGCGCGCTGGCGCAAGCAGGCGTCGGTGCTGGGGCGCGAACTGGATTCGCTGGCCGACGTGATTTCCTTCGGCGTCGCCCCGGCCGCGCTCGCTTACGCCTGCGGCATGCAGGGCGGCTGGGACTGGCTGGTGCTGTCGTATTTCGTCGCCTGCGGCGTCAGCCGGCTGGCGCGCTACAACGTCACCGCCGAGTCGCTGGCGGGCGGCGACGACAAGGTGAAGTACTTCGAGGGCACGCCGATTCCGACCAGCCTGGTGCTGGTGATGGTGCTGGCGGTGGCGGCCTACCTGGGCCACATCGGCGAGGCGCTGTGGCTGGGCGGCTGGCGGCTGGGGCCGTGGCTGCTGCATCCGCTGGTGCTGCTGTATGCCGTGTCCGGCACCCTGATGATCAGCAAGACCCTGCGCATCCCCAAGCCCTGATCCGTCACCCGTGCGTCGCGGCGCGCGGCTAGAATCGGGGCACAGGAGGATTTATGGCCGAGCATGTACCACCGGGCGCGGGCGACTTCGAAGCGATGGCCCGCCAGTTCTGGAATCTGTGGGGCGACGCCCTGCGGCAGGCTTCCGGCGCGGCCGCGCCGGCACCGGCGCCCGGCTGGACGCAGGCGCTGGACTGGTGGAGCCGGCTGATGCCCGGCGGCCGCGGTCCGGCCGAGGACGCCCTGCACCGGTTCCGCCAGCAGAGCGGTGACTGGTACGGGCTCATGCAGCAGGTGGCCGCGCGCTTCGCCGGCCAGAGCGCCGGCGCCGGCGACGTGACCGCGGCCTGGAAGCAGGCGTTGGGCATGGACGCCGGGCAGGGGCCGTGGATGGATTTCTTCCGTGGCCTGCAGGGCGGCGGCGCGGGCGGTTTCGAGCACTGGTACCGGCAGGTCTCGCCGTACATGGACAACCTGCGCCGGGAGAACGAGCGTTGGCTGCATCTGCCCGCGTTCGGCCCCGCGCGTGAACACCAGGAACGCTGGCAGGCGCTGGCGCAGTCCCAGCAGGATTACCAGCAGGCACTGGGCGAGTACGAACGGGTGATGCTGAAGGTCGCCGGGCTGGCGTTCGAACGGTTCGAAGCGCTGCTCGACGCGCGCGCCGAACCCGGCCAGCAGATCACCAGCGCGCGCGCGCTGTTCGACCTGTGGATCGATGCCGCCGAACAGGCCTATGCGGAAGTGGCGCTGTCGCCGGAATTCCGCCACGTCTATGGCCATCTGACCAACGCCCAGATGCGCCTGCGCCTGGGCGTGCAGACGGAAATCGAACAGATCTGCGTGGCCCTGGGCATGCCCGGCCGCACCGAGGTGGATTCGGCGCACCGCAAGATCGCCGAACTGGAACGCCAGCTGCGCCGCATGAGCCGCCGCGACGACGCGCTGGATCCGCGCGACGCGGCGCAGCCCGTGCGTCGGCAGGCATCGCGTACCGGCGGTGAAGGACGCCGCGGGCAGGAGGCTCCAGCCGTCCGCGCCGCGCGTCCTGCGAAACCGCGTGGCGATGCGAAACCCGCCCGCGCGCCGCGGACAGTCACCGCGAAGGCTTCGCGTGGCGCCAGCGGCGCGAAGCCGGCCAAGGCGACGAAGCCGGCGAAGACGTCCGCCGCCGTGAAAGCGGCGAAGTCGGCGGAGAAGAATCCTGTCCGTGCCGCCGCGCGCGGCGGTGACGGTGAAGTGGTGTCGATGAAGGACTGGGTGGCGCGCAATGCCCATGACGGCGGCGCCACCGCCGGAAGCGGCAAGGGCAAGCGTGGACAGGGAGGCCGCAAGTGAACGGTCCCCTGAACATCAGCGTCGATGAACTCGCGCAGGAAACCCTGCAGGCGCAGCAGAAGCTCGCCGCCGGATTGAAGACCCTGCCGCAGGTCGAGGATGTCGATTACGGCGCCACGCCGCGCCAGGAAGTCTGGCGCGACGGCCGCGCGGTGCTGTACCGGTTCGTCGGTCCCAAGGCGCCCACCGCGAAGGTGCCGCTGCTGATCGTCTACGCGCTGGTCAACCGTCCCTACATGGTCGACCTGCAGGAGGATCGCTCGCTGGTGAAGGGATTGCTGGCGCTGGGCGAGGACGTTTACGTGCTGGATTGGGGCTATCCGGATCGTTCGGATCGCTTCCTGACCCTGGGCGACTACATCAACCGCTTCATCGACGGCGCGGTGGAGCATCTGTGCCGGCAGCACGGCCTTCCGGCGATCAGCGTGCTGGGCATCTGCCAGGGAGGCGCGTTCTCGCTGTGCTATTCGGCGCTTCACCCGGAGCGGGTGCGCAACCTGATCACCATGGTCACGCCGGTGGATTTCCACACGCCGGACAACATGCTCTCGCACTGGACCCGCGAGATGGACGTGGATCTGTTCGTCGATGCGATCGGCAACGTGCCGGCCGACATGATGAATGCCTGCTACCTGATGCTGAAGCCGTTCCGGCTGAACCTGCAGAAGTACGTCGGCCTGGTCGACGTGCTCGATGATCGCAAGGGGCTGGAGGATTTCCTGCGGATGGAGAAGTGGATCTTCGATTCGCCGGATCTGGCCGGCGAGGCGTTCCGCCAGTTCATCAAGCAGTTCTACCAGGGCAACGGTTTCGTCAATGGCGGCATCGACATCGATGGCGAGGAAGTGCATCTGGGCGACGTCGACATGCCGGTGCTGAACATCTATGCCGAGCAGGATCACCTGGTGCCGCCGAACGCCTCGCGCGCGCTGCGGGATCTGGTCGGCACCGAGGATTACACCGAACTGAGTTTCAAGGGCGGCCACATCGGCATCTACGTCTCCAGTCGCGCGCAGCGCGAGGTGCCGGGCGCGATCCATCAGTGGCTTGCGCAGCGCCAGTAGGCGCAGGCTTCGCGCGCGGTGGCATGCCGTTCGCGGTTGTGCCCGGTTAACCGGTGGTCGCTTAGGCTGCGCGGCTTGAACGGACGGTGGACATCAACATGCGTAAAGCGATTCTTTCATTCGCGTGCGGCATTGGCCTGGCCTCGCTGGCGATGACCGCGTGGGCGGCGCCTTCCGAGCAGGCACGGCGCGAGATCACCCAGTTGATGGACGGACTGTCCAACTCCCGGTGCGAGTTCCAGCGCAACGGAAAATGGTATGGAAGGGCCGATGCGCGGGCGCATCTGCAGCGCAAGTACGACTACCTGCTCAAGCGCGATCTGGTCGACACGGCCGAACAGTTCATCGAGCGCGCGGCCAGCAAGAGCAGCCTGAGCGGGCGCGCCTACCGGGTGCGGTGCCCCGGCCAGCCCGAGACCGATGCGGGCGCCTGGTTCCTGGCGCGGCTGAAGGCGCTGCGTGGTTCAGGTGCGCAACCGCGCTGAGCGCTAGACTGGCCGCGACGACTGTGGGGAGCCGCTCACCATGAATGCCGCGTCCAAGCCATTGGCCCGGTCCCTGAACGACCGCATGCTCGCCGGCGTGATGGGCGGCATCGCCCACCGGTTCGGCTGGAACGTCACGCTGCTGCGGGCCTTGTTCGTGATTGTCTCGATCGCCTCGGCCGCGTTTCCCGGCATCCTGGTCTACCTCATCCTCTGGCTGTTGATGCCCAACGAGGCGGATTGAACGAGCCCGCGCGATCGCCCGCCTGGCTGCCCGCGTTGCGCGGGTTGGGCATGATCTGGGCCTTGCCGAACACGCTGGTCGGCCTGCTGGCGGGAAGCCTGGGACTGGCGTTCGGTGCGCGTGCGCGCTGGAGCCGGCGCGACTGCGCGCTGGTGTTCCACCACTGGCCGTGGGGACCGGGCGGCGCGATCACTTTCGGCAACACCATCCTGCATACCGGCGACAGCCTCGATTCCGCCTGCATCACCTACGAGCAGCGCGCCGGCCACCGCCAACATCCACCGATCCGGCTGGGCGATCACGAACGCGCGCACGTGTTCCAGTACATGGTGCTGGGGCCGCTGTTCCTGCCGATCTACCTGCTGTGCGGCGGGGTCAGCGTGCGCAATCCATTCGAACGCGCCGCGGATCGCTACGCGCTGACCGGACGTGGCTGGTGGCCGGGCGGGGAGCCGGCGAAACGGTAGGTTCTCCCGGCGTCTGTCCGGATGAGCGGCGGTGGCTTGCCCGCGGCGATGGCGCTCGTTGTCGATCCGGGGCGGGCGAAGTCAATCCTTGCGGGTGTGTCCGTTCGAACGGCGGGTGGTTTTCTTCGCGGCCTTTCGGGGAGCCTTTCCCGCGGGTTTGCGCGCTGTCTTCTTCGCCGCTTTGCGGGTGGTTTTCCTTGCCGTCTTCTTGGTCGCCTTCCTGGTCGTTTTTCCTGTGCTCTTGCGAGGAGCTTTCTTCGCCGCCTTCTTCGCGGTTTTCCCCGTCGTCTTGCGGGTGGCTTTCTTTGCCGCCTTCTTTGTGGCCTTCCTTGCGGTCTTGCGCGGCGCCTTCCGCGCGGTTTTCTTCGCGGCCTTCTTCGTGGCTTTGCGGGTGCTCTTCCTGGCGCTCTTCTTTTTCGCGCCGCCGCCTTCCTGCTTGTTGACGGTGGCCCAGGCGATGCGTTCGGCGTCCTCCCGGGAACGGCCCTGCTCGCGTTCGCTTTCCTCGATGTGTCCGGCCTTGCGCTTCTGCCGATCGCTGTAGGCGCTCTTCTCTCCTCGTGGCATCGGAATGCTCCGGGATGGGAGGCTCGAACCTACGCGCGGCGGCGTCGTCGCCGGATGAAATCGGATCAGGATCGCGCAAGGCGATCGAAGGAGAACAGGGCGGCCAGCGGATGCCCGCGCCGTTCGATGGCGGCCAGCGCCAGGTCGGCGCCGATCCGGCTGTAGGTGATGCCGTTTCCGCCATAGGCCATCGCGAAATGCACGCGCGGGCCGTACTGCGGATGCGGGCCGAAGAACGGCAGGCCATCCGCGGTTTCGGCGAAGGTGCCCGCCCAGGCGAAGGCAGGGGCGCATTGCAGATGCGGCAGCAGTTTGCCCAGCTTGCGGCCGAGCGCGTGCGCCTTCTTCATCACCCGTGCATCCCGCCGTACCGGGATGTCGATGCGGTCGTCCTCGCCGCCGACGATGAGTCGGTGGTCCGGTGTCGCACGCAGGTAGAGATAGGGACGGGCGGTTTCCCACAGCACCGTGCGTTCGAGAAAGCCGAGGGCACCGGGGGCAATCGGATCGCTGACGAAGGCGTAGCTGCTGTGATTGCGGGCCACCCGTGTGCGCAGCCATTGCTGCGCCGCGTAGCCGGTGGCGAGGATGGCATGGCGGGAGCGCACCCAGTTGCCGTGCCCGGTCCGCAGCCGGACCGAGCGTGCCTGCGGCTGGATCTCGACGATCGGCGTGTGCGCGTGGACGAGGGCGCCGCGCGCCTGCAGGCGCCGGAGCAGGCGATGGGCCATCCGGTAGGGATCCACGCGGGCGGCCTGTCGGCTGAGCAGGGCGGCGGGTCGCGATATCCCGAACCGTTCGGCCAGCGCGTCCGAATCCAGATAATCCACCCGCAGCCCCAGCCTGCTTCGGGCGGCAGCTTCCTGTGCCAATCCGTCGCGTTCCCGCCGACGGGTCGCCAGGTACAGGCTGTCCGTCCATGCGAAACCGACGTCGCGGATCCCGGCGGCCAGATCGCGCAGCTGGTCCAATGCCTGCGCGCAGGCGAGGTAGGCCAGGGCGGCGTCCCGCTCGCCCAGCCGGCGCGCGAGATCCCGCAGGTGTGTGTCGATTTCGTACTGGAGCAGGGCGGTGCTGGCGGCGGTGCTGCCCCAACCGATTTCGCCCTGCTCGATGACCACGACCTCATGCCCGGCTGCCTGCAGGTGGTCGGCGATCAGCGCGGCGGTGATGCCGCCACCGATGATCGCGATCTCGCAGGCGAGATCGGCCGCCAGCGCGGGAAACGGATGCAGCAGGCCATTCTTGATGGCCCAGTAGGGGTAACCGCTCTTCAGGTCCATGGCGAAGGGGATGCGGGCATCACCTGGGCCACCGGGACGGACCCGGGATCACCCGCGCGGCAACGCACCCTGCAGGAACAGGTCGACATTGGCCACGGCCTGCTCGCGCAGCGAGGCGGGGTCGAGCTTGTCCAGGTAGCCGCTGGCGACCCGGATGATCAGGTTGCCGAACATCATCATGTAGAACTGGGTGGCAGCCGCCTCGGCCGAGGCCAGCTTCAGGTGGCCGTTGTCCATTTCCTGCTGGAAGTAGCGGGTGAGGATGCCGCGGGTCTCGGCCACCGCGTGCTCGAAGAACCAGTCGCGCAGGGCCGGGAACGATTCACCCTCGCCAATCACGATGCGGTAGACCACCCGCGATTCGGCCTTGACCATCGAGTCGGCGATGCGGATGGCGACCTCGCGCAGCGCCTGCTGCGGCGGCAGGTCGGAGAAGTTCATGTCGTTCAGGATGCCGACGTGGTTCTCCAGGCGGCGCTCCAGGATGGCGTAGGCCAGTCCTTCCTTGTCGCCGAAGATCCGGTACAGCGTGGCCAGCGAGCCGCCGGCGCGGGCGACGATTTCGCTCAGCTTGGCGTGCTGGTAGCCTTTCTCGGCAAAGACCTCGGTGGCGGCGTCCAGGAAGCGTTCGGCCCGCATCTCGCCCCGTTTGCACAGTTCGACGTTGCGGCGGGTGCGCAGGAATGCGCTGGAATTCACGGAGCGAGGAGAAGCGGTGCCACGAAAATCGGTCGAGTTGCTCACTGGCGGTACCGGCAAGTTGGCTGGGCGTCCCGAAGGGGTCGATGGAGTAGGTCTCACCTGAATGCGCTCCCCGTTTGTCAACTGCCATTTGGCATGAATGACGCGCATCTGTTCTGCTCGTACTGTGACGATTCAGGTATAGCACACCTTTGGCACTTTCCCAACACCCATTTTCGACCGGTCCAAATCCGGGACAAAAAAAGAGGCCCGACTTTCGTCGGGCCTCTTCCTGATCTGGTGCCGAAGGTGGGACTCGAACCCACACGCTTTTAAGGGCGGCGGATTTTGAGTCCGCTGCGTCTACCATTCCGCCACTTCGGCAAGGGGAGCGAGTATAGCCGAGGCCCGCGGGCCCCGACAGCCCGTCAGACCACGCGATCGGTGCCGAGCAGGCGCTCGCCTCGGCGCTGCCAGCCTTCCGCGCCGCTGGTATCGGCCTCCGGCGTGTAGATGCCGCAGCGGACCATGGTGCGCTGGTAGACGTGCAGGGACACGGCGATGGCGTCGTCGCTGGGGTTGCGGATGGTGTGGTACTCGTGGGGCGGAATCAGGCTGCCGGCCGAGCCGGTGCCGGCCTCGATGGTGCCGGCGGCGACGAAGCGGTAGCGCTCGTCGTCGTGCTCGGCCAGTTCGTACTGGGTGATTTCCAGGCGGCCGCGCCAGACGCCTTCCACGCACCACATGCCGGAGTGGTCGTGGATCTTGGTGCCCTGGCCGGGGCCCCAGGTCATGGCGATGACGCTGTAGCCGAATTCCGGGCTGGTATACAGCTCGCGGCGCGCGTAGTGATCGGAAATGGGCTCCAGCACGCAGCTGGGCAGGGCGACCGATTCGTCTCGGATCAGTTCGCACAGCGACTTGCGCAGTGCATCGGTGATGGCGCGGTCGTCGCCCAGCGCGACGGCGGCGTCGAGCGTGGCGACCAGCCGGTCGTGGCCGGGAAAATCGAGGGACATGGCAGGCACCCGGGAATAGTGGTGCCCCATTCTAGTTCGGGTGGCTTCCGGTCGCGAGGGTATGGCGACGGCTCAGAGCGCCGCCAGGAAACCCGCCACTGCCGGGCCGAACCGGGCGAAATCCACCAGGAAGGCGTCGTGGCCCTGCGGCGATTCCAGCGGCACGAACTCGGCCTGCGCGCCCCCCCGCGCCAGTCCCTGGGCAATCTGTTCCTGCTGCTGGAGCGGGAACAGGATGTCGGTCACCGCGCCGATCGCCAGCGCCCGCTCCACCCGGATCCGGGCCAGGCCCTGCATCACGTCGCCGCCGGCGTACTCGGCCAGATCGAACCAGTCCATCGAACGGCTCAGGTAGAGGTAGCAGTTGGGATCGAAGCGGCGCACGAACCGGCGCGCATGGCCTTCCAGATAGCTTTCCACCTGGAATTCCAGCCCGAACGGATCCTCGTCCGGGCGATCCGATTCCAGCCGCACCCGGCCGAAGCGACCGTCCCACTCCAGCGCCGAGCGATAGGTGATGACGCCCAGCTTGCGGGCCATGCGCATGCCGGATTCGGGATAGCGCTCGTCGTCGTAGTGGCCCTGGTTCCATGCCGGATCCAGGCGGATCGCCTCGCGTTGCAGGGAACGGATGGCGATGGAGAAGGGCAGGGCCTGGGCGCTGCCGGAGATGTTGATGTGCGCGCGCGCGCTGCCGGGATGCAGCAGCAGGTAGGCCAGCGCGGTCATGCCGCCCATCGAGTTGCCGATGATGCAGGCCAGTCGTCCGATGCCCAGCGCCTGCACCACCGCGTGGGCGGCGTTGGCGCCGTCCTCGATCGACAGTTCCGGGAAATCCAGCCGGTAGAGTTCGCCGCTGGCCGGATTGATCGAAGCCGGACCGGTCGAACCCTTGCAGCTTCCCAGCGAGTTCACGCAGATCACGAACCAGCGGTCGGTGTCGATCGGCTTGCCCGGCCCGAGCATGGCTTCCCACCAGCCTTCCTCGCCGTTGCCTTCGTTGCGCGCGGCGTGCGCGTCCGGCGACAGGCCGGTGACGATCAGGATGGCGTTGTCGCCGGCGGCGTTGAGCCGGCCCCAGGTTTCATAGGCGATGCGCGCGCCGTGCAGGGCGCCGCCGCGTTTCATCGGGAAGGGCGAGGGCAGCGCGTGGAAGCGCGTGCCGGGCGGGATGAATTCGGTCATCCCGCAAGTTTAGCCTGCGGCTGCCGGCGCGGGCCGGCGCCGCTCATTCCACGACGCGCTGGATCCGCAGCGAATAGGCATCGGCAGCGCCCACTTCGGCAGGCACCGCCACCGCTTCCAGATCGCCGGCTTTGGCCATCACGTCGCCGGCGCGGGAGACCCGCGCGCCCAGTTCGACCTTGGCGACCTGCGAAAGTTTGAGCGTCGGCATCGGGCTGTCGCCGTCGCCGAGTTCCAGGGTGATCGGGAACGAGGTCGCCGGCACCCGCTTGGCGGCCACCGGCATCGGCGGTCCGCCGGCCTGGCGGGCGAACACGAACAGGGTCTCGCCGCCGCTCAGTTGCGCCTTCAGTTCCGGCGCGATGTCCACGCTGACCCGCAGCAGTGCCTTGCCGCCGGCCACGGCCGGGGCGGCGGCGGGTTCGGGCAGCGGCTCCAGCCCGGCTTCGGCGCGGGCCTGGTTGATCTGGGTACGCAGGGTGGTGGCGGTGCCACCGTCGACCTGCGCCAGCAGCGGTTCCCAGGTGCGCGCGGCCTCGGCCGGCTGGCCCTGCTGGCGCTGCGACACGCCGAGGAACCAGCGCGCGCGCTGGTGCTGCGGTTCGATGGTCAACGCGCGCTGCAACAGGCCGACCGCCTGCGCGTCGAGTTGCTTGTCCGGGCTGGCGTACAGGCGGGCCTGTGCGTTTTCGACCAGCAGGTTGGCGTCGTCCGGGGCCAGCTTGAGCGCGGTCTCGAAAGCCGTGCGCGCCTCGGCGTAGCGCTCCATGCTCAGGTAGGAGCGGCCGAGCAGGCGCCAGCCTTCGGGTTCGTTGGGCTTGCGCTTGAGTTCGGCTTCCAGCTGCTTGACCGCCTCGTCCAGGCTGGCGGGCATGGCCGCTTCCGGCATCGTGGCGGGCATCTCGATGGCCGCCGGCGTGCCCAGCAGCCGGTACAGCGCCAGGGTGCCGATGCCCAGGGTCGCCACCGCGCCCACGAACAGGCGGCGCGAAGAGCGCCACAGGGGCCACAGCACGCCCACCAGGACGAGCAGGGTCAACAGCGCCGCGATGGCGGAAAAGGCGGTCATCACCACTCCTGGTTGTCATCGGCTTCGGCGATGTCGCGACCGCCACTCCTGCGCCTGACGATGCGCAGGACCACCACGCCGCCGGCGATCACCAGCAGCACCGGTCCGAACCACAGCAGCCAGGTGCCGGGCGACATCTCCGGCTTGTACAGCACGAACTCGCCGTAGCGATCCACCAGGAACCGCTTGATCTCGGCATCCGACTTGCCCTGCCGCATCAGATCCAGCACCTCGCGGCGCAGGTCGTGGGCGATCTGCGCGTTGGAGTCGGCGAGCGACTGGTTCTGGCACATCACGCAGCGCAGTTCGGCGGTGAGCCGGTGGAAACGGGTTTCCTCGGTGTTGTCGTTGAATTGCAGCGGGGTCGGATCGCTGGCCTGGGCGAACGCGGGACCGGCGACGCCGAGCAGCAGCGCCAGCATCAGCGCGCACAGGTGACGGGGCAGGGCGCTCATTGCCGCGCTTCCGCCTTTTCCAGCGCCGGGATCAGTTCTTTGGCGATGATCTCGTCGGTGACCGCGCCGACGTGCTTCCAGCGCACGATGCCCTTGCCGTCGACCAGGAAGGTTTCCGGCGCGCCGTAGATGCCCCAGTCGATCGCGGCGCGGCCATCCTCGTCGGCGATCACCAGCATGTAGGGATTGCCGAACTGCTCCAGCCAGCGCAGCGCCTCGCTGCGCTCGTCCTTGAGGTTGTAGCCGATGAAGCGCACGCGCTTGGTCAGCGCGAACTTGGTCAGCACCGGATGTTCGACCCGGCATTCCGGGCACCAACTGCCCCAGACATTCATCACATAGGGCGCACCGGCCAGATCGGCGTTGTCGATGCGGGTGGCCGGATCGTGCAGCAGCGGCAGTTCGAACGCCGGCGCCGGCTTGCCGATCAGCGGCGAGGGCAGGGCTTCGCGATCCGCGCGGCCGGACTGCTTGACGCCGTAGGCCAGCAGGCCCATGAGGCCGACGAAGAACAGGCCGATGATGACCGCGGCGAACACCAGCGCGCCGCGCGATTTGTTCTGGCCGGGATTGTCGGAAGGAGTACTCATGCCGGTTGGGCCTCGGGTTTGGATGCCTCGGGTTTGCGGCGGAAACGCCGGTCGGTGGCGGTGACGAACGCGCCCAGCGCCATCAGCAGCGCGCCCAGCCAGATCCAGCGCACGAAGGGCTTGATGTGCACGCGCACCGCCCAGGCGCCGTCGCCCAGGTGTTCACCCAGGGCCACGTAGACATCGCCGAACAGGCCGGGCCGGATGCCGGCCTCGGTCATTACCTGGCCGCCGCTGGCGTAGGCGCGCTTCTCCGGATTCAGCCGCACCAGCGGCTTGTCGCCGCGCAGCACCTGCACGTGGCCCAGGTCGGACAGATAGTTGGGGCCGCGGGTTTCCTCGACGCCTTCGAAGCGGAAACCGTAGCCGCCCAGCTCGACGGTCTGGCCTGGCTTCAGTGCCAGCTCGCGCTGCACGTTCTGCGCTTCCACCAGCAGCGCGCCAATCAGGAACACCGCGATGCCGAAGTGCGCCAGCACCATGCCGAGCATTTCCGGGGTGAACCTGCCGTTGGCGCGCAGCCGGGTCCACACGAAGCGCAGCGTGCCCAGCGCCACCCACAGGCCGGCGGCGACACCGGCGGCGGTCTTCAGGGGTCCCTGCGGCGCCATGAAGTAAGCGACGCCGCCCAGCGCCAGCGCCAGCACCAGCCACGGCATCAGCATCGCCAGCGGCTTGCGCGGCTGATCCTTCTGCCACTTGGTCAACGGACCGAACGGAAGCAGCATCACCAGCGGCGTCATCAACACCACGAACAGCAGGCCGAAGTAGGGCGGGCCGACCGAAATCTTGCCCAGTTCCAGTGCGTCGGCCAGCAGCGGGTACAGCGTGCCCAGCAGGACCATGCCGCAGGCCGCGGCCAGCAGCACGTTGTTGGCCAGCAGCAGGGTTTCGCGCGAACTGGCGACGAAGGCGCCGCCGGCGATGCGCGGCGCGCGCAGCACGTACAGGACCAGCGAGCCGCCGACAACCGCGCCGAGGAAGATCAGGATGAACAGGCCACGCGAGGGATCCGCGGCGAACGCATGCACGCTGGTCAGCACGCCCGAGCGCACCAGGAAGGTGCCCAGCAGCGACAGCGAGAAGGTGGCGATCGCCAGCAGCAGGGTCCAGCCGCCGAAGCTGCCGCGCTTCTCGGTGACCGCCTGCGAATGCAGCAGCGCTGCGCCGGCCAGCCATGGCATGAAGCTGGCGTTCTCGACCGGATCCCAGAACCACCAGCCGCCCCAGCCCAGTTCGTAGTACGCCCACCAGCTGCCCAGTGCGATGCCCAGGGTCAGGAACGCCCAGGCCACGTTGGTCCAGGGACGGGTCCAGCGCAGCCAGCGCGCATCGATGTGGCCGTCGAGCAGTGCGGCGATGGCGAACGCGAACGGCACCACGAAGCCGACATAGCCGGTGTAGAGCATCGGTGGATGGATGATCAGGCCCGGATCCTGCAGCAGCGGATTCAGATCGCGGCCTTCCAGCGGCGCCGGCAGCAGCCGCGCGAACGGATTGGAGGTGAAGATCAGGAAGGCCAGGAAGCCGACGCTGACCACGCCCATCACGCCCAGCACGCGCGCGATCACCGTTTCCGGCAGGTGGCGGGAGAACTCGGCCACCGCCGCGGTCCAGATGCCCAGCACCAGCACCCACAGCAGCAGAGAACCCTCGTGCGCGCCCCACACCGCCGAATAGCGGTACATGATCGGCAGCAGCGAGTTGGAGTTCTCGGCCACGTACTTGACCGAGAAATCCTGGGTGACAAAGGCCACGGTGAGGACGACGAACGCCGCCAACAGCAGGAACAGCTGGCCGTAGGCCGCCGGCCGCGCCACCGCCATCCACGCCGCCTTGCCGCGATGCGCGCCGGCCAGCGGCAGGATCGCCTGCAGCAACGACACCAGCAGCGCCAGGATCAGGGTGACTTGACCGAGTTCAGGCAGCATGGCTCAACGGGATCCGGAAAAGGGGAGGGAGATGCCCGCAACCAGGGCGGCAACGCGAGGGCGGAAGCGCATGCCCGACGGCGTGGCACGGCGAGGCGAGGCTTGGATCAATTCATCGACCCCGCCGCGGGGGCGGCCGGCACGTCGTGCTTCTGGTGCGCCTTGCCCATCTTGTCGGCCACTTCCTTGGGCATGTAGTTCTCGTCGTGCTTGGCCAGCACGTCCTCGGCGACGAACACGCCGTCCTTCATCGAACCGGTCGCCACCACCGCCTGGCCCTCGCGGAACAGGTCCGGCAGGATGCGGTCGTAGACCACCGGCAACTGCGCGTCGCCGTCGGTGACCCGGAAATGTGCCTGCAGCGAGCCAGGCTCGCGCTTGAACGAACCTTTCTCGACCATGCCGCCCAGGCGGAAGCGCGCATGCTCGCCGGCTTCGCCGCGCAGCACTTCGGCGGGGGTGTACAGGTAGGCGACATTGCGTTGCAGCGCCAGCGCGATCAGCGAGGCGGCGACGCCGGCGGCGAGCACCAGCAGCAACACCCAGATCAGGCGGCGGCGACGGACGGGATTCATCGGTTCAACTCCATCGGCGAGGGCGCGGCGGCGCGGGCTTCGCGCGCGGCGCGCAGGCGGGCGGCACGCAGTTCGCGGCGGATCTGCAGACGCGGGGCGATGAAGTCCCACAGCAGGACCACGGCGAACACGGCGTAGGCGCCGACCACGTAATGCAGGTAATTCATGGCTTGCTCCCCGCCAGCCGCGCGACCCAGTCCTTGCCGGCCTCGCGGCGCAGGTTGTCGGCGCGGGCGCGCGCCAGCAGCGATCCGGCGAACCAGAACTTGGTCGCCGCCACCATCAGCCACAGCGGCAGCATCATGCTCGGATCCATCCGCGAGCCGCCCATCAGGCTGATGGTCTGGCCCTGGTGCAGCGAATTCCACCACACCACCGAGTAGCGGATGATCGGCAGCAGCGCCACGCCCACGATCGACAGCAGGCCGGCGGCGCGCGCGGCGGCGCGGCGATCGTCGATGGCGTTGTACAGGCCCATCACGCCCAGATACAGGAACAGCAGGATCAGTTCGGTGGTCAGGCGCGGATCCCAGTCCCACCAGGTGCCCCACATCGGCTTGCCCCAGATCGAACCGGTGGCCAGGGTGATGACGGTGAACGCGGCGCCGATCGGCGCGCAGGCCATCGCCAGGATCTCGCACAGCTTGATCCGCCAGATCAGCGCGATGGCCGCATAGAACGCCATCAGCCCGAACACGAACAGGCTCATCCATGCCGACGGCACATGGATGTAGAGGATGCGGAAGCTGTCGCTCTGCTGGTAGTCGGCGGGCACCACGAACAGCGCCTGCCACAGGCCGAAGCCGAACAGCACGATCGCCGCCAGGTAGCACCAGGGCGTCCAGCGGGCGGCGAAGCGATCGAAATAGGGCGGCGAACCGAGTTGGTGGAACCAGCGGACGAGGGGATTCATGGACGGTGTTTCATCGCTCGCGGTCGATGGAGCGCGCCACCCTGGCCCGCTCCTCAGCTCTGTTCTGTGAAATCACCCCATTTTCCCAGACTTGGGGCCGCCGCGCCAACCGCGCGGGGCCCCGCTGGTCTTGACCCAGGTCAAGGCTTGAGGGTCAAGGTGCCCTTCATCAGCGCCGAATGGCCGGGGAAGCTGCAGAAGAACGAGAACGGGCCGTTTCCGGCGAGCTTGGCGACCGGAATCTGAACCGAGGTGGTTTCACCGCCGCCGACCACCTTGCTGTGGGCGATGACGCGGGTGTCGCCAGCCTTGATGTAGTCGGCGGCCAGGCCGGCCTTGATGCCGTCGGTGTCGATGCCGGCGATGTCCGCCGTCTTGGCGACGACCACGTTGTGGCCCATGACGTTCTTGGCCAGCTTGCCGGTGTGCTTGAGGTTGATGGTGAAGGTGGTGCAGCTCTTGCTGACGTCGATGTTGGAAAGGTTGTACTTCATCGCGTCGTTGCCCTCCAGGTTGACCGAGCAGGTGGCGGCGCGGGCGGCCAGCGGCGAGACGGCCAGGGCGAGCAGGGCGAGGCAGGAGGCAAAGCGGTGGTTCATGGAAATTCTCCGGAACGTGGGGTTGGGACGGGTGGTTCAGGGACCCTGCGCGGCCAGCCAGGCCGACAGGGCGGAGATGGTGTCGTCGTCCAGTCGCTGGCCGACGCCGCCCATCACGAAATCGTTGGTCGAATGATGGATCTGGGCGGTGCGGAAGGCATTCAGGCGTACCTGCAGGTAGATGGCGTTCTGTCCACGCAGCGAAGGATACGCCGCCCACGGCGCATGGCCATCGCGGTCGTCGCGCGCGGCCAGCGGATGGCCGCCGGCATCGGCGCCGTGGCAGCCCTGGCAGGGTGGCAGTCCTTTGCCGTGATCGCCTTCCATGAACAGCTGCCGGCCCCGTTCCAGCAGGGCCGTATCCGGCGCCGGCGCTTCTTCCTGCGCGGGCGCGCGGCCGGCGGGCAGGCTGGCGTAGTACAGGGCCAGATCGCGCATGTCCTGATCGTTCAGGCTGGCGGCCAGCGGCGTCATCGCCGATTCCGGCATCGCACCGCTCTGGTATTCGACCAGTTCCCAGTACAGGTACTCGGCACGCTGGCCGGCCAGGTTGGGGAAGTTCGGCGCAATCGAGATGCCGGCGGCGCCGTGACAGGCCGCGCACAGTTCGGATTTGGCCTTGCCGGCCGCCGGATCGCCGCGCAGGCGCGTGATCCGGCGCAGATCACGGTATGCGGGCAGCTTGGCGGCGGGCTCGGCTGGCGCGGTGTCGGCCTGCGTGTTTTCCGGGGACATCCGCGCGGCGGGATCCTGGGCGACCGATTCGCCCGTGCCCGCCAGCGCCGCCACGCCCAGCGCGAACACGGCGGCGGTGAACAGGCCGGTGCCGGTGGACGGCTTCATAGTGACACCTCCAGGCTCATGCCGATCAGGTTGACGCGGTAGTCGCCGGGACCGCCATCGGTATACACGCGGTGATCGAACACCCGCGCCTCGTCGAAACCCAGGTAGTGCCAGTCCGACAGCCGCCCGCGTTCGTAGGTGTCGAACACCCGCATCCGCGTGCGCGCGCCGATCGGGAAACTCACCCCCACCGACAACGAATTGACCCGGTAGATCATCGGTGGATAGCGGCCATCGGCCGACGCCGCCAGCGCCGGATTGGCGAGTGCGCCGGGCGACGCGAAGCGATAGCGGGTGGTGCCACGCGAATCGGTCCAGTTCCACGCCACGTCCAACTGGGCGCGGCCGATGGCCTGGTTGAAGTTGGCGCCGGCATAGCGGTTGCGCTGGCGATCCTCCAGCCACCAGCGGTTGGCCTGCGGGTAGGTGGATCCACCCAGTGTCGGATCCGGCGTCAGTGCCGCGTCGTTGACGTTGGCGATGCCCAGATCCGAGCGGTCATAACCCAGCCAGGCGCTGGCGACGGTGGTCGTGGCGGGCTGCCATTCCCATTGCAGGCTGGCGCCGCGGGTGTCGTAGTCCTGCCGGCCCAGTTCGGCGTCGTAGTCGTTGCGCTCGCCGCGCAGCGATGCGTACAGGGTCATCTCGCGCGGCAGGATGAAGGTCGCCATCAGGTCCAGCTTGTGCTGGGTGCGGCTGGCCAGGTCGTATTTGCGCAGCGCCGACACCGTGTGCGCGGGCACGCCATCGGCCGGCTCGACGAAGCCGGGCAGGTCGGTGGAGAAGGTGAACTCGTAGGGGTCGTAGAAATAACGGCTGCCGCTGCGGTCCAGATAGGTGTAGTTGGCGCGCAGGGTCAGCCATTCGCGGGCGCGGTTGTTCCAGGTCAGGCGCAGGCTGTCGTCGCGGGTGGTGGCGACCTCGCGATGGGCGCGCTCGATGGCGGTATGCGTATACGTGGCGCCCAGCGTGTTGCGGGTATCGGGACGCCAGTCCAGGCCCATCGAGACTTCCCGGGTTTCCTTGTCCAGCGGCAGGTTGCGCATGCGGGTGATCACCGACGGCGCGAGACTGGGATCCCAGATCCCCATTTCGCCCGGCACCACGCTGCCCTGCGAACCGTTCTCGGCCACGTAGCCCCACTGGCCGGTCAGCGGGTTGTAGGCCTGGTAGGTGCCGTCATAGTCCTCGCGGTAGTACTTGGCCTGCCCGCGTACGGTCAACGCGGTGCGCGGCTGGAACACCACCCGCACATCCATTCGTTGGGTGTCGATGTTCAGGTCCGCGGTCTTGCGCGAAAGCGCGTCCGGCGTGTTCCAGTCGGCGCAGTCAAACAGGAAGCCCGGTCCGATCGGCAGGCCGAACTGGCCCTGGCAATTCATCGGCGCCAGCAGGCGTTCGTTCTGGCGCATTGTGCCCAGCGAAGTGTTGAGGGTCAGTTCGCCGTTCCAGGGCAGCTTACGGGTGAACGCCGCACGCAGCTGGTGATGGTCGTTGTCCGGCTCGTAGGCGAATTCGCCGCTGGTGCGTGGTGGCGGAGTCACGCCCGGCACCACCGAGTACAGGCCGTACGGCACCTGGTAGTCGTAGCCGTTGAAGCGGTTGCGGAAGAACGATCCCGTATAGCTGACGTCCATCCGCCACAGGTTGCCGGTGAAACGCACGCCGCCGTTGACGTTCACCGTGCTGTCGTCGATCGGGCGCGGGATCTCGTAGATGCCGCCGTTGGCGGGGAAGGGATAGTTGAAGAAGAACGGTCCACCGAACGGACGCGCGCCTTCGCGTTGCTCGTGGCTGGCGTTGAAGTAGGCCGCCCAGCGCGGATTGAGGAAATAGTTGATGCCCACGCCCTGCTTGTCGCGGACCACGCGCAGGAAGCGTTCCGGCTGCGCACCGGCGACCGCGGCCACCTGCGCCGGGGTGCTGGCGGCGGGCGTCAGGCCACCGGCCAAGGTGAGGTGCTGGCTGCCGACGCCATTCCAGATCGAGCGTGCGTTGCCGCTGGTTACGTTCGGCTGGCTGCGCACGAAGGCCTGCACGCGATACTTGCCGGCGCGGCCGAACACCACGCGATAGAACTGGTTGTGCTCGTTGATGCGGCTGGCGCGGAAATCCAGGTAGCTGCCATCGCTGGCGCGTTGCAGGCGGAAGCGCGCATCCACCATCACGCCATCGTCGAAATCGTTGAAGCGGCGCCACTGGGTCGCGCGCTCGTCGCCGGACACGTGCAGGTAACCCAGGCCCACGCGGCCTTCGTAGGCCCATTCGCCGTGCGGTTTCAGCTCGGGCCACGCGGGCGCGCAGGGATACAGGAAACCGGTCGGCGTGCGCCGGGAACCGGCGTGCAGCCAGCTCATGCCGTCGGCATCGCAACCGATGCCGCCCATGCCGGTCGTGTCCAGCGCGTTGCCGAAATGCAGGTCGGTGCCCACGCCGCTGTCCTGGGCCTGTGCCATGCCGGCCAGCGACAGCGCCATGGTCAGCGCGGCCAGTCGCGGCAACGGGGGCGTGCGGAACGTCGAGACCATCATGTTCCCTCCGCTACTTGTGGAGACGGGGACCGGACGGATGGTTGGATCCGTGGATCTGCGCGTGGCAGGTCAGGCAGCCGCGCGCCATCAGGCGTTCATCCGGGGCCGCGCCGGTTCCCAGCGAGGCCGAGGTGAGCAGGTCGTTGGGATGGCGGGTGTGCGAGTGGCACTGCTGGCACAGCATCGGCACCGGCGCCACCAGCAGCGCGTGCTGGTTGGAGCCGTGCGGGGTATGGCAGTTCAGGCAGCTCTCGCGCACCGGCGCATGTTCGAACAGGAACGGTCCGCGCTTTTCGGCGTGGCACTGGTAGCAGGTCTCGTTGACGGTGTCGGTCTTGAGCAGCGAGGCGGTGAGGGTGCCGTGCGGATTGTGGCAATCGGCGCAGGTCATCTCGCCCTCCGGCAGCGGCATGTGCGAGCGGCGGTTGAACTGCTGGCGGACGTCCTTGTGGCAGGTCGCGCAGGTCTCGCTGACCGACTGTCGCGCGGTCAGTCCTTCGGCGGACAGGCGTGCCATCGGGTTGTGGCAATCGCTGCACGACAGGTCGTTGCGCTGGTGCACCGAGCCCAGCCAACCGTCGCGCGGACCGCCGGCGTGGCACCCCAGGCAACTGCCCGTCTGCGCCGACACCGGCGTGCCGCCGTCGTGGGTGAAGGCGATGATGCTGCCCTTGGCGGAAGGATTCTGCGCGTGCGCCGAACCCGGACCGTGGCAGGCCTCGCAGGTCGGCGTGGCCGGATTGGCCTGCTGCGCGGCCTGCATGCCGAGGGCATGCACGCTGTGGGCGAAGTTGGCCTGCTCCTTGCCGTGGCAGGCCGTGCAGGTCGCCTCGCCGATCGGCTTGGCGGTCGGTTGCAGCGGATTGGCCGGCACGGTGGCGAAGGCAAAACCCGGTGCGTCGGCGAAATCGTGGGCGTTGCCGTCCTGGCTGCCGAAATGGGTGGCGGGGAGCTTCGAGGGATCAAAACCGGCCGGGGCGCTCTGCGCCATCACCGGTGCCAGCCAGCTCGCCCCGAGCATGGCCGCCGCCGCCAGAACAAACATCAGAGCCAACAATGCGCGCCGCATCCTGTTCTCCCTTGCGCCTGGCTGGCCAAGGCTGGCTAGCCGCAGGGCTTGTAACGTTCATTACGATAAACGCTGAGTGAATGCGCGACGGAGATCAAGTTGCGGTGCAGCATCGGTCGGCGCGCAACCCCGGTTGGCGGCGGGACGCGAAGGGGAATTTCCGGCCGGGAATGCCGGAACAGGCCGGCAGGCAGATCAGGCCCGCGGGCGGGGCAGGACGCCTTCCAGGAAGATCGACACCGCTTCGCGGGCCTCCACCTTCACCCGCGGCTTGTCGGCCACGCCGATGCGGCCGTTGACCGAACGCAGGATTACGCCGCCGAACACCATCATGTAGAAGCGGTCCGCGACGATGGCCGGATGTTCCAGGATCAGCCGTCCGCTCAGCTTCTCGCGTTCGAAATACTGGGTGAGCAGGCGCTCGGCCGGGGTCACGCCGTGTTCCATGAACCAGTCGCGCAACTCCGGGAAGCACAGGCCTTCGCCGACCACGATGCGGTGGGTGACGATGCGGCCCGGCGAAAGGATTTCCTCGACCATGCGCTCGGCCGCCAGCGGCAGCGCCTGCTCGGGCGGCAGGTCGGAGCGGTACAGCATGTCCAGGCCTTCGCCGAAGGCGGCGATGCTGCGCTTCATGATCGCCAGCGCCAGCCCATGCTTGTCGCCGAAGGCGTTGTAGAGCGTGGACAGCGAGCCGCCCGAACGCGCGACCACGTCGTTCAGCCGCGCATTGCGATAGCCCTTTTCGAGGAATACCTCGGTGGCCGCCTCGATGAACCTCTCGATGCGCAGCTCGATCCGACCCGACACATCGGTGCGCGGACGCGCGGACTTGTCGGACGGATGACGCGGCGGTTCGGGAAAATCCGTCATGGGCGGCGTGGAATCAGTTGAGGGCGATGCGGATCGCGGCGGCGGCGGTCAGTGGTGCCAGCACCAGCGCCATCACCAGCCCGGCGCCGAGCAGCAGCAGCGCGCCGCTGCCGTCCAGGCCCTGCGCGCTGGCGGCGACGCTGCCGGCGCCGAACACCAGGATCGGCACGTACAGCGGCAGTGCCAGCAGCGCGACCAGGATTCCGGAGCGTCGCATGCCGACCGTCAACGCGGCGACCACGGCGCCGAGCAGGCTCAGCAACGGGGTGCCCAGGGCGAGCGCGGCGAGCAGGGCGGGCAGTTGCGGGCGCGGCAGGTGCAGCAGTTCGCCCAGCAGCGGGGTCACCAGGATCAGCGGCAGCGCGGTGGTCGCCCAGTGGGTCAGCACGCGCACCGCGACCAGCCAGGCCAGCGGCACCGGCGCGAGGATCCACTGTTCCAGCGAACCGTCCTCGGCATCGCCGCGGAACAGCGTGTCCAGCGACAGCAGGCCGGCCAGCAGCACCGCCACCCAGATCACCGCCGAGGCGACCTTGCCCAGCGCGTCGGGTTCGCCGCCCAGGCCGAGCGCGAACACCACCACCACCAGCAGGGCGAACAGCGCCGGCTGCAGCGCGTCGCCGCGACGGCGCCACATCAGGCGCAGGTCGCGCACGACCAGCGCCGACGCGGAGGACCACAGGCCGGGCGTGCTCATGCCGCGCCTCCCAGCATCAGCATCCGGGTCTGCACGGGTGGCGCCGCGTAGGCGCCGTGCGTGGTGACCAGCGCGGCGCCGCCGCTGCGCAGGTGCGCGGAGATCATCCGGTTGACCAGGTTGATGCCCTCCAGGTCGAGATTGGCGTAGGGCTCGTCGAGCAGCCACAGCGGCGCCGGCGACAGCCACAGCCGCGCCAGCGAAAGCCGCTTCTTCTGCCCGGCGGAGAGTTGCCGCGCCAACGCGTCCTCGTAGCCGGCCAGGCCGACCATCGCAAGCGCGTTGCCCGGCATCTGGCGCGCGCGGCGGCCATGCAGGCCGCACAGGAAGTTGAGGTTCTCCAGCGTGTCCAGGTCCGCCTTCAGCGCGGGCAGGTGGCCCAGGTAGGCGATCGCCCGCGAACGCTGGGTGGCGTTGGCGGCGCGGCCGTCGATCTCGATGTCGCCGCGATCGGCGCGCAGCAGGCCGGCCAGCACGCGCAGCAGGGTGGTCTTGCCGGCGCCGTTGCCGCCCTGCACCAGCAATGCCTCGCCCGCATTGACCGCGAATTCCAGCGGGCCGAACACCGGTTCGTCGTTGCGCGAAAAAGCCAGGCCACGGGCGGCCAGCAGCGGCGGAGGGGTCGGAACGGAATCGATCATCAGGCGGAAGCCTTCGAAGAAGGCGGGTCTCGGGCGGCAATCAGCCGGCTATTGTATGCGAGGCCCCGCGCGGTGCTCCTTGCGCGGCTGGCGCTCAGCCGGCCCATTCCACCGCCGGAAGATCCGGCGCATCGCCTGGCCGCGTCCACATCAGCCTCAGCCGGACCGGTTGTCCTTGCCGCCAGTGCAGGATGCCGCCCTGGGAAAAGGCGCGCGCGAGCGCATCGGCGTCCTCGCGCGCCATATCCAGCACCAGCCAGCCGGGTTCGAACCAGCCACCGCGGCCGTCGCCGGCCCGGGCCGGTACATGGACGTGCCCGGCCTCGTGCAGACAGGCCCGCAGACGCCGGTCGGCCGCTTCGTTGTCCTCGTCGGTGCGCGGGGTCAGGGGCGGGTTCCAGGCCGTGATCCACAGGTAATCGCGGGCCGGCAGGCGCGCCTCCAGCGCCGCCGCCGGCTCGCCGATCCGCAGCGGCCAGGCGCGCTCGTCCAGCAGCACCTCGTAGCAAGCCGCGCACCAGGCCCGCGCCAGCCGGCATTTTTCCGGATCGGGAACGCTGTATCCGTTCATGGCCCCATCATCGCCGGACACCTTCATTGCGTACACTCCGCAGTCCCCCTGTGAGACCGGACCGGCGGATGCCTCTCGAAACCAAGCTGCCCAAGGTGGGCACCACCATCTTCACCGTGATGTCGCAACTGGCCGCCGAGCACGGCGCGGTCAACCTGGGACAGGGTTTCCCCGATTTCGCGGTGCCGCAACGGCTGGTCGACGAACTGGACCGCGCCATGCGCGAAGGCCACAACCAGTACGCGCCGATGACCGGCGTGGCGCCGCTGCGCCAGGCGATCGCCGAGAAGGTACTGCGCTGCTACGGCCGCCAGGTCAATCCGGACACCGAGATCACCGTCACCAGCGGCGCCACCGAAGCCTTGTTCAACGCCATCCATGCGGTGGTGCGTCCGGGCGAGGAAGTGATCGTGCTGGACCCGGCTTACGACAGCTACGAACCGGCGATCGAACTGGCCGGCGCGCGCGCGGTCCATGTCGCGCTGGATCCGCGCAGCTTCGCGGTGGACTGGGACAAGGTGCGCGCCGCGATCACGCCGCGCACCCGCCTGCTGATCATCAACAGCCCGCACAATCCCTCCGGTGCGATGCTGGACGAGACGGATCTGCAGGCGCTCGCAGACCTCCTGCGCGACACCGGCATCTTCCTGATCTCCGACGAGGTCTACGAGCACATCGTGTTCGACGGCCGCCGGCATGAATCCGTGCTGCGCTATCCGGAACTGGCCGAGCGCGCGTTCGTAGTGTCCAGCTTCGGCAAGACCTACCACTGCACCGGTTGGAAGATCGGCTACGCGATCGCGCCGCCCGCGCTGAGCGCCGAGTTCCGCAAGGTCCACCAGTACAACGTGTTCTGCACCTTCGCGCCGGCCCAGCACGCGTTCGCGGCGATGATCCGCGACGAGCCGGAACACTACGAGCAACTGGGCGCGTTCTACCAGGAAAAGCGCGATCGCTTCCGCGCGCAGTTGCTGGAAACCAAGCTCAAGCCGCTGCCGGTGCCGGGCGGCTATTTCCAGCTGGTGGACTATTCGGCGGTGAGCGATCTGCCGGACATCGAGTTCGTGCGCTGGCTGACCATCGAACATGGCGTCACCGCGATTCCGCTGTCGCCGTTCTACGAGAATGCGCCGGCGGACCAGCGCCTGGCGCGCTTGTGCTTCGCCAAGAACGCGGCCACGCTGGACGCGGCCATCGAACGCCTGAAGAAGCTGTAATCATTTTCCATCGCGACGGACTTCCATCGACATGCAGGACCTGCGCCTCTCCCTCGTCCAGGGCATCACCCGCTGGCATGACCCGGCCGGCAACCGCGAGTACTACGGCGATCTGATCGCGCCGCTGGCGGGCCGGACGGATCTGGTGATCCTGCCGGAGACCTTCACCAGCGGCTTCAGCAACGATGCCATCGATCGCGCCGAGGGCATGGACGGCGAGACCGTGGCCTGGATCCGCGCGCAGGCACGCAAGCTTGATGCCGCGGTGACCGGCAGCGTGCAGTTGCGTACCGACGAAGGCGTGTTCAACCGCCTGCTGTGGGCCACGCCCGATGGCGACCTGCACAGCTACGACAAGCGCCACCTGTTCCGCTACGCCAACGAGCACAAGCGCTATGCCGCCGGCCGCGAGCGCCTGACCGTGGAATGGAAGGGCTGGCGGATCAATCCGCAGGTCTGCTACGACCTGCGCTTCCCGGTGTTCTGCCGCAACCGCTACGACGTTGAGCGGCCGGGCCAACTGGATTTCGATCTGCAGATCTTCGTCGCCAACTGGCCGGCCGCGCGCGCCCACGCCTGGCGCACGCTGCTGCGCGCGCGCGCCATCGAGAACCTGTGCTTCGTCGCCGCGGTCAACCGTGCCGGCACCGACGGCAACAACCTCGATTATTCCGGTGACAGCGCGGTGATCGATTTCCTCGGCCAGCCGCTGGTGGAACTGGGGTCGGGCGAGGGCGTCACCACCACGACCATTTCGGCCGAGGCGCTGGCGGCGCACCGCGAACGCTTCCCGGCGATGCTCGACGCGGACCGGTTCGAGCTTGCCTGAAGCGCCACGCCGCATCTGGACCATCGGGCATTCCAGCCGCGACTGGAATGCCTTCGCGGCGATACTCGCCAGCGCGGGTATCGAGGTCGTGGCCGACGTACGACGCTACGCCGCCTCGCAGCGGTATCCGCAATTCGCCGGCGCCGCGCTGATGCGCGGTCTGTCGGAACGGGACATCGACTACCGGCCGATGCCTTCGTTGGGCGGGCGCCGTGAACCGCGATCGGATTCGGTCAATACCGCCTGGCGGCAACCCGGTTTCCGCGGCTACGCGGACTACATGCAGACGCCGGCCTTCATCGATGCCCGCGCCACGCTGGCCGAAGTCGCCGCGCGCCGACCGACCGCGTTCCTGTGCGCCGAAGCGGACTGGCGCAACTGCCATCGCGGCCTGATCGCCGACGCGTTCACCGCCGACGGCTGGGAAGTCCGCCATCTGCTCGACGACGGACGACATGAAATCCACCCGCTGACCCGCGCCGCGCGCCTGATTGACGGCCGCCTGGACTACTCCCTGCCGGCGCCGCCGCAAGGCGAGTTGTTCTGACGCTCATCGATAGTTGTGGGAGCGACGTGAGTCGCGATGGGAGTGCACGAGGCGCGTCCTTTCAGTCCCGCCACCTGTCACGACGAATCACGTTGGCATTCCCGGGCTGGCCGGCCATCCGTTCGCGACTTACGTCGCTCCTACAGTCGGGTATCTGGCGCACATCAGCGCGCCGAACGCTCCGGCAGGATCTGGCACACCGCCTGGCATAGCGCCAGCACCTTGTCGTCCGGGCCGCGCGCTTCGCCGGCCAGGTGCAACTGGCCACGCGTGCGCTCGATGAGTCGCGCGGTGCAGACGATATGCGACACATCCGGCGTCACCGGGCGCAGGTACTGGGTATTGAGCGAGGTGGTCGCGCTGGGCGGGGCGATCAGGTAGGAGAACGGGCCCAGGGTGTTGTCCAGCGCGGCGACGATGAAACCGCCCTGCATGTGCCCGATGGGATTCTGGTAGCGCGCCTGCACCGGGAAACGCATGCGCAGCGATTCGCCTTCGACGTATTCCACCACTTCACCCTGCATGTCGATCAGGCAGGGCGGTGGAATCTGCAAGGGCGCACCGTCGGGCAGCCGCGCGCGCAGCAGCGCGTTGATGTCGATGTCCGTGCCGCTCATGGCGTGAAGCTCAGTTCGAACGCGGCCAGGAACGGCGCGCGCGGCGGCGGCTCCAGGAAACGTCCGTTGAGTTCCTTCTCCACACAGGTGGCCAGTGCGGTGTCGCCCTGGCGCCAGGTGCGGACGATGCGGCCGCGGGCGTCCACCTCGACGATGATCACGAACGCGGCGGTGTCGTGGCGCGGATCGGCGCAGTTGGCAACGCTGGTTTCCAGTTGCCGCGATTGCGCCTGCTGGAACGCCGCGCGCTTGACCGGGTCCAGCGAGGCTTCATCGCGATCCGCCCGGGCCTTGGCGTCGGCGAAAGTCTGCGGCGCCTGCGCAAGACCCGCGAGTGGCAGCAGGGTGAGGAGGGCAAGCAACCATCCGGCGCGGCTCATGGCTTGGCCTCCGGCGGCGCGATCCGCAGCAGCTTGCCGTCGTTCTCGTCGGTCAGCACGTAAACGTGGCCGTCCGCACTGACCCGCACGTCGCGCACTCGCTCGCCGATTTCATTGAGCAGGCGTTCCTCGGACACGATGTCATCGCCCTTCAGGCCCAGGCGGATCAGGTTGCGCTCGGCCAGCGAACCGAGGAACAGGCTGTCGTTCCAGGGCGAATCGGGATGGCCGGTGTAGAACGCCATGCCGCTGAGGCCCGGTGATTTTTCCCAGACATGGTAGGGCGCCTCCAGGCCGGGCTTTTCCTTGCCCACGGCTTCCGGAATCGGCAGGCCCGAGTAGTTGATGCCGTGGGTGATGACCGGCCAGCCGTAGTTGCGGCCGGGTTGCGGCAGGTTGATCTCGTCGCCGCCGCGCGGGCCGTGTTCGGATTCCCACAGCTTGCCGCTGCGCGGATCAATGGCCAGGCCCTGCATGTTGCGGTGACCGTAGCTCCAGATCTCCGGACGCGCACCGGCCTGTCCGATGAAGGGATTGTCCTGCGGCACGCCGCCGTCCAGGTTCAATCGCACCAGCTTGCCCTGCAGCTTGCCCAGTTCCTGCGAGGTGGGCCGATGGTTGCGCTCGCCCTGGCTGATGAAGACATGGCCCTGGCCGTCGAAGGCCAGCCGCGAGCCGAAATGGTTGGGACCGTCGAGTTTCGGTTCCTGCCGGTAGATGACCTTCACCTCCGTCAGCGCATCCGCGCCCAGCGTGGCGGTGGCCACCGCGGTGCCGGCGGTGCCGTTCTCGCCCGGCTCGGCGTAGCTCAGATAGATGCGGTGGCTGCTGGCGAAGTCCGGCGCGAGGACGACATCGAGCAGGCCGCCCTGGCCTTCGGCGAACACCTTCGGCACGCCCGCCAGCGGCGCGGAGATCGCGCCATCGGCGCCGACGCGGCGCAGTTGCCCGGAGCGCTCGGTGACCAGGAAGCCGCCTTCCGGCAGCAGCGCCAGGCCCCAGGGATGATCCAGTCCCTGCGCGAGCACGCTGACCTGGATGCTGCCCAGCGCGCTGGACAGGGCGCGCGCGGCCGGCGGTTGCGCGGGTGCGGGCTTCGCGGCGGCGGGTACCTGGGAATCGCCATCGCGCGCCTGGCAGGCGGACAGCGCGGTGATGGCGAACAGGGCAAGGGTGAGGGCGGAACGATGGGGCATCGGAAATCTCCCTGGGGGTTGGGGTCAACGGTAACCGGCGGCCTGCAGTTCGAACAGTTCGGCGTAGCGGCCGCCTTCGGCCATGAGCTGGTCGTGGGTGCCGCTGGCCTCGAGCCGGCCTTCGTTGAGCACGAGGATGCGATCGGCCATGCGCACGCTGGAGAAGCGGTGCGAGATCAGCACCGCGGTACGCTCGCTGGACAGTTCCTTGAAGCGCTGGAACACCTCGAACTCCGCGCGCGCATCCAGCGCGGCGGTCGGTTCGTCCAGGATCATCACCTGCGCGTCGCGCATGTAGGCGCGGGCGATGGCGATCTTCTGCCACTGTCCGCCGGACAGATCCACGCCGGTCTTGAAGCGGCGGCCGATCAACTGGTCATAGCCGTCCGGCAGCGAGGCGATCACCTCGTCGGCCATCGAACGGCGCGCGGATTCGCGGATGCGCGCATCGTCGCCCATCGCATCCACCTGGCCCACGCCGATGTTCTCGCCGGCGGTCAGGTGGTAGCGGACGAAGTCCTGGAAGATGACGCCGATGCCGGCGCGCAGATCGTCGATGTCGTATTCGCGCAGATCGCGCCCGTCCAGCAGGATGCGGCCTTCGTCGGGGTCATACAGCCGCGCCAGCAGCTTGACCAGGGTGGTCTTGCCGGCGCCGTTCTCGCCGACCAGCGCCAGCACCTCGCCGGCGCGCAACTGGAAGTCCAGGCCGCGCACCGCCCAGCGTTCGGCGCCGGGATAGCGGAAGCCGACGTTCTCGAAGCGGAAGCCTTCGAGAATCGGACGCGGCACCGGCGCGGCGCCGGGCGGCGAGACGATCTCAGGCCGGATGTCGAAGAACGAGAACAGGTCGTCCAGGTACAGCGCCTGCCCGGCGACCTGCGAGAAACCGATCAGCAATCCTTCCAGCAACTGGCGCAGGCGCAGGAAACTGCCGGCCAGGAAGGTCAGGTCGCCGATGCTGAAATCGCCGCGCACGGTGCGCCAGGCGATGTAGCCATAAGCCACGTAATAGCCCAGCGTGCCCAGGCCGGCCAGCAACGTGCCCCACAACGCGCGGCGCCGGGCCAGCGCGCGGTTGGCGCGGTAGAAACCTTCGGCCAGTTGCCGGTAGCGATCGATCAGGAAGCGGTGGAGGTTGAAGATCTTCACCTCCTTGGCCGTTTCCACGCTGGCGCCGGTCTGGCGGATGTATTCCAGCTGCCGCCGTTCCGGCGTCCACTGGAAATTGAGCGAATAGCCCAGCGCGTTGAAATGCGCCTCGCCGACGAAGGCGGGCACCAGTGCCACCACCAGCAACAGGATCAGCCAGGGGGCGTATACCAGCAGGCCGGCGGCGAAGCTGATCACCGTGATCGCGTCCTGCGCCTGCCCGAACAACTGGCTCATCAGGTTCATCCGCCCCATGGTCTGGCGGCGCGCGCGATCCAGCTTGTCCTGCAGATCCGGATCCTCGAAGTCCTCCAGATCCAGCCGCGCCGCGTGTTCCATCAGGCGGATGCTGGTGGCGTTGGTGAACAGTTCCGACAGCAGCGCGTCGGCGTAGCTGACGAACCGGCCCAGCAGATCCGACAGGATGGCCAGGCCGAACTCCAGCGCCAGCAGGCCGAGCAACGTGTCGAGTTGTCCGTCGCGCCAGATCTCGGCCAGCCCGGCCTGCGGCAACCCGAGGCCGACCAGGCGGATGGCTTCGTCGATGATCAGCTTGCCCACGTACAGCGTGGCGACCGGCAGCAGCGCGCGGATCAGGCGCAGGCCAAGGCTGGCCAGGGTCAGGCCGGGGCTGGTCGCCCAGATCTGTTTCAGGAAAGGCGGCAGGTTGCGCATCGCGTTGAAGCGATCGCGCAGGCTGGGGCCGGACTTTTCACCGCGCCGGGGTTTGGCGCCGGCGGCGGCCGGGGGAACGGGGGCGGAAGCCATGCCGCATTGTGCCTGCTTGGCCCGGCCCGCGGGAAACGACGTGACCGTGCGGCCACGTCGCATGAAACGCCTGGCCGGTGTTCAGGTCGCCGGAAGCGGCGAACGCAATCCCACGCCCATCCGGTTCCAGGCGTTGATGATGGCGATGACGAAGGTCAGCTCGGCGATCTGGGTCTCGTCGAAATGCGGCAGCAGTCCGGCGTAGATCTCGTCCGGCGCGTGCGTTTCGTCAATGCGCGTCAACGCCTCGGTCCAGGCCAGCGCGGCGCGTTCGCGGGCGTCATAGAACGGGCTTTCATGCCAGGCGGTGAGGGTATCGAGCTTGCGCGGGTCGACCCCGGATTCGCGCAGGGCCTTGCCGTGCATGTCCAGGCAGAAGACACAGCCGTTCAGTTGCGAGGCGCGCTGCCTGACCAGATCCAGCAGCGTGGCGTCCAGCGAACCGTGGTGCAGGCCGTGACTGACCTTCAGCAGGCCCTTGTAGGTTTCGCTGGCGAGGGAGGTGTAATCGACGCGGGGGAGCGACATCGGTGTTTCCAGGATGCGCGGACGGAATGTCGCGCTTCACCCCAGGGACGATGGCGCGTCCGCGGGCGTGACACCCCCGTGGGCCGAAAGCTTGTCCGGATTCATCACGGTCAGCAGTTCGGCGATGCGTTCGCCGTCGCTGATCGCCACCATCGCCGACACCAGCCGGCCATCGCGATAGCGCAGCACCGCCGGTTCGCCGTTGACGTGGCCCATGCGCCATTGGGTATCCGGTTGCGGACGCCGGTAGGCGGCCCAGAACAGGCGGGCGATGCGCTCGCCGCCCAGCAGCGGGCGGATCGCCGCGGTGGCCTTGCCGCCACCGTCGGACACCAACCGCGCGTCCTCGCGCAGCAGTGCGGTGATGGCCTCGCGGTTGCCCACGCGCGCGGCCTGCATGAACCGCTCCAGCAGGCGCCGGTGGCGTTCCGGCGCGACGTCGAATCGTGGCCGCGCCGCCTGCAACCGCTCGCGGGCGCGATGCACCATCTGCCGGCAATTGGCTTCGCTGTGGCCGATCAGTTCGGCGATATGGGCGTAGTCGTAGTCGAACGCTTCCTTCAGCAGGAAGGCCGCGCGTTCCTCCGGTCCCAGCCGTTCCAGCACGGCCAGGAACGCCAGCGAGACCTGTTCGGCCAGTTCGGCGCCATGCTCCGGACCGGGGCTGTCGTCGATCTCGGCCGGTTCCGGCAGCCACGGGCCGGGGTAGCGTTCGCGCTGGAGCTTGGCCGCGCGCAGGCGGTCGATGCCGAGCCGGCTGGCAGCGGTCACCAGCCAGGCCTCCGGATCCCGGATGGCCGCGATGTCGGCCTGGCGCCAGCGCAGCCAGGTGTCCTGGACCACGTCCTCGGCGTCGCTGCGGCTGCCCAGCAGCCGGTAGGCGAGCGAAAACAGGCGGGGACGATGGGTCTGGAAGGTGGTTTCGGCGTTCATGGAGCCAGGACGGGGCAGGGCGGCGAGGCGTGACAGCCGGCCGGGGCGCCACTTTGGCCTAAAATGGCGGACTCCGCCCGCTACCCACCGGCAGCCCCGGCTCCAAGCTCCATGACCTCGATCAAGCAAGAAGACCTCATCCAGTCCATCGCCGACGCGCTGCAGTACATCAGCTATTACCACCCGGTCGACTACATCAAGAACCTCGCCGCCGCCTACGAGCGCGAGGAGTCGCCGGCGGCCAGGGACGCCATCGCCCAGATCCTGATCAACTCGCGCATGTGCGCCGAGGGCCACCGCCCGATCTGCCAGGACACCGGCATCGTCACCGTGTTCCTGGAAATCGGCATGAACGTGCGCTGGGACGATGCCACGATGGGCGTGGAGGACATGGTCCACGAGGGCGTGCGCCGCGCCTACAACCATCCGGACAACAAGCTGCGCGCCTCGGTGCTGGCGGATCCGGCCGGCAAGCGCACCAATACGAAGGACAACACGCCGGGCGTGGTCAACGTCAAGGTCGTGCCCGGCGATACCGTCGAGGTCATCGTCGCCGCCAAGGGCGGCGGCTCGGAAGCGAAGTCGAAGTTCGCCATGCTCAACCCGTCCGATTCCATCGTCGACTGGGTGCTCAAGACCGTGCCGACCATGGGCGCGGGCTGGTGCCCGCCGGGCATGCTCGGCATCGGCATCGGCGGCACCGCCGAGAAGGCGATGCTGCTGGCCAAGGAAGCGCTGATGGAGCCGATCGACATCACCGATCTACAGGCCCGCGGCGCCTCCAACCGCGCCGAGGAACTGCGCCTGGAACTGTACGAAAAGGTCAACGCGCTCGGCATCGGCGCGCAGGGCCTGGGCGGCCTGACCACGGTGCTGGACATCAAGGTCAAGGATTACCCGACCCATGCCGCCAACCTGCCGGTGGCGATGATTCCCAACTGCGCGGCGACCCGCCACGCCCACTTCACCCTCGATGGCAGCGGCCCGGTGATGCTGGATCCGCCGTCGCTGGAAGACTGGCCGCAACTGACCTACGACGCCTCCAAGGGCCGTCGTGTCGATCTCGACACGCTGACCCGCGAGGATGTCGCCGGCTGGAAGCCCGGCGAAGTGCTGCTGCTCAATGGCAAGCTGCTGACGGGTCGTGACGCCGCACACAAGCGCATGGTCGACATGCTCAACAAGGGCGAATCGTTGCCGGTGGATCTGAAGGGCCGCTTCATCTACTACGTCGGCCCGGTCGATCCGGTGCGCGACGAAGTGGTGGGGCCGGCCGGTCCGACCACCGCCACCCGCATGGACAAGTTCACCGAGCAGGTGCTGGCCCAGACCGGCCTGCTGGGCATGGTCGGCAAGGCCGAGCGCGGTCCGGCCGCGATCGAGGCGATCAGGAAGCACCAGTCGGCCTACCTGATGGCGGTCGGTGGCGCGGCCTATCTGGTGTCCAAGGCGATCAAGGCCGCGCGCGTGGTCGGTTTCGCCGATCTGGGCATGGAAGCGATCTACGAATTCGAGGTGCAGGACATGCCGGTCACCGTCGCGGTCGATTCGCAGGGCACCTCGGTACACAACACCGGCCCCAAGGAATGGCAGGCGCGCATCGGCAAGATTCCGGTGGTGGTGGCCTGAATCCGCGCGGAGCCTCCGAGGACGATGCGCGGCCCGCCGGTGGCAGCGCCGGCGGTGGCGTGCGCTGGCTGCTGCGCGCCGAAGGCATGGTGGTGCTGATCGCGGCAGTGCTGGCCTATGCCAGGTACGGGAATGGCTGGGGCGTCTTCGCCCTGTGCTTTTTACTGCCGGACCTGTCGTTTCTGGGATACGCGGCGGGTCGCCGGCCGGGGGCATTGCTCTACAACGCGGCGCACTCTTACGTGGGCGCGGTGGCGTGCCTGTCGCTGGCCATCGCCTCGTCCTCGCCATGGGCCCTGAGCCTGGCGTTGATCTGGCTGGCGCATATCGGTTTCGATCGCGCCCTGGGATATGGCCTGAAGTACGAATCGGGTTTCGAGTACACCCATCTGGGATCCATCGGCCGGGCCCGTGACGGCGGCGCCGGCAAACGAGGAGGAACATCATGACCACCACCCTGTACTACTCGCCCAGCACCGCCAGCCTCGTCGTGCACTGGTTGCTGATCGAACTGGACATCCCCCACCAACTGCACCTGCTGGACTTCGACAAGCGCGACCAGAAGGCATCCGCGTATCTGAAGGTCAATCCGGCCGGCGTGGTGCCGGCGCTGGATCTGGACGGACAGGTGATCACCGAGTCGGCAGCCATCCTGCTGCATCTGGCGGATCGGCATCCGCAGGCGAACCTCGCACCGCCTGCGGGAACGCCGGAACGCGCGCGCTACTACCAGTGGATGCTGTTCATGGCCAACACGCTGCTGCCGGCCTACCGCGCCTGGTTCTATTCCGACGAGATCGCCGGTGCGGAAAACGCCGAGGCGGTGCGCACGCATGCGCGCCAGCGCATCGAGGCCGCATGGCAGCGCGTGGCCGACCACCTGCAAGCGAACGGTCCATGGATGATTGGTGGGCAGCTCACCGTGGTCGATTTCATGACCACCATGCTGATGCGCTGGTCGCGCAACATGCCCAGGCCTTCCGACAGCTGGTCGATATTGAAGGACCATGCCGGCCGCATGAAGGCGCGTCCGGCGTTCAAGGAAGTCTATGCCCGCGAAGGGCTGACCGACTGGACCTGACGGAGCGGTTCCGGGCGAGGTGGTTCCGTCTGAACCTGGCCGCCTCGCTCAGTCGACGTATTCGTCGAACTTGCGACCGCCCTGGAACGGCATCAGGTGCTGGCGCAGGATGCCGCGCGGCACCGTTTCCAGCTTCATCACCCCGTACTCTTCCGGCCAGTCCTCCTGGCGCGGCGGCAGCTTGAAGGTGCCCATCAGCATGTCCACCAGCGGCAGGTGGATGGCGTAGTTCACGTCCAGGTAGTCCTTGTGCCGGGCGTGGTGCCAATGGTGGTAGCGCGGCAGCACCAGCAGGTACTCCAGCCAACCGAAGCGGATGCCCAGGTTGGCGTGCGCCAGCACCGCCTGCAGACCGACCAGGATCACGTAGGCATTCACCGCCGGCGCCGAGAAGCCCAGGATCAGCAGCGGCAGCAACACCGCGCTGCGGGTCATGACGATCTCGACGACATGGATGCGCGAGCCGGCCAGCCAGTCCATTTCCCGGCTGGAATGGTGCACGGCGTGGAAACGCCAGAGCCACGGCACGTTGTGATAGGCGCGATGCAGCAGCGCCTGCGCCAGGTCGGCCACGAACACCGCCAGCAGGAACTGCGCCCACACCGGCAGCGACTGGATCGCATCCTTCAGCGCCGGAAACGCGGCCAGCCCGGCGATCGTCGAGGTGGAGGCGGTGACCAGGATCAGGATGAACTGCACCAGCACGTGGCTCATGAAGAAATAGGCCACGTCCGTGCGCCAGCCTTGCCGCAGCGGCGAGACGCGGCGCTTGCCAAGGTAGCGTTCCAGCGGCACGAACACCAGCGCGGAGAAGAACAGCGAGATGACGAACCAGTCCAGGCCCAGCGAATAGGGCGTCTTGCCGATGGCGTCGAACTGGACGTTGGTGCCGCCCAGCAGCACGGCCAGGGTCGCGCTGCCCACGCCGACCAGGGCGATGCGCTTGTTGCGATCGCGCAGGATCGCCAGCGTGCCGAGCAGGAACGACGCGCTCAGCCCGACCAGCAGCAACTGGCGGGCGAACTGCTCGCTGTAGACCGCGCGAAATTCCTTGCTGGTCAGCAGTTCGGGAAAGTGGAAACACAACACCGCCATCAGGCTCAGCAGGCCGAGCAGGGCGGAGGCGTAGGCGAAGAACGAGCGGTGCTTGCGTGGCATGCGATTCCTTTCCGGGCGAAGCGGGTATCCCTACCCGCCGAGTGTACGTCAGACCACGCGGTTTCCGGCCGCGTCCACCACCGGCTCGCCGTCTTCCTTGTTGAAGGCGCCGCGCTGCGGCTGCGGCAGGATGTCGAGCACCGTCTCCGAGGGGCGGCACAGCTTCACCGCGTCCGGGGTCACCACGATGGGACGGTTGATCAGGACCGGATGGGCGAGCATCGCCTCGATCAGCATGCCGTCGTCCACGCCAGGCTTGTCCAGTCCCAGTTCGGCGTGGATGGGCTCCTTGGCGCGCACGACCTCGCGCACCGGCACGCCCATCCGCGCAATCAGTGCGGTCAGGGTCTCGCGATCCGGCGGCGTCTTCAGGTATTCGATCACCCGCGGTTCGATGCCGGCGTTGCGGATCAGGCCTAGCACGTTGCGCGAAGTGCCGCAGGCGGGGTTGTGGTAAATCGTAACCTCGTTCATCAGTACCACTCCAGCAGGGAGATGCCCAGGCCGATGTAGGTGGCCTTGTGGTTGTAGTCGATCAGGCTTTCCCCGTAGCCGTGGAAAGCCTGGATGTGGCCGCGGAAGCTGCGGTGGATCGGAAAGCCCCAATCCAGTTGCACCGCGCCGTGCGACTTGTCGCCGGTACGCAGCGAGTGGCGCGCCAGCACGGTGAACTCGTGGCCGCCCTTGCTGTAGGTCAGCATGGCGTCGCCGCGGCCGATGTAATCCTCGATGTCCGGATTGTCGTCGTCGTTGCCATCCGGCACGCGCCACCACGGGCGCAGCACCAGCGCCCAGTTCTCGCGATCCAGGCCGACCGTGAAGATCACCCGGTTCCAGCTGCGCGACAGCGGATCGCCGCGTCCGTTGGACTGGTGGTTGATGCCCACCCCGGCCATGCGTCCCTTCCAGCCGCCCAGGCTGTAGTTGTTGCGGAACACCAGCATCACTTCCGGCTCGTAGTTGGTCTCGCGGAAGGGGCGCGATTCCTCGCCGTTGTAGACCTGCCAGCGCGAACTCTGGGTGTAGCCGCCCCACAGGTCGCCGTTGTCGCCGAACAGGTTCTCGGCGAACTTGGTCTTGAAGCTCAGCTGGAACTTGGCCTCGGTGTTGTCCAGCGGCTGCGGCTCGGTCACCGTGTTGCGCGGGTTGGGCGAGTGCGGCATCTCGTTCTTGTCGCTGGTCCAGAACACCGGCATCAGGTACAGCGGCTTGTAGCCGCGCAGCTGGAACACGCCCAGCTTGGAGTCCTTGGCCAGTTCCCAGCGGCTGTCCAGCAGCGAGCCCTTGCCGGCATTCGCCAAGGCCTGCTGCAGCATCGGGTCGTCGGTGCGGAACCAGGCGCCGAGGCGACGGTGTTCGCGGCGTTCGGTACCCGCTTCGTCCGCTGCCGATTCCTGTTGGGCCTGCTCGGCCTCTTGTTGATCCAGGCTGCTGCGGGCGGCGACGGCCTCGGCGTCGGCTGCGCGGGTATCCGATGGCCGGCGCCCGAACACGGCGTCGTAGCAGGCCAGTCGGGAGGCGTCGGTTTCGATGGCCCGGCACGCCTCGGGCGTCACCACGGCGGGCTGTGGTTCCTGGGCGAAGGCCGGGGCGGTGGCCAGGGTCATGGCGATCAGGGACGGCAGCAGGTGCCGGGTGGGGTGGGATGTCATGCGATCGGACCAGTCAGGGAAACGGAGAAGCCGGGCGATTGTGCCCGATGGCGGGGTGATGAGGTCGCGGGGTCAGAACAGCCAGGCGAACAGGAACAGGCCGAGCATCGCGAACGCCAGCCCCAGTTTCAGCACCACGCCCAGGACGATGCCCAGCCAGGTACCCAGGCCGACCTTGGTGGCCTGGCCGATCTCGCGGCTGTGCCACAGCTCGCCGAGCAGGGCGCCCACGAATGGTCCGGCGAACAGACCAATGGGGCCGAAGAACAGGCCGGCGAACGTGCCGACCGCCGCGCCCAACAAGGCCTTGCCGCTGGCACCCACGCGCTTGGCGCCCACCAATGTCGCGAAGAAATCCACCGCCACCGACAGCGCGGTCAGCACGCCCAGCAGGACCACGGTGACCCAGCCAATCTGCTGGAAATCGCCCGCCCAGGCGGCCAGCAACATGCCGGCGAACACCAGTGGCAGGCCGGGCAGTGCCGGCAGGATGACCCCGGCCAACCCGACCAGGATGAGCACGACGGCCAGCACGTAGTACAGGGTGGTCAGGTCCAAGCGAAATTCTCCTTGTCGAATCAACGGGTTGGGCGCCGATCCGGGCGCCTGCGGACGGTTTGCATTTTCACAAATTGCGGGTTAGTGTGCGCTCGCTGTGTTTGCCAAGGTCACCGTGAATCGTGGCCTAGATGCGGTAGATCCATGATCCGCTACATCGTTGTACCTCGCTTCCTCCTTGCAACCAGCCGCCGAGAGGCGTTTCCACCACCCAGAGTTCCAAGGAGCAAGTAGATGTCCGACCGTGAAACCGGAACCGTGAAATGGTTCAACGATGCCAAGGGCTTCGGCTTTATCAGCCGTGAGAACGGTGAAGACGTGTTTGTGCATTTCCGCGCCATCCAGACCCAGGGCTTCAAGAGCCTGAAGGAAGGCCAGAAGGTCAGCTTCACCGTCGTGCAGGGCCAGAAGGGCCTGCAGGCCGACGCCGTGCAGCCGCTGTAAGGTCTCGCCAATATTCGCGCCGGTTGTGACGACCGGACACGAAGAAAAAGCCCGACTCCGGTCGGGCTTTTTCTTTGCGCGGCGGGAAAGCGTCCCGTCGCGGGACAGCGTTATCGCAGGACCACCCGGCCGTTCTGGATGCGCACGTAGGTGTTCTCGCGGATGCCGCCGAGATCGTGCTGGCTGAAGGTCAGGCGACGGCCATCGTCCATGCGCACGGTGATGTTGTAGCTATCGCCGGTGGTGCGGTTCTGGATGGCGTTGCCGGCCATCGCGCCGGCCGCGGCGCCCGCGACGGTGGCGATGTTCTTGTTGCCCTTGCTGCCGCCCGTGTGCTCGGAAATCTGGCGGCCGGCGACCGCGCCGACGATACCGCCCAGGACCGCGCCGGTCGCGCTGGGCGCGGAGCGTCCGGAGGACACGACATCGATGCGTTCGACGATGCCGCAGTCGGCGCAGTAATTGTTCGACGGTGCCGGGCGATAGCCGCCGCTGCTGTAACCGCCGCCGCCATAGCCGGGCGAACTGGTGGCGCAACCGGCCAGCGCCAGCGAGGCAACGGCACCGATGGCAAGCATACGAAGATTCATGGCTCCTCCTGGTTCACGTGGTCCGGTCTTGGACATTCGATCGAAGCCGGGTGACGCGATGATGCGGCCCGGTCGCACGCATCCTCGCGCTGCCTGCGTGAACCCCGCGACAACTGCACCGCTCCGGGCCGTCATCGCGGGCATGCGGCGTCAGCCGCAATTCAGCCGCGGAAATCCTGGTGGCACGCCTTGCAGCTTTCCTTGACCTGATCGGCCAGTGCCTTGGCCGCGGTGCAATCGGTCGGCGGCGTGGTCAGGCTTGCGTCCAGCTTGGCGCGGAAGTCGCTGGCGTGGGTCACGAAGCGCTGGTCCTCGGCCAGGCCGGGCAGGGCCAGCTCCAGATCGTTGGCCATCGTGCGCAGGGCGCGCACGTGCGGCACCGTGTCCGTGGCCGCGCAACGGTTCTGCGCCACCTTGTCGCCCAGCAGGCCGGCGTGCTTCTGCATCACGTGCATGACGCTGTCGGGAAACGGATCCTGGCGCGCCTGGATGGCGCGCATCGCCATCACCGTGGCGACCGCACCGATCACCAGGCCGATCAGGAACAGGAACAGGTAGCGGGAAGCATTGGACGACTTGGCGGTCGGTTGGCTGGCCATGCGGCGGGCTCCTTTGGAAAAGTCCGTGCCATGTTACGACGCACGTCACACCCTGCGCCATGTCTACAATTAACAGATGAAGAAAGTCCTCAAGGATCGTTTCGCCGGCATCGACCGGCTGTACGGGCAGGGCGCGGTCAACCGCTACGCCGGACGGCGCGTGGCGGTGGTCGGCCTGGGCGGCGTCGGCTCCTGGGTGGTGGAGGCGCTGGCGCGCTCCGGGGTCGGCCACCTGACCCTGATCGACGCGGACGACATCTGCGTGTCCAACACCAATCGCCAGTTGCCCGCGCTGGAAGGGCAGTACGGACGCAACAAGGCCGAGGCGATGGCCGAGCGCTGCCGCGCGATCAACCCGGAGATCGAAATCGAGGTGATCCCGGCGTTCCTGACCGGCGGCAATCTGGAGGAGCTGCTGGATCGCGGTTTCGATCTGGTCCTGGACGCCTGCGACAGTTTCCGCACCAAGGTCGAGATGATCGCCTGGTGCCGGCGGCGCAAGCTGCCGATCATCGTGTCCGGCTCGGCCGGCGGGCGTACCGATCCCACCCAGATCCGCCTGCGCGATCTGTCCCGCACGGAACACGATGCGCTGCTGGCGCTGGTGCGCAAGAAGCTGCGCGGCGAGTTCAATTTCCCGAAGAATCGGGATCGCTACTTCGGCGTGACCGCGGTCTACTCGCTGGAGAACGTCAAGTATCCGCAGGCCGACGGCAGCGTGTGCGGCCTGCGCCCGCAACTGGGCGCGGACGCGGCGCTGAAACTCGACTGTGGCGTCGGCCTGGGTGCGGCGACCCACATCACCGGCGCGTTCGCCTTTGCCATGGTCGGCAAGGCGCTGGAACTGCTGCTCAAGGAAAAGAAGCCGGCGGCCTGAAACTCAGGCGGCCAATCCGAACAGGCGCGCGGCATTGCCGCGGGTGACGGCGGCGATGTCATCCTCGGGTTCACCCCGCAATTGGGCGATGGTCCGGCAGATGACCGACACCCGCGCCGGCTCGTTGCGCTGGCCGCGGATCGCCGCATCGGGCTGGTCCGGCGCGTCCGTTTCCAGCAGCAGATGTTCCAGCGGCATCGAGGCGACCAGCCCGCGCAGGCGTTGCGCGCGTTCGTAGGTGACCGGGCCGCCGAGGCCGATCAGGAAGCCGGCGTTCCACAACTGGCGCGCCTGTTCGGGGCTGCCGGAGAAGCTGTGCACCACCCCGCGCAGGTCGCCGACGCGGCGCACCGCCGCGATGACCGCGTCCACCGCGCGCCGCGCATGGATGATCAGCGGCAGGTCGAATTCGCGCGCCAGCCGCAGTTGCGCATCGAAGTAGTGCTGCTGCGTCGCCGGATCCAGATCCTCGACGAAGTAGTCCAGGCCGCATTCGCCGACCGCGACCGGCCGTTCGTTTGCGAGCCATTCGCGCAGTTCGTCCAGATGCGCCTCGCGGTGCCGTGCCAGATACATCGGGTGCAGGCCGTAGGCCGGATGCAGATCCGGTTGATCGCGGCAGAGCGCGCGCAGGGCGGGCCAGCCGGCGGCCTCGATCGCCGGGATCACCTGGTGGACGACGCCGGCGTCGCGCGCGCGGGCGATCACCGCGTCCCGGTCGGCATCGAACTCGGCGGCGTCGAGATGGCAGTGACTGTCGACCAGCCGCACGTCAGCGCGAGGGCCGGCCCGATTCCAGCGGGGGCGCCGGATCCTTGCGACGCTTCCAGTTCGCCAGCAGCAGCGTGCCCAGGCCGAACATCAGTTCGTCCAGGAACGGAATCGGATCGATGCCGGGCGGCAGCAGCACGCTCAGGACGAACAGCCCCGCGGTGATCTTGAACAAGGTGGGGTAACGCAGTTTCCGGGCCCATTCCAGCACGGGCAACAGAAGGGGATTGGCCACGGCGCGGGTCTCCGCAGGGTCGATGGGCGACACGCTAGCACGTCGCGCGGGAATGCGCCCCCGTTCACGAAAAGTACGATTTCGTCTGCATGAAACGGGCCTTGGTTCAGGTTCGTAGTGGTGGAATGATTCCCATAATGTGACTCGGGCGAGGCCCGCAATGGAGGCTGCGATGAAGAACAACACCACCATGATTCTGGTCGCTGCCGGCGCGCTGCTGGTGGGCGGCGTGGCGACCGCCGCTTTCATGAAGAGCGGGGACAAGGCCACGACCACGCCGACGGCCGAAACCGCGCCGCTGGCGGATCCGGCGCTCGCCACCGATGACGCGGCGGCGACCGACAACGTCATTCCCGCCGACACGCTGCAGTACGCCGACGTGCTCAACGTCAAGCCGGTGACCACCAGCGAAAAACTCTACGCGACCGTGATCGGCACCGAACCGGTGCGCGAGACCACCACCACCAGCACCCCGCACGAGGTGTGCCAGGACGTGGTGGTGCAGGAGCGTCTGCCCGAGCGTGACGGCAACACCGGCGGCACCGTGGCCGGCGCGGTCATCGGCGGCCTGCTCGGCAACCAGGTCGGCGGCGGCAGCGGGCGCAAGGCCGCGACCGTGGCCGGCGCGGTGGCCGGCGGCGTGATCGGCAACCAGGTCGACAAGCGCCACGTCGGCGGCCGCGTGGTCGAGCGCACCGAGCGCCAGTGCCACACCGAGACCGCCACCTCCGAGTCGTCGCGGGTGACCGGTTACAACGTCACCTACCGCAACCCGGACGGCACCACCGGCACCATGCGGATGGACAAGAAGCCGGGCAGCCGCATCCCGATGGGCAACGGCGAGAAGGTGGTCGGCTATGACGTGACCTATCGCCTCGACGGCCAGGAGAACACCCTGCGCATGGACGAGAAGCCGGACAGCGATCGCCTGCCGGTGATCGACGGCAAGGTGGTCACCCAGACTGCCTCCGCGGCGACCCCCGCCAAGGGCTGAGCCCGGTCTCCGACGTTTCCACGAAACACCCCCCGAAAGGCCGGCGAAATGCCGGCCTTTCCTTTACGACCTGAAGGCTTACCGCCCGCCCGGAGCAGCCCATACAATGCGGGATTGTCCGAACCGGCACGAATCCCGCATGGCCCTGAATCCGTACGACCTGTTTGATGTCCGTTCCCTGCTGTCCGAAGAAGAGCGCGCGGTGCAGGACACCGTGGCCCGCTTCACCGACGAGCGCGTGCGTCCCATCATCGGCGAGGCGTTCGACCAGGGCCGCTTCCCGAAGGAACTCGTCCCGGAAATCGCCGAACTGGGCCTGCTGGGCTCCTCGCTGCCGGAAAAGTACGGCTGCGCCGGCCTGAACGGGGTCAGCTACGGCCTGATCTGCCAGGAACTGGAACGCGGCGACAGCGGCATCCGCAGCTTCGTCAGTGTGCAGTCCTCGCTGTGCATGTATCCCATCTACGCCTACGGCAGCGAAGAGCAGCGCCAGCGCTGGCTCCCCGACATGGCCGCCGGCAAGGTGATCGGCTGCTTCGGCCTGACCGAGCCGCATGGCGGCTCCGATCCGGCCAACATGAAGACCAACGCGCGCCGTGATGGCGACGACTGGGTGATCAACGGTTCCAAGATGTGGATCACCAACGGCAACCTGGCCGACATCGCGATCGTCTGGGCGCAGACCGACGAAGGCATCCAGGGCTTCGTGCTGGAGAAGGGCATGCCCGGCTTCACCGCCCAGGAAATCAAGCACAAGATGAGCCTGCGCGCGTCGGTGACCAGCGCGCTGTTCTTCGACAACGTGCGCGTGCCCGATTCCAGCCGCCTGCCCAACGTCAAGGGACTGAAGGGACCGCTGGGCTGCCTGACCCAGGCCCGCTACGGCATCACCTGGGGTCCGATCGGCGCGGCCATCGCCTGCCTGGACGAGGCGCTGAACTACTCCAAGGAACGCATCCTGTTCAACCGCCCGGTGGCGGCCACCCAGAGCGCGCAGATCAAGCTGGCCGAGATGGCCCGCCGGATCACCCTGGCGCAGCTGCTGTCGCTGCAGCTCGGCCGGCTCAAGGACGCGGGCACCCTGCAGCCGCAGCAGGTGTCGCTGGCCAAGTGGAACAACTGCCGCATGGCGATCGACATCGCGCGCGAATGCCGCGACCTGCTCGGCGGCGCCGGCATCACCACCGAGCACGCCGCGATCCGCCACGCCCTGAACCTGGAATCGGTCATCACCTACGAAGGCACCGAGACCGTGCACCAGCTGGTCATCGGCCGTGAACTGACTGGAATCAGCGCGTTCTGAACCGACTTGCCCGCCGCGGATGCGGCGGGCGCTGCGAAGGGCGGCGGGTGAACGCGGTGCGGGCACCATGCCCGTGTCGCCGGCCTGGTGTCCTCCGTTCCGCCGCGACATGAGGAGCAGACCTTGAGCATCTTCGATCTGCAACTGGAAACCGAACGGCTGTGGCTGCGGCCGCAACGCCGAGAGGACTATGAGGCGTGGGCGGCGTTCGTCGCCGACGAGGAGGCCACCCGCTATATCGGCGGCGTGCAGCCACCTTCGATGGCCTACCGCAGCCTGGCGGCGATGGTCGGCTGCTGGCAGATGGAAGGTTTCGCGATGTTCTCGGTGATCGAGAAGTCCAGTGGTCGCTGGGTGGGACGGGTCGGGCCATGGTGTCCGCTCGGCTGGCCCGGCACCGAGATCGGCTGGAGCATCGCCCGCGAGGCCTGGGGGCGCGGGTATGCGCCGGAGGCGGCGCGCGCGGCGGCCGACTGGGCGTTCGCCGCGCTGGGCTGGGGCGACATGATCCACACCATCGATCCGGACAACCGGAATTCCAAGACGGTCGCGGCCAAGCTCGGCTCGCGGTTCCTGCGCATGGGTGAATTGCCGGCGCCGCATGAAGGCAAACCGGTCGAAATCTGGGGACAGTCACGCGAGCAATGGCTCGCACAGGGAGGTAAGGCCGCATGAGCCGGGGCATCGACGAACTGAAGCTGGAAACCGAACGCCTGATCCTGCGCCCGCCGCGACGCGAGGACTTCGAGGGCTTCGCCGAATTGCAGGCGGACGAGGAAGCGGCCCGCTTCATCGGCGGCGCGGTCACCCGGCCGGAAGCCTGGCGCCGGTTCCTGTGGCAGCCGGGTTCCTGGTGGCTCGACGGTTTCGGCATGTTCGCGATCATCGAACGCGCCAGCGGCGAATGGCTGGGCCAGTTGGGGCCGTGGAAACCGGAGGGTTGGCCAGGCAACGAAGTCGGCTGGTCGCTCCGGCGGGTCGCCCAGGGAAAGGGCTATGCGCTGGAAGCGGCGCGGCCTGCCATCGACTGGGCATTCGACAATCTGGGCTGGACCGACATCATCCATTGCATCGACGCGGAAAACGTGCCGTCGCAGAAGCTGGCCGAGCGCCTGGGGTCGCGCAAGCTGCGCCAGACCCGGCTGCCGCCGCCGTTCGAGTCGATCGAACTGGATGTCTGGGGCCAGAGTCGCGACGCGTGGCGCGCGGGACGCGCCGGGTGATTGCATCCGCTTCCATCGACACGCGTCTGATGGCCACGCTGGCCGGCCTGATGCCGGTCGCGCGTGCGTGTTTCCGCGATCCCTGGTGGGTCATCGGCAGCGCCGCGATGCGCCTGGCGGGTATCGATGGACCGGAACCAAACGACGTCGATCTGCTGTGCAGCACCCGGGATGCCGATGCCCTGACCGAAGCGTGGATGGCGCATCGCGATGATCACCATCGTCCCGCCGAGGACGGCCGTTTCCGATCCCGCTTCGCACGCTTCGCGCACCTGCCGATGCCGCTGGAGGTGATGGGCGACCTGGAAGTCCGCGTGGCGGACGACTGGCGTCCCGTACAGGTGACTTCGGAGTTGCAGGTGGAGGTGAACGGCCACGCCATTCCCGTGCCGACGCCGTCCGAGCAACGACGCATCCTGCTGCTGTTCGGCCGTGACAAGGATCTGGCCAAGGCACAACGCATTTCCGCATTCCTCGCCACCCGGGAACATCATGTCCACTGAATCGATCACCGTGCACGGCTATTCGGTGTCCGGCAATTGCCACAAGGTGCGCCTGCTGCTGGAACAACTGGGGCGCGACTATCGCTGGGTCGAAGTCGACAGCCCGAACGGCGCCACCCGCACGCCGGACTACCTGGCCAAGAATCCCAACGGCAAGGTGCCGATGCTGGAACGCGGCGATGGTCGCGTCCTGACCGAATCCAACGCCATCCTGTGCTGGCTGGCCGAGGGCAGCGCGTACCTGCCGGCCGATGCCTGGCAGCGTGCGCAGGCGTTGAGCTGGCTGTTCTTCGAACAGTACAGCCACGAGCCCTATGTCGCGGTGGCGCGCTTCATCCGTGGCTGGACGCCACCGGATTCGCCGCGGCGCGCCGATCTGCCGCGTCTGATCGAGCGCGGCGAACAGGCGCTGGCGGTGATGGAACGCCACCTGCAACAGGCGGACTGGTTCACCGGTGACGACTACGGCGTCGCCGACATCGCGTTGTTCGCCTATACGCATTGCGCTGCCGATGGCGGCTTTGAACTGTCGAAGTTTCCCCGCGTTTCCGCCTGGCTGTCGCGCGTGAGCGCGACGCCGGGCTTCGTCCCCATGCCCGCGGTCGCCGACGATGTCGCCGAGCGCCTGGCGAATTCCTGAATCCATCCACGAGTGCCATGACCGTCCAGACCATCCCCGCCCGCATGAAGGGCCTCAACCGCGCCGAAATCTGCGATCAGAACTTCACCGAGTTCGTGAAGATCTGGAACGGACCGTCCGGCCGGGGAACCGCATCCGCCATCCTGCCGGGCAGCGCGCTGGATCGGCAGGGATTCGCCGAACTACTGGAGTCCCAGCTGATCTCGCGCCACCTGGATCTGATGGCGCGCGTGCTGCGCGTGCAGAACAAGGTCTTCTACACCATCGGCAGCTCCGGCCACGAAGGCAATGCGATGGTCGCGCGGTTGACCCGGCATACCGATCCGGCGTTCCTGCACTACCGCAGCGGCGGTTTCATGGCCGAACGCTTCCGCAAGCTTCCGGGCATGGATCCGGTGATGGATTCGGCGCTGTCGTTCGCCGCCAGCGCCGAGGATCCGGCCTCCGGCGGACGCCACAAGGTGTGGGGCAGCAAGCCGTTGTGGGTGCTGCCGCAGACCTCGACGATCGCCTCGCACCTGCCGAAGGCGCTGGGCACCGCGATCGCCATCGAGCAGGCCCGCCGCATCGGCCATGCCTCGCCGATTCCGGAAGACAGCATCGCCATCTGCTCGTTCGGCGACGCCTCCAGCAACCACGCCACCGCGCAGACCGCGTTCAACGCGGCGGCCTGGACGGCCTACCAGAAGCTGCCCGCGCCGGTCCTGTTCGTGTGCGAGGACAACGGCATCGGCATTTCGGTGAAGACCCCGGATGGCTGGGTGGGACGCAATTTCCGCGATCGCGCCGACCTGGACTATTTCTATGCCGACGGCCTGGACCTGGCGAACGGTTATGGCCAGGTGCAGGCGGCGGTGGAGCATTGCCGCAACACGCGCCGTCCGACCTTCCTGCACCTGCGCACCACCCGCATCATGGGCCACGCCGGCACCGACTTCGAAATCGAATGGCGGCCGATCGAGGAACTGGTGGCGGTGGAAGCCACCGATCCGCTGTTGAGATCCGCGGCGATCGCGCTGGAATCCGGGCTGATGAGCCGCGAGGAACTGCTGGCGTTCTACGAAAGCATCCGCCAGCGCTGCTTCGCCGCCGCCGAGGAAGCCGACCGCCGGCCCAAGATCACCACGCTGGAGGAAGTGATCGCGCCGCTGGCTCCGTACACCCCGGACAAGGTGGCTGCCGAAGCCGCGCGCACTGCGCCGCACGACAAGCGCGTGGCCGCGTTCGGCAGCGAGGAAAAGCTGCCGGAGAAGCTGCCGCCGCGCCATCTCGCCATCCAGATCAACAACGCGCTGCACGATCTGTTCTGCAAGTATCCCGAGACGCTGCTGTTCGGCGAGGACGTCGCGCAGAAGGGCGGCGTGTACACCGTCACCAAGGGCCTGCACAAGGCGTTCAAGGGCAGCCGCGTGTTCAACACCCTGCTCGACGAGACGATGATCCTCGGCCTGGCCCAGGGCTACGCCAACCTGGGCATGCTGCCGCTGCCGGAAATCCAGTACCTGGCCTATTTCCACAACGCCTGCGACCAGATCCGCGGCGAGGCGGCCAGCCTGCAGTTCTTCAGCAACAACCAGTACCGCAATCCGATGGTCGTGCGCATCGCCGGCCTGGGGTACCAGCGCGGTTTCGGCGGGCATTTCCATAACGACAATTCGATCACCGCGCTGCGCGACATCCCCGGTCTGGTCGTCGGTTGTCCCTCGCGGGGCGACGACGCGGCGATGATGCTGCGCACGCTGGCGGCACTGGCGAAGGTCGACGGTCGTGTCACCGCGTTCCTGGAACCGATCGCGCTGTACATGACCAAGGATCTGTACGAGCCCGGCGACGGTCAGTGGTTGTTCCCGTATCCCGCGCAGGAGCAGGCGATGGTGCTGGGCGAAGGCCGCGTGTATGCCGCCGACGCCGACGACCTGGTCATCTTCAGCTACGGCAACGGCGTACCGATGAGCCTGCGCGCCGCGCGCAGCATCGAGGCGAAGCATGGCTGGAAGGTGCGGGTGGTGGATCTGCGCTGGCTGGTGCCTCTCAACGAGGCGTTCATCGTCGAACAGGCCGCGACCGCCAAGCGCATCCTCATCGTCGACGAGGGCCGCCATTCGGCCGGCGTGGGCGAGGGCATCATCACCGCGATCGCCGAGGGCGGCTATCGTGCGCGCCCGTTCCAGCGCGTGGTCGGCACGGACACCTATACGCCGCTGGCCGGCGCCGCGTTCCTGGTGCTGCCGGGCGACGAGGACATCGTGGTGGCGGCGGATCGGCTGGCTTGAGCCACGCGTGATGCGACGGGGCATGGCCCCGTCGCGGGGCTGCTATGCTCGTGGCCCTTTCACCGCAACGGGAGTTCCCCATGCCAGCACCGGCCGTGGCCATCATCATCGGCAGCCTGCGCAAGGATTCCTTCAACCGCCAACTGGCCGGCGCGGTGCAACGGCTGGCCGGGGAGCGGTTTGCGTTCCGGGTTCTGGAAATCGGCGATCTGCCGCTCTACAACCAGGATGACGACACGGATTTCCCGGCCGCGGGCCTGCGCTTCAAACAGGGCATCGAGCAGGCCGACGCGCTGCTGTTCGTCACCCCTGAATACAACCGCTCGATGCCGGGCGTATTGAAGAACGCGATCGACGTGGCCAGTCGCCCGGCCGGCAGCACCACCTTCGCCGGCAAGCGCGCGGGCATCATCGGCACGTCGCCGGGCATGCACGGCACCGTGTCCTCGCAGCAGCACCTGCGCAACGTGCTGGCGGCGGTGGACGTGGCGGTGCTGCCACAACCGGAGATCGCCATCCAGTTCAAGGAAGGACTGATCGATGCGGCCGGCGACGTCGTCGACGAGCGCGCCCGCAGGCGCCTGCAGGTGTTCCTGGACCGTTTCGAGGCCTGGCTGGACTGAGCGCTCAGGCGCGGCGCGGCAGCAACTGCGCCAGTCCCCGGCGTACGCGCGCCGGTAGCGGGGCATCGAGTGGCGCATCGTCCACCAGTTGGGCCGCCAGCAGGCGCCGGAACGGCACGACCTGCTGGCCGGCGCGCAGGATGGTCTCCCGCAGTTTCCGCACCGGCGGACGATCGTCGGTGAACACCCTCACGACCGTGGCGGTAGCCAGATAAAGCGGCAGGCTGCCGGCGCGATGGCGGCGCTGGTAGCGTGCGAGCAGCGCCTCGCCGCCCAGGTCGCGACCCTGCGCCCGCGCGGTGCGGGCGAGTTCCGACAGCCGCTCCACGCTGGCCAGGCCAAGGTTGAATCCGTGCGCGGTCACCGGGTGCATGCCCACCGCCGCATCGCCGGCCACCGCGAAACGCCGGCCGACGAAGCGGTGCGCATAGACGCCGACCAGCGGATAGACGTGGCGGCTGCTTTCCGGCTGCATCGCGCCGAGGCGATTGCCGTAGCGCTCGCGCATGCTGGCGGCGAATGCCTCGGCGGGCAGATCCTGCAGTCGCCGGGCTTCCGCGTGGGGCACGGTCAGCACCGCGGAGGAGAGATGTTCGCGCAGCGGCAGCATGGCCAGGGTCTGGCCATGGCCGAACCATTCCCATGCGACGCCGTGGTGCGGAAGTTCGTGCCGCATCCGGCACACCAGCATGCTCTTGCCGAAATCGTTCTGGCGGGCGCCGATGCCGAGCGCTCGGCGGGTTTCGGAGAAGCGGCTGTCGGCGGCGATCAGGAGCGACGCATGCAGGCGCGTTCCGTCCTGCAGATGCACTTCGGCCTGTTCCGGCGTGGTCCGGACCGATTCGACCCGCGCCTCCGGATACCAGTCCAGCGTCGGCAGATCCTGGATGGCCCGCCAGGCGGCGGCGCGGATGCGGTGGTTCGGCACCAGACTGCCCAGTTGCGACCTGCCGACCAGGGTGCCTTCCACGGTCATCCAATGCGGCGATTCGCCTTCCATGACCCGCGCCGCGCGCAGCGGGGCGACATCGTCCCGGGGAATGTGTTCCCACACGCCAAGCTCGCGCAGCAGGCGAATCGAAGCCTGGGTGAGGGCGATCTCGCGTCCGTCGAAAGCCGGCTCGGCGATGGCGGCTTCCGGCTGCCGTTCGACCAGCGCGACCCGCAGGGATTGCCCGGCCAGGGCGCGGGCCAGGCACAGTCCCGCGGGACCGGCACCGATGATGATCACGTCGTGGCGCATGCAGATACATCCTTGCGGAAAGCAACTTTCCGCAGTGTAGGCATCCGCCGGCGCGCGTAATTGACCTGGATCAAGCTGGCGCGGGCGCGGTCAGTCCAGTAGCGGGATTTCCTTCAAGGCGATGCCGTCCGCCGTCAGCTCGGCTGGCTCGCGTTCCAGCGGCATCACCGCCAGCGCAAGCGCGGGAGTGCCCGCCTGCGCGCAGATGATTTCGCCGATGTCGCGCTGGCCGTCGTTCACGGCGGCGCCGGGCTGCGGCGGCGTGTCGCTGCCGAACAGCCACAGCGCTCGCTTGGCCTTGCCGAGGAAATGGGTGCGGGCGACGATTTCCTGCCCCGGATAGCAACCTTTCTTGACGCTGTAGGCGTGCAGCCGATCCAGCGAGAGTTGCTGTGGCGTCCATTGCTCGCGCTGGCTTTCGGGCAGGCGCGGGAGGCCGCGATGCAGATCGCGCCCGCGCCAGTCACCGTCATCGGTCGCGCCGGTGGCGGGTGCGCCGCCAATCCGCCAATGACGCGCACCGCCGGCGTCGGTTCGGTCCAGTTCCAGCGCATCGCCGGTCTCGCCGAGCGCGGATCCACTGGCCCGCGCCGGTGCCGCCAGCACGCCCCAGACCGGCAGATCCGGCCGCGCGGCGATCTTCAACTTTCGTCTGAAGACGTAGCGCTGCAGGGCGGTCGCCAGCGCGTCGACCGGGTAGTCGGGCACGACCAGCAGCAGTTCCTGCTCGCCGCGGCGGGCGAGCGCAAACAGCGCAATCACGCGCCCTTTGGGCGTCAACCACGCGCTCCACTGCCATTGGCCCACCGCCAGGGAGGCCACTTCGCTGCTGAACTGGGCATGCGCGAAAGCCACGGCGTCAGGGCCTTCCAGGGCCAGGACCGCATGGTCGGACAGTGCCTTCGCAGGTGTTTCCGGAGGGGGCAGGTTGTCAGCCAAGGGGGTGGGGATTAAAATTTTGTGCATTGCGAGAACCCTATGATAGGCGAAACAGCTCCCATCCCTGACGCCGACGCCGGAACACTGCCGTCCGAAAACGCGCCTGCCGCTCCATCCGGCACTCCCGCGAAACCGGCGCCAGCGCAGAAGGAAATAGGGGGGCGCGACGGTCCCGAGCCGACGCGTTACGGGGATTGGGAAAAAAACGGGCGCTGCATCGATTTCTGATCCGCAGCATTGAGCCAACGCGGTCAAGGCGACCGCCCAGCCGAGAAAGAGTCAGCGAATGGCGACACACCAACGTCCGCTTTCCCCCCATCTGCAGGTCTACCGATGGCAGATCCAGATGGCGACCTCCATCCTGCATCGAGGTACCGGCATCTTCCTGGCCCTGGGCGCGCTGGTGATTGCCGGCGGGTTGATGGCGTTGATGCTGGGACCGGAATCCTGGAACTGCTTCACCGACATCGCCGGCGCCTGGTATGGCCAGGTGTTCCTGTTCGCGTGGACCTGGGCGTTCGCCTACCACCTGTGCAACGGCATCCGCCACGTGGTGCAGGATTTCGCGATTGGCTACAGCATTCCCGCCTTCATCCGCAGCAGCTGGCTGTCGGTGATCGGCAGCCTGCTGATCACCGCCGCGGTCTGGGCCTTTGTCCTCCTCTCGGGAGGTGCCGCATGAGCCGCTTCCGTACTCCGCTGAAAGGCGTGCGCGGCCTGGGGTCGGCCAAGACCGGCACCGCGCATTTCGTCAACCAGCGCCTGACCGCCACCGCGCTGGTCCTGCTGGGCATCTGGTTCCTCGTATTCGTGGTCAACCTGATCGGCGCGGACTACGTGGCCGCCACCGAGGCGGTATCGCGTCCGTGGAACGCGGTGCTGCTGGTGGGCTTCCTGATCACCATGTTCTGGCACGCGCAGCTCGGCCTGCAGGTCGTGCTGGAAGACTACGTCCACCACTCGCTGCTGGCCCTGGTGGTCCAGACCGCGGTGCGCTTCATCGCCGTGCTCGGCGCCATCATCAGTGTTTTCGCGGTGGCCCGCATCGCGCTGGGGAATTGACGAAATGTCCGCTTACAAGATCACCGAACACAAGTACGACATGGTCGTCGTGGGCGCCGGCGGCGCCGGCCTGCGCGCGACCTTCGGCCTGGCCGCCAAGGGCCTGCAGACGGTCTGCCTGACCAAGGTCTTCCCGACCCGTTCGCATACCGTGGCCGCGCAGGGCGGCATTTCCGCCGCGCTCGGCAACATGGGAGAGGACGACTGGCGCTATCACTTCTACGACACCATCAAGGGGTCGGACTGGCTGGGCGATCAGGACGCGATCGAATACATGTGCCGCGAGGCGATTCCGGCCATCATCGAGCTGGAACACTACGGCGTGCCGTTCAGCCGCACCGAGGAGGGCAAGATCTACCAGCGCCCGTTCGGCGGCATGACCACCCGCTACGGCGAAGGCCCGCCGGCGCAGCGCACCTGCGCCGCCGCCGACCGCACCGGCCACGCGATGCTGCACACGCTGTACCAGCAGTCGCTGAAGCACGACGCGCGCTTCATGATCGAGTACTTCGCGCTCGACCTGATTTTCGACGAGGAAGGCGTTTGCCGCGGCGTGCTCGCCCTGGACATGGCCGAAGGCTCGCTGCACCTGTTCCGCGCCCATGGCGTGGTGCTGGCCACCGGCGGTTACGGCCGCGCCTACTTCAGCGCCACCTCCGCGCACACCTGCACCGGTGACGGCGGCGGCCTGGCGATGCGCGCCGGCCTGCCGATGCAGGACATGGAGTTCGTGCAGTTCCACCCGACCGGCATCTACGGCGCCGGCTGCCTGATCACCGAAGGCGTGCGAGGCGAGGGCGGCATCCTGCGCAACAGCAACGGCGAGCGGTTCATGGAGCGCTATGCGCCGCACTACAAGGATCTGGCCTCGCGCGACGTGGTGTCGCGTTCGATGACCATCGAGATCCGCGAAGGCCGCGGCGTCGGCGAGCACAAGGATCACATCCTGCTCGACCTGACCCATCTGGGACCGGAAGTCATCAACGAGAAGCTGCCCGGCATCGCCGAGAGCGCGCACATCTTCGCCGGCGTGGACGTCACCAAGCAGCCCATTCCGGTCATCCCGACCGTGCACTACAACATGGGCGGCATCCCGACCAACTACCACGGCGAAGTCGTGCGCAAGGTCGGCGACAACGCCGATGCGGTGGTGCAGGGCCTGTACGCCATCGGCGAGGCCGCCTGCGTGTCGGTGCACGGCGCCAACCGCCTGGGCTCCAACTCGCTGCTGGATCTGGTGGTGTTCGGTCGCGCGGTGGCCAATCGCTGCGCCGAGACCATCAAGCCGGGCGCGGCGCACAAGCCGCTGGCCGGCGACGCCTGCGACAAGGCGCTCTCGCACCTGGACAAGCTGCGCAACGCCAACGGCGATACCCCGACCGCGGTCATCCGCGATCGCATGCAGCGCACCATGCAGGCCGACGCGGCGGTGTTCCGCACCAGCAAGACGCTGAAGGAAGGCTGCGAGAAGATGGCGGATGTCTTCAAGTCGTTCGAGGACGTGAAGGTCAGCGACCGCTCGCTGATCTGGAACTCCGACCTGATCGAGACCTATGAGCTGCACAACCTGCTGCTCAACGCGGTGGCGACCATCAACTCCGCCGAGCAGCGCCACGAGAGCCGCGGCGCGCATGCGCACGAGGATTACCCCGAGCGCGACGACGCCAACTGGCAGAAGCACACCCTGGTCAGCGTCGACGAGCAGGGCCAGTGCAGTTTCGAATTCCGCCCGGTGCACATGTACACGTTGACCGACGACGTCGACGTGGTGCCGCCGAAGCCGCGCGTTTACTGATCGGGAGAGACTAGAGCAATGGCCGAATTCGCACTCCCGAAGAACTCGCGCGTCCAGAAGGGCAAGCATTTCCCCGCCCAGGGCGCGAAGAACCCGCGTGTCTTCAAGATCTACCGCTGGAACCCGGAGGACGGGCAGAACCCGCGCCTGGACACCTACGAGGTGGACCTGGCGGCCTGTGGTCCGATGGTCCTGGACGCGCTGATCAAGATCAAGAACGAGATCGATCCGACGCTGACCTTCCGCCGCTCCTGCCGCGAAGGCATCTGCGGTTCGTGCGCGATGAACATCGACGGCACCAACACCCTGGCCTGCACGCGCGCCATCGGCGACTGCAAGAAGGCGGAGGTGCCGATCTATCCGCTGCCGCACATGGACGTGGTCAAGGATCTGGTTCCGGATCTGACCCACTTCTATGCGCAGTACGCCTCGATCAAGCCGTGGATCCGCACCCAGACCCCGGCACCGCCGGATCGCGAGCGCCTGCAGTCGCCGGAGGATCGCAAGAAGCTGGACGGCCTCTACGAGTGCATCCTGTGCGCCTGCTGCTCGACCAGCTGCCCGAGCTACTGGTGGAACGGCGAGCGTTACCTCGGCCCGGCGATCCTGCTGCAGGCCTACCGCTGGATCATCGATTCGCGCGACGAGGACACCGGTGCGCGCCTGGACGATCTGGAAGATCCGTTCAAGCTGTACCGCTGCCACACCATCATGAACTGCGCGCGGACCTGCCCGAAGGGATTGAACCCGGCGCTGGCCATCGCGGAAATCAAGAAGCTGATGATGGAACGGCGCGCCTGACGTCATGGGCACGCCGCACGCCACTGCGATCCTCTGGCCCGCGGTGGCGATGGCGGGACTGACGTTCCTGGTGTGGGTCCGGCTGTACCACCTGCGGCTGGGTGAAATGATGCGCAAGCGCATTGACGCCCAGTCGCTGGCCGGGTCGGCCGACGCGGCGCGCCTGCTGTCCGACACCCGCGCGTCGGACAACTTCCGCAACCTGTTCGAAGTGCCGGTGCTGTTCTATGCGGGCGTGCTGCTCGCCGCCCAGGCCGGCATCGGCGACGTCGCCCTGCTGGTGATGGCGTGGTCGTTCGTCGGCCTGCGCGCCGTGCACAGCGGCGTGCAATGCACGATCAACCACGTGATGACCCGCTTCGTCGCATACGCCCTGGCGACGCTGGTCCTGATGGCTTTCTGGGCGCGCATGGCCTGGCTGCTCTGGTTGGCATGAATCCACAAGACGTAGAACTCAAGCGCATCCGCTGGCGCTGCCGGCGCGGCATGCGCGAACTGGATCAATTGTTCGAACGCCATCTCGAACGCGCGTGGCCGGCATCTTCCGATGCCGAGCGCGGCGTTTTCCTACGCCTGCTCGATTGCGAGGACGATAAGCTCTGGCGCTGGTTCATGGGCTACGAGCAGTGTCCCGATGGCGAACTCGACGCACTCATCCAGCGTATCCGCGCCTTGCCGGCTTGAATGGCATCCCTCGCGCCTGTTGTGCGCGGTCCTGATCCTGCTGGGCCTCGGCGCCGGCCTGGCGGTGCTGGCAAGCGAAATGCCGCGCCCCGCGGCCTGGACGCTGGCGGTGGCCGCCGCCTTGCAGGGTGTCCGGCTGGCCCGCCGCGAGGCGCGCAGGCCGGTCCTGTCCTGGGTCTTTCCGGCCAACGGCGCCGTCACCGTGGAGGGGATACCGGTGCGGGAGGCGGAACTGGTCTGGCGCGGTCCGCTGGCGATCCTGCACTGGCGGGACCGGCGGGGAGTCCGCCACCGCCTGGGCTGGTGGCCCGACACCCTGCCGGCCACGGCCCGGCGTGAACTGCGGCTGGCCGCTGGCATCGATGGTGCTTCGCGCGCCCCCCGGCCGATGGCACCATAGGCCGATGTTCAAACCCGTCCCCGTCGCCATCGGCCTGCGCTATCTCCGCGCCAAGCGCCGCAACGGCTTCATCTCCTTCATTTCACTGGCCTCCATCATCGGCATCGCGCTGGGCGTGGCGGTGCTCATCACCACGCTGTCGGTGATGAACGGCTTCCAGCGGGAAATCCGCGACCGCCTGCTGCAGGCGACCGCGCACGCGACCGTTGCCGGCGCGGGCGAGGACATGCAGGACTGGCCGCATGCGGTGAAGGTGGCCATGCAGGATCCGCGCGTGGCCGGCGCCGCGCCCTATGTCGACGTGCAGGCCATGCTGTCGGGCAATGCGGACCCGCAGGGCGCGCTGGTGCAGGGCATCGTGCCCTCGGAAGAGCGCAGGGTCTCGGTGCTGGGCGACAAGATGAAAGCAGGCCGGCTGGAGTCCTTGCAACCGGGGGAATTCAACATCCTGCTGGGCCAAGAACTGGCGAACTGGCTGCGGGTGGGGGTGGGCGACAGCGTGGTCGTCACCGCCGGCAATTTCCAGGGCACGCCGATGGGGGCGATGCCGAAGGTCAAGCGCTTCACCGTATCCGGCACGTTCGCGGTCGGCCACAACGACATCGACCGCAACCTGGCAGTGGTGCACATGTCCGATCTGCAGCGGGTGCTGCGGATGGGCGATGGCGTGACCGGCGTGCGCCTGAAGCTGCGCGACATGGACCAGGCGATGACGGTGGCGCGGGATCTGGTCTACCGGCTGGGGCATGTCTACCGGGTCAGCGACTGGATGAGCCAGAACGCCAACCTGTACCACTCGCTGAAGATGGAAAAGACGGTGATGGGCATCCTGCTGTCGCTGATCATCCTGATGGGTGCGTTCTCGCTGGTGAATTCGCAGGTGATGCTGGTGACCGACAAGCAGGCCGACATCGCCATTCTGCGCACGCTGGGACTGACCCCGCGCGGGGTGATGCAGGTGTTCATGGTGCAGGGTTCGCTGATCGGCATCATCGGCACCGTGGCCGGCGTCATCGGCGGCATCACCCTGACGATGAACCTGGAAAGCATCCTCGACGTCATCGAGAAGGTCTTCAACGTGACCCTGTTGCCGCCGGACGTCTACTACATCACCGGCCTGCCGTACGACCTGCGTACCGACGACGTGACGGTCATCGCCTGCGTGGCGCTGGCGATGAGTTTCCTGGCCACCCTGTATCCGGCCTGGCGCGCGGCCCGGACCCAGCCGGCGGAGGCCCTGCGCTATGAGTGATAAAAACATGGCAATCGCCAGCGCCGACGGCACCGTCATCCGGGCCGATCACCTGGGCAAGACCTACGCCGAAGGCAAGATGCGCACGCCGGTGTTCGATGGCCTGGAACTGGCCGTGCATCCGGGCGAGACCGTTGCCATCGTCGGGGCCTCCGGCGCCGGCAAGAGCACGCTGCTGCACCTGCTGGGTGGGCTGGATACCCCGACCGCGGGCGAGGTGTATGTCGCCGGGCAGAAGATGTCGGCGCTCTCGGACGCCGCGCGTGGCCAACTGCGCAACCGCGCGCTCGGCTTCGTCTACCAGTTCCATCACCTGCTGCCGGAATTCACCGCGCTTGAGAACGTGATGATGCCGGTGATGCTGGGCGGCACAGACGCGAATGCCGCGCGCCAGCGCGCGCGGGAATTGCTGGAAGCGGTCGGCCTGGGCCACCGCGTCGAGCACAAGCCCGGCGAACTTTCCGGCGGCGAGCGCCAGCGCGCCGCGGTGGCGCGCGCGCTGGTAAACCAGCCGGCCTGCGTGCTGGGCGACGAACCCACCGGCAACCTCGACGAGAAGACCGCCGCGATCGTGTTCGATCTGATGCTCGGCCTCAACCGCGCGCAGAAGACCAGCCTGGTGCTGGTCACCCACGATCGCCGCCTAGCCCGCCGCCTGGACCGCGTGCTGGAACTGCACGAAGGCAAACTGCGCCAGCTCGCCCACGCCGACGTCTGACCGTAGAGCGGAGCTTGCTCCGCTGTTTCGCGGAATTCCGCCTCAGGCGCCGAAAAACTCCCGCTCCCGCGCTTCCGCCAGCCGGACTTCGAGATAGCGCCACAGCGCCGGGCATCCAGCCTGGATCGGTGGACCGACCCGACGCACCACGCGCTCGTGGCTGATGCCGTTCTCGCGCCAGCTCTGGCCCTGGTTGGCCAGGTTCAGCAGCACCGGCATGGCCCGATCGACGGCGTTGGCGAAGACCGCCTCCGGTGTTCGCGCATCTTCGAATTCCTGCCACAGCGCCAGCAGCGCTCCGCCTTCGGAAGCAGGCAGCAAACCGAAGATGCGCCGCACCGCCGCCCGTTCGGCGGCCTTGCGCGCCTCCCAGCCGTCCTCCACGAAGGCCATCGTGTCGCCGGTGTCTATTTCGCCGATGTCGTGCACCAGCAGCATGCGGATCACCCGATCCATGTCGATGTCCGCCGGTGCGTGCGGGGCCAGCGAGCTCGCCAGCAGCGCCAGCTGCCAGCTGTGTTCGGCGGAATTCTCGTAGCGGCCGCTGTCGCGCAGGCGAATCTTGCGGGTGACCGCCTTCAGCTTGTCCACTTCCAGGATGAAATCGAAGATGGCTTGCATGGAGATTCCCGCGGGACAGGCGAGTGGAGGGGAGGCGGGGGAATCAGGCATCGCCCATCGCCGGATCCGAAATCCCGTCGGCTCCGGTTTCCAGACGCCCGGCGAAGCGGCGCAGGAAACCTTCCGCGCCCGTCACGCTGAAATCGTACCAGCGGCCCTGGCCGGAGAGCGCCCAGCGCCATTGGCTGCGCTGGCGCGGCGCCAGTTCAGCGGTCCAGGGACCGTCGTCGCGGTACGCATTGGCGACGGCCGATACCGTGCGGGGACGATCGCCGTGGTTGGTCACATCCACGAACAGGGCCTCCCCGGCGACGTCGTAGCCGAGGCGTATTTCGATGCCGCTATCCTTGCTCGTGTTGCCGCGGAAATGGCGATGGAATCCGTTCGGACCCAGCACCCACAGATCGTATCCGTCCGCTTCGCCGCCGGGCACGTCCCAGGTACCGTCGAGTCGCCGGCCGGATTCGACCATGTAGCGGCGGGGCACGCGATCCGGATGCAGGCGGTCATGGACATGGAAGACGGCGCCCGCGCGGCCGGCATTGACGAATTCCAGCGTCATCGCGCCATCGTCCCGAGTCTGTCCGTGTACGTGCAGTTCGTAGGGCAAGGCGCGCGAGGGCCGGCTGCCGCCGGCCTGGCGTGGCAGGCGTTGCCTGCTTTCGGGCGGGGGTGTCAGCGCGGGCAACGCTTCCTGCGCCGCGCGCAGATCATCGGCGCTCGATTTGCGCTGTTTCGGCAGGCGCGGCAGCGCCTCGCCATTCGGATTGGCGAAGTTGAAGGCGCTGGTGAGGTCGCCGGCCACCGCGCGCCGATAGGCACTGATGTTCGGCTCGGCCACCTCGAAACGTGCTTCGAGGAAACGCAGCACCGAGGTATGATCGAACACCTGCGAGTTGATCCAGCCGCCGCGGCTCCACGGCGACACCACGTACATCGGCACGCGCGGTCCCGGCCCGTAGGGGCGGCCGTCGGTGTGGTACTCGCCCGCCGTGGAGACCGTGGACGCGCCGGCGAGCCGGCCCTCGGCGTCGAACGCCGGCGCGGCAGGCGGCGGCACATGATCGAAGAAGCCGTCGTTCTCGTCGAAATTCACCAGCAGCGCTGTCCGGCTCCAGGTGGCCGGGTCTTCCGTCAACGCTTCCAGCACCTGCTGCGTGTACCAGCCGCCCTGCACGGGACTGGAGGGATCCGGATGTTCGGAATAGACCGCGGGCGCGACGATCCACGACACCTGCGGCAGCGTGCCGGCGGCGATGTCGTCCTTCAGCGCCTGCAGGAAACCGCCATCGGGCAGGGTATTGCCGACGCCTTTCAGCAACGGGCTGATCGCTTCGTCGTCGATCCGGTAAGGCGGAAAGACCGTCGCCTTGGGCGGATTGCCTCGCGCGCGGTTCGCCTCGCGATAGGCGCGGAAGCCGGCCAGCGGATTGTCGGTGAAGTTGTCCGGCAGGTTCTGGTAGACCTTCCAGCTCACGCCCGCCGCCTGCAGGCGTTCGGGATAGGTGGTCCAGCGATAATCGCCGCCCTCGGCGTCGAACGAATCGCCACTGTTGTCGATTACCGGCCCGCCCGCGGTGCCGGTGGGATCGTTGGTGCCGCTCCAATGGAACAGCCGGTTGGTGTTGGTGCCGCCGTGGAATGCGCAGTGATAGGCGTCGCACAGGGTGAATGCGTTGGCGAGGGCGAACTGGAACTCCAGTTCGGCCTCGGTGTAGTAGCCCATCGATTGCGGTTGCTTGTGCGTGGGCCAGTCCCGCATGCGCCCCAGATCCCAGGCGGCCTGGGCGTCGGGGTAACTGTGCGGGGTGCCGGCGACGCGCTGCGCGTTGCCGCTGCGGCCATCCAGGTGATAGGGCAGCACGATGCGCGAAGCGCCCTCATGCGTGTAGCGCTGGTGCCAGACCGTGCGGCTGCCGGCCAGCGGTATCGGGAAGCGATCGCCGAAACCTCGCGCGCCCCGGAAGGTGCCGAAGTAGTGATCGAACGAGCGGTTCTCCTGCATCAGGATCACCACATGCTGGACGTCCTTGATGGTGCCGCTGGCGTGGTGCGCCGGAATCGCCAGCGCGCGGCGGATGGCGGGCGGGAAGGCGGCCAGCGCCATCGAGGCGGCGGCGCCCGCACCCGCGCGGCGGAGGAAATCGCGTCGGCTGTGGGAGGTCATGGCATGGGCTCGACGGAAAGCCTGGCGGGAAAGCCCGAAGGGACGGCTCGAACAAGCTTGCCTTGCATCGATTGCACGTGCGTTGCCGCCTCAATCACAACGGAAGCACGCAGTCTCGCGGCGCGATGGAAACGGCGTCAATAGCGCGCGAGGCGACGGCGATCTCCATGAGGAAGCAATCGAAAGCAATTCGTGGCGCATTCTTGCGTTCGATGCGGTGAGTGCATGGCCAAGTGAAGCGACGCGTCGGCATGTGTTCGGAGTTGCCTGACGCACACGTGCGGTATCCACCGATTCCGCGATTCGAGAACATCGCTTAGCGTTGCAAGGTGCCTGGAAAGGAAGCCAGTCGTCGTGCATGTCGAAGGAAAGCGAAACCTGCCGGAACAACCCGATCTGGAACATACGCCGCCGGAAGACCGGGACGGCCGCCGGTTCGAGCATGAACCTGAGCAGCGTGACGACGGCGACGTCGCTTTCCCCGCGCCCCCGTTGTTCGGCGTGGGCTCCGCCATCGCGCTGCTCGCCGGTGCCGGTCTGTGTCTGTCGATGCCCGGACTTCCGGCGGCGATGCTGTTGTGGGGTCTGGGCGTTGCTGGCATTTTGGCCTGGCTGTCACGTTGGCGGGGCCGTTGGCTGGGCGTGTTGCTGTTCGGCTTCGCCTGGGCTGGATTGCAGGCGGGCTGGTCGCTGGCGCTGCGGATTCCGCCGGAACTGGAGCGGCGCCCGTTGATCGTGACGGGTACCGTCGCCGATCTGCCGCAGCACGAAACCAGGCGGACGCGGTTCCTGTTTATCGTGGAGGAGGGGGAGGGCCCGGCCGCGGCGCTGCAAGGCCGCCAGATCATGCTGTCGTGGCATGACGACTATGCAGACAGGCGAGCGGGTCCCCGCTTGAAACTGCGCGCGGGCGAGCGTTGGCGCATGACCGTCAAGCTGCGCGCGCCACGCGGGCTGCGCAACCCCGGTGGATTCGACAGCGAGAAACACGCACTGTTGCAGCGTATCGGCGCCACAGGCCACCTGCATCGTCCCGAACGCGCCCGGCGCCTGTCCGCCGCCGCCGGCGTCGATGCCTGGCGCGAAGTGATGTCCGCACGGATCGGCCAGTCGGTGGCTTCGCCATCTTCGCGTTTCGTGCGTGCGCTGGCGCTGGGTGATACCCGCGGACTGACCCAGGATGACTGGCATGCCCTGCGTGCCAGCGGCCTGACCCATCTGATCGCCATCTCGGGTTTCCACGTGGGCATGGTCGCCAGCGCCTTCGCGCTGCTGGTGGGCGGCGTGTGGCGTCTGTTTCCGCCTTGGGCGCGAGGGTTGCCGCGACCGCAGGCGATGGGCGTCGCGGCGGTGCTGGCCGCGCTGGGCTACGCCGTGCTGGCGGGGTTCGCACTGCCGACCCTGCGCACCGTGCTGATGATGGCGGTATGGGCGGCGGCGCGCCTGGGCCGTCGCCCCGCCGGGGTGGCCAACGCGCTGTCGCTGGCGCTGATCGCGGTGGTCCTGTTCGACCCGCTGTCGCTGCTGGCGGCCGGCTTCTGGTTGAGTTTCGGTGGCGTGGCCTGGCTGGCGTGGTGCCTGCCCGTGACCGGCAGTCAGCACTGGTTGCGCGGGTTCCTGTCCGCGCAGGCGGTGGCGACGGTGGGACTGCTGCCGCTGACGGTGGTGCTGTTCGACCAGGCCTCGCTGGCGGGCCCCTTCGCGAACCTGGTCGCCATCCCGTGGTGGAGCCTGGTGGTGGTGCCGTTGTCGCTGCTGGGCACCGCGGCCGAGGCGCTGTTTCCCGGCGGCGGCGCGTGGCCCTGGCGATGGGCGGCGGCCTGCTTCGACCTGACCTGGCCGGGATTCCACTGGCTTTCGGGCAGCCGCTTTTCACTGTGGTGGCTGCCGGAAGCGGCGCCATGGGCGGTGGGTGCGGCGCTGGTCGGCGCCTTCTGGATGCTGCTGCCCCGCGGGGTACCGGGCAAGCCACTCGCGGCCCTGCTGTGGTTGCCGCTGCTGTGGCCGGATCGCGATTTGCCGCGCCCCGGTGAAGCCGAACTGGCGATGATCGATGTCGGCCAGGGGCTGTCGGTGCTGGTCCGCACCTCGAACCATGCGCTGCTGTACGACATGGGACCGGCGATGCGCGACGGGTTCGACGCCGGCGAGCGCGCGGTGGTGCCGGCGTTGCGTGCCTGGGGCGTACCACGCCTGGACCGGGTGGTGGTCAGTCACGACGACAATGACCACGTGGGCGGCTTGGCAAGCGTTCTGCGCGCGATGCCAACCGGCGTCGCCCAGGCGCCGCCCGGACAGACCGCCGCCGTGGAAGCCGCGCTGCCCGCTTCGCCAGGCGCGGCGACGCGGCCGGAAGTCCGCAATTGCCTGGCCGGTGAAGCCTGGGAATGGGACGGCGTCCGTTTCGACTTCCTGCACCCGCCGCCGCATTTCCCCAATCTGGGCAACGAATCCAGTTGCGTACTGAGGGTCGAGACCGCGCATGGCGCGGCATTGCTGACCGGCGACATCGGCGACGTGATCGAGCGCGAACTGGTCCGGCGATCCCCGGCGCGGTTGCGCGCCGAGGTGGTGTTCGCGCCACACCATGGCAGTGCCGGTTCCTCGGATCCCGCCTTCGTCGCCGCGACCGGCGCGCGGTTGCTGCTGGTCTCCAGCGGCCACCGCAATCGCTTTGGCCATCCCAAACCGCAGGTGGTGGCGCGCTGGCAGGCTGTGGGAGCGGAAGTGGTCGGCACCGCCGAGGGAGGCGCGGTACAGGTATGGCTGGCGCCGGCGGGGCTGGCGGTACGTGAGCGTCGTCACGCCCGGCCCAGGCTGTGGGACGCGGCGCGGCGCTGAGGGGCGGCTGGGCTATCCTATCGCCCATCGATGCAATGGCTCCCCGGAGCCCCGAGGACTGAACGTGCTTGAACTGGTCAAGGCCGGCGGCTGGCCGATGATCCCCCTGCTGCTGCTGGCGGTGCTGGCGCTGGCGATCGTGGTGGAGCGTTTCTGGACGCTGCGGCGCAAGGAAATCATGCCCCCCGGCCTGGGCGAGGAAGTCCGCAACTGGGCGGTGCGTGGCCAGCTGGAGCCGGCCCACATCGAATCCCTGCGCCGGACCTCGCCGCTGGGCGAACTGCTGGCCGCCGCGCTGGAGGTCCGCAATCGCCCGCGCGATCAGATCCGCGAGCGCATCGAGGATACCGGCCGCCACGTGGTGCACCGGATGGAGACGTTCCTCAACGCGCTGGGCAGCATCGCCTCGGCCGGCCCGCTGCTGGGCCTGCTCGGCACGGTGGTCGGCATGATCCAGATGTTCCTGGGCATCCAGGACAGCGGTGTCGGCGACGTCAACCAGCTGGCCGGCGGCATCGGCAAGGCGCTGGTGTGCGCGGCCACCGGCATGATCGTGGCGATTCCGGCGCTGATGGCGCACCGCTATTTCCGTGGCCGCATCAACGGCTACGTGGTGGAAATGGAGAAGGAAGCGATGAAGCTGCTCGACGCGCTCGATGCGCGGCAGCCCCGGCCGGCCGCACGGCCGGTTGCCGCGTCCGCCACCGCGGCGGTCGGCGCCTGAGCCGCGCATGAGGATTCGCGACGACCGCGCCCACGAGGAGCCGGAGATCAACCTGGTGCCGTTGATCGACGTCATCCTGGTGCTGATCATTTTCTTCGTCATCACCACGACCTTCGATTCGCGTTCGATGCTGCAATTGCAGCTGCCCAGCGCGCAAGGCGAGCCGGTGGCGGCCCAGGCCAGGACCCTGAGCGTGCTGGTCAACGCCGACGGCCACTATTTCGTGGACGAACACGAGGTCCTGCGCACCGATGTGGATGCGCTCAAGCAGACCATCGCCCAGGTGGCTGGCGAGGATCGCCAGCGGCCGGTGCTGCTGCGTGCCGATGCGCGCACCCCGCACCAGGCGGTGGTGACGGCCTATGACGCATTGGCGCAATCGGGCTTCCGCACGATCCAGATCGCCACCGCGCCGGAGGTGAAGCGGTGAGCGCGCAACCTGCTTCTGCCTGGCAGACCTATCGTCGGCTGATCGGTCTGGCCAAGCCCTACCGGGCCCTGTTGCTGCTGGCGCTGCTGGGCATGCTGATCGAAGCAGCTGCCAGCGGTGCCTTCAGTTATCTGATGAAGCCGGTGGTGGACGGCACGTTCGTTGCCCGCAACACCCGCATGGATCTGACGTTGCCGTTCGCCATCGTCGGCCTGTTCCTGCTCCGCGGCCTGGCGGGTTTCCTCACCGACATGAGCATGGGCAAGTCCGCGCGCAGCATCGCCCGCGACATGCGCGTGGCGGTGCTGGGCAAATACCTGCGCCTGCCGGGCATGCGTTTCGACAGCGAGCCTGTGCCCTCGATGCTGGTCCGGCTCGGCTCGGACTGCGACCAGATTGCGCAGGCGGCCGTGGACGCGACCAAGGTGGTGCTGCAACAGTCCTTCCAGATCATCGCGATGCTGGCCGTGATGTTCCACAACAGCTGGCAGGTAACGCTGGCGATCCTGTTGCTGGGGCCTCCGCTGGCCTGGGTCATGGACAAGGTGGCCCGGCGATACCGCAGGATCAGCCACCGTATCCAGGAGAGTGGTGCACAGTTGCTGCAGGCGGCGGATCAGACGCTGAGCAGCCAGCAGGAGGTCAAGGTCTACGGTGCCCAAGGCAGCGAGATGGAGCGTTACCGCGCGCTGGCCGACAACAACCTGCGCCTGGCGATGAAAGTCGAGGCTACGCGCGGCGTTTCCTCGGCGCTGGTCCAGATGATGGGGGCGGTTGGCTTGTCGCTGCTGCTGGTCGTGGCCGGCTACCAGGCCATGCAGGGACGCCTGACCGCTGGCGGCTTCGTGTCGCTGATGGTCTCGATGATCGCCATCATCCCCGCGCTCAAGCAGCTCACCAACGTGCAGAACATGACCCAGCGCGGCGTGGCCTCGGCCGAGCGCCTGTTCTCGGTGCTGGATGCGCCCGACGAGGTCGATGCCGGCACCCGCCCGCTGGAGCGTGCGCAGGGCCTGATCGAGTTCCGCGGCGTGACCGCGCGCTATCCCGGCCAGGTCAGGCCCGCGCTGAGCGACATCAGTTTCGTGGCACGTCCCGGTACCGTCACCGCCATCGTCGGCCGATCCGGCAGCGGCAAGTCCAGCCTGATCAAGCTGATCCCGCGTTTCTACGAACCCGAGGCCGGCCAGATCCTGGTCGACGGGCATCCGGTGCAGGACTATCCGCTGGCCGATCTGCGCCGCCAGATCGCGCTGGTCGGTCAGCAGGTGATGCTGTTCGACGGCACGGTTGCCGCCAACGTCGCTTTCGGCGAAATGCGGGACGCGCCCGAGCAGGCGCTGGTCCAGGCGGTGGAAGGCGCCAACGCGATGGAGTTCGTCCGCGAGTTGCCGGACGGGTTGCAGGCACCGGTCGGCGCCAAGGGCGGACGCCTGTCCGGCGGCCAGCGCCAGCGCCTGGCGATTGCGCGGGCGATGCTGAAGGACGCGCCGATCCTGATCCTGGATGAAGCGACCGCGGCGCTGGACAACGAATCCGAGCGCCTGGTGCAGAACGCGCTGCAGAAGCTGATGCCGGATCGCACCACGCTGGTCATCGCGCACCGCCTGTCCACCATCGAACACGCCGATCAGGTGCTGGTGCTGGACCAGGGCCGGCTGGTCGAGCAGGGCACCCATGCCGAATTGCTGGCCCGCGACGGGCTCTACGCGCACCTGCATCGCATGCAGTTCCGGGAAGGCGACGGCGAGTGAGTGAAGTGAACAGGTCCCGGCACGTTCCGCCCGCGTACTGGTACAACGACAAGCCCGTCCCGCTCCACGCCCGCGGGCTGGCGTCGATCTACGCCGCGCTGATCGGGTTGCGCGCGCGGTTCTTCCGCTGGGGCCTGCTGCGCCGGCAGCGGCTGTCCGCGCCGGTGATCGTGGTCGGCAACGTCACCGTCGGCGGCACCGGCAAGACCCCGCTCACCATCGCGCTCGTGCAGCGGCTGCGCGAGGCCGGCTTCAAGCCCGGCGTGGCCAGCCGGGGTTATGGCCGCGCCGATGACCGCCAGCCACTGTGGGTGGAGGCGGGGACGTCGCCGGAACAGGGCGGCGACGAACCGGTCCTGATCGCGCGTCGCACGGGTGTGCCGGTGCGGGTGGATCGGGATCGCGTCGCCGCGGGGCGCGCGCTGATCGCCGCCGGTTGCGACATCGTGGTGTGCGACGACGGCCTGCAGCACTATCGCCTGCGGCGCGATATCGAGATCGAGGTCATCGACGGGCAGCGCCGTTACGGCAATGGGCGCATGCTTCCGGCCGGCCCCCTGCGCGAACCGGCCGAGCGCAGCGCGCGCTGCGACTTCCATGTCCTCAACGGCGGCGAGCCGGCGTTCGGCGAATGGCCGATGCGCCTGCACACCGAGGCGGCGCAGCCGCTGCGCGGCGGCCGGCCCCGGCCACTGACCTCGTTCGCCGGCCAGCGCGTCCATGCCGTGGCCGGCATCGGGCATCCGCAGCGCTTCTTCGACAACCTGCGTGGCCTCGGCATCGGCGTGGTCCCGCACGCCTTCGACGATCATCATGCCTATCGCGCCGAGGATTTCGCTTTCGGCAGCGAACTGCCGGTGCTGATGACCGAGAAGGATGCGGTGAAATGCGCCGCCTTCGCCAAGGACTGGTATTTCAGTGTGCCGGTGTCGGCGCGCCTGCCGGAGGCTTTCTGGGTGGCGTTGCTGGATCGCCTGGCCAGGACGGAACCCCCGACATCATGACGACCGGATTCATCGTGGCCATCCCGGCCCGTTACGCCGCCTCCCGCCTGCCAGGCAAACCGCTGCGCCTGATCGGCGGCGACCCGCTGGTGCTGCACGTCGCCCGTCGCGCGCTGGCCGCCGGTGCGAGCGAGGTCTGGGTCGCCACCGACGACGACCGCATCCGCGCCGCCTTGCAGGACACCGGCGTGCGGGTGGCGATGACCCGCGACACCCACGCCTCGGGCAGCGATCGCCTGGCCGAGTGCGCCGACATCGCCGGCTGGCCGGACGACGCGGTGGTGGTCAACCTGCAGGGTGACGAGCCGTTCGCGCCCGCCGCCGGCATCCGCGCCGTGGCGCAGGCGCTGGTCGACAGCGGTGCGGAGATGGCCACGCTGGCGACCGCCGTCGAAACGGCCGAAACGCTGTTCGACCCCAATACCGTCAAGCTGGTGCGCGCCACCGGCGGCGATGCGCTGTATTTCAGCCGCGCGCCGATTCCCTGGCCCCGCGACGCCTTCGCCCACGATCGCGAAACCCTGCCGGAAGGCGATCACTGGCTGCGCCATATCGGCATCTACGCCTACCGTGCCGGCTTCCTGCGCCAGTACACCCGCCTGCCGCCGGGACGACTGGAACAGATCGAGTCGCTGGAACAGCTGCGGGTGCTGGAGGCCGGCCACCGCATCGCGGTCGCGCTGACCCCGGAACCGTTCCCGCCCGGTGTGGACACGCCCGAGGATCTGGCCCGCGCCGAACAGCAATGGGCACGCGGCGCATGAGGCTGCTGGTGGTCTGCCTGGGCAACATCTGCCGCTCGCCGATGGCCGAAGGCGCGCTCCGCCATCATCTGGCCGCCTCGCCGCTGGCCCGGAGCGTGGAAGTGGATTCGGCCGGCACCGGCGACTGGCACGTGGGCGAACCGCCGGATCGCCGCGCCATCGCCTGTGCCCGCAAGCACGGCGTGGACATCGCCGGCCTGCGCGCGCGCCAGCTGCGGCGCGAGGACTTCGAGCGCTTCGACTGGCTGCTGTGCGCGGACGGGCAGAACCTGCGCGACGTGCGCGGACTCGCGCCGCCGGGCCTGGCCGGCAAGGCGTCGCTGCTGCTGGAATGGACCGGCATCGAGCCGGGCGGCGGCGTCCCGGACCCCTACACGGGCGGTCCGGCGGATTTCGAGCACGTCTGGCGACTGGTCGATTCGGCGGCACGGGCGGCGGTCCAGCGCCTGTCCCGCGGATAGGACTGCGGCATAATCGGTGCGGATCATGAATGCCGTGCCCGCTCCCGAACTTCCCCAGGGATTGCCCTGGCTCAACGCGCCCTCCGGCTCGCTGCTCGAACAGCGCGGCCGGATCGTGGCGCTGGCCTTCGTCAATGCCGCCTCCGCCTGGTGCGGGCAGCGCCTGAACGAGCTGGCCGCGTTGCAGGCGCGCCATCCGGGGCGCCTGCAGACCCTGGTGGTCAACGTGCCGCGCTTCGACAGCGAACGGGATCCGCAGACTTCGCTCAAGCGCCTGCGCCGGCATGGCATCGGCTTCCCGATTGCACATGACGCCAACTGGGCCGCGTGGCAGGCGTTCGGCATCGAAGCCTGGCCGACCGTGCTGCTGATCGATGGCGAGGGCGTGATCCGCCACCGCCTGGTCGGCACCGACAACGGCGCCGAGCTGGACCGGTCCGTTTCGGCCCTGTGCGAGGTCCTGGGACGGCCGGCGGACGACGACATGAGGGCGCCGCGCGAGAGCCACCCGGAGCCGCGCCTGCCGCTGCGGTTCCCGACCGGCCTGGCGGCCACCCCGGATCGCCTGTTCGTGGCCGACAGCGGCCATCACCGCATTCTCGAATGCACCCACGGGGGCCGCGTGTTGCGCCAGTTCGGGCTGGCGGCGGCCGACCTGATCGACGGCGATCACACCCATACCGCGTTCCGCAATCCGCACGGCCTGCTGGCGCTGCGCGAATGCCTGTACGTGGCCGACACCGGCAACCATGCCCTGCGGCGCATCCATCTGGCGACCGGCGCGGTCGATACCCTGTGCGGCAACGGCCGCGCGGGAGAGCCGGTGGAAGGCATCGTCGGCCAGGCGCGCGCGGTCCCGCTCAACCAGCCGCTCGCGCTGGCGGCCAGCAACAACCAGATCCATATCGCCATGGGCGGCGACAACCGCATCTGGAGCTATGACCTGGCCACGCGCGAGCTGAGCGCGCGCGCCGGTTCCGGGCAGCTGGAAGTGCGCGACGGCAGCGGGCCGATGGCGGCGTTCGCGCAGCCCGCCGCGCTCGCCGCCATCCACCAGACGCTGTACGTCTGCGACGCGCTGGGATCGGCCCTCCGTTCCGTGCAACTGCGCACCGGTGTCGTGCAGACCCTGGTGGGGCAGGGGCCGTGGACGTTCGGCGGCGAGGACGGGCCGCGCGAAACCGCCCGCCTGCAACACCCTCAGGGCATTGCCGTCAGCACTGACGCGCCGCAGATGTGGATTGCCGACACCGGCAACGGCAGCCTGCGCAGCCTGCGGCTGGGGGGCGGCGAACTGAGCAGCGTGCCGTTGCCGCGAACGCTGCACGGCCCCACCGGCCTCGCCCTGTCGCCGGGCACCGTCTGGATCGCCGAGACGGATGCGCACGCGGTGCTGCGCTATGACATCGCCAGCGGCGAACTGAGCCACGTGCCGATCGACGAATGAGCGGTCGCAAGTCCTCCGATTTCGATGGCAAGGCGTTCGCCGCCGGCCTGAGCCTGGCGCCGGGCGTCTATCGCATGTACGCGTCCGACGACAGCCTGCTGTACGTCGGCAAGGCCGGCGCGCTGCGCAGGCGGGTGTCGAGCTATTTCAGCAACACGCCCAAGACCCCGCGCATCCTGTCGATGCTGTCGCAGGTGGCGCGGATGGACGTCACCGTCACCCGCACCGAGGCCGAGGCGCTGCTGCTGGAAAACCAGCTGATCAAGTCGCTGGCGCCGCGCTACAACGTGCTGCTGCGCGACGACAAGAGTTATCCCTATGTCCTGCTGACCCAGGAAAGCTGGCCGCGGATCGCGTTCCATCGCGGGCCGCGCGCGGTGCCGGGCCGCTACTTCGGTCCCTATCCCAGCGCCGGCGCGGTGCGCGAAACGCTGAACCTGATGCAGAAGCTGTTCAAGATCCGCAACTGCGAGGACAGCGTGTTCCGCAACCGGTCGCGGCCCTGCCTGCAGTACCAGATCGGCCGGTGCAGCGCGCCCTGCGTGGGGTTGGTGGAACCGGCCGGCTACGCCGAATCCGTGCGCCAGGCGGGGTTGTTCCTGGATGGCCGCAGCGACGAGCTGAGCGGCGAACTGAGCGCGGCGATGGAAGCGGCCAGCGAACGGCTGGAGTTCGAGGAGGCCGCGCGCCTGCGCGATCTCATCGGCTCGATCCGCAGCCTGCAGGCGCGCCAGTACGTGGACGGGCACGCCGCCGATCTGGACGTGCTGGCCTGCGCGATGCGCGGCAGTTCGGCCTGCGTGCTGCTGCTGGCGTTCCGCGACGGCCGCAACCTCGGCACCCGCACGTTCTTCCCGCGCACCAACGGCGAGGAAAACGCGAACGAAGTGCTGGCTGCTTTCGTTTCCCAGTACTACGGCGAACAGACGCCGCCGCAGGAAATCATCCTGGACCGCGAGATTCCGGACGCCGAACTGATCGAGACCGCGCTGAGCACTTCCGCCGGCCGGCGGGTGCAGTTGAAGTGGAACGTGCGCAGCGAGCGCGCCGGCTACCTGGACCTGGCGCGCCGCAACGCCGAGATCGCGCTGGTGACCGAGCTGACCAGCCAGGGCGCGCAGACCGCGCGCAGCGAGGCGCTGCAGGAACTGCTGGGGCTGGCCGAGCCGGCGCAGCGCATCGAGTGCTTCGACATCAGCCACACGATGGGCGAGGCCACCGTCGCTTCCTGCGTGGTGTTCGACGCCAATGGCCCGGTCCGCGCCCAGTACCGGCGCTTCAACATCACCGGCATCGAACCCGGCGACGACTACGCGGCCATGCACCAGGCGATCGAACGCCGGTTCCGCCGCGCGGTGGAGGAGGGCGGGGTGCTGCCGGACGTGCTGCTGATCGACGGCGGCGCCGGCCAGCTGGCCCAGGCGCGCGGCGTGCTGGCCGACCTGGGCGTGGACAGCGTGGTGCTGGTGGGCGTGGCCAAGGGCGAGGAACGCCGGCCCGGCCACGAGACCCTGGTCCTGGCCGACGGTCGCGAGGTGCGCCCGGGCGCCGCTTCGCCGGCCCTGCAGTTGATCCAGCAGGTTCGCGACGAGGCGCACCGGTTCGCCATCACTGGCCATCGCGGCAAGCGCCAGAAGGCGCGCATGACCAGCAAGCTGGAGGATATCCCCGGCATCGGTCCCCGCCGTCGCGCCAGCCTGCTGAAGCACTTCGGCGGGCTGGCCGGACTCAAGGCCGCCGGCGCGGACGAGATCGCCCGGGTCGAAGGCATCAATGCCGCACTCGCCGAGCGGATCTACGCTAACCTGCACGGGTTGCCGGCGCCGATTGCGGGAAACGAGTAGGAATGCAATGAAGTTGACCATCCCCACCTGGCTCACCCTGTTGCGGATCGTGCTGATCCCGGTGCTGGTGCTGGTGTTCTACCTGCCGCACAAATGGACCAATTTCGCGGCGGCGTTCATTTTCATCCTGGCCGCCGTCACCGATTGGCTGGATGGCTGGATCGCCCGTCGCTACCACCTGTACTCGGCCTTCGGCGCGTTCCTGGATCCGGTGGCGGACAAGCTGATGGTGGCGGTGTCGCTGTTCCTGATCGTGCAGGACAACCCGACCATGTGGATGGCGATCTGGGCGGCGGTGATTGTCGGTCGCGAAATCGCGGTGTCCGCCCTGCGCGAATGGATGGCCGAGCTGGGCCAGCGCGCGCGGGTCAAGGTGGCCACCATCGGCAAGATCAAGACCATCGTGCAGATGGTGGCGCTGGGCTGCCTGCTGTATGCGTCCACCCCCGGGCCGGTGGATCGGGCGGACATCTGGCTGGGTGAATGGATTTTCAGGATCGGCGACTGGCTGCTCGCGATTGCCGCTATACTTACTCTCTGGTCCGGTTTCCAGTACCTGCACGCGGCATGGCCGATTCTGCGGGCTGACGAGAAAAAAGCAGTTGACAGTTCTCGGGATACCGGTAAAATTTCCAACTTCACCACGCGGGAATAGCTCAGTTGGTAGAGCACGACCTTGCCAAGGTCGGGGTCGCGAGTTCGAGTCTCGTTTCCCGCTCCATATTCAGGACAAAACCCCGTTCGCGGGGTTTTGTTTTGTAAGGCGCTTGAAATGGCGCCGTGATTGCGCCAGTCTCGCGCAATCGCCATCGGCCTGGTGGCAGAGTGGTTATGCAGCGGACTGCAAATCCGCGTACGCCGGTTCAATTCCGACCCAGGCCTCCATTCAAGAAAACCGACCACGCGGTCGGTTTTTTTGTGCCTGACGGACGGCACGTGCGCGGCTTTCCATCGCGCGTCCGCTCAGGCAGGCTATCCCCCTGCCCGGATGGCGAAATTGGTAGACGCATCGGACTTAAAATCCGCCGGCCGCGAGGCCATGCCGGTTCGATTCCGGCTCCGGGCACCAGTTCATGGCCGTTCCTGTTCGCACGGGAGAGGCTTTCAGTCTTCGTGATCGATTCCGGCCTGCTCCAGCGCTGCGCATTTGTCCTTGGTGCATCGCTCCTGCTGGAACTGCCGGCAGGACTGATATCGGCTGACGCGGGTATCAGCCCTCCCAATGGAGGGACGATGGCAATGGGAATGATCGCGGATAGTCGGTGGCCATCCGCGCTCAATTCGAAGATGACGATCTCGATACCGTCTTCCGGCTCCGCGATCAAATGCCGGCCAGAAGAATTCGCCTGCTACGCCCGGCCATGATGTTCATCAAGTGGCCCTACCGAGCCAAGGCAGATGGCATGCCTCGCCAGGCGGGCTGCGCTCGCCGCTATCGCCAGTCGCGCGCCGGCAACGCCAGCCATGCGGCGGGCGCGAGCAACAACAATGCCGACCATGCCAGGGCCTGCGCACCCGCGCCCTGCAACAGCAGGCCGCCGAGGATGCCGCCGCCGGCGATGGCGATGTTCCAGCCGGTGACCAGCATGGATTGCGCGAGGTCGGCGGCTTCGCCGGCATTGCGTGCGAGGGCGGTCTGGAACAGTGTCGCCACACCGCCAAATCCCAATCCCCAGATGGCCGTCGCCATGGCGAAGATCACGGGCGTGTCCGGCCACAAGGCCATCATCAGCGCCGCCGCGCCAAACAACGCCAGGCTGGCCAGCGTCAGTCCATGCATCCAGCGATCGATGAGCGCGCCGATCACGCCGATGCCCATCAACGCGGTGACGCCGAACAGCAACAGGTAGCGTTCGACCATCGTGTCGGCGCCAGCGATCGCGAGCAGTGGTGCGATGTAGGTATAGAGCACGTTGTGCGCGAGCACGAACAACAGCATCACCCCCAGCACCCGGGCCACGCCGGGCAGCAGGAATACCTTGTGCAGCCGCAACGCCGCACCCGCCGCGCCACGGGTGAAATCGGGCAACAGCGCGCGGGCGCAGGCCAGCAGGCCGAGGCTGAGCAAGGACATCAGGCCGAACGTCCAGCGCCATCCGATCGCCTGGCCCAGCAGGGTGCCCGCGGGAATGCCGAGCGAGAGCGCCAGGGGCGTGCCGACCATCGCCACCGCGATGGCACGACCCTGCTGGGCCGGCGCGACCATCCGGGTGGCGTAGCCGGCCAGCAGCGCCCACAACAGACCCGCGCTGACGCCGGCGATGAAGCGCGCGATCAAGGTCAATCCGTACAACGGCGATACGGCGGTCACCGAGTTGGCCAGGGCGAAGCCGGCGATGGCCATCAACAGAAGTGGACGCCGGCGCCAGTTCCGGATTGCCGCGACCAACGGAATGGCCGCCAGCAGCGAGCCCAGCGCGTAGGCGGTGACCAGTTGCCCCACCCAGGCCTGGTTGACGCCGAGTCCGGCGCTCATCGCCGGCAGCAGCCCGGCGGGCAGGGCTTCGGTCAGTATGGTGATGAAGCCCGCGCATGCCAGGACCGACAATCCCGCCCACGGCAGCCGGGGGGCGATGGTTGCCGGAGATGCAACCTGGCCGCGAGCGCCGTCCCCGGCGCTCAAGCCTCCGCACCCTTCACGCCGGCGTAGACCGCGTCGCGCAGATCACCGACGAACTTTCCCGACATGCCCTCGTACAGCGTGTTGGTCAATGCCACCACGCTCAGGCGGTGCGACGGATCCACGAACCAGCTGTGCCCGTAAGCGCCGCCCCAACGCCAGGTGCCGACGGATTCGGGACTGGCGGCGGCAGCGGGATCGTGCAGGACCGAGAAACCCAGACCGAAGCCCACGCCAGGACTGTCGGGTGGTCCATGCGGGCCGCTCTGCACGCGTCCCATTTCCGCGACCCCATCGGCGGTCAGAGAGGGAACGCGGGCCTGACGCAGCGCTTCCAGCAGGCGCATCACGTCATCGGCGCTGCCGACCATGCCGCCGCCACCGGAAGGAAAGGCATGCGGATCCAATGCACGTGACGGGTTGAAGCGAATGCCCGCCAGTCCCGGGAAAGGAGAGACGATTTCGCCTTCCTGCAATCGGTGGGGGCGCGTCGTGTGATCGGCGGCGGCGTAGGCGGTGGTGAGTCGCGCCGGGTCGAGGGCATGGAACGCGGTGTCGTGCATCCGCAGGGGTCCGGTCACCAGCGTGTCCACCACCGCCGGTAGTGGCTGGCCATCGACGGCTTCCAGCACCGCGCCCAGCACGTCGGTCGCCAGTGAATAGCCCCAGGCGGTGCCCGGGACATATTGAAGCGGGACCCGTGCGATGCGGCGGAGGTTTTCCGCCAGCGATACGGGGCTGTCGTCCATGCCGTCGGATACGCCGGCGCGTGCATGCGGTCCGTCGCCGTCCGGCGCGGGATCCAGGAAGCGATAGCCCAGTCCGGCCGTATGGCTGAGCAGTTGCCGCACGCTGATGTCGGGCTGGCTGCCGTCAGCGAGCGCGGGTCGGAAGTCCGGTAGCCAACGCTGGATCGGCGCGTCCAGATCCAGCTGTCCCTGGGCGACGCGCACCATCGCGGCGGTGGAGACGATGGGTTTGCTGACCGATGCCAGCCGGAACAGCGCGTCGCGGTTCATTGCATGTTGCGCCTCGCGGTCCGCCCAGCCCGCGGCACGCGCATAGCGGACCTGGCCATCGACCGCGATCAGTACGACCGCGCCAACCAGGCGCTGTTCGGCAAGCGCGGTATCCAGTGCGGCATCGACCGCCGAGGCGAGGAGTGGGATCGGCGATGAAATGGCCAATGAAATGGCCGGGTGGGAAGTCTCGGGGGAATACGACGGCATGGAAGGTTCCAGGCATGGAATGAGCCGTCATGGTGGTAATGCTTCGGTGGATGAAAAAGGCGGGTAGAGTTCGCATCAGCACGGACAGGAATGTCCGCAATGGGAAAACGTGAATGGAAAGCCTGGGCAGTCTTCAAACCTTCGTGCAGGTTGCGGAGACGCGCGGCTTTGCCGAAGCCGGTCGCCTGCTGGGGGTTTCCGCCGCCGCGGTGGGCAAGAGCGTGGCCCGGCTGGAACAGAGCCTGGGAGTGCGCCTGTTCCATCGCAGTACGCGCAGCGTGGCATTGACCGCGGAAGGCGAGTTGTTCCTGGTGCGTTGCCGGCGAATCCTCGAGGAAGTGGCGGCGGCGGAGGCCGAACTGTCACATCATGCGGGCCACGCGCAGGGGCGACTGCGGGTCAGCCTGCCGTTAATCAGCGATCTTGCGCTTCCGGTGCTGGCGGATTTCATGCGCGCCTATCCGGATGTGCTGCTGGATCTGGATTTCACCGATCGCATGGTCGATGTGATCGAGGAAGGCTTCGATGCGGTCCTGCGTGTCGGCGACCCCTCCGATTCGCGCCTGACCGCGCGGCATATCGGCTATTTCCATCGCCGACTGGTGGCCTCACCGGCCTATCTGGCAGAACGCGGCACGCCGGGTGAACCGGCGGATCTGGAGCGGCACCTGTGCCTGCAATACCGCAATCCCAGCAGCGGGCGCATCGAGGCATGGCCGCTGCGCGGCGCGTCGGCGGATCTGAAAGTGCCGGAGTCGATGGTATGCAACAACATCGAAACCCGGGTGTGTTTCGCCAAGCGCGGGCGCGGTATCGCCTATGTGCCGGATCATTCGGTACGCGAGGCGCTGCACAGCGGTGAACTAGTGACGGTGCTGGATGACTACGTGGACGCGCCGGGAAATCTCTACCTGCTGTGGCCGTCCGGGCGCCACGTTTCCCCCAAGCTGCGGGTGTTCATCGATTTCGTCAGCGAGCACCTGCTGCCAACCTGCTGCCAATCCGCTGCACCCAAAGGCTGGCAAAGCCCTGACGGGTGAAGGAGTGCGGCGGCGGCTTTCCGCCAACCGCCGCATTGTCGTCCGTTTCAGAACCGGTACTTGACCCCCAGCGAGACGAACTGGCCGCGCAGGTTGTACTGGGTGATGTCGAAGCCGTTGGCGCCGCCGGCCGGGTCGAACGGCGGATCCTTGTCGGTGAGGTTCTGCACCGACAGCGACAACGTGGTCTTGGGAATGCCCTGGTAGGCCACGTACAGATCCAGTTGGTGATACGGCTTGACCTTGTCGCGCAGGCCGGGATTGCTGGCCTGGGTCGATACGCGCTGATCGTAGCCGGCGATGTATTGCAGGCTCAGCGTGCTCTCCCAGTCGCCGGCTTCCCAGCCCAGCGAGGTGGTACCGCGGTTCTTCGGCAGCGCGCCCAGGCGGTTGTTGCCGGCGCCGTCGTAGGGTGCCTGTCCGGCCACCAGCGGCTGCTTGAATTCAAGCAGACGGGTCCAGCTTCCGGCCAGGGTGAAGTTGCCGGCGGCGGCGGTACGGAAGGTCCGGCTGAAATCCAGATCGATGCCGGAGGTCTTCAGTTCCCCTTGGTTGGAATACTGGTTGGTGATGATCTGGATGCGACCCTGCGCGTCGCGGATCACGCGGCCCGGGAACAGTGCGGGATTGTTGACGATGAACTGCGCGTTGTCCGGCTTGATCAGGTTGTCCTGCTCGATCCGGTAGTAGTCGAGGCCAATGCTGGTGTCGGCATCCGGCGACCACACCGCGCCGAGGTTGAAGTTCCTCGAGCGTTCCGCATCCAGATCCGGATTGCCGGTGCGCACGTTGGTGACGCCGCGGCTGCCACCGGGGGCGAGCGGATCGTACGGATCCACCACGGTGCCGTAGCTGATGGTCTGGCCGGGGGCGATTTCCGGTAGCGACGGCGCGCGGAACCCGCGCGAGAACGAGCCGCGCAGCAGCAGTGAATCCAGCGGCTGCCAGCGCAGCGCCAGTTTCGGCGAGAAGGCGTTGCCGAAGTCGTCGTAGTGATCGGCACGGCCGGCCAGTTGCAGTTCCAGGGTCCGGTGCAGCGGCACGCTGAATTCGGCATACGCGGCGCTGACCTTGCGTTCGCCCTTGACGATGTTGATGGCCGGGCGCAGTTCGGTGCCGGACAGCACCTGGCGGCTGGTGCGCGCATCCAGCGATTCGCGGCGGAATTCCGCGCCCCAGGCGAAGCCGATGGCGCCGGCGGGCAGTTCCAGGAACGAGGTCGATGCCTTGGCGCTGACCGAGTCCAGCCGATAGTAGCCCGGGCGTTTGGTCTGCAGGCGCAGGTCGTTCAGCGGCGCCGGCGTGCTGGCCGGGTCCTGGAAGTCGTAACTGCCGTCGGCGAGGATTTGCTGGAACGCGTAGCGGTTGATGAAGTTGTCGACGTACTCGCGTTGCAGGCTCTGCGATGTGTCGGCCGCGACTTCCCAGTCCCAGCGTTCGGTCTGGCCGCGCAGGCCGGCCAGGGCGCGGTAGAACACCTGGGTGTTTTCCTTCAGGCGTGGGCCCAGGTCGAAGAAGGTGTACTCGAACGGCAGCGGAACCGGATTGGGATTGTTCGGGTGGCCGACCGGCAACACCGCCGGAATGTCCACCAGCGTGCCGGTAGCGGGATTGTAGGCGCGCAGGCCCGGGCCGACCGTCAGCGGGGCACTGAAGATCTGGTCCGCCTCGTTGTGGCTGTACAGCAGATCGGCGAACAATTCGGTGCGCTCGCCCAGGCGGAAGGTCGCGCTCAGCGAAGCCTGGATGCGTTCGGCGCCCGGTTGCAGGGTCTTGTACGGCTGCGCGTTGAAGGCGCAGGCATTGCCGGGCAGGGTGCTGCCGAAATCGCTGTAGGGCCGCAGCACGCTGCCGTCCGGGCAGGGCGAGAACGGGGTCGGCTGACGCGGATTGAGCAGCCAGTTGCCGCCCGTGGTCGACCAGCCGGCGAGGCGTCCGCCGGGCTTGTCGCGGAAATCGCCGCTGCGGGTGAAGGCGCGTTCGTCCGCATCCAGGCGTTCGCGTTTGAGCAGATCCAGGCCGAACAGCACGTTCCAGCCCTGCTGATCGAGATCGCCGAAGCCGAGCAGCAGGTTGGCCTTCTGCTCATCCAGGCCGCCACGGGTGGCGCCACCGACCGCGCCGCCCACTTCGATGCCCTGGAAATCGCGACGCAGGATGATGTTGACCACGCCGGCGATGGCGTCGGAGCCGTACACCGCCGACGCACCGTCCTTCAGCACTTCGATGCGCTCGACCGCGCTGATCGGCAAGGCATTGAGATCGACGAAGGTGTCCTGGGTGTTCAGGGCGAAGCCGAAATTGGCGACGCGGTAGCCGTTGACCAGTACCAGGGTGTTCTTCGGGCTCAGCCCGCGCAGGCCGATCGAAGCCGATCCGGCGGAGAAGCTGCCGGTGTATTGCTCGTCGTAGCTGTTGCCGGCATTGGCCGAGAGCGAGCGCAGCACGTCGGTCAGGGTCGACTTGCCGGTGCGTTCGATGTCCTCGCGACCGACCACCTGCACCGGGTTCGGTCCGGCGGTGTCGCTGCGCTTGATGTTGGAGCCGGTGACCACGACCGCATCCAGGGTCTTGTCCGGACCGGCGGGCGGTGTGGCGGCGTCTTCGGCGTGGAGGAGGGGAGAGGTGATGGCCAGCGTGATGGCCAGGGCGAGCGGGGTGGTTCGCGACATCGAAGGGACTGAACAGTGGGCGCATCATTACCGCATGCGCGTGCTGCACTGCCGAATGGCCGTGGCTCATCGTCACATAACCGATCGCCATGTCTTTCCCCTTGACCTTGCCCTGTCCAATCCTGCCGCCGATGCCCCATACAGGTGCCGGTCGCACGCCGATGACGGGAGAACATTAAGATGCCCGTGCCGCACGAGCCGGCGCGCGCAGCGCCGATGGAAAACCGGTTGTACGGGCAGGGAGCGCGGTGGCCCGGTCCGACGAGGAGCGTGATGAATCGTTACCTGGCCTACGGGCTCTGTATCCTGCTGGCGTTGCTGTCGCTGGCGCTGTCCTTCCATTGGCCCGCGTGGGGCTGGCTGGCCGGCCTGTTCGGCGCGCTGGCGCTCCTCGGCACCTGGGACCTGCTGCAGACTCGCAGCACCCTGCGCCGCAACTATCCGGTGCTGGCGCATTTCCGCTATGGACTGGAGTCGGTGGGACCCGAGATCCGGCAATATTTCATCGAAGGGGATACCGCCGAGGTGCCGTTCTCGCGCCAGCAGCGCTCGCTGGTGTACCAGCGCGCCAAGGGCGTGATGGACGTGGTGCCGTTCGGCAGCCAGCAGGACGTCTACAGCGTTGACTACGAATGGATCAACCATTCGATGGCGCCAACCCTGGTGGATTCGCACGATTTCCGCATCACCATCGGCGCGAATTCGACGCAGCCGTATTCGGCCAGCGTGTTCAACATCTCGGCGATGAGCTTCGGCGCGCTTTCGGCCAACGCGATCCGGGCGCTCAACGAGGGAGCCCATCGCGGCGGCTTCTACCACGACACCGGCGAGGGTTCGATTTCGCCTTACCACCTGGAGCATGGCGGCGATCTGGTATGGGAGATCGGCTCGGGTTACTTCGGCTGCCGCGACGAGCAGGGCCGCTTCAGCGAGGAGCGCTTCGTGCAGAACGCGCGCCTGCCCTCGGTGAAGATGATCGAGATCAAGCTGTCGCAGGGCGCCAAGCCCGGCCACGGCGGCGTGCTGCCGGCGGCCAAGGTAAGCGCGGAGATCGCCGCCACCCGCGGCGTGCCGATGGGACATGACTGCGTGTCGCCGGCCCGTCATTCGGCGTTCTCCACGCCGGTGGAACTGCTGCAGTTCGTGGCGCGCCTGCGCGAATTGTCCGGCGGCAAGCCGACCGGTTTCAAACTGGCCATCGGCCATCCGTGGGAATGGTTCGGCATCGCCAAGGCGATGCAGGAAACCGGCCTGCTGCCGGACTTCATCGTCGTCGATGGCGCCGAGGGCGGCACCGGCGCGGCGCCGGCCGAGTTCATCGACCATGTCGGCGTACCGATGCACGAGGCGTTGCTGCTGGTGCACAACACGCTGGTCGGGCTGAAACTGCGCGAACGCATCCGCATCGGCGCCGCCGGCAAGATCATCAGTGCCTTCGACATCGCCCGGACCATGGCGATGGGCGCTGACTGGTGCAATTCGGCGCGCGGCTTCATGTTCGCGCTGGGCTGCATCCAGTCGCAGAGCTGCCACAACGATCGCTGCCCGACCGGCGTGGCGACCCAGAATCCCGGCCGCTGGAAGCACCTGGATGTCGGCGACAAGTCCGTGCGGGTTCAGCAATTCCACGACAACACGCTGAAGGCGTTGCGCGACATGCTATGCGCGGCCGGGCTGGAACATCCGCAGCAACTCGGGCCCGAGCACATCCTGCGCAGGGTGTCGCCGGTCGAGGTGCGTTCGCTGGCGACGCTGTACCGCTTGCTGGAACCGGGCGAGTTGCTGGATCGGATTCCCGCGCATGCGGTGTTCCAGCAGTTCTGGGCCGAGGCGCGCAGCGATGCGTTCAATCCGCCAGCGCGCGTGCGTGCGCTGCAGGACAGCAAATGCTGATGATGAGGGAACGGCATGAGTTCATGCCGAAGCGATCACACGAACTGTGAACGAAAGCCGCGCTGTCATCGCAGTGACGCGAAAAGCTAACCGAAATTCAACGTCTCACTTTGTATCTTACGCGCACGCCCCGCTATCGCTGCGCACAGGTTCTCTCCAGCCTGTCGCAGCCATCGCGGGCGACCAGGCAAGGCGACGACGCGTTTCATGCAGGCTGGAAATCCTGTCCACGGAAACGAAGTTCGGAACCTGAAAGCGTGTGGTGTGGAAGACCCGCCATCCATGTCCTGCCCGCGTGGCAGGCATGGATGGCGGTGATCTGATCCAGGTTGGACCATCGAGGTTGGCCCGCTCCGGACAGAACATTCCTGGCAGAACCAGACGAAGCATCATCGCGGTGCCGCGATCGAAAATCCCGCCCGATTCCTCTTTCGTTTTTCGCCGCGCGTTGGTGGAGCCGGTGGCGCGCCTCAACGCGATCCGGACCCGCGTTCCTTCAGCCAGGACAGGACGCCCTCGGCGGCGCGCAGGCCGCTGGCGAAACAGGCGGTGAGCAGATAGCCGCCGGTCGGTGCTTCCCAGTCCAGCATCTCGCCCGCGGCGAACACGCCGGGCAGGGCGGTGATCATCAGATTGTGGTCCAGCGCTTCCAGGCGGATGCCGCCGGCGCTGCTGATGGCCTCGTCGATGGGGCGAGCACGCAGCAGGCGCAGCGGCAGCCGCTTGAGGGGGCGCGCCAGGCGCTCCGGATCCTGCATGGCCTGCCGGTCCATCACTTCGTACAGCAGTGCCGCGCGCACCCCGGACACGCCGGCCTCGCGCCGCAGGTGTTCGCTGAGGCTGCGGGTGCCGCGGGACTTGGCCAGCGCGCGGCGCAACACGGGTTCGTCGCGGCCGGGAACCAGGTCCAGGTGCAGGGTCGCCTCGCCGTCGCGGGCGATGGCGTCGCGCAGGATGCCCGACAGCGCATAGACCAGGCTGCCTTCGATGCCGGTGGCGGTGACCACGCATTCGCCCTGCTGCGCGCGCCACTGGCCGTTGGCATCACGCCAGTGCGCGATGACCGGTTTGAGCGGGGCGCCGGCGAAACGGCTGGACAGGTGCTCGCTCCAGCCGATGTCGAAGCCGCAGTTGGCCGGTTGCAGCGGTGCGATGTCGACGCCGCGCGCGGCCAGCAGCGGCACCCAGCCGCCGTCGGAACCCAGTTCCGGCCAGCTGCCGCCGCCGAGCGCGAACAGGGTGGCGTCGGCATGGACGAGGGTCTCGCCGGCCGGATGAAGGAAGCGCAGGGCGCCTTCGTCGTTCCAGCCCGTCCAGCGGTGCTGCACGTGGAAGCGCACGCCCTGGTCGCGCAGCCGCCGCACCCAGCCGCGCAGCAGCGGCGCGGCTTTGAGATCGCGCGGAAACACCCGCCCGGAACTGCCGACGAAGGTTTCCACGCCCAGTCCAGCGGCCCAGGCGCGCAGGGCATCGGCGTCGAAACCGCGCAGCCAGTCGGCCACCGCTTCCTGGCGGGCGCCATAGCGGGACACGAACACCGGGAAGGGATCGGAGTGCGTCAGGTTCAGCCCGCCCTTGCCGGCGATCAGGAACTTGCGGCCGACCGAGCCCTTGGCGTCGTAGAGATCGACCTCCAGGCCGGCCGCGCGCAGGCGTTCGGCGGCGAACAGGCCGGCCGGCCCGCCGCCGATGATGGCGACGCGGGCGGCGGAATGGGGGACAGGGGAGCTGGAAGCCGCAGGCATCCCGACATTATGCCAAGCCGGCCGCGCCGGCCGGCGCCCACGATGACCATCGGCAGGGGGACGCGGGCATCCGGCTGACGTATCGTTGGCGGTCGTCTTCGTTCTCCAAGGGGCTCAATGATGCGGATTCCGCTGATCGCCGGGCAGGCCGGCGCGCTGGTGCTGTCGTTCGGACTGTGGAGCGGCGCGCACGCGCAGGAGACCGCCGTGCCGGCGCAGTTGCAGGACTTCGACGCCTATGTCGAATCGGTGCGCAAGCAGTTCGACGTGCCCGGCATCGCCGTGGCGATCATCAAGGACGGCAAGGTGGTGCTGGAGCGCGGCTACGGCGTGCGCGAGATCGGCAAGCCGGAGAAGGTGGACGAGCACACCCTGTTCGCCATCGCCTCCAACACCAAGGCCTTCACCGCCGCCTCGCTGGAGATGCTGGCCGAGGAAGGCAAGCTGGACATGGACGATCGGGTGATCGATCACCTGCCGTGGTTCCGCATGTCCGATGCCTACGTGACCCGCGAGATGCGCATCCGCGACCTGCTGGCCCACCGCAGTGGCCTGGGCCTGGGGGCCGGCGATCTGCTGTTCTGGCCGACCACCAGCTACACCAACCGCGAAGTGGCCGAGCGCCTGAAGGACGTCCCGTTGACCGGCGGTTTCCGCGCCCAGTACGCCTACGACAACATTCTCTTCGGCGTGGCCCAGCTGGTGATCGAACAGGTCAGCGGCATGAGCTACGAGCAGTTCCTGCGCACCCGCGTGTTCCAGCCCCTGGGCATGCAGCAGACCCGCTTCAACAGCGATGCGCTCAAGCCCGGCGACAACGTCGCCACCGGCCACGCCAAGGCCGACTTCAAGGATCTCAAGCCGGCCCCGCGGATGACCTGGTCGAACGTGGCCGGCGCCGGCGGCATCTATTCCAGCGTCCACGACATGGGCAAGTGGATGGGCATGCAGCTGGCCGGTGGCACCTATACCGACAAGGATGGTCGCCAGCAGCAGCTGTTCACGCCCAAGCGGCAGCGTGACATGTGGTCGATGATCACGCCGATTCCGGTGTCCGAACCCAAGATCGACATCCTCAAGCTGGCCAAGCCCAACTACCTGGGCTATGGCGAGGGCTGGATGCTGTCGGACTACCGCGGCCAGAAACTGGTCTGGCACACCGGCGGCTGGCCGGGCATGGTCTCGCGCGTGACCCTGGTGCCCGATCGCAAGATCGGCGTGGTCGTGCTGACCAGCCAGGAAGTCGGCGCCGCCTTCAACGCGGTGACCATGCGCGCGCTCGATGCGATGCTGGATGCGCCGAAGACCGACTGGCTTGCCGGATATGCCGAGGCGGTCGCCAAGTCGCAGGAGAACGCCGACGAGAGCTGGCAGAAGCACGTGGCCGCGCGCGACGCCAGGTCTGGGCCGTCGCTGCCGCTGGCGAAGTACGCCGGCACCCTGCGTGATCCCTGGTATGGCGACGTCGTGATCTCGCAGGAAGGCGGCAAGCTGGTCCTGCGCTTCAGCAAGACCGCCGATCTGGTGGGCGATCTGAGCCACTGGCAGCACGACACCTTCATCGTGCGCTGGCGCGAGCGCTGGCTCAACGCCGACGCCTTCCTCAATTTCAGCCTCACGCCCGACGGCCAAATCCGCGAGGCGCGGATGGAAGCCATCTCGCCGCTGACCGACTTCAGCTTCGACTTCCACGACCTGCGCCTGGCGCCGGTGAAGAAGAAGTAGGGGCGGATTCCCTTCAGCTGTGGGAGCGACGTCAGTCGCGACCGGAAGCCCGCACCCATCGGCTTCTGCAGGACGGTGGGAATTCCGTCCTGTCGGATCCATCCGTCGCGACTGACGTCGCTCCCACAAGGCGGGACTTCGGATCAGCGCGGCTTGACGTCCAGCAGTTCCACTTCGAACACCAGCGAGGCGTTGGGCGGAATCCTGCCGCCGGCGCCATCGCGGCCATAGGCCAGATCGGACGGAATCAGCAGCACGCGCTTGCCGCCGACCTTCATGCCGGCCACGCCGTCGTCCCAGCCACGGATGACACGTCCGGCGCCGAGCAGGAAGGTGAACGGCTCGGCGCGATCCACCGAGCTGTCGAACTTCTCGCCGCGCTGGTTGGACACGCGCTTGTCGTAGAGCCAGCCGGTGTAGTGCACCGTCACATCCGAACCCTTCGTCGCGACCACGCCGGTGCCGACGCGCTCGTCGATGCGCTGGAGTTCCGCCACGCTGCCACCCGGCGGCGGGCCCGGTTCGGCGCAGCCGGAAAGCAGGAGCAGGGCGAACGGCAGCAGGAAACGGCGCATGGAAGGATCCGGTGGAAAGAGGTGCGCCGAGGTTACCCGATTGGCCGGGATCGGTCAGTCCACCAGCGAGCCGCATGTCAGGTTGGCGACGGTGCCGGTCATCGCGCCGGCGCGATCGGAGGCGAGGAAGGCCGCGCATTCGGCGACCTGCGCCAGCGTGGGCAGGCGTCCAAGCAGCGTCGCGCCGGCGGCGCGCTCGGCCAGCATCGCCTCGATGGAAACACCGGACCCGGCGGCCGCACTGGCGAATACCTGGGCGGAGTGGGACAGCGGCAGTGCTTCCGGAATCGCGTCCGGGCGCAGGCAGATCACCCGGATGCCGTGTCCGCCCAGTTCGCCGGCCAGGATCCGCGAGAACGCTTCGATCGCCGCACTGGCGACGCCGTTGCCGAGAAAGCCGCCGCCGCTCAGGCGCGCGCCCGGCGTGGACAGGCTGAGCAACACGCCGGCGCGCTGGCGCGCCATGTGGCGGGCGGCGGCCTGTGCGGTGTTGAAGTTCGCGCGGGTGTAGCGATGGATGGGATGCAGGTAATCCTCCGCCGCCAGATCCAGGAACGCGGTGCCCTGCACGTGGAAGAAGCCCACCGCGTTGAGGCAGACATCGATGCGGCCAGCCTGCGCCACCACCGCATCCGCGTGCGCCTGTACCGCCGCCGGGTCCAGGACATCCAGCGCGGCGCACGAGACGTGGCCGCCCGCCGCGGTGATGTCGGCGGCCACGCGTTGCAGCGGTCCGGGCGTGCGGCCGGCGAGGAACACCCGCGCGCCTTCGCGGCCGAAGGCGCGCGCGCAGGCGCCACCGATGGCGCCACCGCCGCCATGGACGATCACGACCTTGTCTTGCAGTAGCATGTCGGCTTCTCCTGTTGGAATCCGGGCATCGCCCGATGTCGAAACGTCTGTTCTATCTTCGCGGCGTGCCGGACGACGAAGCCGGCGAGATCCGCGAACTGCTGGATCGCGAGGGCCTGGCCTGGTACGAAACGCCGCCCAGTCCGTGGGGCATCTCGCATGGCGCGTTGTGGCTGTCCGATGCGGCCGACTACGGACGCGCCAAGGCGCTGCTGGACGACTACCAGCGGCAACGCGGCGAGCAGGCGCGCAGTGAGCATGCGCGGGCGATGCGTGAAGGCAAGGCGCAGACGTTCGCGCAGTTGCTGCGCGAACGTCCGGCCTTCGTGCTGATCACGCTGGGGGCGATCCTCTTCATCGTCGTGCTGACCCTGGCCTTGCCCTGGCTGCTGCTGCGCTGAGGCGCGCCGCGTCCGTCGCTCAGCCCTGCGTGGCGGCCGGCAGGCGACGGTCGTATTCGGCTTCCAGGCCGTCGTGTGCGCGCCAGAAATTGGGCGGTTCGCGGCCTTCCAGGCGATCGATCAGGATGCCCAGGTGGGCGTGCCAGCCACCTGCGACGCTGACCATCTCGTCGCGATCGCGCAGCCTGCTGTGGGTGACGGTGAGCAGCACGCGCCCGTCCTGCGGCAGCAGTTCGAACAGCACCTCCGAGGTGCTGCCGTCGCTTTCGCCCCAGGTGTAGCCGAGCCGGAGCGGTGGTTCGCACACGGTGACGCGGCCGTCCATGCCGACACCGTCGGCCATGTCCCGGTACTTGGCCGGCGGCGATCCCGGTTCCGGCGACAGGCTGGCGTGGTGGAAGAACAGGTGGACCTTGCCGCCTACCCGCAGCTCCATGTCGCCGCGCGCCATCCATTCGCCACGCTTGTCCGATTCGGTCAGATAGGCCCAGACCCGTTCGATCGGGCCGGGCAGGGAGCGCTGGATCCGCAGGGCATCCGTCGCGACGGGTTGGCCGTAGTCTTCATTCATCGTGCATCTCCTTGGGGAGTCCGGAGGACCGCCGCGGATGGCGTTCCGGATCGGGCGGGGAAATCAGAACAGGCGCTGCAACGCGCCCAGCATGGTGTCCCAGCCCTGCCGGGTGCGCGGCGCGTAGTCGGCCCAGCGCGCGGGCAGGGTGTGGGTCAGGGTCAGCGTGCAGCCTTCGGGCGTGTCGGTGATGTCGATGGCGACCGTGCTGGCGTCCTCGTCGGATTCGCCGCGGATCGCCCAGGTGAACACCAGCCGGCGCGGGCGCTCGATGTGCAGATAGGTGCCGACGTGATCGATGGCCTGGCCCTGGCGCTCGACCAGGAACGAAAAACCGCCGCCGACGCGCGGCTCGGTCCGCAGGTGCAGCACCTTTTCCGCACGCACCTCGGGGCCGAACATCCAGCGGCCGAGCCAGGCCGGATCCAGCCAGGCATCGAAGACCTGTTCGGCGCGGGCGCGGAACGGGCGTGTCACCTGCACGTCGATGGTGTCGTTCATGGCGTCTTCCTGCGACGGGGCGCCCGGGAGGCGGCGGGCGGCGAGGGTGTGGCGGCCGGTTCGCCCAGCGCTTCGGCCAATGCATCCAGGCGCTGGTTCCAGAACTGTTCGTAGTAGCGGATCCATTCCTGGCCGGCGGCGAGCGCTTCCGGCTGGAGCCGGCACAGGTGGGTGCGTCCCTGCACGGTGCGGGAGACCAGGCCGGCGCGTTCCAGCACCTTGATGTGCTTGGAGGCGGCGGCCAGCGAGATCTGGAATGGCGCGGCGAGCTCACCCACGCTGCGGGCCTGGCCGCCTAGGCTGCGCAGCATGCGCCGCCGGGTGTGGTCGGACAGGGCGTGGAACAGGCGGTCGAGCTGGGCGGGAGAATATTCAACCATGAGGTTGATGATTATCCGCGCCGGGCGTCATTGTCAACCTTATGGTTGAATATTGGCGGGGACGGTCGGGGCCGCTGACGCCGGCCGGGTAAAATGCGCGGATGATCGTCAATATCGCCGCCTACCACTTCGCCACCATCGACGCCCCCGAGGCCCTGGCCGACACGCTGCGCGCGCGCGGCGAGGCGCTGGAACTGCGCGGCACGGTGCTGGTGGCCGCGGAGGGCATCAACCTGTTCCTCGCCGGCGGCGATGACGCCATCGAGGCGTTCCTGGCGCCGCTGCGCGCTGATCCGCGCTTCGCCGACCTGCGGGTCAAGTACAGCCACAGCGCAACGTCGCCGTTCGCCCGCCTGAAGGTGAAGGTGAAGCCGGAAATCATCAGCTTCCGCCGCGACGACGCCTCGCCGCTGGAAGGCGGCCGCGCGCCCACGGTGGCGCCGGCAACGCTGCAGCGCTGGCTGCAACAGGGCGGCAGGGACGACGAAGGGCGGCGGGTGGTCCTGCTGGATACCCGCAACACGCAGGAAATCGCCCACGGCACCTTTGCCGGCGCGCTGACCCTGCCGATCACCCGTTTCACCGAATTGCCCGAGGCGCTGGCGCCGCACCGCGAAGCGCTGAAGGACGCAACCGTGGTCAGCTTCTGCACCGGCGGCATCCGTTGCGAAAAGGCCGCGCTGTGGATGCGCGCCGATGGCATGGACAACGTGCTGCAACTGGATGGCGGCATCCTCGGTTACTTCGAGGAAGTCGGCGGACACGGTTACGACGGCGGCTGTTTCGTGTTCGACGAGCGGGTGGCGCTGGATCCGGAACTGAAACCGCTGGCCGCCGGGATGGCATGAACGCCATGCGGGCGCTGCGCTACGACAACGCTTTCGTGCGCGACCTGCCCGGCGATCCGGAGCAGGGGCCGCGCCGGCGCGAGGTGCTGGGAGCGGCGTGGTCGTCGGTCATGCCGACGCCGGTGGGCGCGCCGCGGTTGATCGCGTGGTCGCGCGAAATGGCGCAGGCACTGGGTTTCAGCGATGCGGATCTGGCCGATCCGATGTTCGCGCAGGTGTTCGGCGGCAACGCGATCCTGCCGGGCATGCAGCCATTCGCGGCCAACTACGGCGGCCACCAGTTCGGCGCATGGGCCGGCCAGCTGGGCGACGGCCGCGCCATCACCCTGGGCGAGACCGTGGATGCGCGGGGGCAGCGCTGGGAATTGCAGTTGAAGGGGGCAGGACCAACGCCGTACTCGCGCACTGCCGACGGCCGCGCGGTGCTGCGTTCGTCGATTCGCGAGTTCCTGTGCAGCGAGGCGATGCATCACCTCGGCGTTCCCACCACCCGCGCGCTCAGCCTGGTGGCGACCGGCGAGGCGGTGGTGCGCGACATGTTCTACGACGGCCACCCGAAAGCCGAACCCGGCGCGATCGTCTGCCGGGTGGCGCCCTCGTTCCTGCGCTTCGGCAATTTCGAACTGCCGGCCTCGCGCGACGACGTGCCGCTGCTGCGGCAACTGGCGGATTTCTGCATCCGCCGCGATTTCCCGGAGCTGGCGGGCGAGGGCGAGGCGCTGTACGGCGACTGGTTCGCCAGCATCTGCGAACGCACCGCGCGGTTGATGGGCGAATGGATGCGGGTGGGCTTCGTGCACGGGGTGATGAACACCGACAACCTGTCGGTGCTGGGCCTCACCATCGACTACGGCCCGTATGGCTGGATCGACAACTACGATCCGGACTGGACCCCGAACACCACCGACGCGGCCGGCGGCCGCTATCGCTTCGGCTGGCAGCCGAAGGTGGCCTACTGGAACCTGACCCGGCTGGCGCATGCGCTGTCGCCGCTGTTCGGTTCGGTCGAGCCCTTGCAGGCGGGCCTGCAACGCTACGCGGATGCCTATGCCGCCGCCGATCGCGACAACACCGCCCGCAAGCTGGGACTGGACGCGCACCGCGACGGCGACACCGAACGCATGCGCCGCCTGCACGAGCTGCTGTGGACGGGCGAGGTCGACATGACCCTGTTCTTCCGTGCGCTGATCGATGCCGATCCCGCCGCGCCCGATCTTGCCCATTTCGACGCCGCGTTCTACGACGCGGCCCGGCGCGAGGCGATCGGCGCGGATCTGCTGGACTGGTTGCGCGGCCTGGGCGAACGGGTGGCGGCCGACGGTCTGGATCCGGCGCTGCGGCGGGAGCGGATGCGCCTGGCCAATCCGCGCTACGTCCTGCGCAACTACCTGGCGCAGCAGGCGATCGACCGCGCCGAGGCCGGCGATGAAGCCGGCATCGCCGAGTTGCTGGACGTGATGCGGCGACCCTACGACGATCAGCCCGGCCGCGAGAGCTTCGCCCTGCGCCGCCCGGACTGGGCGCGCGAACGCGCCGGCTGTTCGATGCTGTCCTGCAGTTCCTGACGGTCACACAGAACGCGCACGGTCGTACTAGGATGCGGCTTCCCCCCGGAGGCCGCCGATGATCACCGTCCACCATCTCAACAATTCCCGTTCCCAGCGCGTGTTGTGGCTGCTGGAGGAACTGGGCCTGGACTACACCGTGGTCCGCTACCAGCGCGATCCACGGACCCTGCTGGCGCCGCCGTCGCTGCGCGCGGTGCACCCGCTGGGCAAGTCGCCGGTGCTGGTGGACGGCGGCAACACCCTGGCCGAATCGGGCGCGGTGCTGGAATACCTGGTCGAGCGCTATGACGCCGCGCGCGCGTTCGCGCCGTCGCCAGGCACGGCCGAACATCTGCGCTACCGCTACTGGCTGCATTACGCGGAAGGCTCGGCGATGCCGCCGATGCTCCTGAGCCTGGTGTTTTCGCGGTTGAAGAAGGCACCGATGCCGTTCTTCGCGCGGCCGATCGCGCGTTCGATCGCGGACAAGGCATTGCAGGGCGTCGTGGCCCCGCAGGTCCGTCTGCACCTGGACTACATGGAAGCCGAACTGGGCAAGGCGCGCTGGTTCGCTGGGGAGGACTTCAGCGCCGCCGACATCCAGATGAGCTTCCCGGTGGAAGCCGCCGCCGCGCGGGCGGGACTGGAGAACCATCCGAAACTGGCGGATTTCCTGGCGCGCATCCATGCGCGACCGGCCTACCAGCGCGCATTGGAGCAGGGCGGTCCGTTCGATCTGTTGAGCTGATCCTCTACCGCCTTGTGAAAAAAGTCCTTGTGGGAGCGACGTAAGTCGCGAAGGAATACCGGTAACGCCTCATCGCGACTCACGTCGCTCCCACAAGAACGGGAAAGGTGTCCGCGGGATTCAGTATCCCGAATGCCGGGCTGGAAACGTGGGGACGCTGTCCCCACGACGAAGGCATCGCCTGCCAGGAGTTGCCATGATTCCCTATTCGTTGCTCGATCTCGCTCCCGTCTGCGAAGGCAGCGACATTTCCCGCGCCTTCGCCAACATGCGCGATCTGGCGCAACATGCCGAAGCCTGGGGCTACCAGCGCTACTGGCTGGCCGAACACCACAACATGCCGGGCATCGCCAGCGCCGCCACCGCGGTGCTGATCGGGAACGTGGCCGGCGCGACCTCGCGCATCCGGGTCGGGGCGGGCGGGGTGATGCTGCCCAACCACTCGCCGTTGCAGGTGGCCGAACAGTTCGGCACCCTGGCGTCGCTGTATCCGGATCGCATCGATCTCGGCCTGGGCCGCGCGCCGGGTACCGACCAGCCGACGGCGCGCGCGCTGCGGCGCTATTTCGACAACGCCGAGCAGTTCCCGCAGGACGTCAACGAGCTGCTGCATTACTTCGAACCCGCACAGCCGGATCAGGCGGTGCGCGCGGTGCCGGGCGCAGGCATCGAGGTGCCGGTGTGGCTGCTCGGCTCCAGCCTGTTCAGCGCCCAGCTGTCGGCGGCGCTGGGCCTGCCGTTCGCGTTCGCCTCGCACTTCGCGCCGGATGCGATGGACCAGGCACTGATGATCTACCACCGCAACTTCCGCCCATCCGCGCGCCTGGCCCAGCCCCATGCGATGCTGGCGCTGAACGTGGTGGTGGCGGACACCGACGAGGAAGCGAAGTACCTGTTCACCACCCAGCAGCAGGCCTTCGTCAACCTGCGCCGCGGCAAGCCGGGGCTGGTGCCGCCCCCGATCGAGGACATCGAGGCGTTCTGGCAGCCGCACGAGAAACTTGGCGTGGCGCAGGCGCTGGCCTGCTCGGTCATCGGCAGCGTCGACACCGTGCGCGAAGGCATCCGCGCCTTCGTCGAGCGCCATCGCCCGGACGAGATCATGCTCACCGCCAACATCTTCGATCACGGCAAGCGCCTACGCTCCTTCGAACTGGCCGCCCAAGCCCTGCGCTCGTAGAGCGGAGCTTGCTCCGCTCCCGTCGGGGCCCTCGCGTTCCATCCGGATATCCCCCAGCCGGGCAAGCCCGGCTCTCCGCCTCCCCCTTGGAAGAAGGGGGACCGAGGGGGATTTGCTTTTAGGCGCTAGACCGCCATCCCCGCCGCATGCCCCGACGCCCAGGCCCACTGGAAGTTGTAGCCGCCCAGCCAGCCGGTGACGTCGACCACTTCGCCGATGAAGAACAGGCCGGGCATAAGCCGCGACATCATCGTGCTGGACGACAGCCCGTCGGTGTCCACGCCGCCAAGGGTGACCTCGGCGGTGCGATAGCCTTCGGTGCCGCTGGCCACCAGCGGCCAGGCGCCGAGCACGCCGGCCAGTTCGCGCAACTGCGGTTCGTTGAACTGGCGCATCGGCCGGTTCGGCAACCACACTTCGCACAGGCGCTGGGCGAAGCGGCGTGGCAGGGCGTCGGACAGCACCGTCTTCAGCTCCGCCGCCGGGCGCTGCGCCTGCTGTTCCTTCAACCACGCCAGCGCGTCCTGGCCGGGCAGCAGATCCAGTCGCAGGTCGTCGCCGGGTTGCCAGTACGAGGAAATCTGCAGGATCGCCGGGCCGCTCACGCCGCGATGGGTGACCAGCATGAAGTTGCGGAACGCCTGCTTGCCGCAGCGCGCTTCCACCGGCACCGCGACGCCGCTGAGGTCGTGCAGGCGCTCCTGGTGCTTGCCGCTGAGGGTCAGCGGCACCAGCCCGGCACGGGTCGGCAGCACCGTGTGGCCGAACTGGCGCGCCAGTTCGTAACCGAAGCCGGTGGCGCCCATGCTCGGGATCGACAGCCCGCCGGTGGCGACGACCAGTGACGGCGCGGCGAATGCGCCATGCGAGGTGGCGACGCGGAAACCGCCGTCCTCCGCCTGCACGCGCTCGACGCTGCACTGGGTCTCGACGCGCACGTGCGCGGCCTGGCATTCGTCCAGCAGCATCTTCACGATCAGCTTGGACGAGACGTCGCAGAACAGCTGGCCCAGTTCCTTCTCGTGGTAGGCGATGCGATGGCGTTCGACCAGCGCGATGAAGTCGGCCGGCGTGTAGCGCGCCAGCGCCGATTTGCAGAAATGCGGATTGGCGGAAAGGTAATTGGCCGGGCCGGCGCCGGTGTTGGTGAAATTGCAGCGACCGCCGCCGGACATCAGGATTTTCTTGCCGACCTTGTTGGCGTGTTCGATCACCAGCACCCGCAGGCCGCGCTGGCCAGCGGTCAGCGCGCACATCAGGCCGGCCGCGCCGGCGCCGACGATGATCACGTCATGGGTCGGCGCCATGTCAGGCCGGGGTGGTTTCCGAGCGCTGGCGATGGGCCGGGATCACCGTGATGGTGCGGGCGTCGTCGATCAGTTGCACTTCGCCATCCTGGATCATCACGCTCAGGCGCATGCCGCGGGCGAACAGCGAGGTCAGCGCATCCACGTCGGCGGCGGACAGGTCCAGCACGGTCAGGTTGCGCAGGCGCGCCAGCCCGGAGGCGTTCTTTTCCCACCACAGATCCGCCGCGCGGCCGCCGTAGTTGACCACCACCACGTCACGGGCGCGCCCGCAGGCCCGGCGGATGCGCGATTCGTCCGGCTGGCCCAGGTCGATCCACAGCTCGACGTCTCCGGTGTAGTCGCGGCGCCACAGGTCCGGGTCCTCCTCGGTACTCAGCCCGCGGCCGAATTCCAGCCGTTCGTCGGCGAACAGGGCGAACGCCAGCACCCGGACCATCAGCCGGGTATCGGTCTCGGAAGGGTGCTGGGCGAGGGTCAGCGGGTAGGAGGCGTAGTGGTGCCGGTCCATGTCGCTGATCTGGAGGTCGGCTTTGACAACGGTAGCCTTGAGCGCCATGGGGGCTGAACGGGTCGGAAGGGGGCGCCATGATACGGGTCCGGCGGCCGGATCCGGCCCCGAAAGGCGTTGGAACCCCCGAAACTGAAGAAAAAGGACCTCCAGGCGTCGGAAACCTGTCGCTTTTGGTCCGCAGGACCGGTACAGTGCGCGAACTGTGCTTGCCAGGGTCACCGTGAATCGTGAGCCTGATGCGGTAGATACATCTGCTACATCTTCCCGCTTTACCAACGCCTGCAAACTCAGTCTCGGTCCGGAACGTTCCGGTGCCGCGATTTTTCAACCCAACCATGTTTCAGGAGTTAGTAAAGATGTCTGAGCGTCAGACCGGAACCGTCAAGTGGTTCAACGATGCCAAGGGCTTCGGCTTCATCACCCCGCAGAGCGGCCCGGACCTGTTCGTGCACTTCCGCGCGATCCAGGGCACCGGCTTCAAGTCGCTGAAGGAAGGCCAGGCGGTCACCTTCGTGGCGGTGCAGGGCCAGAAGGGCATGCAGGCCGACCAGGTGCAGCCGCTGTAATCCAGCGCTGACCTTCGCGTCAAAGCAGAAACGCCGGGGTGCAAACCCCGGCGTTTTTTTGTGCCTGCTGTTTGGCGCCGCCGTTGTGGCCGGTTCGGGTGAAGCTGGTTCGCGGAGATCCTGCCAAGGGGCCGGTTTGCAAGATTCCGCCAGGGGCCGGTTTGCAAAGATCCCGCCAAAAGCTCGCGGCGGGACGCCGCTCCTACCGGGGGCTTGGTGTTTCCGTGGGGGTAGGAGCGGCGTCCCCGCCGCGAGCCTTTCCCCGAATCCCCGGCCAGCATCCCGCCCGGCGGCTCAGATCCGGCGCACCCGGAAGCTGCGGCCCTTGATCCGGCCGGCGTTGAGCCGGGCCAGCGCCTGCGCGGCCTTGCCGCGTTCGACCGCCACGTAGGAACGCGTGGCGAAGATGGCGATCTTGCCGATCGACGCGGCCGACAGGCCGGCGTCGCCGGTCAGGGCGCCGAGGATGTCGCCCGGGCGCAGCTTGTCGGTCTTGCCGGCATCGATGCGCAGCGTGCTCATCGCGGCAGGAGGCGCGCTGCCGGCGCGTGGCGCGGGCGGCAGTGCGCGGTCCCAGCGCAGCGGTTGGCCCAAGCGCTCCTCGATGGCCGCCGTGCGCGGCCGCTCGCGCGGGGTGGTCAGGCTGATCGCCAGGCCATCGCGGCCGGCGCGGCCGGTCCGGCCGATGCGGTGGATGTAGGTGTCCACGTCGCTGGGCAGGTCGTAATTGATCACCGCCGCCAGATCGTCGATGTCCAGCCCGCGCGCGGCGACGTCGCTGGCGACCAGCACGTTGCAGCTGCGGTTGGCGAAGCGCACCAGCACTTCCTCGCGGTCGCGCTGTTCCATCTCGCCGTGCAGGGGCAGCGCGGAGAAACCGAAATGCTGCAGCGAGACGGCAACCTCGTCGGTGTCCTTGCGGGTATTGCAGAACACCACCGCCGACTCCGGCCGCTCCACCGCCAGCAGGCCGGCCAGGGCGATCTGCTTGCGCGCAGGCTCCACCTCGATGAAACGCTGCTCGATGCCGGTACGGGCATCCTCCGGCGCCGCCACGGTGACTTCCAGCGGGTCGCGCAGGCTGGTGCGCGCCATCGTCCGGATGGCCTCGGGGAAGGTGGCCGAGAACAGCAGGCTCTGCCGGTCCGGCGGGGTCCTGCCGATGATTTCGCGGATCGGCTCCTCGAAGCCCATGTCCAGCATCCGATCCGCCTCGTCCAGCACCAGCGTGCGGATGCCGCCCAGGTGCAGGATCTTCTTGCGCATCAGTTCCTGCACCCGGCCGGGCGTGCCGACCACCACGTGCGGGTCATGCGCCTCCAGCGAGGCGATCTGCGGGCCCAGCGGCATGCCGCCGCACAGCAGGGTGACCTTGAGGTTCGGAATGCCGATCGCCAGCTTGCGGATCTGCTGGGCGACCTGATCGGCCAGTTCGCGGGTCGGGCACAACACCAGCGCCTGCGCGCGGACCAGGGCGGGATCGAGCCGTTGCAGCAGGCCCAGGCCGAACGCGGCGGTCTTGCCGCTGCCGGTGGGGGCCTGCGCGATCACGTCGCGGCCGGCCAGGATGGCGGGCAGGCTCTCGGCCTGCACGGGGGTCAGATGGGTGTAGCCCAGGGCCTCGACGCCGGGACGCAGGCCGTCGAGGAGGGGCAGGGTGCTGAATTCGCTCATGCGCCATGATCGCACGGCGCGCGGCCGGATCAGGACAACTGCGCGTCCATGTCCTCGAAATCGTCCTCGTCCAGCGCCAGGAAGGCCCAGAACGGCACTTCCTGCGCGGTCCAGAACTGCGCGGCCTCGTCCAGCACGTCCAGCAAGGTGTCGAACACGCCCTCGTCGCGGTCGCGCAGCTCAGCGCCCTGGTCCAGCAGCAGCACGTAGCCCGGCGCCGGCAGCCAGGACAGATCGCGCAGGTTGTCGGACAGGGCGTCCCAGTTGCGGCCGGTGCTGTCCGGGAAATCCAGCTGGGTCGCCAGCCGCAGCATCAGCGAGGCTTTGTTCTCGCAGCCGGACAGGTCCACCCGGCGCACGCCCAGCCCGGCGTCCCGGCCGGCGGCGCCCAGCGAGTCCAGATCCTCGCTGGTGACGAAGAACACGCCGGCCTGGCGCGCGTCGCCCAGGCCGAGGTCGAAACCGGAGTCGGTCATCGGTTCACCTGCGCGGGCACGTCGAAACGGCGGAAAGTCTCATAGTGGTCATCCGTGTAGTAGTACTCCACCGGCGGCTGGCCGCCGGTGACGATGCGCCGCGCGCCACGGTGATCCAGCCCCGGGGTGTCCACGGTGTACTCGCGATAGTAGCCGCGCTGGCGCGATGGCAACCGCCCCTCGCGATTGCCGAACACGCTGCCGTCCTGCCGGTTCGGGAACGGCCCGCCCTGCGCGATCAGCGCCAGCGTCCGGTGCGCCTCCGGCGGCAGGAACGCCGGCAGTCCGGCCTGGGCGTTGTCGGATGCCGGTGCCGGGGATGCCGACGGCGCCGGTGGTGGCGGCACCGCCGGCGCGGTGGCGTCCGCGCCCACCCGGGTCGATTCGATCGGCGGCAGTGGCAACTCGGCGCGTGCGCCCGGCCCGCCGGCATCGGCGGCGACCGAGGGCGGCGCCTCGCCGACCGCGTCGTGGCGCGCGCGCTGCTGCTGCCAGAACCAGCCGGCGACCAGGAGCAGCAGGACGGTGATGATGATGGCGGGCTTGCGGAAGCCCGAACGCTGGCGGGAGCGGCGCGACATGACGATCACTCCGCCAGGAAGCGGCCGCAGCCGCGATAGGTCTTGTCGCCCACCGTCAGTTCGGCGGTGGCGGGGAAGTCCTGTCCGCTCATGTCGTCCTGGCAGGCCTTGCGCGTGGCGACGAGGGCGACATCGACGCCATCGCCGGTGCGGCCGCGGAATCCGTTCGCGGTGGCTTCGGCGGTGGCGACATCGAGCTTGCGTTCGCCATAGTCCAGTTCCGCATGCAGCGACGGCGCCTTGCCGGCACCGACTTCCACCAGCCAGCCCGGCTCGTTGCCGACCGCGCGGAAAGCGACGCCACGCCCGCGCGCCGCATCCCACGGCGATGCCGTCTCGGTCTGGCTGCAATCCATCTTGTCCTTGCCGGCCAGGGTCAGCGTGCCTTCGCGGCCCTTGGTCCAGAACTCGTTGCCGGCGGCGTCGGCGTAGCGCGCGCCGGAGGCGGACACCGCATGCGGCAGCGCCAGCGGCTTGCCGTCAATGTCCAAGGTGACGTTGTCGGCCGCGCCGTTGTCGAAGGTTGCGGCGATGCGCTGGTCGCCGCATTGCCACTGGGTTTTCAGCGGCGTGGCGGACGCCGCTTCCGCGCCCACCCGGATCATCGACAGGTTGGCCGGCTGGCCGCTGCCGGGCACCACGCTCGTGCGGGTGTCGGTGACGAACCAGAGCTTGCCGTCGGCGTCGCGCAGGCTGGCGTGCAGACCGTAGCTGCCGTTGGGTCGCAGCTTGCCGGCGTCGTAGGGCAGTTCGAAGGCGAACGGCGGACCCTTGGCGTCCTTGACCTCGGTGCTGGCGATGACCGCCGTCGGTGTGTCGGCCAGTTGGTTGTCGATCAACTGCACGGTCAGCACCGCACCCGGCGGCGGCGCGATCCGTTCGCGATAGCTGGCCGCGCCGGTGATGGTGGCGGCCGAAGGGGCGGTTGCGGTGGACGTGGCGGGAGCTTCGCCGGCGGGCTTCGGCTGGCAGGCGGCCAGGGCGAGCAGCAGGGCGGCGGGGAGCGCGAGACGGGAGACCATGTCCTGTTCCTTCCTTTGGTGAAACCGGCAGGATAATCGCGCGAAGCTTCACCCTCCGTGACGGACGCGCGAGGTGGCACCTGGCGCGCTAGAGTGGCGGCACGTCCCACGGAGCGATCCCATGGCCCAGCACGATCCCCGCATCGACGCCTATATCGCCAGGTCGGCCGAATTCGCGCAGCCGATCCTGGAAAAGCTGCGCGGAATCGTCCACGAGGCGTGCCCGCAGGTGGAGGAAACGATCAAGTGGGGCATGCCCACTTTCGTGTATGCCGGCGGCATCCTGTGCGGGATGGCGGCGTTCAAGCAGCACGCCTCGTTCGGTTTCTGGAAGCACGCGCTGGTGGTCGGCGAAGGCGTGCCGCGCGACGGCATGGGCAGCTTCGGCAAGATGACCCGGCTGGCCGACATCCCGCCGAAGAAGCAACTGCTGCCGCTGATCCGCAAAGCGATGAAGTTGAACGAGGAAGGCGTCAAGGCGGCGGGGCCGCGCAAGCAGGCGACGCCGCGTCCGGCGCCGCAACCGCCGGCGGATTTCCTTGCCGCGCTGAAAAAGCAGCGCAAGGCGTTGTCCGCGTTCGAAGGCTTCAGCCCCAGCCAGCAGCGCGAATACGTGGAGTGGGTAACCGAAGCCAAGCGCGAGGACACCCGCCAGCGCCGCATCGCACAGTCGGTGGAGTGGCTGGCCGAAGGCAAGCCGCGCAACTGGAAGTACATGTGAACGCGCCATCGATGGCGCGATAGGGCGCCTCGAACACCGCCATCGGCGCTTCCGAATGGCCGGGTGACCGCACCGGCGCTAGTATCGGATGCGTGCAGGGCGCGCGTGCGCGCCCGTTCCGGAGCCCGCCGACCATGAATCGCGTGCTGCAACCGCTGGCTTTCCGCCAGGCCAATGCCTGGCCCTACCTGGTCGCCACCGCGGCGATCGTGGCGGCGAGCCTGTGGACGCTGGCGGCGGCGCCCACCGATGCGACGGGCGCGGCGGCCGGCTGGCGCGGCGGCGCGTTGTGCGCGCTGGCCACCGCGCTGGGCGCGGTGCCGGTGCTGGTGGTGCGCGGCCTGCCACAGCGGCTGGCCGATGGCCTGCTCGGTTTCGGCGCCGGGGTGATGCTGGCGGCAACCGCCTTCTCGCTGGTGCTGCCCGGACTGGAGGCGGCCGAGCGCATCGGCTACGGACGCTGGGGCGCGGCGGCACTCATCAGCGGCGGCCTGCTGCTGGGCGCGCTGGCGCTGCTGGGACTGGATCGGGTGCTGGTGGACGAACCGGTCGAGGCGCATCCCGATACGCCGCTGGTTCCCGCGCGCGTGCTGGTGTTCGTGTTCGCGATCCTGTTGCACAACGTGCCCGAGGGCATGGCGGTCGGCGTCGCGGCGGGCGGGCACCTGCCGGGCGCGGCGGGGCTGGCGATGGGCATCGCCCTGCAGGATGTCCCGGAAGGAATGGTGGTGGCGCTGATCCTGGCCGGCGCCGGCATGGCGCGGGCCAAGGCGGTGTTCATCGGCGCGTTCTCGGGCGTGGTCGAACCGGCGGCCGCGGTGCTGAGCGCGTGGGCGGTGGGCATTTCCGCGGCGTTGCTGCCGTGGGGGCTGGCCTTCGCCGCCGGCGCGATGCTGACCGCGGTCGCGCACAGCGTCATTCCCGAATCCAACCGCCACGGCCACGGCGGCTTCGCGACCCTGGGCCTGGCCATCGGCTTCTGCCTGATGATGGCGCTCGACACCGCGCTGGGCTGAGGCTTGACCCGGCCTGCCGCAGCCCGCAGGCTCGCGGCACTTCCAATGGAGCCGGCGCATGCGCGAACCCGTGACGATCCTGGGCAACTACCTGTCGCCCTACGTGCGCAAGGTGCTGGTCTGCCTGCAACTGAAGGGCATCGACTACCGGATCGATCCGTTCGCGCCCTTCATCGGTGACGAAACCTTCTCGCGATTGAGTCCGCTGCGGCGTATTCCCGTGCTGATCGATGGCGACTTTGTTCTCAACGATTCGACGGTCATCTGCGAATACCTGGAAGACCTGCAACCCACGCCCGCGCTGTATCCCGCCGCGCCACGCGATCGCGCACGCGCGCGCTGGCTGGAGGAATTCGCCGATTCGCGGCTGGGCGAGGTGATCATCTGGCGGATGTTCTACCAGTTGGGCGTCAAGCGTTACCTGTTCAACGAGACCCCGGACGAGGAGGTCGTGCGCAAGGCGCGCGAGGAGGAACTGCCGGAGGCGCTGGATTACCTGGAAGCGCAGTTGCCGGCACGGGGTTTCCTGTTCGGCGAGGTCGGCGTGGCGGACATCGCCATCGCCGCGTTCTTCCGCAACGCCGCGTTCGTGCGTTACCAGATTGACGCCGCGCGCTGGCCGCGCACGGCCACTTTCATCGAACGCGCGCTGGCATTGCCGGCCTTCCGCGCGCTGGCCGCATTCGAGGAAAAGACGCTGCGCACGCCGGTCGCGCAGCAGCGCGAGGTCCTGATCGAACTGGGTGCGCCGGTCACCACCACCACGCTGGGCAACGTCGCCCCGCGCCGCGGAATCATGAAAGTCGAGTAGGGTGATTGGCAAAAGCAGCGGAGCAAGCCCCGCTGCTTTGTTGTTCCCGGGGAAAGGGATCCCAGTGTCCGCTGGGATGACGATGCGGGTGGATTTCTGCGGAGGCCATGAGGACCGAAGTCCTTCCGACCGTCACGGAACCCGGCTGGTCCGATAGACCGGATACAGGTTGAAGCGCTCGTCCCACGCCGGATGGCGGCGATAGAAGAACTCCAGGCGTGCGGCCGGATTCCTGGCGAATTCCGGATCGTCCTTCAGCTTCTGATCGAACGCCGCCTTGACCGCCGGATCCTGCAGCATCTTGCGGGCCACGTCCTCGGCGACATAGTCCTCCATGTATTCCTTGCGTTCGAACGCGCTGTTGAATTCGCCCCAGGCGGCCAGCGAGTCCGGCCCCTGTGGTTCCAGCAGCGCCATCAACAGGCGCGCCCTGGGCTGGGCAATCGGCACGAACAGCGAACCGGCCGGCACGTCGCGCGCTTCCGGCGCCCACGCGCCTTCCACGGTCAGGCGCTGGTGGGTTTCCACCGGCTGCGCGCCGAAACGGGTACGGGTGGCGCGGAACGCTTCCACATTTTCCTTCGCCAGCGCCGGTACGCGGCGGAACTCGATGCCGTGCTGCTTCAGCTTTTCGCCGACCCAGCCGGCGTGGGCGGCCGGCACCAGATAGCCGGCACCCGGCGCGGGGATGCTGAGCGAGGGATGCAGATCGTCGCGCATCGGCACTTTCCAGATCTGCGGTTTGGTTTCGTCGTAGCGGGTCATCAGCGCGCCGGACACGTCCGATGGCGTGCGGGTGTATTCATAGCCGCGGAACTCGACGGTGTGGCTCTTCTTGCTGGCCGCCCATTCCAGCGGTACCGGCTGGCCGGCCAGTTTCGCCGCCGCGGCGTCGGCCTGCTGCGCGGCCTTCAACCAGTCGGCGCCGTGCGCGGCGATCTGGTCCAGGGTCGCGACGATGGTATTGCGGGTGATCTTCACCCGCACCGGGTATTCCTTCCAGGAATGCGTTTCCACCAGCATGCCGATGCGGTTGCGCAGCAGGAAATAGCCATGCGAGAAACGCGGCGGGGCGACGCTGTCCTCGAAGCCGGAACTCGGATCGTCGCCGACTACGAACGAGGGGTAATAGGGCAGCGGCAGCGAACCCTGTTTCGCCAGATCCGCCAGCACGCCGTCGCGCAGCGTGCGGCCGGCCACGCGCAGCCCCTCGTCGCCGGCATGCACCGGTTCCACCTGCACCGAGATGTCGTGTTCGAACTGCGCGCCGTCGGTGGCGTGCAGATCCACGTAGGCCAGCGGATCCCATTGCTGCACCAGCCGCAGCATCGCCTGCATCTCCGGCGCGTCGGCCTTCACGTAGTCGCGGTTGAGGTTGTAGTTCTGTGCGGTCACGCGCCAGCCCATTTCCACCGGGCCGCGCTGGTTGGGACGGTTCCAGGCGCCGAAGCGCTCATGGCCGTCGACGTTGAACACCGGCACGAACACCCACACCAGCTTGTCCAGCGATCCGGCGGCGGCCTTGCCTTCCAGCACCTCGCGCAGGGCCAGGAAACCGGCGTCCTTGCCGTCGATTTCGCCGGCGTGGATGCCGCCCTGGATCAGCACCACCGGCAGGTTCTGCCGACGCGCCTGATCCGGGGTGAACGCGCCGCGGGTGGAGGCGACCAGCGCCTTCATCGGCCGGCCTTCCGGGGTGGTGCCGAATTCGATGCAGCGCACCGCTTTCGGATACGCCTTGGCGAAGCGATCGCACAGCGCGATGACTTCCTCGTAGCGGCCGGTGCGGACGAAGCCGGACTGCTCGGACACGGTGGCCAGATCCGACGAGGCGACGGATGCGGAAGCCGCAGGCAGCGCGGGCAGGGCGAGGGCGAGCAGGACGGCGGCGTGGAGCGGACGGATCATGGGCGGTATCCGGAGGGGCGAAAGCCCCGCATGATGCCGTCCTGAAGCCGCCGCGCCCAGCATGACCAAGGAGGTTCGACCCCCTGCGGCCGATGCGGTAACCTTCCCGCAATTTGCCAACGGAACACCGGATGACCACTCCCAGCGAAGCCACCGCCGGCCGACTGCCTCGGCAGATTCCCTACATCATCGGCAACGAGGCCTGCGAGCGGTTCAGCTTCTACGGGATGCGCAACATCCTGGTGCAGTTCCTGGCCAGCAGCATCCTGCTGGCCTACCTGCCCGAGGCCGAGCGCCAGGGCGTGGCCAAGGACGTCTTCCACAGCTTCGTCATCGGCGTGTACTTCTTCCCGCTGCTGGGCGGCTGGCTGTCGGATCGCTACTTCGGCAAGTACAACACGGTGCTGTGGTTCTCGCTGATCTACTGCGCCGGCCACGCCTGCCTGGCGTTGTTCGAAAGCCACCGCACCGGTTTCTATACCGGCCTGTTCCTGATCGCGCTGGGATCGGGCGGCATCAAGCCGCTGGTGGTCTCCTTCGTCGGCGACCAGTTCGACCAGAGCAACAAGAACAAGGCCAAGATCGTTTTCGACGCGTTCTACTGGACCATCAACTTCGGCTCGTTCTTCGCCTCGCTGCTGATGCCGCTGTTCCTGCGCAGCTACGGACCGGCGGTGGCGTTCGGCATCCCCGGCATCCTGATGTTCATCGCCACCTTCATCTTCTGGCTGGGGCGCAAGCAGTACGTCAACGTGCCGCCCTCGGGCGAGGATCCGGATTCGTTCCTGCGGGTGGTGCGCACCGCGCTGGCCGCGCGTCGGGAAGGCGAGGGACGCTGGGGATATTTCGTGGCGATGACGGGCGTGGTCATCGCGGTGGCGCTGCTGGTGCTGTGGGCACTGTCGCTGCTCGAACGGGCGCCGGGCTGGTGGCCGGACTCTTTCGGATTCGTCATTTCCGCCTGCCTGGCGCTGGGCGTGCTGATCGCCTTCGGCGGCTGGGGCGCTTCGATGCAGCTGGAACGCGCGCGCGGCCGGCATCCCGATGCGGCGGTGGACAGCGTGCGCGCGGTGCTGCGCATCCTGATCGTGTTCGCGCTGGTCACGCCGTTCTGGTCACTGTTCGACCAGAAGGCTTCCACCTGGGTGCTGCAGGGCAAGGAAATGGTGATGCCCGAGGGCGTCTGGTGGTGGCCGGGCTGGTTGATCAAGGACGCCGGCCAGTTGCAGGCGCTGAACCCGGCGATGGTGATGCTGCTCATCCCGTTCAACAACCTGGTGCTGTATCCGGCCCTGCGCAAGCTCGGCTTCGAGCCCACGCCGCTGCGCCGGATGGGCTGGGGCATCGCGTTCTCCGGCTTGGCCTGGGTGGTCGCCGGCACCCTGCAACTGTGGATGGACGGTGGCGATCCGGTCTCGCTGGCCTGGCAGATCCTGCCGTACGCGCTGCTGACCTTCGGCGAGATCCTGGTGTCGGCGACCGCGCTGGAATTCGCCTACAGCCAGGCGACCCAGGCGATGAAGGGCGTGATCATGGCGTTCTGGTACCTGACCAGCACCTTCGGCAGCCTGTGGGTTCTGCTGACCAACGCCGGAGTCCGCAACGACACCGTCACCGCCCACATCGCCAGCACCGGATTGAGCGAGAATGCGTTCCTGATGTTCTTCTTCGCCGGCTTCGCCTTCGTGGCGGCGCTGGTGTTCGCCCTGTACGCGCGGAGCTATCCGATGCAGGACAACTACCGCGCAGTCTGAGAATCCCCATGCAAGCCCCCATTACCCTGATCCTCATCCTGGTCACCTCGGTGGTTTCGCTGCTGGCGTTCCGCACGCCCGCGCTGGCCGGCCGCCTGATCCTGTGGCCACCGGCCATCGACCGCAACAAGCAGTACGACCGGCTGGTGACCTATGGCTTCATCCATGCCGACATCTGGCACCTGCTGTTCAACATGGTCACGCTGTTCTTCTTCGGCCGGATCATGGAGGGCGTGTTCACCGAGCTGACCGGCAGCGTGTTGGTCTACGTGGGCTTCTACCTGTCGGCGCTGGTGGTGTCGATCCTGCCGACCTATCTCAAGCACCAGAAGGATCCGAACTACCGCAGCCTGGGCGCGTCGGGCGCGGTGTCGGCGGTGCTGTTCGCGTTCATCCTGATCAACCCGTGGGCAATGATCGGCGTGTTCTTCATCCCGATGCCGGCGATCGTGTTCGCCGTCCTCTACGTGGCCTACAGCATCTGGATGGACAAGCGCGGCGGCGACAACGTCAACCACGGCGCGCACCTGGCCGGCGCCGCCTACGGCGTGCTCTTCATGATCGCCATGGAACCCAAGGTGCTGAACCACTTCCTTGCCCAGCTGAGCCGTTTCGGCAGCTGAACGTGGGCGGCGCCAATCACCTGATCTGAAGATCCGCTGTGTTATCCCACGGGTGAACCACACCCGTGGAGGCAACATGGCAACACGTACACGCAGCACGCCCCGCAAGGCCGCGAAGAAAGCGGCAAAGAAGACCGCGAAGAAGGCCACCCGGAAGACCGCGGCAAAGACCGCCGGCAAGGCCGCGGCGAAAAAGACGAGCGCCCGCGTCCGCAAGACCGGCGCCGGAACGGCCGGCAAGACCGCGCGGAAGACCACGAAAGCCGCGAAGAAGACCGCCACACGCAAGGCAACCACGAGCAAGCGCGCCCAGGCACCCGCGAAGAAGACGGTGGCGAAGAAGGTCGCGGCCAAGAAGACTGTCACGAAGAAGGCCACGGCCAGGAAGGTGGCTGTGAAGAAGGTGGCTGTGAAGAAGGTCGCGGCCAGGAAGGCGCCGGCCAGCAAGGTGACGCGCAAGCGTACCGCGGCTTCCACGCCCCGCAAGCGCACGACCGCGCGCGGGACCACCGCCCGCAAACGCCGGATCAGTCCCGAACAGGCACTGGCGCGCACCCGCGAACTGCTGGCCGAGAAACAGCAGCAGGATCGCGAACCCGCGCCCTGGCAGCAGCTGGATCAGGCCCACAGCGGCATCCCGCCTCAAGCCGATGGTTTCCAGTCATCCGGGGCCGCGGCCAAGCAGGTGGATCTGCACGCCGCCGAGAGCCGGATGAAGGCCATCCAGGGCAGCATGAGCGCCCGCGATCGCCGCAACCAGGGCAAGCGCGATCATCGTGGAGAAGAGTAGGCCGGCCGGAGGCTGGGCCCGGGAACGGGCCTTCCGGCGAGGGCTTCCCGGTTTTGCGCAGGCGAAACCGGGAAGCCGTGCGATGCAGGTGGGCGAGGCGGCGCCTCAGCCCGCCATCATCGTCTTGGAGAGCTTGATGGTGCCGACTTCTTCCTGCGCGTAGTTCGACAGCAGGCGCTCGTACACGGCATTGTTGAGGCGCTCGAATTCCCAGTCCTCGGTATGCCCGGTGACGGTCAACTGGAACAGGCCTTCCAGCAGGGTGAAATCGCTGGCGACGGATGCGGTCTCGGACGGATGATCGTTGGCGCTCATGGGTGTTCCCTACCGGATTGCTTGCCAGGGATTACGCACAGACCGTGCCAACCCGGTGCCCGGGGTGAAAACACTGTGAAATAGCGCGGTCCGTCAGCTTTTTGACGTGACCAAGAGTGACGCGCCGCGTCGGCTTCTGTCGCATTCCCGGCCGCGCAGGCAGAATGGAACCCCTCTGGATTCAATGAGATAGTGATGGATATCACGATTCAGCACGACCCTGACGGCCAGCGCTTTTCCACCTCGGTGGACGGGCACGACGCCGAACTGATCTATCGCCTGCACGAAGGCCGCATGGTCATCGAGCACACGGGCGTACCGGAGGCCATCGGCGGACGCGGCATCGCCGCGCAATTGGTCAAGGCCGCGCTCGACCACGCGCGGGCTGCCGGCTGGAAGGTGGTGCCGGCCTGTTCCTACTCGGCGGTCTATGTCCAGCGCCATCCCGAGTACGCCGACCTGCTGGCGTGATTTCCGCGCGTGACCCTCCCGGCGTGAACACTGTATTCCCGCCGCCGGGGCTGGAGCGCTGCTGCGACGCGGCATAAACTGTCGCTTCGTTGAGTGGAAGGAGCCCCTGACGTGAAACAGGTCCATCGTATTTCCCTGCTGGCCGCGACCCTGGTGCTGGCACTGGCCGCGTGCAAGCGCGAACCCGACGCGGCCCGGCCGCCGACAGCCGCTACGCCCGAAACCGGCGCGCCCGCCACCGGCCCCGTCGCCCCGGAAGCGCCGGTCGACCTCAAGGACGTCATCGAGACCAACGAGCGCTACGTCGTCGGCATCACCTATCCGCCGGGCATCGACCGCTATCCGGGCCTGGCCAAGGCGCTGTCGGACTATGCGCAGGCCGCGCGCGGCGAACTGATGGAAGCGGTGGACGGCTTCGGCAACGACAAGCCGACCGCGCCCTACGAACTCTCGCTCAGCTTCGAAAAGCTGCTGGAAACCCCGCAGGTCGTCGCGGTCGCCGCCGACGGCAGCCGCTACACCGGCGGCGCCCACGGCCAGCCGCTGATCGCGCGCTTTGTCTGGCTGCCGCAGCAGAACCACCTGCTGTCGGCCAATGACCTGATCGCCACGCCCGCCGGCTGGCAGGCGGTCAGCGACTACGTGCGCGAACAACTGCTCACCGGCGTCACCCTGCGCACGGATGCCGACGAACTGTCGCCGGCCGAACGCAGCGAAGTGCTCAAGAACGCCTCGCGCATGATCGACGACGGCACCGAGGCCAAGGCCGAGAACTTCGCCCAGTTCGTGCCGGTGCTCGACACCACCGGCCACATCAGCGCGCTGCGCTTCGTGTTTCCGCCGTACCAGGTGGGACCGTACGCCGACGGTACCCAGACCGTGGACGTCCCGGCCTCGGTGCTGCGTCCGCACCTGTCGCCCGGCTACAGCGGGCTGTTCGCCCAATAGGCCTCGAACAACAGGGAATGCCATGAGCACGTCACGCTTCGCGCAACGGGTCGAACGACTGATGGCGGAAGCGGATGTGCGGATCGGCGGCAACCGGCCCTGGGACATCCAGGTACACGATCCACGCACCTACGCGCGGATGCTGGGGCAGGGATCGCTGGGCCTGGGCGAAGGCTACATGGATGGCGACTGGGATGCCGAGTCGCTGGACGGCTTCCTGTTCCATGTATTGAACGCACGCCTGGACGAACGCGTGCGCGGCGCCGGTGAAATCCGCGACGCCTTGTTCGCGCGCCTGTTCAACCCGCAGACCCGCCGCCGCAGCCGCGAAGTCGGCGAGCGCCATTACGATCTGGGCAACGATCTCTACCACGCCATGCTCGGCGCGCGCCTGGTCTACAGCTGCGGCTACTGGCGCCAGGCCGACAACCTCGACGACGCGCAGGTGGCCAAGCTGGATCTGGTCTGCCGCAAGCTGCAACTCAAGCCCGGCATGCGCGTGCTCGACATCGGCTGCGGTTGGGGCGAGGCATTGAAATTCGCCGCCGAACGATACGGCATTTCCGGCGTCGGCGTGACCATCTCGAAGGAACAGGCCGAATACGCCCGCGAACTGTGCCAGGGACTACCCGTCGAAATCCGCCTGCAGGATTACCGCGACCTGCACGAACCTTTCGACGCCGCATTCTCGCTGGGCATGTTCGAACACGTCGGCGTCAAGAACTACCGCACCTATTTCCAGACCGCCCGTCGCGTCCTGCCGGAGAACGGGCTGTTCCTGCTGCACACCATCGGCACCAACCGCTCGGTCAACCACACCGATCCGTGGATCGGCAAGTACATTTTCCCCAACTCGATGCTCCCGTCCGCCGCCCAGATCGCGCAGGCCAGCGAAGGCCTGTTCGTGCTGGAGGACTGGCACAACTTCGGCACCGACTACGATCGCACCCTGCAAGCCTGGCGCGCCAACATCGAACGCGCCTGGCCGAATCTCGATGCGCGTTACGACGAACGCTTCCGCCGCATGTGGCGTTTTTATCTGGCCGCTTCGATGGCGACGTTCCGCAGCCGGCGCTCGCAGCTGTGGCAGGTGGTGCTGTCGCCGAAGGGGGCGCCGGGCGGATATGTGTCGGTGCGATGATGAGCAATGAAAACTTTAGGATCATGACGGCAGGAAGTCGATGGCCGGAGCCTGGCTACAGGGAGTTGGCGCTTCTTGAATTGACGCATGAACGTCTGGTACATGAGTGGAAAGTCTTGTCGTCTACTGAAAGACTGTTATTGCCCTGTTTTATGCGTTATTCGAGCGCGTGCATACTAATCACCCGAGGATAAGGCGAAAGCAATTTTTGGGGCCAGGAAGGGAAAGACATCAAGGAGATGGCAAGTGAAGGCATGGATTCTCTGCGTCATGACCATGATGCTCACAAGCGGATGCGATCTGCTGGTGGCGAAGTACGTTGACGTCAGTGAAGAGACTGGCATTCGCGAGATGGTATCCACTCGTCGGGCGACAACGGACGATTTGCTTATCCTTGGTATCGATTCCTACCCATCGAAGAAAAGGATCGAGTACTACGTGCTGGTGCCGTCTCCGGGTTTTGACGGGCCGGAGGTTCTTTCCAGATCCGTTCTGCCGCGAGGCACCAAGCTTTACATCACGGGTGCACAGCGATGCACAAACTGTTCCCCCCAAGAAGTGAGGCTGAGCGTCATTGCGGATGGCTTTGCTGGGGAGGAGCCTGTTTACATCGATATGAATTGGCTGGATCTTCTTGAGTAAAATAGAGCATTCGGAGCTAATCGGTTGGCAACAGAACGCGGGCGCTAGCAGCCCGCGTTTTTGTTACGCGTCGTTGGCCGATTCGACGTTGGGTTTTCCGGAGTGCCAGCGGAGCTGGTCGAGGATGTGGCTGGCTTCGTGGGCGAGGCCGGCGAAGCAGTCGCTCAGGGGGTGCAGCGGGATGGGCAGGCTGTGGTGCTCGTCCTGGCGGAAGCGGGGACTGATGAGCAGGGACAGCAGTTTGAGGTGATCACGCAGCTGGATGAGATTCAGCTGGGTTTGTTCTTCCAACAGATAGA